>Ga0079224_100008721_pt1 | contig 13754 bp, 11 predicted proteins | sample Stecom2015_FD_80414 | JGI IMG/M metagenome (GOLD analysis project Ga0079224, IMG submission 80414) | Agricultural soil microbial communities from Utah to study Nitrogen management - Steer compost 2015 | ecosystem: Environmental > Terrestrial > Soil > Agricultural land | place: USA: Utah... | reverse complement strand
CGCCGCCACCGGCGGCCAGGTCGTAGAGCGACAACAGATCACCGAGGATGATCGGCACCGACCACCCGTCCAGCAGGATGTGGTGGGTGTTGATGAGCAACTGGTGCCGCTGCTCCCCGCACCGCACCAGCACGAACCGCACCATCGGTGGGCGGGCCGGGTCGAACCGGAGTCGCTGGTACGCCTTGAGCAACGCCTCCCACCGGGCCTGCTGCTCCTCATCGGACAGACCAGACAGGTCCACCTCCCGCCACGGCAGCGCGATCGCGCCGGGGATCACCTGTACCGGTTCGGCCAGGCCCTGATACTGGAAGCCGGCCTTGAGGTTCGGGTGCCGCTCCAGCAGATCGGCTGCGGCCTGACGCAAAGCGGCCTTGTCCAGCGGGCCGGTCAGTTCCAGCCCGAACTGCACCAGGTAGACCCCGGTGGCCTCGTCCTGGTGTACGGCGTGGAACAGCAGCCCTTCCTGCAGCGGAGTCAACGGCAGCACGTCGACCAGCTCCGGATAGGTCGCCTCCAGCTTCCCCAACTGCTCCGGGGAGAGCGTCACCAGCGGGAAGTCCGACGGGGTGTAGCCACGCCCGCCCTGCTCCACCAGCCGACCCAGTCCGGTCAGCGCTGCCTGCCAGTTGTCGACCAGTTGCCGTACCGCCGACTCGGGCACCGCTGACTCGGGGAACCCGACCACCGCGCGCAACCGCACCCCGTCCGAGGTCTCCACTGCCGACGCATTGATCTCGATGAGGTGGGAGAGTGGGGTCTGCGGATTCCGGAGACCTCCCAGCCCGGGGCTCTCCGGCGCGGCACCCCAGTCACTGTCGGCCGCGGCCGCCGGTCCGGTCCCCATGGTGTCGCTGAACCGGCCCAGATAGTTGAACCCGATCTGAGGACTGCCGGTGGCGGCCAACAGCACGCCGGTGTGCGGGTTGAGGTAGCGCAGCAGGCCGTACCCGGCGCCCTTGTCCGGCAACCGCCGTATCTCCTCCTTGACCCCCTTGAGCACCTCGCTGAGTGCCAGGGCACCGGTGGTCACGTCGGACCAGTCGAGCCGGCCGGCCGGTAGCCGGACCGGGTAGATGCTGGTGAACCAGCCCACGGTGCGGGACAGATCCAGCCCCTCCACCAACGGCTCCCGCCTGTGACCCTCCACATCGACCAGTACGGTGTCGTCATCGCTGTCGGTGATCCCACGCTGCCGCCGCCACTGCGCCACCGCCAGCCCCGCCATTAGCACCTCGTCCGGCCCACACCGGAACGCCGCCGTCACCTCGGTCAGCAGTCGACTGGTCAGGTCGGTGGGGAGGACGACTTCGAGGTAGGTCGCGGCCCCGTGGTCAGCCGCCACCCGTGGTGGCCCTTACCTCCTCAGTCCGCTGGATGGACGGTCGAGCGCACGGTGATGGCCCATGATCGCAGTTCCGGTCGGGGTGCCCCCGCCACCGGCGCATCCCCCGTCCGCACGCCGCTGGCGGCAGGACGACCAGGGGGACCGGCACACTGCGTCGGAGGGGACAACCCCACCCCTCTCGGGGGCTACACCACCGTCATCCCCCGATTGCGACCACCCGGGTGCCACCCCCCGGAGGCTATTTATTACGATAATTTCCGTGGAAATTATTCCGCCCGGCACACCCCCCTCACACCGGGGGCCGCGCCCCACCCACCCCGGCGGCGTCGCCATGTCCGCAGCCCGGGCGGCGCTGCTGGCGCAGCTGGAGCGCCAGCCGGCACCGGTCACCGCGGCGGAGTTGGCGCGCCACAGCGGCCTGCACACCAACACCGTCCGGGAACATCTAGAGGCGCTGGTACACGCCGGATTGGTGCTCCGGGAATCCGCCCCGCCCCGAGGGCGGGGACGCCCCGCCTGGCGGTATCGGGCGGTCACCACCCCACCCACCAGCGCGGAGTACGTCGGCCTCGCCACCGCGCTGGCGGACACCCTGCGCCGGACCAGCGCCGACCCCGTCGCCGACGCGGTCGCGGCCGGGCGCTCCTGGGGACGCCGCCTCGCTACGGAGCGCCCCGACCTGGGCCGCCCCGGTCCCGCCACCGCCCGGACCGCGGTGACGACGCTGCTGACCGACCTCGGCTTCTCTCCCGAGCCGGCCCCGGAGGCGGATTCGGTCCGGTTGACCACCTGCCCGCTGTTGGCGGCGGCACGGCAGTACCCGGACATCGTCTGCGCGGTCCACTTAGGTCTACTTCGGGGAGTGGCGGAGGAGCACGGCGGGCGGCCCGAGCACCTGGAGCTGGCGCCGTTCGCCGAGCCCGACGCCTGCCTGCTGCACCTGGATCGGAAGCACGCGACGCCATGACCACCGGACCGGCCACCGTGACCACCGCCCCCGCCTCGGACACCGCCGCGCCGGTCCCCCTCCCCGTTCGTTCCTGGCGCCTGCTCCTGCTGCTACCCGCCGGCCTCTGCCTACTCGCCGGGCTCGCCGCCGGACTGGCGCCCCTGGGCCTGTCCCTTCCCCGCCTCCCCGACCGGTTGCTGAACGTCCACGGCATGCTGCTGGTGGTCGGGGTCCTCGGCACCGGGATCGCCTTCACGCGTGCGGTCGCGCTCGGTCACCGGCTCGGCTATCTCGCCCCCGGCCTGCTCGGCGTCGGCGGGCTCGCCCTGGTGTCCCCCGCCCCGCTGCGGGTCGGTCAGCTGCTGCTGCTCGCCGGCGCGCTCGCCTTGCTGCTGCTCTACCGGCCACTGTGGCGGCGGCAGCGGGACCCCGCCGTCCTGCCCCAGGCGTGGGGAGCGGTCCTGGCGACCGGGGCCGCGCTGCTGTGGCTCGCCGGCGTCGCGCTCCCGGCGCTGTTGCCGTGGCTGGCCGGGTTCGCGGTGCTGACCGGGGCGGGGGAACGCGTGGCGCGTATCCGCCCCCACCTGGGTTCCACGGTGGACCAGGGTGCACTGTTCGCGGCCGGGGCGGTGACCGCCGCAGCCCCGCTCACGCTGCTGTTTCCAGGGCCCGGGCTCCCCCTGTACGGATTGGCGCTGCTCGGGCTCACCGGCTGGCTGCTCCGCCACGAGCCGGCACGGCACCACCTCCGGACGCCCGGCGCGCCCCGGCTCCGGGCCGCGGCCCTGCTCGCCGGCTACGGCTGGCTGGTGGTAGCGGGGGCGACCTGGCTGTTCGCCGGGGCGGTGGTCGACGGCCTCGGATATGAGGCGACCGTCCACGCGGTGGTCCTCGGATTCGCGATCTCGCTGGCGGTGGCCCACACGCCGGTACGCCCGCCGGTGGTGCGGGGTCGCCCCCTGGCCTATCACCCGGCGCTGTGGCTGCCGCTGGGGCTGTGGCACGGGGCGCTGGTGGGGTGGCTCGGTGGCGACGCGCTCGGGTCCTCCCTCGCTGCCCAGGTCGGTGGGGTGCTCAGCCTCGGGGTGCTGCTGTTCGGACTGGTCGCCGGCGGGGCGGCCACGTGGGCCGGCCGGAGGAGGGAGGTCCCATGAGCCGGGCCCGAGGGTTCTCTCCCCTGCGGGACCTGCCGGCGCTGCTGTGGCTGATCGCCACCGGCGCCGCCACCCTCGTCCACCCGTTCGTCCCCGCGCCCCGCTGGCTGATGATGCATCTGCTGCTGCTCGGCGCCGTGACCCACTCGATCATGGTGTGGAGTCGACACTTCGCCGACACCCTGCTGCGCCTCGATCCCCCGGTCGGCCCCACCCGTACCCGCCGACTGCTGCTGTTGAACGGCGGCGTCCTGGTGGTGATCGCCGGGGTGCTGCTGGCGGTCTGGCCGGTGGTCGCAGTCGGGGCCGGCGCGGTGGTGCTCGCGGTGGCCTGGCACGGCGTGGACCTGTTCCGGGACCTCCGCCGGGCGCTGGCGGGGCGGTTCGCGATCACGGTGCGGTACTACGTCGCCGCCGCGGCCATGCTGCCGGTGGGGGCGGGGCTCGGGGCGCTGATGGTGCGCGGCCTCGACGGTCCGCTCCAGCTCCGGGCGATGCTCGCCCACGCCGCCGTGAACGTGCTCGGCTGGCTGGGCCTGACCGTGGTCGGCACGCTGCTGACGCTGTGGCCCACCATGCTGCGCACCCGGATCGCCGCCGGCACCGAGCGGCGCGCCGCCACCGCGCTGCCGGTGTTGCTGTTAGCGGTGTCGACCACCGCCGGCGGCACCCTGGCCGGGGCGCAACCGGCGACGGTGCTCGGTCTGCTGCTCTACCTGGCCGGGCTGGCGGTGCTCGCCCCACCATTCGCGGCCGCCGCCCGCACCACCCCGCCCCGGCACTTCGCCACCTGGTCGGTGCTGGCCGCGGTGGGTTGGCTCGTGGGCGGGGTGGCGGCGCTCGCGATCGCGACCGGTACCGCCGACTCCTGGTCCCAGGTGCACGAGCGGGTGGGGTGGATCACCCCGGCGCTGGCCGCCGGGTTCGCCGCCCAGATCCTGCTCGGCGCCCTCTCCTACCTGATCCCGGTGGCGCTGGGCGGCGGCCCCCGCCCGGTGCGGGCCGCCAATGTGGAGTTGGACCGGGGTGGGGCGCTGCGGGTCACCCTGGTCAACGCTTCCCTGCTGGTGAGCCTGCTGCCGGTGCCGAGCGCGGTACGGGTCGTCACCTCGATGCTGGTGCTGGCGGGGCTGGCCGCCTTTCTTCCCCTGCTGTTCCGGGCCATCCGGGCTTCCCGCCGGGCCAGGGCGGCGATGGCCTCACCACCGGAGGTACCGGCCGCCCCCACCCCGCCCCGGCGTGGCCCCCTCCCTCCGGCCGCCGACCGTCCCCGCGGGCAGCTGGCCGGATTGGCCGCCACCGGGTTGGCGGTCGTGGTGCTCGGAGTCGCGGTGGGGGTGGCGGTGGACCCGGTGGCGCTCTCCAGTTCCGGCGCCGGCCGGGACGCGGCCGCGGGGGTCCCCGCCACCGGGGAGATCACCCGGGTCCGGGTGGAGATGGTGGACATGCGGTTCGTCCCCGACCGGATCGAGGTGCCGGCCGGCAACCAGCTGGTGATCGACCTGGTCAATGTGGACGAGGGAGACGTGCACGACCTGGTGCTGGACTCCGGGGTCAGCAGCGGCCGACTCGCCCCCGGTGAGTCGGCGGTGGTGGACGTCGGGGTGGTGGGTCGGGACATGGACGGCTGGTGCTCCGTGCTCGGCCACCGGCAGCAAGGCATGGTGTTGCGGGTGGAGGTGAGCGGCGCCTCCTCCGCCGGGCCGGCGCCCACCCCGGCACCGGATCCCCACCACTCCGACGGCGCGGACCACCCCCCGCCCCTCGACCTCGCCGCTCCACCACCGCCGGGGTTCCAGGCCCGGGACGCGGCCCTGCCGCCGCTGTCGGAGCGCCGGGTCCACCGCCACACCTTCACCGTCAGCGAGCTGGAGCAGGCGGTCGCCCCCCCACATCACGCAGCGGCTGTGGACCTACCACGGCACCATGCCCGGCCCGGTGCTGCACGGCCGGGTCGGGGACGAGTTCGTCATCACGCTGGTCAACGACGGTACGATCGGCCACTCGATCGACTTCCACGCCGGCAGTCTGGCCCCTGATCGTCCCATGCGGACCATCGCCCCGGGGGAGTCCCTGACCTACCGGTTCACCGCCACCCGGGCGGGGATCTGGCTGTACCACTGCGCGACCATGCCGATGTCGGCCCACATCGCCAACGGCATGTTCGGGGCGGTGGTGATCGAGCCACCCGGATTACCCGCGGTCGACCGCAGTTACCTGCTGGTGCAGTCCGAGCTCTATCTGGGAGGACCGGGCGGGCAGGTGGACGTCGACAAGCTCGCCGCCGAACAACCGGACCTGGTGGTGTTCAACGGCTACGCCAACCAGTACGACCACCAGCCGCTGCCGGCGCGGGTCGGGGAGCGGGTCCGGGTATGGGTGCTCAACGCCGGCCCGAACCGGGCCTCCTCATTCCACGTGGTGGGGGGACAGTTCGACACCGTCTGGTCGGAGGGCGCGTACCAGCTACGGCCGGACGACCCGGGATCGGGCGGCGCCCAGGTGCTGCCGCTGCTGCCGGCGCAGGGAGGCTTCGTCGAACTGACCTTCCCGGAGGCGGGGCACTATCCGTTCGTGTCGCACGTGATGGTCGACGCGGAACGGGGCGCCCACGGCGTCTTCCGGGTCACCGACTGATCAGGCGGAGGCCTCCGACGCCGGCTGAGCGGCGGGCGGGGACAGCCGACGATGAGCGACACGCCCCGCGACGGCATCGAGCTGGCGCAGCACCTCCCCGATCCGGTCCGGAGTGGCCGGTACCGCCAGCAGGTACCCCTGCCCGGCCGGGCACCCGAGCTCGGTGAGCAGCTGCTGCTGCGCAGCGGTCTCCACCGCCTCGGCCACCACCCGGATCCCGAGCTCCCGGCCAAGCTCCACGGTGGTCCGGACGATCGCGGCCGCCTCCACCGAGTCGGCCATCCGGGCGGTGAACTTGCCGTCCACCTTCACTTCGTCCAGCGGCACCCGGGTCAGCAGAGTCAACGAGGCGTAGCCGGTGCCGAAGTCGTCCACCGACAGCCGTACCCCCAACGCCCGCAATCGGGTCAACGCCTCCTGCACGCTGGGCAGGTCGCTGGCGACCGCGGTCTCGGTGATCTCCAGGATCAGGCTCCGCCCGGGCAGGCGGTGCTTGGCCAGCAGCCCCGCCACCGTATCCGGCAGGCGGGAATCGAGCAGGCTCCGCGCGGACAGGTTGACCGCTACCGGCACGGTCGGGAACGCACCGGCCCAGCCGGTGGCCGCCGCTAGCGCCCGGTCCAGCACATATCCGGTGAACCGCGCCAGCAGGTCGCTGTTCTCCACCGCCCGGACGAACTCCTCCGGCGGCAGCAGGCCGCGGTGCGGATGCCGCCATCGCACCAACGCCTCCACACTGACCGGAGCGCCGGTGGCGAGGTCCACCACCGGCTGCAGCGCCAGCACCAGCTCATCGGTGCGCTCCAGCGCGGAGCGCAATTCGGCCAGCAACGCCGGCCGGGCGGAGCCGCCGGCGTCCTGCCCCAGGTCGTACCACCCGACGGTGCCGCCGCTCACCTTCGCCTGCGCCATCGCCGCGGCCGCGCGGCGCAGCAGTTCGGTCAGATCAGCGGTGCCGGCCGGCGCCACCACCAACCCGACCGAGGCCTCGATGGACACCGGTACGCCACAGATGGTGGCCTGCTCGGCCAACCGCGCGATCAGTTCCCGCCCCCGCTGCACCAGTTGCGTCAGCGCTTCTTCCAAGGTGTCCCCGGGGGGCTCGGTGACCAGCATCGCGAACTCGTCCCCACCCAGGCGGCCGACCAGATCGCCGGGGCCGGCCGCTTCCCCCAGCCGCTGCCCGGTGACCGCCAGCACCTGGTCACCGGCGGCGTGGCCGAGCGTGTCGTTGATCTCCCGGAAGTGGTCCACGTCCACCAGCAGCAACGCCACCGGGGCGCCGTGCCGCATCAACTGCACCGCGGTCTCCCCCCGGGCCAGCAGGGCTGCCCGGTTGAGCAGCCCGGTCAGCGGATCGTGCTGGGCGTCGTGGGTGGACTGGGTCAGCACCTGGTGCAACTTGTCCCGGGTGGCGGTGTCATGCAGCGCCGCCGCCAACGCGTCCGCGTACGCCTGCATGGCGGACAGTTCCTCATCCCCGGGTTCCGGATCGGGGAAGTAGACCCGCAGCAGCCCGATCTGTGCCTGGCCGGCCAGTAGCGGCATCACCCAGGGGCGCCCACGGGCGCTGGCCGACGGTAGCCGCGCCGGTGCGGTGGTCGCCGGCAGGGGCTGGACCCCGCCGTCCGCCTCGGCGACCCAGCCCCGCCAGGGGCCGTCGGGTGGTCCGAGCATGATCTCGGCCCGTCCGACGGTGAATACCTCCAGCGCGCCTCGCACCCCGGCCTCGGCCACCCGCGCCTCGTCCGGTCGGTTCAGCGAACGGGTGGCCACCGCCAGGGCGTTCCACATCCGACGGCGCTCCTTGACCCGTACGTGCTGGGTGTACGCGTGGTGCAGCAGCCACAACGCCGTGGGCAGCCCTAAGAGCCAGCGCCAGTCGGCCTGGCCGATCGCGATCGTGGTCAGGCTGACGGTGACGCTGCCGATCGCCATCGGCAGCTTGTAGGTGAGGGTCCGGTGTAGGGCGGGCCGCACCGCCACCCGCCACCGCAACCGGGACATCAGGTGGGCCCCTGCGGTGGTGACCAACAGGTATGCCGCCGCGGCCAGTACCAGTCCGATGGTCACCTTCGGGGTGAACGGAGAGCGGTAGGCGGGCCCGGTCAGGGCGCTGAGCACCGCCCCGGCCCCCGCCCCCAACGTGATCACGGCCGCGACCTCCGGCACGGTCCGCGGGAGAGGGGTCCGATACCGCAGCAGCCGCAACCCGACCGCGGTCAGGAAGCCGGTCAGTAGGGCAGCGGGCACCCAGCCGGCGGGCAGGAGGTAGAGCGCCACGATCAGGGCGGCCTCTCCCCAGGCCAGGTAAAACACCGTCCCCGGGGTCCGCACCCGTTGCCGCAGCAGGTGGGACGCGGCCATCACGGCCACCGCGAGCGCGAACCGCCACCAGGGCGGCGACTCCGGCGCGGTCCAGAGGCCCCCGACCACCGTCACCAGCGCCGCCGCCAGGAGCATGATCCTGGCGTAGGTCACGACCCTCCCTCCATTGACCGGGCCGGGGAGACTTTCTGCGGACGACCCCTCGTCCGCCCATACGGGAGGCTAGGCCATCCGGACCGGTGGGAATAGAGCCGTTCGGCCCATTCCGAGGTCGCGACTCGATGTTCTAGGCGTGATTACGGTCACTCGAGGACTCGTGGTCGCTCCCTTCCGACGGCGCCTGCCCGGGGAACCGGTCCGGCAGCCGGCGGATGCGTCGATTCATATTGCGGATCAGCAGCACCGTGCTCACCGCGAGCACCGCGATCAGGAACCCGCCGATCGGCCCGGCCAGGCTGCCGGAACGGGTGTTCCCGAAGTAGTTCTGCGCCAGCTCCATCAGCTCCACGTCTTCACCGTACGCGGAGGGCGAGCGCACCGACAGCGCCAGGGGTGGTCAGTCGCGTCCCAGCTCTCGTACCCCGGCGAACAGATCGTCCTCGATCCCGTCCGGGTAGCCCACGTGGGAGCGGGCGAGCTCGTAGTCCTCGGTCGGCCACACCCGTTGCTGGATCTCCATCGGCACCTGGAACCAGAACCCGTCCGGATCCACCTGGGTGGCGTGTGCCCGCAGCGCGTCGTCCCGCACCGGGAAGTACTCCGCGCACGGCACCCGGGTGGTGATCCGGTGGCTGACGTCCGGCCGCTCCTCCCACCGCTTCAGCCAGTCCGTGTACGGCGACTCCAGCCCGGCCGCCAGCATCGCCTCATGGAGGGCGAGGACCCGGGCCTTGTGGAAGGTCATGTGGTAGTAGAGCTTGAGCGGTTGCCAGGGCGGACCGGCCTCGGGATAACGGTGGGGGTCCCCGGCCGCTTCGAACGCGGCCATGGAGACCTTGTGGCACATGATGTGGTCCGGGTGCGGGTACCCCCCGGTCTCGTCATAGGTGGTGACCACGTGTGGCCGGAACTGGCGCATCAGCGCCACCAGCCGCTCGGCCGCCACCGAGACCTCCTCCAGCGCGAAGCACCCCTCCGGTAGCGGCGGCGGCGGGTCCCCTTCGGGTAGACCAGAATCGACGAACCCGAGCCAGGCGTGGTCCACTCCCAGGATCGTCCGGGCGGCCTCCATCTCCGCCCGCCGAATCTCGGCGATGTTCTCCCACACTTCCGGCCGGTCGAGTTTCGGGTTCAGGACGCTGCCTCGCTCCCCACCGGTGCAGGTCACTACCAGCACCGACACCCCCTCGGCGGCGTACCGGGCCATGGTGGCCGCACCCTTGCTCGATTCGTCATCCGGGTGGGCGTGCACCGCCATCAGGCGCAGCTGCTCAGTCACGTCGACTCCTCGGTCGTAGGATGGCACCAATTGTGCCCGCGAAACGTCCCTACCGGGGACGGAGGTGTGAGCTCTCCATGCCCGAAACGACCACTCCCATCTTCCCACCTGGGCGGTACGGGCGGCGGCGTGCCCCCGCGCGGCACCGCCGGCTGCGGACCGGGTTGATGGTCGTGCTGCTGGCGGGAGTGATAGCTGTCACCGCCCTGATGGCGTACCGGATGGGCCAGATGTACGGACCGGGCCGGCCCTACGACGTCTCGGTGCTCCGGTTCTACGACATCACCGACCACCAGGTGGTGGTGGAGTTCCGCGTGGTGGTACCCGAGGGGGAGGCCGCGGTCTGCGCGGTGCGGGCCCGGGCGGAGGACGGCAGTGAGGTCGGCCGAGAAGAAGTGCGCGTCGACCCGCCCCACGGGGAAACCCAGCCGGTGGTGACGCACCGGCTGCGAACCGACCAGCGCCCGGTCACCGGCGAGGTGCAGCGCTGCTGGCAGGCCAGGTAGCGCTCGCGCGCCTCCGCCGCCATCCGCGACCGCGCCGGTCGGCTCACATGACTGGTAGCTTGGAAGTTTGGCCATCGCGCAGGATCCTGTCGACCAAGGAGAGTGTCTGTGTCCGCTGATCGTGAGGCGCCGGTTACCTGGCTGTCCCGAGAGGGGTACGAGAAGCTCCAGGCCGAGCTCAACCAGTTGATCGCCAACCGTCCGATCATCGCTGCCGAGATCAACGCGCGACGGGAGGAAGGTGATCTACGGGAAAACAGTGGTTATCACGCGGCTCGAGAAGAGCAGGGCAAACAGGAGGCACGGATCCGGCAGCTACAGGAGCTGCTGCGCAACGCCAAGGTCGGGGACGCCCCGGAGGGGGATCGGGTCTCCCCCGGCACGGTGGTCACGGTCTACTTCGATGACGACCCAAAGGACACCGAGACCTTCCTGCTTGGCTCCCGGGAGCTGGCCGCGAGCACTGACCTGACGGTCTACAGCCCGGAGTCGGCGCTGGGCACCGCGATCATCGGTGCCCGGGCCGGGGAGACGGTGACCTACACCGCTCCCAGCGGGGCGGACGTCAAGGTCACCGTCACCAAGCTGGAGCCGTACACCGGCTGAGTAGCGACCTGATGCTTTCCGGTGGGCCACCGCCGCGGTCCCGCGGTGGTGGCCCACTGGTTCAGGCGTGGAAGGTCACCTCGTACCCGGCGGCGCGCAGCGCGGCGAGCAGCTCGTCGGAGTGTTGGGAGCCGCGGGTCTCCACCGACAGCGCCACCTCCACTTCCCCGATCCGGAGCCGGGGGTCGTGCCGCTCGTGGGCGACATCCACCACGTTCGCGCCGTACTCGGCGATCAGCGTCAGCATCCGCGCCAACTGACCCGGACGGTCCACACATCGCACCGTGAACCGGAGGAACCGTCCCGCCGCCGCCAAACCGTGCTCGATCACCCGCAGCATCAGCAGCGGGTCGATGTTGCCGCCGGACAGCACCGCCACCACCGGCCCGGGGCCGGTCACCGCCCCGGCCAGCAGCGCCGCCACCGACACTCCGCCGGCCGGCTCCACCACCAACTTGCCCCGCTCCAGCAGCATCAGCAGGGCCCGGGAGATGTCCTCGTCGGTGACCGTGACCAGGTCGTCCACCAGTTCGGCGACGTGGGCGAAGGTGAGGTCTCCGGGCCGCCCGACCGCGATCCCGTCGGCGATGGTGCGGTATCCCGCCAATCGCACCGGGTGTCCGGCCGCTAGCGACGGCGGGAACGCGGCCGCCCCATCCGCCTGCACCCCCACCACCCGGATCTCCGGTCGGATCGCTTTCACCGCCGCCGCGATCCCGGAGATCAGTCCGCCCCCGCCGACGCCCACCACGATGGTGGCGACGTCCGGGCACTGCTGGAGGATCTCCAGCCCGAGGGTGCCCTGTCCCGCGATGATGTCCGGGTGATCGAACGGGTGGATGAGCACCGCCCCGGTCGTCTCGGCGTGCTCCTGGGCGGCCTCCAGCGCCTCATCCACGGTGTGGCCGACCAGCTTCACCTCCGCCCCGTAGCCCCGGGTAGCAGCGATCTTCGGCAGCGGTGCCCCGGTCGGCATGTAGACGGTGGCGGCGGTGCCGCACAGCCGGGCGGCCAGGGCCACCCCTTGGGCGTGGTTGCCGGCGCTGGCCGCGACCACCCCGCGCTGGCGCTCCTCGTCGGTGAGGCGGGCAATCCGCACGTACGCCCCACGGACCTTGAACGACCCGGCCCGTTGCAGGTTTTCGCACTTCAGCCAGGCCGGTCCGGATATGGTGGCGGACAGTGGCCGGGACGCCTCCAGCGGGGTGGTGCGGATGACGTCGGCCAGCAGATCGCGGGCACGTTCGATCTCGGCCAGCGAGACAAGATCGGTCATGTCCTGATCGTGCCACCTGGCGGCGGCGGGCGACTTCCTCCGCTCGGTCAGCGAACCGGCACCGCGCCCGCGTGCCGCGGCCACGGGGCGATCTCCTCCAGCTGCCCGGCGACCGCTAGCAGGCGCCGTTCCGACCCGGGCGGGCCGACCAGCTGCACCCCGACCGGCAGCCCGTCCGGGCGTATACCGGCCGGCACCACCACCGCCGGTAACCCGGCCACGTTCCACGGGGCGGCGTACGGGGCGTATCGCAGATTGGCGGCGATGTTCGCCTGCCAGGACCGCTGGGACCACCGCACCGCGGGCGGCGGGGTGGCCGCGAGCGCCGGGGTGAGCAGCAGGTCGTACGGCTCCAGGAACGCCAGCGCCAGGTCCCGCCAGCGGCGACGGTCGAGCTCCCGCACGTACCCACGCCGCCAGGCGCGCTCCCCGATCGCCAGATGCCCACGGGTGCGAGGCTGCAGTCGGGACCGATCCAGGCCGGCCGTCTCGACGTCCCGGTAGGCGGCGGCGGTCCAGGTGGCCATGGTCCGGAAGGCCAGCCAGGCCGGGTACGTGGGGTTGGCGCGGACCGCGTTGTGGCCGGCGCTCACCAACCGGCGGGCGGTGGTGGTGACCGCTTCCCGGTTCGCCTCGTCCAGCCGCACTCCCAGCGCCGGGCTCCGCAGCGAGACCGCGATCCGGAGCCGAGACGGCGGATCCAGCTTGCTGGGGGACTGTCCGGCGATCACCGCGAACCCGACCGCGGCGTCCGCCACCGTGGTGGCGAGGATGCCGTGCTCGGTCAGCCCGAACCAGTCGTCGGCGGTGAGCTGCCGCGGCACCACCCCGCGGCCGGGTTTGATCCCCACCAGCCCACAGCAGGCGGCCGGGATCCGGATCGAGCCGAGCCCGTCATTGGCGTGGGCGATCGGGACGAGGCCGGCCGCCACCGCGGCCGCCGCGCCCCCGGAGGAGCCGCCCGGGGTGAGGTCGGGTCGCCACGGATTGCGGGTGACCACCTCACCGTCGTCGGTGGTGCCCCACAGCCCGAGCTCCGGCATCCGGGTGGTGCCGACCACCACCGCGCCCGCCCCCCGCAGCCGCCGGACCACCTCGTGGTCGGCCTCGGCCACCGGTTGTCGGGCCGCCTCCGACCCCCACCAGGTGGGCAAGCCCGCTACGGCGGTGTTCTCCTTGATCGCCACCGGCACACCCGCCAGTGCGGCCCCGGCGAGGTCCTCCTGCTGGTCGACCTGCTCAGCCTCGGCCACTGCTTGTGCACCTCGGACGATCCGGAATGCGTCCACGGTGTCGTGGTCCCGGATGTGGTCCAAATGATCCGCCACCACCTGGGTAGCGGACACATCCCCCCGGCGTACCGCCCGGGCGATCTCCTTCGCGCTGGCGCCAATCCAGCTCACCGCGCACCTCCTGCCCGGTCGCCGGCGGCATCCGCCGCCGGCGCGCTCGCCTGTCGCCCCACACCGACCTCCTGCCGACTCAACGAGTCAGCGCAGTGCCTGGTCGAGG
>Ga0079224_100008720_pt1 | contig 13755 bp, 13 predicted proteins | sample Stecom2015_FD_80414 | JGI IMG/M metagenome (GOLD analysis project Ga0079224, IMG submission 80414) | Agricultural soil microbial communities from Utah to study Nitrogen management - Steer compost 2015 | ecosystem: Environmental > Terrestrial > Soil > Agricultural land | place: USA: Utah... | reverse complement strand
TTTGCCAACGAGACCGGTGCTATCGAAGCTACCGGGCATCGGGTTATCACGGTAGACAGTACAGACGGCAAGCTCTATCCCCATCAACTCGAGCAAGTACTTGCAGAATACAGCTTACGCCCCCATGTGGTGAAACCTCGTTTGGTTTATATTTCCAACTCGACCGAAATAGGCGGTATTTATAGTTTTTCCGAACTTGATGCACTTCGTCGTTTTTGTCTGGAGCACGAACTCCTTTTATTTATGGATGGTGCGCGGTTAGGGCATGCGCTGACTTCACCTTTCAATGATTTGACACTCCCACAAATAGCGGATCGGTGCGATGTCTTCTATATCGGAGGCACGAAGAATGGTGCCATGTTGGGTGAAGCCATTGTATTTAGTACGCCATCGTTAGCAATCGACTTTGATTATGCTTTAAAACAAAAAGGTGCATTACTCGCAAAAGGCCGTTTCCTTGGCCTGCAGTTCCTTGGTCTTTTTGAAAGTGGGCTTTATTTTGACTTGGCAACCCATGCCAATAGAATGGCGTTACGCATGGCTAAGTCATTTGAAGAACTTGGGTTCTCTTTTCTCAATCCTCCGGCGACCAATCAGATCTTCCCAATATTACCCAATAAATTAATCCATGAGCTGTCTAAAAATTACGCATTCTACACTTGGAAAAACATTGATGTAGAACATAGCGCCATTCGTCTTATTACTTCCTGGGCTACACCTGAAGAAGTAGTAGATCAATTTATAGCGGCTATAAGTAGTAAGCATATTTGTCCTTAAAATTTTACAGAATACTATCACCCTCTTGCTTATTTTTTCAATACTTTAGCCACCTTAAACTAATAGATTAATAGATATAATGCGCAAATTACTTACCCTATGTGTAGGGCTTATCTGCTTATCCGCTCACGCTCAAGAAGATAAACAGGTTGTAAAAGCCAACTACAACTTAGCTGCTAAATTCTCTCCCGCGAAACTTCGCACCATGATTTTTTCTACTGATGTAAAACCAAACTGGATCAATCATTCCGATAAGTTTTGGTATGAGTACCAAACTCCCGCAGGAAAATACTGGTATTTGGTAGATCCCGCAGCACGTTCAAAACAATTGTTATTCGACAATGCGGATATGGCTCGTCAGGTTACAAAAATTGTTAAAAATCCCTTTGACGCCCAACATCTTACTTTGGAAAACCTAAAATTCACAGATGACGAGAAACGTATCCGTTTTGAAGTGAAGAGCACCAAAGACACGGTGAAAAACAAAGAAGAATTGGCGAAGCTCAAAAACAAATCTGATTCGTTGAAGAAAAAGGTTTTTCATCTGGAATACGATATTGCCAGCAAAGAATTACGTGAGATTTCTGATACGCTGAAAGAAAAGACAAAGCCTTCTTGGGCAAACTTTTCACCAGACACCAGTCGGATATTTTTTGCCAAAAACTATAATATATACTGGATGGACAAAGTCAATTACGACAAAGCTGTAAAAGATGAAAAAGACTCCACCATCGTAGAGCATCAGGTAACGACAGATGGCATACAATATTACGCTTGGGGTGGCGACCAATATAGCACCACAACAGGCGATGAGAAAGAAGATGAAGAATTGAAAAAGAGAAAACCGGTATGGTTAAGTTGGTCGCCCGACGGGAAATATTTTGCTCTTACCCGAAAAGACAATAGGCATCTGAGCGCATTATGGGTCATCAATAATGTTTCGGCAAAACGCCCTACCTTAGAAACCTACAAATATCTCATGCCAGGTGAAACCGACTCCACCGAGATTGAGCTATACATCTTTGACGCCTCCTCCCTATCCTCAAAACGTGTACCGATCAATGCTTTTAAAAACCAGACTGCAGGTATTTATGGCAAGAACCGGGATAAGAGCAGCTATAGCGGGAAGCATTTTATCAATTATTGGTTAGGAACCAACGAAGAGTTCTACATCAGTCGTTCCAGCAGAGATTTAAAAAGGATTGATATTGTTGCGGTAAATATTGACGGTTCAACCCGCACTATTGTAGAAGAACGCTCAAATGTCTATTTAGACATCAAAAAACCATATTTTATCAATAACGGCAAACAGTTTATCCATTGGTCGCAACGTGATGGTTGGGGACACTTTTACCTGTACAATACGGATGGAACCTTGGTAAAGCAATTGACTTCCGGCGAGTTCAACTGCGGCGATATTACCGGCTATGACCCCACCAGCAACCAGTTCACCTTCACCGCCAATGGCAAGGAAGAGGGCGAAGATCCTTATTACCTACATCATTATGCACTATCTGTAAACGGGGGAATGCCAAAATTACTCAATAAAGGCGATTATGACCATCAAGTCAGCGTAAGTGAGAGTGGAAAATACTTCGTGAACAATTACTCTCGCGTAAATACGATCCCTGCTTCCGAACTGTATAACAGCAACGGACAACTTATCATGAAATTGGAAGAAGCCGACCTTTCCCAACTTTTTGCCGCAGGTTATAAATTCCCTGAGCCGTTTAAAGTAAAGGCTGGCGACGGTATTACAGATTTGTACGGGGTTATGTATAAGCCTTTTGACTTTGATTCTACACGTGTTTACCCCATTGTAGAATACGTATACCCAGGCCCGCAAACAGAAGCGGTTAACAAGTCTTTCGGGCGCAGTATGGATCGTATAGACCGTTTGGCGCAGATGGGCTTTGTCGTCATCACTGTCGGCAATCGCGGTGGCCATCCAGATCGTTCCAAATGGTATCACACCTACGGTTACGGCAACCTACGTGATTACGGGCTGGAAGATAAAAAAGTAGCTGCAGAGCAATTAGCCGATCGACATCCTTTCATCGATATTGACCGTGTGGGGATTACCGGTCACTCTGGTGGTGGGTTTATGTCTACAGCGGCAATGTTGGTTTACCCCGACTTTTTCAAAGTTGCTGTTTCCGGAGCTGGAAATCATGAAAACAACATTTATAATCGCTGGTGGAGCGAACGCCATCATGGCGTAAATGAGAAAATTGACGCTAAAGGAGATACGACCTTCACTTATCAGATCGAACGTAATACAGAGCTTGCCAAAAATCTGAAAGGAAAGCTATTATTAGCAACTGGGGATATCGACAACAACGTACATCCAGCAAACACTATTCGGATGGCTGATGCACTCATCAAGGCCAACAAACGTTTTGATTTCTTACTATTGCCTGGACAAAGACACGGTTTTGGCAACATGACAGAATATTTCTTCTGGAAAATGGCAGATTATTTTGCAGAACATTTATTGGGTGATTCCAAATCCTACGAGGTGGATATGACCGAAATAAACCGAGAGAACCCACTCCGGAAATAGCAGCTTACGAATTAAGCAACAAGGGCGAGGTCAGGTGACCTCGCCCTTGTTGCTTATCTACCCATCCCGCTTTCACCGAAAAACCCACCATATTTACCGAGTTTTCCCCTACATTAATCTAAAGACTATCTCCTATCCTCCTCATGACTACTACCTTTGAATCAACGATTTAAGAAAACATAATTTAAAAACATTAAAAAATAAGAGTCATGAAAAATTTAGCAAAATCCATTATCGCAGCTGCAATGATTGTTGTTTCTGCCAGTTCATTTACTTCTGCCGCAGTTATCGGTTCTCCTGTAGAAGCAAATCCATTAAAATACGTCAAAGCAACAACCATGGTTGATGTATATCTAGATGCTGTTACTAAAGGTCAGGATGTTGATTTGGCAAAGTATCTATTTGAAGACGGTTTTACACAGACCTTCCACGGAAAAAGAACGAAAGCAACTCATCAGAAAAAGGAAATCGTTAAATATATCGAAAGCAACAAAGGATATAATTACAATTGCACCACATCGTACAGTGTGTTAGAAGATCAAGATATTTATACAGTTGTAAAAGCGACCTTGAACTTTGAGAATTTCACACGAGTGGATATGCTCACCACGCAAAAGACGGAAGATGGTTGGAAAATCAGCAAAATTGACGTCACTTATCCTTAACAGGAAAAAATAAAAAATATTTGCATAGTGTATAAAATACACTTATATTTGCATCATCATAATTTAGGTTTATAATTGGTTAGTTTAAGGTTTCCATTCTCCCCGTTTGGAAACCTTTTTTTATGCTTCAAAGTCTAATTTTTAGGCTTGTTTCCTTCCTCTGGCATTTCTTCTTTCACTTCCGGCAGATTGTTAGAACGCCATTGCGTCATCCCTCCTTTCATTTCAAAGATATGTTCAAATCCTTGCTTCTTAAGCCGTTCCGCCGCTTTTGCACTTCTCACACCTCCTAGGCAATAGAGGTAAACAGGTGTTGATTTATCTAATTTCGCAACCTGTTCTTCAAAATCTTCTGCATTCAGGTTTATATTGATAGCATGCTTTACATGTCCTCCCTGAAATTCTTCTGCCGTACGTACATCAATTAGCTGAATACCTGTTGTGTCTTTGACCCGTTCCAAAAACGTATGTACTTCCAATTTCACTATTTCTACCGAATCCTGCTCTTGTGCCGTAGCCCAACTGCCTATCCCAACAGACAGTAAAAGCATAAAAATCACTTTCTTCATCATCATAACCCTATATATTTTGTGTAATCAACTGTTCCAAATCATTTGCCTGTACTACACCGGATTGTCGCCAAAGGATATTGCCATTTTTGAACAACACGAGCGTAGGGACGCCCCTTACCTGATAAGCCGCAGCAACTTGAGGGTTTTTATCAACATCGATTTTAATGATACTCGCTTTATCTCCTATCCTGCTTTTTAAGTCGTCCAAAATCGGGGTCTGCATCTTACAGGGGCCACACCATTCGGCAAAAAAATCCACTAACACAGGCTTATCCTGATTGATAATCTCTTGAAATGTCATATTCTACTGTTTTTCTTCTACAAATATTAAATACAATATAAACAAATTGAAGAACTATTCTGTAAAAAAGTTGAGGCTATTTTCAACCCCCTGCCTTATTTTGAGAAACAACGACATGTTCACGACATACAACAGAGCGCCCAGCATATACTTATTACCAAAGTGCATGAACAACACAACAGGCACAACTGTTTTCCACAACATGTAAATATACCTATGCTTTCTGTACAAGGTCATATTCACAGACTCAACTGTTTATTGCACAGTGTAGACAATCCTTTTCGTGATGTACATATTCTAAGCAAGGGATACAATAGACTTAATGATAACGTACTCATTCATATGGATGAAGTAGTATGTCTTTGTCATTTTGCTACGTAACATGCTTTTAAAGAAACATCAATTTCTTTAAAAGAACATAGTCTTTACCTTAAATTAAACAGAGAAGTACAACTTGTAGTCTGTTCCTGTACAAAAGACAATAGACTTTATCGTTCTACACATAGTCTGCATGCAAAACCACGATGACAACAGCAAAATTTCAATGCGCTATGCAAAATAGACACTTATCATCAAGAAAAAGAGCATTGCACGAATCTAAAACACAACAGTCCAATTGTTCATTCCTTTTGACTTTGCTTTAATGTATATTGTCTTTATAACCATGTATGTCGTCATTGTTTCCATGTTACGTAGAATTTAAACTGTAAATTATCATGCACAACGCAACAGGCTATACTATATTTTCAACCCCTAGGGAGGGAATGTATGCCGTCTCCTCCACATGTATACAAGTAAAATTTGAGGAGTTATTATTAATAGCACATATGCAACCCTAGACACCGCTTTATCTCGTTTTGCTTACACTTCAAAAAAACTGAGCCTGTACAAATTGGTATTGTACAGGCTCATTCTTTCATAACATGCTGTCGTTCCTTCAACGTATATCCTCATTGGAACATTATTTGAAGGATTATAGCAAGTAAATTCTCCTATTGATAAAGATACCTAATCGCAATCTTTAACCCTTTTAGCTATTATTTGTGTTTTCGATCTCAGTCAGCAATTTTATAGCATAGGGCGTTAGATTAGGGTTTTGAAAGACTAACTTTCCGTCCTCGAATACTAACTGTTCTTCCATTCTGTTAAAACCAAAATCCTTTGAATTATCCCAAATAGTAGCTTTTTTAAACTTTCGCAGATAAGTAATGAAATTCTTAAAAGACTGTTTAAAAGACTTTTCTATTGATTTTCCTTGTGATGAATGTCCACCCAACAATTCTCTTTTATTCGCTCGCTCCCTTAATATTTCCACGTCATCCACGGCAATGAAGTGTGCGTTAAAAACAAACTTATTTTTGTATTCGTGCAGATAAGTATTTATTTGTGACAGTTGTTCATTCGTAAAATGAATTTGCATCATAAAATCCTTATGGCTACTGATACTATCATTTATTGCGTTTTTCTGAGCATTCGCAAGATTCAAGTCATTTATTTTGCTTTTATCTTCTGCATATAAATGAATCATTAATTTTACTTTATCATGGTCAAAAAAATTACACGCATTTTTATCAATGTTGTACAGTTTATTTTCCATGAAGGTAGATTTTCCTGCTGCTACCGGCCCTACAACAAACGTAAATGTATTCATCACTGTCCGAAATTAAAAATAAATAAATCAATCCCCTTTTATATAAACATATCGTTCTCCCTTTGGGGGTTAGGGGGATTAAATCACAATATTGATAATCTTTCCTTTTACAAAAATCAGTTTTTTCACCGGTTTTCCATCCAGGTAACGCTGTACATCCTTATTTGCAAGAACCGTTTCTTCTACGGCTTTCTGATCCAGATCCAAAGCTAAGGGAAGATTCATCTTCATCTTACCATTTACCGAGACAGGATAAGCAAATTCTGACTCAACCAAGTATTCTGGATTAAATACAGGATATTCAGCGTAAGAAATGGTACCCGCTTCATTACCCAATAGTGCCCAAAGTTCTTCGGTAATATGTGGGGCGTACGGTTGTAACACAATGATTAAGTCTTGAAGAATCTTACGTTTGTTACACTTCAGATCAGTTAATTCGTTCACACAAATCATAAATGCGGATACTGAAGTATTGAAAGAGAACCGTTCAATATCCTCTTCCACTTTTTTGATAATCTTATGCAGGGCCTTATACTCTGCTTTTACCGGTTCTTCATCTGATACGGCAAAGTTCCCTTCTGCATCATGGAACAAACGCCACACCTTACGTAAGAATTTATATACGCCCTCTATACCATTTGTATTCCAAGGCTTTGCTTGTTCCAAAGGCCCTAAGAACATTTCATATAAGCGAAGTGTATCCGCACCGTAGGTTTCAATGATATCGTCAGGATTGACCACATTGAACTTCGATTTAGACATCTTCTCCACCTCTGTCCCACAGATGTATTTGCCATCTTCCAAAATAAACTCGGCATTGGCAAAATCCGGACGGAAAGATTTGAATTTCTCCGTATTCAAAATATCGTTGTGAACAATATTTACATCCACATGTAGAGGAAGCGTTCTATATCGATCGCGCAGACCATGAGAGACAAAAGTATTCGTTCCCTTACCTTCTTCATTCAACAGACGGTATACAAAGTTTGATCGGCCTTGTATCATCCCTTGGTTAATCAGCTTCTTGAAAGGTTCCTCCTCATTATGATACCCCAGATCCTTTAGCGCTTTATTCCAGAAGCGAGAGTATAGCAGGTGACCCGTAGCATGCTCAGAACCACCAATATATAAATCGACGGCTTTCCAATAATCAACTGCTTCTTTGGAAGCAAAATCTTTTTCATTGGTTGGATCCATATAGCGGAACCAATACCAGGAAGAACCTGCCCAGCCCGGCATGGTGCTCAATTCATAGTCATACTGATTTTGATATTTCCAATCCTCAGCGCGGCCCAATGGAGGCTCGCCGGTTTCCGTTGGTAAATATTTATCTACTTCAGGCAATAGTAAAGGCAATTCCTCTTCTTTAATCAAGTATGGCAACCCATTTTTGAAATAAACCGGTACAGGTTCGCCCCAATAGCGCTGACGGCCAAAAATAGCATCACGCATACGGAAATTGACTTTAGCTTTCCCTAAGCCCAATTCCTCCAGTCGCTCAATTAGTGCAGGAACCGCTTCGGCATAGGTCATACCGTTGATGAAATCCGAATTGATATAACGTCCGTCTTTATTTGAATCAGCTTCCTCTTCGATGTTTTGCGAATCCGAAATAGGGACAATCGGTAAATTAAAATGTTTGGCGAATACATAATCACGCTGGTCTCCGGAAGGCACCGCCATTACAGCACCGGTTCCGTAACCCGCCAATACATAATCAGCAATCCAGATTGGCACATCTGTCCCTGTCAACGGATGCTTAGCATACGCACCGGTAAATGCACCCGAAACAGTTTTTGTATCAGCCATCCTATCCAATTCGGACTTCTTCGCTGTTTTTTCTTTATAAGACTCTATTTCAAAACGTTGTTCATCCGTAGTTAAAGCATCAACTAATTCATGTTCTGGCGCCAACACGATAAAGGACACACCGAAAATTGTATCGACACGAGTTGTAAATACTTCAATCCCCCCAACCTGTTCAGGTACTGGGAATTTGACAGACGCCCCCACAGATTTACCAATCCAGTTACGCTGCATTTCCACCAATGGCTCTGGCCAATCTATTGTCTCCAAGCCACGCAATAGACGGTCTGCATACGCTGTAATACGCATAGACCACTGCATCATTTTCTTCTGCTCAACAGGATGTCCTCCACGTTCAGAAACCCCATTGATAACTTCATCATTTGCCAATACCGTACCCAACGCCGCGCACCAATTTACAGTGCTTTCCCGCAAATAAGCCAAACGATATTTCAGCAACTCACGTTGTTGCTCTTCCTCTGAAAAAGCATTCCATTCTTCAGCTGTAAATTGTTGAACATCTTCATCTGACACAGCGTTAACATAAACTGATCCAGATACTTTAAAAGCATTAATTAAAGTAGCAATAGATTCCGCTTTATCGGTATCTTTATTATACCAAGCGTTGAACAGCTGCATAAAAATCCACTGTGTCCATTTATAATAATCAGGATTGGACGTGCGTACTTCCCGTGACCAGTCATACGAAAAACCGATATTATCCAATTGCTCACGGTAACGATTAATATTTGTTTCGGTCGTAATAGCCGGGTGCTGTCCGGTCTGGATAGCATATTGTTCCGCTGGCAAACCAAAAGAATCGTAGCCCATCGGATGCAAAACATTGAATCCCTTCAATCTTTTGTACCTTGAAAAAATATCTGAAGCAATGTAGCCCAGTGGGTGCCCTACGTGCAACCCTGCTCCCGAAGGATAAGGAAACATATCCAATACATAATACTTGGGCTTTTCTGTGGTTTCAGAAGGTTTGAAGGTACCTTTATCCGACCAAAAGTGTTGCCACTTCTTCTCTAACGACTGATGATTATATTCCATGTTAACCTATTATCTGCTAATCTCTAAAGTGTTGCGAAAATAGCTATTTTACGGCAAAATAGGGACAAAAGTTTCATATTGAACAATAAATTGCACGTACGAGATGTTAAATAATGAAAGAAATATGCCTTTTCATCGAAGATATTACAGGAAAATATTTCTTAAATGCACATTATTATTTACTTTCGCAATCAAATATAAGAACACTATATGTCGGTACACGAAGAAGGTTCTCCAAGGAGAAAAACGAAATCGGTTTACGTTTCTACGGTCATCAGTATAGCTTTGGTTTTGTTAATGACAGGCTTACTTGGACTTATTCTCGTCCACGCTAAAAACCTTTCCAAATACGTCAAGGAGAATATCGTATTGAACATTATCGTCAATGACAATATCAATGAAGGTGATGTATTGGCAATGCAAAAGGATCTGGAAAAAGACCCTTATGTACTCCGCACGGAATATATCAGCAAAGAATTAGCTGCTAAAAACCTCAAAGAAGACCTTGGTGAGGATTTTGTCGAGTATTTGGGGCATAATCCATTATTACCTTCTATTGATATTTACCTCAAAGAGCAATATGCCAATACGGATAGCATACAGAATTTCATACAGAAAGCTTCTAAAAACAGCCGTGTGAAAGAGGTTGTATACCAAGAATCTTTGATCGACATGGTCAACAAAAATATCCGTATCATTGGTATGGTGGTATTGGCATTTGCAGTGGTACTTTTAATCATTGCGGTTGCGCTTATCAATAACACCATACGATTGGCTATTTACTCGCAGCGTTTTCTTATCAAGAGCATGCAATTAATCGGTGCGACGAAGACATTCATCCGCAAACCTTATATTTTCTACGGTATTTTCCATGGTCTGCTGGGGGCATTGATAGCGATTTTACTGCTGATATTCACCCTTCAGTTTGCGCAAAAGCAAATCCCGGACTTGGTTTTCCTTCGTAATTGGTATGAGTTTGGCGCTATCTTTTTGATTGTCGTTATACTAGGGATTATCATTTCTGGATTAAGCACCTATTTTGCTGTAACGAAATATTTGCGTGCAAAGTCACATAGTTTGTATAGGTAATTCCCCCCATCCCCCAAAGGGGGTGTAAATAAGTTCCCCCTTCGGGGGTTAGGGGGATTTAACAATAAAAAAATCATGGCAGAAAAAAAACAACATACCACCACAACAAAAGCATCTTTCCCATTTGAAAAGGTAAATTACCAACTCTTTATAGCCAGCATTGTCGTTGTATTGATTGGTTTCCTATTGATGATGGGAACAGAAGATATCTATAGCTTTACGAAGATTACCTTAGCTCCATTGGTTGTCGTATTGGGTTTTGCCTTAGGGTTTGTAGCTATATTGTATAAACCTAAGAAGAAAAGCAGTTAAGAGCAGATGACCTATTTTCAGGCGATCGTATTGGCAATCATTGAAGGATTGACCGAATTTCTTCCTGTGTCCTCTACCGGGCACATGATTATTGGGACAGCTTTAATGGGGATGGAACCTTCCCCATTCGTCAAATTATTTACTATTGTTATACAATTAGGTACTATCCTATCCGTATTGGTGCTCTATTACAAGCGTTTTTTTAAATCGCTGGACTTTTACTATAAATTGGTCGTAGCAGCTATTCCTGCCTCTATTTTGGGACTGGTACTGAACGACTATATCGACGCTTTGTTGGAAAGCCCATTAATGGTTGCTGTGATGTTGGTTCTTGGTGGCGTTATTCTATTATTCGTGGATCGTTGGTTCAACAAACCCACCATCGACAATTCCGATGAAATATCTTACAAGCAAGCTTTCATTATTGGGTGGTACCAATGTCTGGCATTGATTCCTGGCACTTCACGTTCTGCCAGCACAATTGTCGGAGCGATGACCCAAAAACTAACACGCAAAGCAGCTGCAGAATTTTCCTTCTTTTTAGCTATTCCAATGATGCTGGGCGCATCCATCGTCAAACTGTATAAATTCATTAAAGAAGGACATACCTTCACCGGTGAAGAAATAAACCTACTCATTGTGGGAAACGTAGTTGGTTTTATTGTAGCCATTATAGCCATTAAAACTTTCATTAATGTATTGACAAAATACGGCTTTAAAGCTTTCGGGTGGTATAGAATTGTTGTGGGATTAGTAATTATTGGATTATTGTTAAGCGGACACAGTCTGCAAATTATATAAATGGAAAACATAGAAGAACAGCTCTCTTCTCCTTTTAACTTCGCAGAAGGCGAAGTATTATTGGTGGATAAACCATCGGAATGGACCAGTTTTGATGTTGTCAATAAGCTGAAATACACCTTGATAAAGTCACTGGGTCTCCCCAAAAGATTCAAAGTTGGTCACGCTGGCACTTTAGACCCCCTAGCTACGGGCTTGCTGATTGTCTGCACCGGGAAATTTACAAAGCGAATAGACACTTTTCAAGCCGAAGACAAGGAATACACAGGCTCGATAACAATTGGGGCGACAACTCCCTCCTACGATTTGGAAACCGAAATCGACCAGACTTTCGACTATGCGCATATCACAGAAGAAGACATTTTGCGTACCGCAAAATCTTTCGAGGGCGCATTAGAACAATATCCACCTGCGCATTCTGCCGTACAAATCGACGGCGAGCGTGCGTACGAGAAAGCCAGACGTGGCGAAGATGTTGCGATGAAATCGCGCACCGTGTTCATTCAAGAATTTGAAATTGAGAAAATTGAATTACCAAACGTGTATTTCCGTATCCGTTGCTCCAAAGGCACCTATATTCGCTCCGTCGCACATGATTTTGGCAAAAATCTGGGAGTAGGTGGCCACTTAAGTGCTTTGCGCAGAACAAAAAGTGGAGAGTTCCATGTCGATAATGCCTGGAACTTGACAGAATTGGTTGAAAAAATTAAATTGCAAACAACAACGGCACTGCAATAACCGTTTGTTAAGCTAATCCGATAACAAGGAAATGAAAATATATAGAAGCTTAGATGAATTTGGTACCTTACCCAACGCCGTAGTTACTATCGGGACTTTCGATGGTGTACACATTGGTCATCAAAAAATATTAGCAAAACTTAAAGAAGTTGCAGAAAAGACCCAAGGGGAAACTGTGCTATTAACCTTCTTTCCACATCCAAGGCTAATCATTAACCCGAATGACGATAGTCTTCGGCTAATAAACGATATTGAAGAGAAAGCGCATCGTTTAGCTCTCGCAGGCATCGACCACCTGATTATCACACCTTTTACCCGTGATTTTTCAAACCTAAGTGCTGAGGAATACATTAGCGATGTCTTGGTCGGTAAATTGGGCACAAAGCATATCGTTATCGGTTATGACCATCACTTTGGTAAAAACAGAGCGGGCTCTATTAAAGATTTAAAGCACTATGCCTCTATATTTGATTACGTTGTAGAGCAGATTCCGGAACAGGATATTGAAGACGTAGCCGTGTCTTCCACACGCGTTCGTGAGTCTTTGATTAAAGGAGATATCGAAACTGCCAACAAATACTTAGGTTATCCTTTCGAGCTTACCGGCAGTATTATTAAAGGCGATCAAATTGGAAGAGAAATTGGCTTCCCCACAGCAAACTTAAATATCCACGAACAGCATAAGCTGATTCCGGCTTATGGCATATATGCTGTTGAGGCAGAAATATATCCTGCAATGCCACAAATCCATACCGGCGAATATATGCACCCTCAACCCGAAAGAGTCGCGAAAGGAATGGCCTATATTGGTACACGCCCGACTATTGATGGGATGAGCCGGAAAATAGAAATTAATCTACTAGATTTTAAAGACGACATCTATAAAAAGACCCTACGGGTCAAATTCCTTAAATTTATTCGCCATGACCAGCGGTTCGAATCCCTAGACCTTATGCGCGAACAGATTAAACAGGATGAAGTAGCTATCCGACAATATTTTGACGAAGAAGGTTCACTGCGTTGAGGGCTTCGCCGTTTAAAAACTTCGGAAGTCTTACTTTCTTTATTCTCGTAACATCTTCACCCTCCCTCTTTCAAGTTTAACGAAGTGTAACTTGAAAGAGGGAGGGGGTCCTTTAATTATTTAAGGCACGAGCGGCACGCTCGCGCCAGCGAGGTCTCGACTCAGGAAAGGGATCTGACGAGGGAGAAGGCTGGGGTGAGGATTTTAAAGCAGTAAGCTATCTGCTGTATAATTTATTTAAAGCTTATAGCCTATTGCTATAAGCTTTATTTCAAAAACCTTCGGGTCAAATATCTTCGTACAGGTATATCGTAGAACTTTAAACACAGATACGCCAACAGCACACTGCCGACAACTACAGCCACTGCTCCGGGTAGCGATTCTACGAACGTTAGATTCT
>Ga0079224_100008719_pt1 | contig 13755 bp, 9 predicted proteins | sample Stecom2015_FD_80414 | JGI IMG/M metagenome (GOLD analysis project Ga0079224, IMG submission 80414) | Agricultural soil microbial communities from Utah to study Nitrogen management - Steer compost 2015 | ecosystem: Environmental > Terrestrial > Soil > Agricultural land | place: USA: Utah... | reverse complement strand
GCGGGCGATTCCACATAAAAACAACCAATGGCCTTGGCATTTCGCAACAGATGTTTGATGCGCTCGTCTTCCTTAAATCGTTTGATGTCATGGATGTCTATTGGCGATTCTTCTGGACGATTGTAGGTGACAATCTCTGTCGCTTCCTTGATTTTTCCCAATCCGCGTTGGCTCAAAATATCGAATTTATACAATCCGATATCTTCAGCCACATGCATATCAAATTGAATCGTCGGATAGCCTTTCGGCGGCATAAACGTGGCGCCATAATAGTGGATGGGTTTTTCTGAAATGATAATGCCGCCGGCATGAATGCCCAAATAATTAGGAAATCCTTGAATATAACCACTATATTTTATCACCAATCGTGACAATTTGTCCAATCTGTTAACATCATATTTATCCCTTGTGAGCACATCCATTTCTGATTTCGGCAATCCGAATACTTTTCCCAATTCTCGTACCGCCGCACGAAATTTAAAGGTGTTGTAAACGGTAATCAAGGCTGTATTGTTGAAAGTTTTGAAAATGAAATCGGTAATGTCATCTCGGTCTTTCCAGGAAAAATCGATATCAAAATCGGGTGGATTTTGGCGAAAAACGTTAATAAAACGCTCAAAATATAAATCGAGTTCTATAGGGTCAACATCCGTAATCCGAAGTAAATAGGCCACGATACTATTGGCGCCACTGCCGCGACCAACATAGAAATAACCTTTGCTTCGGGCATATTCCAAAATTCTCCAATTAATCAAAAAATAGGACACAAATCCCTGTTTCTTAATAATGGAAAGCTCTTTTTCTATTCTGCTATATACCTTTTCATCGTATTCAGGATAGCGATATGCAATGCCATCATAAGTCAGTTTTTCCAACAATTCATAATCAGTTTCTTCATTTTCAGTAAACGCTTTTTGATTGTTGGACGTTTTCTTTTCAAAATCAAATTGAATCTCACATGTATCCAAAACCGTTTTAGTGTTTTCGATGAGTTCTGGAAATTCCTTATATAAATTGCACAATTCCTGATAAGGCAACATGCGGTCCGTCTCTTGTCCTTCCTCACTTTTTGGAAGTTTGCTCAACAAGGTATTATTGTCAATGGCGCGCAACAATCTGTGGGTGTTAAAATCCTTCTTATCTTGAAATGATACAGTCTGCAACACCACCAACTTGCTTCGGAGAGAATTCCATTTAGAAAACTTGAGATGGTTCAAATCTTTGGGTTTAATGCCCAAAAATTCATTTTCATTGAGTTGATACTCTTTTTTATGAATGTATGGATAGACTACAAAACATCTTCCAAAATTGGGGCGACTTCAGGTAATTTCAAGTTTTGGTCATGCAAAAATTCAGATAGATACGCATTGATGTTCTGAAATCCATTATTGTTCTTTGCAATTAAAATAAATTGTTGTTGTGCACCGTTTCTAAAATCGACACCCAGCACAGGTTTGATATCATAATTTTTGGATAATCTAGCGAATTCCAAACATGCAGACGTGTTATTTATATCTGTCAATGCCAAGGTCTGCACACCATTTTTTGAGGCAATGGCAAGCAACTGTTCTGGCTTGATAGTGCCATAGCGTAAACTAAAATAAGTGTGGCAATTGAGATACATTTAAAAATCGCTTTTTGCAAAATTAGCTATTATATGTAGCCGATGTTGCTTATATTTGTAGCAAATAATATAAAATGAAATACATTCAAGCTAACCTTAAGCATTTGAGAGCTCTAAAAGAACTATCGCAAGAGCGATTTGCAGAGGAATTGGGCTGGTCACGCTCCATTGTAGGATCTTATGAAGAAGGCCGTTCCGAGCCGCCAATTGACCGATTGATTGATTTGTCCAATTATTTTAATATCCCCATTGATATTCTTGTGAGGAATGATTTGCGATTGGCAAAGGGCACCTCATTTATAGAAATAGGCACTAAACGTGTATTGTTTCCCGTGACCGTCAATGAAAAGAACGAAGACCTTATCGAAATCATTCCAACATCTGCATCTGCAGGCTATTTGGCAGGATATGACGACCCAGAATACATTGAGCAACTTCAAAAAATAAAATTGCCTTTTCTTCCCACGGGAACCCATCGCGCATTTCCAATAAAAGGCGATTCCATGTTGCCAGTAAAAAATGGTGCTTTTGTAGTGGCCAAATTTATCGAAAACATTTCTGATATTAAAGACGGAAAAACATATATCATATTAACCAAAGAAGATGGTCTGGTTTACAAACGTGTGTATAATTTAACCAAAAAGAAACAATCGTTACTGCTAAAAAGCGATAATAAAACCTATCCGCCCTATGAAGTTCCAATCCAAAATGTATTGGAACTCTGGGAATTCACCTGTTGCATCAACACACAGGAGTACGACGAAAAGGAATTAAAATTGAGCAGTATTATGACGATGTTTCAAGAATTGAAAGTAGAATTGGAAGCTGTTCAAAAAATTGCTTAAATGGCAAAGAACAAGCCTACATATACCATTATTGATGTCGAGACTACCGGTCGTGGCAATAAGATTACGGAAATTTCCATTTTTAAACATGATGGTAATAATGTAGTGGAAGAATTTACCACACTCGTCAATCCCGAAGCGCTCATCCCAGATTATATTACGGCATTAACTGGTATTGACAATGCCATGGTGGCAAATGCTCCAACATTTAGAGAGATAGCTGATGCTATTTTATTAATTACCAAAGACAGCATTTTTGTCGCCCACAATGTCAATTTTGATTACAACGTCATTCGAAATGAGTTTAAATCGATTGATATCGACTTCCGACGAAAAAAACTGTGCACAGTAAGACTTTCACGTACACTGTTCTCTGGATTTCGCTCCTATAGTTTGGGGAAACTATGCAATTCGTTGAACATTGATATCGTTAGCCGACATCGCGCCCGTGGAGATGCTGAAGCGACTGTCACTTTGTTTGAAAACATATTGGCACATGAAAAATCAAATGCTGCCATCACGGCATTTTTGAAAAAAACATCCAAGGAAGCAACATTGCCTCCACATTTGGAAAGCCAGGTATTCAATGATATTCCAAATGCGCCTGGTATTTATTATTTCAAAAACAAAAAAGGCAAAATCATTTATGTTGGCAAGGCCATCAATCTGAAGAAACGGGTGCTTGGGCACTTTTATAACAAATCAGAAAAAGAACTCAATCTTTGCCGCGAAACAGCCGATATCGATTTTGAATTGTCGGGAAGTGACCTCATCGCACGATTGATGGAAGATGCGGCCATCAAGCATCATTTTCCCATTTATAACCAAGCGGCAAAACGACTACCAAAACCGTATGCTATTTTTAGTTATGAGGACCGGCGTGGTGTGATTCATCTTGCTTTTAACACACTTAAGGCAACGCCAAATCCGTTGCAGATTTTTCATAGTGTTCGTGATTGTCGGTTGTATTTGGAACAACTGTGTGAGCAATTTGAACTCTGTCCGAAATATTGCCATCTTCAAGAAAGTGTTTGGACCTGTTCACATTTTAAACTCACCAATTGCAAAGGCATTTGCAGAAGAGAAGAATCGGTAACATCTTACAACGAACGTGTTCAATTGGCGATTGGGCACATTACAAACTCCAATCAAAACATTGTTTTAAAAGAAAAAGGGCGACATACCAAAGAAGAAGCATTCATTTTGATTAAAAACGGAACGTATTTAGGTTATGGATTTGTAGACGCTTCTGATCAAATTACCCATGAGGAGGAATTGGAAGCTTTTATAATTCCACAGAAAGAGACCGCGGAAGTAAAGAGGATATTGAGAGGAATACTCCGAGAAATAAATTGAGTGATATATTATAACGACTTAAACAAAAAAAGCCCCAACATTCTCGTTGAAGCTTTTCCGTACTCAAGGTGGGAATCGAACCCACACTCCGAAGAACTGGATTTTGAATCCAGCGCGTCTACCAATTCCGCCACTTGAGCATTGTTGATTTATTTGGACTGCAAAATTAAAAAATATTTTATAATTAGCAACTAAAATTTATGGCTTTATGCTTTAGCACTTCAAATAAATTCCTAAATTTGCACCTCGCTAATAGAAATGCGAAATAATTAGTTATAAAACAAACTATTACCAATGTCTGAAGTTGCTACTGAAGCTAAAATTTTTGCCTGTTCCCAAAGTACAGAGCTGGCGGAAAAAATTGCAGCCACTTTTGGTGCGCCATTGGGGAATGTGATCACCTCCACCTATAGTGATGGAGAGTTCCAGCCTTCTTATGAAGAATCGATAAGAGGCACTCGGATTTTTATTATCGGTTCCACAAATCCTGGCCCGCAGAATTTGATGGAAATGTTATTGATGATTGATGCCGCAAAACGTGCATCGGCCAGGCATATTACGGCAGTACTGCCCTATTTTGGATGGGCAAGACAGGACCGAAAAGATAAGCCAAGAGTGCCAATTGCTGCTAAATTAGTAGCCAAAATGTTGGAAGCGGCTGGGGCCACGCGAATCATTACGATGGATTTGCATGCGGACCAAATTCAAGGATTTTTTGAAAAACCAGTGGACCATCTTTTTGCATCGACGGTATTCCTGCCCTATTTGCAAAATTTAAATCTTGACAATTTGACTATCGCATCTCCTGAAATGGGTGGTTCCAAAAGGGCCTATGCGTATTCAAAGGCTTTGGAAAGCGATGTCGTGATTTGTTATAAACAGCGCGCGAAAGCCAATGTCATCTCCCACATGGAATTGATTGGTGATGTGACTGGCAAAAATGTGGTGTTGGTAGATGACATGGTAGATACTGCGGGAACCTTAACCAAGGCTGCCGATTTGATGATGGAGCGAGGTGCTTTGAGCGTAAGAGCAATATGTACACATCCCATTTTATCTGGAAATGCCTATGAACGTTTGGAAAATTCGAAATTGCAGGAATTGATCGTCACAGATTCAATTCCCTTGAAACAAAAAAGCAGCAAAATCAAAGTGATTAGCTGCGCTGACCTGTTTGCAGAAGTGATGCACAACGTACATTACAACAGATCGATCAGTTCTAAATTTTTAATGTAGTTTGGATAGATTCCAACTTCCTATATAAATGAATATTAATAATAACTATAAATTTAAACAATGAAATCAATTACAATCAATGGATCTCAAAGAGAAAGCGTGGGCAAGAAAGATGCAAAAGCCTTACGTAATGCTGGTCAGGTTCCTTGCGTATTATACGGAGGAGACAAACCAGTGCATTTCTCTGCACCTGAATTGGCTTTCTCTAAACTGGTTTATACGCCAAATGCGCATACAGTTGTGATTGCCCTGGAAAACGGAACGTCTTTTAACTCTATTTTACAAGACATCCAGTTTCATCCAGTAACGGATAAAATTCTTCATATTGACTTTTATCAATTATTTGAAGACAAAGAAATCACCATGGAAATCCCTGTGCATATCATTGGAACTTCCAAAGGTGTTTTAAATGGTGGGGTACTTCGTAGAAACCTTCGCAAATTAAAAGTAAAGGCTTTGCCGAGCAATTTACCCGACTTTATCGAGGCTGATATTACACCTCTAAGAATTGGGAGCAAATTGTATATCACTTCCTTGGTAAATAAAGATTATAAATTTTTACATCCGGACAACACTGTAGTTTGTCAAGTGAGACGTTCTAGAGCAAGTGTTGCTGAATTTGAAGAAGAACAAGAAGATGCGGCAGCTGAAGCTACGGCAGAAGGAACTGAAGGGGCGGCAGAAGGCGCAACTGCAGAGGCAACTGCTGAAGGTCAAGAATAAACCAATTTATTTTTATAAACCAAGAAGCATTCTGTTAATTCAGGATGCTTTTTTATTTTTACATAAAAATGAATGTTTAATTTTTTTTACGAATTATTCAATCCTTCTAAAGACACAAACATTGTCAAGGGCAATACTATGAAAAAATTTTTAATAGTTGGTTTGGGAAACATTGGTGATGATTATGCAAATACAAGGCACAACATCGGCTTTAAGATTCTCGATTTTTTCGCCAAACAAGAATCGTTATCGTTCGAAACACAAAAATTGGGCGATATGGCGGTTTATAAATTAAAGGGAAGACGATTCATCCTGTTAAAACCGAGCACTTATATGAATTTAAGCGGGAAAGCGGTGGTATATTGGATGAATAAGGAGAATGTTACTTTAGACAATTTACTCGTCATTACTGATGATCTAAACTTACCTTTTGGTACCATTCGTTTGAAGACCAAAGGAAGTGATGGCGGCCACAATGGCTTGAAGGACATTCAGGACAAGCTTCAAACAATTAATTATAACCGTTTCCGATTTGGCATCAGTGATACTTTCAGTAAGGGAAGGCAGATTGATTATGTACTTGGTGAATGGACAGAAGAAGAAAACCAAAAACTAACAGAGCGTTTGGAAAAATCGGTCGAGCTTATAAAGTCTTTTGGGACGGCCGGGGTCAATATTACAATGAATGCTTTTAACGGCACATAAAAAGGGAGATGTTTCAAAAACATCTCCCCTATAAGGTGTAAATTTTTATAATGATTATTCTACAATAATCTTTTTAGTGGCTTGTTTGTCACCATCACTGACTTTCACCAAATACATTCCGGATTGAACGTTATTCAAATTTATTGTTTGATTTAAATCATCATTGTTATCAAATGACGTAGAATAAATTGAGCGTCCTCGAATATCATATACTTCGACCTTGATGTCATTTGCATGTGACCTCAACTTAATGCTGAATTCACCATTGTTGGGATTTGGAAAAATTGAGAAACTGTCTTCAAAATCGTTTTGTTCTACGTTCAAAACAGGAGTGAAACCTTCTTGACACAATTGGATGGTAAATGTGTTTAATGTTCCTCCAGAACCATCAACCACATTATCTTTAAAATAAATTCGCCATTCACCTGCACTATTTTGCCCTATTGCATCCGTAAAATTCACCGCTGAATAAGGCAAAAATGGATCTCCTCCATTTGTTGAACATGTGGGCGCTGTACCCGATAAATCAAACCATTTATCCATATCGGCATTCGTACACGCAGCTTGGTTATACCAAATACCTGTGTTTAATGCGGTAGACCAGGGAAACCAAAACAATATATCCACTTGACCAATATTAGGATGTGTGATATCTGCATATGTTTTGATATCAGAAATTGTATAAGAATCTGAAATTGGCAGTAACGTACCTGGATAACTATTACCAGTACTTTCCGTTATTGGAGCATTTAAATCAAATGTATAATCCTCACAAACATTAGATAACTCATACGTATAATCACCAACGGCGAAATCTTTGTTATTTATGGAAAAGAAAATATTCCCCACAGCTTCAACCATTACCCTACAATATGGCGCAGAAACCGAGGGCACGGTGATGTTTTCTGAACCATCATTTGGAGTGTTTGCAATTAATACTGTATCATAATTAAGCCCCCCATCTGTTGACAAAAGAATGTTTACATTACTCGTATTAACGCCATTTCCGGTGGTTCCTGCAACATTCCATGTTACCGTTTGCGTTGTTGAAGGCGTCCACACCAATTGGTCTTCCGTTTGAGAAGTTACTAAAAATGGGCCTGCTCCGTCAACAGTAGTTACCATCATATTGTCAACAGCAGTTTGGCCACCGCTCAGAGAATTATCTCTCACGGTTAGTCTATAATCTATCGTTCTTGCGATAGAGACCAATTTTTCCCATGTAGTAGAACCTCCAGTCTGCAAAAGATCTGGCAATTGTGGAATCACTCTAGTAGGATTTGTTGTACCCCTGAAAGACCTCACCAACGGACCATTTGCAGTTGTCTCAGTGGGCACACCTGCTGCTCCTAAATCATATTGTTCCCAAGTGTAAGTATGCGCTGCAATACCATCGGCATCCGTAGAGGAACCTGTCAATCGATATGGAGTTGATTTTGGAATGGTATAATTGGCACCAGCCTCTGCCGTTGGCGCTGCGTTGCCTGTAGGCGTGTTTGTTGAGCAAGTACTGCTAACACCTGTAGAAATATTAGCCCATATTACAGCCAAACTTCTTTGATGAAAATAATCATCACTGTTGGCTTGCACATTTTGAGGTGCACAAATTCCAGCATAAGCCATGATTGTAGTTCCACTACCTGGCTCATAAGCATTAAGGGCCGATCTATTCCCTCCTGCACAATTGCCGGTGCTTCCATTAAATGTGTGATTAGACCCGAATTGGTGACCCATTTCATGCGCAACATAATCTATATCGTATGGATCTCCCACTGGGGCAGACGACCCTGTGATACCCCGGGCCTTCTGACCACTAACACATGGTACATTTACACCTGCCAATCCACCGCCTCCAGTGCTGAACGTATGTCCGATATCGTAATTTGACGACCCTATCGTACCATCAATTACGCTCTGACTTTGGCCTATTAGGAAATTGGCATTATCATTATTGAAAGTATCTGAATCAATAAAAATTATATCCAGGTTGTTTGGAACCAAAACCATAGAAAGTGCAAGCTCTTTTTCGTACACGCCATTCACTCTCGTCATGGTAACATTCATTGCGGTCAATACCGCAGCTTTCTTTTCTGCCAATGTGGCCCCTCCCAATCCAGCCTGAGTAACATGGAAGGCAGAATATTCAATCGTGCAAGCTAATGCCAAATCATACGTTCTTAGCATCCCATCATTTGCATTCCTTGCTGCTTCGACATCAAAATCAATTGTTTCTTCATTTGTCCCGGTCTCGTCGATAAATTCACATATAAATGGTTCATCCAATGCTGGGAGATTTCGCTTTGCATATACAATATAAAAATTTCCAGTCTTCGTATAGGGATCAATAAATTGCGTGCCACTGTCTCCTGAAAAAAACATTGTATGTAGCCCCTGTGGGGTTACACTGAATCGGATTAAATTTGAAGGGTTCTGAAGACTTTGTCCTACGTAGCTCCGGATTTCAGGAAATTGAGCCTGAAGTGACGCATGCATTACCGAGGCTTCCATCACCCTGAAGGATTCCAATTTGTCATTAATTGTAGGGAAATCAACCACTACATAAGATGAATTATTGAACTCTCCTCGTTTCGGCGTATTTTGTAATATAGTTTTTAACGCTTCAATATTTAGGTGGTAATATTTGGGAGCACTAGGTTCTGTTTTTCTAAAGACTCGCTCCAATGTTGACAGTTTCGATTGAGCTGTTTTCGTCCATAACGAACTGGTTTGCTGAGCAGATGCCCCTAAAGAAAACATTACAATCAGCATTAATGCTAAATTGATTTTGGTGTACAATTGTTTCATAGGAATTTATATTATTAAGATTGAATCGCTAAAGTTAATTTTTATTTACTGAATAACAAAAAATCGAAGATATACTAAAGCTTATGAAAGTGATTTTAACATTTTTGAGTTCATTCGGTTTAAATGGCATGACCCTACCGATATTCCAAAAAAAAATATTTTGTTTTAAGTCCAGATGAGTAATAAATTCTAAAAATTTAGATATTAAAGAAATTAAACAATATAGCTCGAATTTTGTGTTTGGTACAAAAAAAAGTGCCACAATATTAAAAATCTATCCAAGCAAACATTAGTTAAAAAAAGGGAGATATTTTAGAAACATCTCCCCTTATAAATATGATTTTTAAATGATTACTCCACTATAATCTTTTTTGTTGCCTGTTTATCGCCATCGCTGACCATTACTAAGTACATTCCGGAGTGAACGTTCAAATTAATAGTCTGATTAAAGTTTGAAGCATTTTGAAATTTATTATCATAAATTTTTCTTCCTCTGATGTCATACACAGTTACCATTATCTTATCACTTGAGGATGAATTTAAACTTACCGTAAATTCACCCGAATTAGGATTTGGATAAATTGCGAAATTACCATTTCCAAATTCATCAACCGATAGGGTCTCTAGGACATTCACACTGTAATCCTCAACTTCTGCGTCTGCTCCATTTTCACACGAAGTAGGCGAGCTAGAATATTTAGTTGAAACCCTCATAATTGTAGAGCCCAAAACGGCGTCCGCAGGTATGGTTATCGACAATGGAGAATTACCCGTGTTCCCATTGGAAACATTCGTTGCCGTACCTAGATCATACTCTTCCCCAGCATCCGCAAAACTGCAATTTTGGTTCCAGTCAATCCACACGGTTGTTCTTGTCAAATAATTACCATCTGTATTCACTTTAACCGTAAGAGGATAGCTGCTCTCTCTATTGGCGTCAGTAGATATTGCAGTGTAATCACTATATCCAGAAGGTTTTCCTGTATTTAAATTGTCGATAGTATTGAAGGTAACACCAGTAGTGCTTGTTTGATAAGTTGTATTTGCCACTGAGCTGCACGCACCATTCAGTTTGGTGAAAGTGACCATGGCTGTCCTTGTTATTGATGTGGATGTTCCTGTAACTGTCACATTATAAGTTCCGGCCGCGGTCGAATTTAGGTTATTGATTGTCATTGTATAACTGCCATTTGTATTCAAGCTGGCAGGTGTAAATACAACTGTAGTCCCCGCAGGGTTGCCAGTTGCACTAAATGTTGCTGTTTCATTAAAACCATTCACAATAGTATAATCGAAATTGTAAACTATAGAATCAACCCCACATATTGTTTGGCTTGAATTATTGGCCGTCATGAAAAATTCCGGATTCGTTGAAGTTACATTAAAATTAATTGGTGAAATTGCGTAGTAAATATTTCCGACCGCTTCAACTTTTACCCTAGCCATATTCGTGGCCGAATCAAGGGTCGGTACTGTGATGGCTTGGCTGCCGTCATTCGGAGTATTTGACAATAATACTATAGGATAGGTAAATCCACCATCGGTAGAAAGTAGAATATTTACATTAGCTGTGTTTACTGGTGCAATATTTGTACTAGCAATGTTCCAGGTAATATCTTTGGATTCCCCTGGACTCCATATTTCAACTGTAGATTGTGAGGTTACTACAAAAGGACCAGCAGTACCATTTACAGTGATATTTGTCAGGTCGTAACTAGACTGTCCATTTAAACCAACTGCTGTAGGCATTCTATCCCGTACTGTCAAAGCCCAACCCATTGGTCTTGCTACGTTCGAAACCGTTTCCCAATCACTGTTCAGGGTTGGGTTTGTTTGGGTTAATTGTCCAGCAACAACTCGATTAATTTTTGGTATAAATCGGTCTGGAGATGTCGTAGGTGGCAACGATCGGTTAGTTGACCCCACAGTCAGGTTAGGTCCAAAATTAGAAGACGATACTGCACCGCTATTTGTCTGTTCCCAACAATATGTTAAAACATCACCACCATTTGCATCTGTAGCCGAGCCTTTAAGAATATAAGCAGTTCCTTTTGGAATAATATAATCTGCCCCCGCATTTGCTGAAGGAGGACCATTGGTTATTGCGACCGGCGAATTAGCTTGCCAGCAGGTTCTAGCCACCAAATTATCCAATATCTGCTTGATGCTATAATAATGGAAATAAGGATCGCTATGTTGTTGCACATCATCGGGCCCGGTAATACCTGCATATCCCATTACGGTTGAGCCACTTCCCGGCTCGGCATTAACCCCAGTTCCTTCAGTGCTAAAAGCAAAGGTGTGATTTGCCCCCATTTGATGTCCTATCTCGTGAGCCACATAATCAATATCAAAATTATCGCCTTGTGGAATCCCATCGGCAGGTGAAGTCTTACCGCTTCCTTTTTGATTATCCACACACACACAACCAATACATCCTGCACTTCCTCCCCCACCGGAGGCTCCAAACATGTGACCAATATCATAGGCTGCATTCCCCACAGTATTATTCAAGGTATTTTGCAATTGTGCATTCCATTGGCCCAAATTGTTAGAGTAGGGATCTGTCAACGCATTAGTAAAGATGATTTGAGGAGCATCAATAACAACAAATGTTACAGCCATATCGGTCTCAAAGACTTCATTGACTCGTGTGATAGTGGCATTAATTGCTGCCAAGGCGCTAGCAACAGTGCCACCATGAAATTGAGTATACTCTCCATTTACGGACATCGCCAATCTAAATTTACGCAATAGTTGATCATTGGCATCCCTTAAGGATACACCAGCATTTTCACTAGTCAATTTTGAATAGGTATCAATTGTAGAGCAAACAAAATCTTCGTCATACCTCTCCCCTCGTGCATCACGATTGTACACGATATATTTTTGTGTATCTCCATTGACTGGTTGCATGAAGACAGTGGGTTTATCTATATAGGAAATCATGGTCTGAACACCAGAGGGCGACACACTCATTCTTAGACGAGTGCCTATCTGATTGAAACCCACATAGGATTTAATTTCTGGATATTGTGCAGAAAGTTGCTCATCGAATACAGGGGCTTCAAAAACTGTAAAGTTTTCCATCTTTCCCTTTTCATCAGGAACTGAGATTACTACGCTAGAAGTTTGCGCACCATCTCTCAACGGTGCATTCGCAAGACTTTGTTTGAAAGCGTTAAAGTTGAGAGTGAAAATATTAAAATTTTCAGCGTCAAGATGATTGATTGAAATGGCATTCAATTGACCATTCGAAGAACTTTTATGCCAGATTTTATCTTGCCCTAAAACAGAAAAACAAAACAGCATAAGACCTAATGTCAAAACATAACGTAATTTTGGTATCATAATATTTATATTAGATGTATTAAAGATTTTTAAAAATACTATGTTTTTACGGAATTTAATGAAATTGTTAACATTTTTATGAATTATAATATAAAGTCAACTTTGTTTAACATTAAAAAAGAGACAATTCTTACCATTGGCACCTTCGACGGTGTCCATATCGGCCATCAAAAAATCATCAATCGGCTTGTAGAAGTAGGTAGGGATAAAAAATTAAAAACCGTGGTACTGACATTCTTTCCCCATCCTAGAATGGTATTGCAGAAAAATTCTGACATTAAGCTGCTGAATACCATACAGGAACGTGAAGTTATTTTATCTTCTCTAGGGCTGGATCAAATGGTTATAAAAACCTTTACCAAGGAATTTGCCAATCTCTCCGCAGAGGAATTTGTAAAATCAATCCTGGTCGATGGGCTGAATGCCAAATACATCATCATCGGCTACGACCACCAATTTGGAAAAGATAGAAGTGCCAATATTGAGGATTTGAAACTATTTGGAAAAACGTATGGGTTTGAAGTTGAGGAAATTTCCGCGCAGGACGTAAAGGATGTTGCTGTGAGCTCCACAAAAATCAGAACAGCTTTAGACAACGGCGATATCTCAACGGCCAATTCTTATTTAGGTTATTCTTATTTCTTTTCAGGAACCGTGATCAAAGGGAAAGGACTTGGGAAAAAATTGGATTTCCCAACAGCCAATATCCACATCACAGAAGATTATAAATTGATTCCTAAAGAGGGGGTATATGTTGTAAAATCAACAATTAAGGGGACTGAAGTTTTCGGAATGATGAATATTGGAAACAACCCAACGGTCAATGGAAAACATCAATCCATAGAAGTCCATTTGTTTAATTTTGATGATGATATTTACGGTGAAATGATTAAAATAGAATTCCTGGAACGTCTTCGCGATGAGCAAAAATTTGATTCGATAGAATTACTGAAAGCCCAGCTTCACCACGATAAAATCAATGCGGAAAATTTTATGGCAAAACATGGTTAATTTTCTCTTTAAGCGCATCGACAATAGTGCATTGGTCATTTTCAGGGTCATTTTTGGACTGCTTATTTTTTTGGAGAGTTTCGGTGCCATTTTCACAGG
>Ga0079224_100008718_pt1 | contig 13756 bp, 14 predicted proteins | sample Stecom2015_FD_80414 | JGI IMG/M metagenome (GOLD analysis project Ga0079224, IMG submission 80414) | Agricultural soil microbial communities from Utah to study Nitrogen management - Steer compost 2015 | ecosystem: Environmental > Terrestrial > Soil > Agricultural land | place: USA: Utah... | reverse complement strand
GGCCTCGAGCGCGTCGATCGCGCGGCGCACGGTCGCGCGGGTCGCGTCGAAGCGGGTCATGAGCTCGTGCTCGCTCGGGAGCCTGTCCCCCGCCGGACGTCCGGCGATCTCGCGCGTGAGCTCTTCGGCGATGCGGGCGGCGTCCATTCGGGCATGGTAGAAACGCGGCGTGAACGTCCGGCATCCGGTGGGTGACGGAACGGTGAAGTGGCGGGGTGCGCCGTTTTCCGGGCCATACGGTGACAGGGTGAACGAAATCTACGATGTCGCCGTCGTCGGCGCAGGCATCGTCGGCCTCGCCCACGCCCTCGCCGCCCATCGCCGGGGCCTGCGCACGATCGTGGTCGACAGGTCCGACTCGCTTCGCGGATCCACGGTCCGCAACTTCGGGCACGTCGGCACCGCGATGCTGTCGGGCGAGGGCCGCGAGTACGCCGAGCGCGCCCGCGAGATCTACCTCGAGATCGCGCCGCAGGCCGGCTTCTGGCTGGCGCGGCGCGGCACCCTCATGGTCGCGACGGCCGACGACGAGATGCAGGTGCTGCGCGAATCCGGTCAGGGCCGGCTGCTCAGCGCGCGCGAGGTGAGCGACCTCGCCCCCGTCGCGGGCGCCGTCGGCGGCGCGCTGCTGAAGGAGGACATGCAGGTCAACCCCCGCGAGGCCGGCCCGCGGATCGCGGCGTGGCTCGCGGCGCAGGGCGTCGACTTCGCGTGGCGCACGAACGCGCTCGGCGCGGATCCCGGATCCCTGCACACGGCGCGCGGCGTCGTGCGCGCCGAGACGATCGTGTTCTGCGTGAACCTCGACCTCGACCTCGTGCTACCGGAGGTCGCCGAGCGCAACGGCGTCGGGCGGTGCGCGCTCGACATGATGCTCGCATCGGGCGTCGGCCTCGAGTTCCCCGTGCTGACGGGGTCGTCGATGCTGCGCTACCCCGCCTTCCGGTCGACGTCGGCGTACGGCGACCTGCGCGCCCGCTTCGATCGCGAGCGGCCCGACATGGTCGACTTCGACGTGAACCAGATGTACACCGAGGCGCCGGGCCTCGGGCTGTTCATCGGCGACACGCACCGCACCGAGCTCACGCTCTCGCCCTTCCATGACGAGCGCGCCTTCGAGCTGCTCGAGCGCGAGACCCGGCGCCTGTTCGGGCTGCCGACCATCGACGTGAAGCAGCGCTGGCAGGGCGCGTACGCGAAGGGCGACGGCGACTTCGTGCGCGAGCGCGTCGACGACGGCGTGTACGCGACCGCCGTGACCACCGGCGTCGGCATGACGACCGGACTCGGCCTCGGCGAATCGGTCATCAACGAGATCTACGGAGCGAACTGAATGAGCATCTCCCTCGTCTGCCTCGACATGGCGGGCACGACCGTGACCGACGACGGCGCCGTCATGAGCGCCTTCGCCCGCGCCATGGACGCGATCGGCATCGCCGACGGCACCCCCGAGCGCGAGCGGGCCACGCAGTACACGATCGACACCATGGGCCAGTCGAAGATCGAGGTCTTCCGCGCCATCACCGGATCCGACGAGCGCGCCCGGACCGCCAGCCGCGCCTTCGAGGACGCGTACGTCGACGTGATCCGCGCGGGCGGCGCCTCGCCCCTGCCGGGCGCGGAGGAGACGATCCGCGAGCTGCGCGGCGCCGGGATGCGCGTCGCCCTCACGACCGGGTTCTCGCCCGCCACGCGCGACGCGCTGCTCGCGTCGCTCGGGTGGGAGGACATCGCCGACATCGCCCTCGCGCCCGCCGACGCGGGTCGCGGCCGGCCGTTCCCCGACATGATCCTCACCGCCGTGCTGCGCCTCGGCATCGACGACGTGCGCGAGGTCGCCGTCGTGGGCGACACCGCGAGCGACGTGCGCACGGGCCTGCGCGCGGGGGCCTCGATCGCCGCGGGCGTGCTCACAGGCACCCACGGCGAGGCCGAGTTCCGCGGGGCCGGCGCCACCCACGTGCTGGATTCCGTCGGCGACGTGCTGGGGTTGGTTGGGGCTGGGGCGCCCGCGCGCGGCTAGGACTTGTGTGCGCGGCCAGGGTATTTCCTGGGCTTGGGTGGGTTTCGTAGCCGCTGGTGTGGGCGGGGCACGCGCGCCGTGCGCAGCGGCAGCAGTCTCGCGTCCTCCGCCCGCTATATCCTCGGCGAGCGCACCGGGCGTCGTGGGTGGATCCCGTGATCCCGCAGGAAGGCGGCGAATCGCGCGCGGCTCGACGCCTCGTGCATCGTCCAGCGGATCAGGCGTCGGCCGGTGGCCGCGCGGATCGCGTCCTCGCGGCGCTTCTCATCAGCGAGCACCTGCTCGGGCGTGCGCCCACGCCGCATCGTGCGATCGAGGTACTTCTGCGCACCGTCGAACTCGCCGAGCACTCCGTCGATCGCGAAATCGACCTCGTACGTCACCCCGGCGATCGTGATTCCCACCTGCAGTTCGACGTCTCGGATGCCGAGATCGAGGAGATGCAGGCGGCTTAGGCTCTCCCCGACCGAATCGGCGCGCGCGTCGGCGTGATCCGCCGCGAAACGTGCGCGGCGCACGCCGGGCCCGCCCGCGTGATCCACAACCAGCCGACAGATCTCCGCACGCAGCGCCTCGGCTGCGTCGAGGTCGCGACTGCGGGATCCATCACGCATCGCCGCGCGCCGCAGCGCCGCGTCAGCCGCCGAGAGGGCAGCGGCGCGCGTTGCCGTGCGGGCGAAATCGAACACCGTCCGCGCAAGCGTTGTGACATTGAATCCGTCGACCTGCTCGATTTCGCCGTCCCACGCGCAACGATGCCGCACGACAGCTCCGGTCGCGGCGCCCGACCGGGTCGAGCGAGCCATCACGTGCGCGCGATCCGGCGTGTGACGCCACAACGGCAGGCCATGGATCGCGGCCGCCGTCGAGAACCCGAAGATCGGTGGGATCCGCGCTGCGTCGCGCGCCGCTGACGCAAGCGCGCGCTCGCGCTGCTCGGGGTAGGTCTCTCGCCAACGAGCCGAGGCCGCGTAGAAACCGTGCCGCACCCGCGTGAGCGAGCCCCTGTCGATGGCGCGCGCGATCGCGCGGTCCGACACGTCGTCGGCGACCAGATCGGCCCTCGTCCAGGGCACCAGCTCTTCCATGCCCACACCGTGCCACTCGCACAGGGGGTGGCGTTCATGCCTGTGAACAACCCTCGTCGGCGGCTACGAACCTCACCCGAGGCGAGGAAACGTCCTGGCCGAGGGAGGATTTCCTGGTCGCTCGCGAGATGCGCCCTGCGCGGCCTGCCGTGGCGATCCCCGGCGCACATACGGCGGACCCGCCACGTCGCGCCGCGTACGGCTACGAAACTCGCGCGAGACCAGGGAATTGCCTAGGCATGCGCGAAAGTCCTAGCCGCGGGCGTGCGCTGTCGGGAACGGGCGCGCGCCCACCGAGCCCCGTGCGGCGCACGTACACGCCAACGGCTACGACACCCGCCGAAGGCCAGGAAATACGCTCACCCCGCGCGCCCCAGAACAACCCCTACCCGCGCCCCCGGAACCACCGACGGCGGGGGCGGTGCTCGAGCTGCTTCTGCAGGTGGACGACGCCGAGCCAGCGCCCGAACTTGTAGCCGACGCGGCCCATGCGCCCGACCTCCTCGAATCCGAAGCGCTGGTGCAGCGCGATCGAGGCCTCGGCGCCCTTGTCGCTGATGACGGCGATCAGCTGGCGCAGGCCGCGCTCCTCGCAGGCCTCGATGAGGGCCGCGAGCAGGGCGGATCCGAGCCCTTTGCCGGTCGCGGCGGGACCCAGATAGATCGAGCTCTCGACCGTGTACCGGAACGACGACTTGCCCGACCACGGCGACACGAGCGCGTACCCGAGGATCTGCCCCGTCGGCGACTCGGCGACGAGGAACGGCATGTCGAACTTCTTCAGGTGCGCGAACTTCTCGCGCCACTGCTTCAGCGTCCAGGCCTTCTCGTCGAACGTCACGACCGAGTTCGCGACGTAGTGGTTGTAGATCTCGCGGATATGCGGCAGATCGGCCTCGCGGGCGGGGCGGATCTCGAACGCGAACGGATGCGGGCGCTGCGCCCGCAGCTTCTCGCGCCGGCGCCTGCGCGCGAACTCCTCAGCGGGACGCACGGCTCACCTCACCCGCCAGTCGACCGGATCCGCGCCCTGCTGCTCGAGCAACGCGTTCACGCGCGAGAAGGGGCGGGACCCGAAGAACCCGCGGCTCGCCGACAGCGGCGACGGATGCGGGGATTCGATGCGGGGTGTGGATCCGAGCAGCGGCGCGAGCGACCGCGCCTGCGCGCCCCAGAGGATCGCGACGAGCGGGCGCTCGCGCGCGACGAGCGCGCGGATCGCGTGATCCGTCACGGCCTCCCATCCCCAGCCGCGATGCGATCCGGGCTCGCCCGGGGTGACCGTGAGCACGCGGTTCAGCAGCATGACGCCCTGGTCGGCCCAGCTCGAGAGGTCGCCGTGCTCGGGCACCGGCAGCCCGAGGTCGGTCTTCATCTCGGCGTAGATGTTCTGCAGGCTGCGCGGCACGGGGCGCACGTCGCGCTCGACGGCGAACGACAGGCCGATGGGGTGGCCGACCGTGGGGTACGGATCCTGCCCGACGATCAGGACCTTCACCCCGTCGAGCGGGCGCTGGAAGGCGCGCAGGACGCGATCCCCCGCGGGCAGGTAGGGGCGCTGGAGCGCGCGGAGGCGATCCCCCATCGCGGCGATATCGTCCGCGACGGGTGCGAGGGCGGCGGCCCACCCCGCGTCGATGAGCCCGGCCTCGGCCAGTTCGGGCAGCGAGCGTCCGGGCATCAGGCGCTCGCCTCCGCCCCGGAGTCCTCCTCGACGACCGTGCCGCGGGCCGACCACGGGAAGTCGATCCACAGGTCGGTCGCCTTCCACACGTAGTCGGGGTGGATGATCGTCGACGGCTTCTCGTAGATCGTCACGGAGCGCACGTCGGCGCCCTTGTCGCGCAGCATGTCGACCGCCATGCGCAGGGTGCGGCCCGAGTCGGCCACGTCGTCGACGAGCAGCACGCGACGCCCGTCGAGGTAGTTCATGTCGAGCTCGGGCGGCAGCACCTGCGGCGCGTCGAGCACCGTGCCGATGCCCGTGTAGAACTCCATGTTGATCGCGCCGCAGTTCTTCGCGCCGAGACCGTAGGCGATCGCGCCGGCCGGCAGCAGGCCGCCGCGCGCGATCGCGACGACGACCTCTGGCTCGAATGCGCTCGCGACGATCTCGCGGGCGAGGTCCCGGGTCGCGCAGCCGAAGCCGTCCCAAGTGAGCGTCTCGCGCTCGGTGAACTCAGCGGTCACGGTGGTCCTTGCTGGTCGGGTCGATGTGCGGATCCGTCACGCGCGCGGCGCGAGCGGGCCGCGGTGGACGAGGTGGGCGGCGGCCTGCGCGACGGGGCGCACTGTCACGTGATCGAGATTGATATGCCCCGGTGCGTCGAGGCTGTATGCGATCACGTCGGCGACGTCGCCCGCTGTAAGGGGCGCCTCGACGCCCTCGTAGACGGCGTCGGCGGCCTCGGCGTCGCCGAGGCGCACGAGCGAGAACTCCTCGGTGTGCACCATGCCGGGCGCGATCTCGATGACGCGGATCGGCTCGCCGACGAGCTCCTGCCGGAGCGCGTTCGCGACCATCGCCTCGCCGGCTTTCGCCGCGTTGTAGCCGGCCCCGCCGGGGTACGCCGTGTGCGCCGCGGTCGAGGTGAGGAACAGCAGGTCGACGTGCGTGCCCTCGTCGCGCGCGGTGCGGCGCAGCTGCGGCAGCAGCGCCTTGACGAGGCGCTGCGCCGAGAGCGTGTTCATCTCGTACATGCGCAGCCAGCCTTCGCTGTCGCCGTCCTCGACGCGGTCGGCGCCGAGCGCACCCCCGGCGACGTGCACGAGCGAGTGCACGGGCGACGACGAGGCGTACGCGGCGAGCGCGTCGACGTCGGCCTGGCGGGTGAGGTCGGCCGCGAACACGTCGGCGCCCGTCTCGTCGGCGAGCTCGGCGAGGCGATCCGCCCGCCGCGCGACGCCGACGACGTCCCACCCCCGCTGCCGCAGCGCGACGACCGTCGCCCTGCCGATGCCCGAACTCGCTCCCGTCACCATGGCACGCCTCGTCATGGCCCCAGCGTACCCGCGCATATGACGCGGCGTTTCCCGCGTGTTGGCACGGCCCGCGGCCCGTCGTAGGGTCGAGTCATTCCCGCCCGCTACCCATTTCAGGGGGACCCATGACCGACTCCACGACCTGGCGCTTCGAGACCCAGCAGATCCACGCCGGTGCGCAGCCCGACCCGACGACGGGCGCGCGGGCGACGCCCCTGTACCAGACGACGGCCTACGTGTTCCGCGACGCCGAGCACGCCGCGAACCTCTTCTCGCTGGCCGAGCCGGGCAACATCTACACGCGGATCATGAACCCCACGACCGACGTCGCCGAGCAGCGCATCGCGGCGCTCGAGGGCGGCACGGGGGCGCTGCTCGTCGCGAGCGGCCAGGCGGCCGAGTCGTTCGCCGTGCTCAACATCGCGCAGGCGGGCGACCACATCGTCTCGTCGGCGTCGATCTACGGCGGCACGTTCAACCTCTTCAAGTACACGCTCGCGAAGCTCGGCATCGAGACGACGTTCGTCGAGAACCAGGACGACCTCGACGAGTGGCGCCGCGCGATCCGCCCCAACACGAAGCTCTTCTTCGCCGAGACGGTCGGCAACCCGCAGGCGAACGTACTGAACATCCGCGCGGTCGCCGACATCGCGCACGAGGCGGGCCTGCCGCTCATCGTCGACAACACGATCGCGACGCCGTACCTGATCCGCCCCTTCGAGCACGGCGCCGACATCGTCGTGCACTCGGCGACGAAGTTCCTCTCGGGCCACGGCACGGTCGTCGCGGGTGTCATCGTCGACGGCGGATCCTTCCCGTGGTCGGAGCACGCCGATCGCTTCCCCGGCCTCACGGAGCCCGACCCGTCGTACCACGGCGTCAGCTACACGGGCGCCCTCAGCGACGCGGTCGCATTCGTGACGAAGGCCCGCGTGCAGCTGCTGCGCGACCTCGGGTCCTCGGCCGCGCCGAACAACGCGTGGCAGCTCATCCAGGGCATCGAGACGCTGTCGCTGCGCGTCGAGCGCCACGTGCAGAACACGCAGGCGATCGCCGAGTGGCTCGAGCAGCACCCCGACGTCGCGTCGGTGAACTACTCGGGCCTGCCCTCGTCGCCGTGGCACGAGGCCGCGAAGCAGTACGCGCCGAAGGGCGTGGGCGCCGTGCTCTCGTTCGAGCTGAAGGGCGGCGTCGACGCGGGGCGCACGTTCGTGAACTCGCTCGGGCTGTTCAGCCACCTCGCCAACATCGGCGACGTGCGCTCGCTCGTGATCCACCCGGCCTCGACGACGCACTCGCAGCTCACGCCCGAGGAGCAGCTCGCCGGCGGCGTGACCCCGGGCCTCGTACGGCTCTCGGTCGGCCTCGAGAACGTCGACGACCTCATCGCCGACCTCGACCAGGCCTTCGCCGCCGCCCGCGGCTGACCCGCCTTCCCGCGGGCCCTCCCGCACAGCGGGGTTCCCGCACCTCTCAAGTCCACAAGTCTCCGCTGAGTCTCGCCGCACAACGGCCGGACTTGGCGGAGACTTGTGGATTTGTCGGCAGAATGGATCCGATGGACTGGCAGATCTCTGAGGACACGGTGCCGTCGGCCCCCGTCACGGAGGCCGACGCGCGCTCCATGGCCGGGCGCCCTCCCGCGACCGGCGCGTGGCAGGACGGCGACCCCGTCGGCAACCGCCGGTTCGCATGGCTCGGCGCGTTCGCGACCGAGCGCGGCGACGTCCTCCCTCACATGCGCCTCGCCTACGAGACGTGGGGCGAACTCGCGCCCGACGGATCCAACGCCGTCCTCGTCCTGCACGCCTTCACGGGCGACAGCCACGTGCGCGGCGATGCCGGCCCCGGCCACCCCACGGCAGGCTGGTGGGAGGACATCGTCGGCCCCGGCGCCCCCATCGACACCGACGAGCTCTTCGTCGTCGCGCCGAACATGCTGGGCGGCTGCCAGGGATCCACGGGGCCCGCGAGCATCCACCCCGACGGGGATCCGTGGGCCTCGCGCTTCCCCTACCTCACGGTGCGCGACCAGGTCGACGCGCAGCGCCTGCTCGCCGATCACCTCGGCATCGAGCGCTGGCACGCGGTCGTCGGCGGATCCATGGGCGGCATGCACGCGCTCGAGTGGGCCGTGACGCATCCAGATCGCGTCGGCCGCCTCGCCGTCATCGCGGCCCCGCCTGCCAACACGGCCGACCAGATCGCGCTCAACTCGACGCAGCTCGAGGCGATCGAGATCGATCCGGGCTTCCAGGGCGGCGACTACTACGACGCGGGGCCCGGCGAGGGTCCCCACCGCGGCCTCGCGCTCGCGCGCCGCATGGCCATGCTCAACTACCGCGGCGTCGTCGAGCTCAACAAGCGGTTCCAGCGGTCGTGGCAGTCCGGCGTGAGCCCCCTCGGCCACGGCGGGCGCTTCGCCGTCGAGTCGTACCTCGACTTCCACGGCAACAAGTTCACGCGCCGCTTCGACGCGAACACCTACATCCGCCTCGTCGAGGCGATGGACTCACACGACGTTGGGCGCGACCGCGGCGGCATCGAGGACGCCCTGCGGCGCGTCACAGCGCCGACGCTCGTCGTCGGCATCGACACCGACCGCCTGTTCCCCGTCGAGGGCCAGCACCGCATCGCGCGGGGGATCCCCACGACGATCCACGGCGACGAGGCGGTCGTCATCACGAGCGACTTCGGCCACGACGGGTTCCTCATCGAGACCGACGCGCTCGGCCGGCACCTGCGCGCGCTGCTCGGCTGACCGGATCCGGTCAGACGAGCTCGGGCGCCCTGCGGCGCTCGAGCGCGAACGACACCGACGCGATGACGACGCCGGCCGCGGCAAGCACGACGCCGAGCCACGCGGGCGCGACGTAGCCGAGGCCCGCGCCGATGACGACGCCGCCGAGCGCGGCGCCCACGCTGTTGCCGATGTTGAGCGCCGAGTGGTTGAGCGCCGCGGCGATCGACTGATAGTCGCCCGCGACGTCGAGCAGGCGCAGCTGCATCGCCGGCACGGCGGTCTGGCTGAGGGCGCCGAAGACGAACAGGGCGCCGACGAGGGCGATCGTCCACGGCGACATCGCGGCGACGATCGCCGAGGTCACGGCCGTGAGCACGAGCCCCGCGATGAGCGTGCGCTTGACGCTGATGTCAGCGAGGCGCCCGCCGAGGATGTTGCCGGCCACCATGCCGAGGCCGATCGCGACGAGGCCGACGGGAACCGTCCACTCGGCGCCGCCCGACACCTCGGTCATGAGCGTCGAGACGTAGCTGTACACCGAGAAGAACGCGCCGAACCCGATCGCGCCGATCGCGACCGTGACCCATACCTGCGGGATCCGGAACACGCCGAGCTCCTGCAGGAACGAGCGCCCCTTGTCGCCCGGGCGCGCGGGGATGAACAGGGCGCACATGACGAGGGAGATCGCGAACACGACCGCGACGACGACGTAGGCGGCCCGCCAGCCGAGGAACTGGCCGAGGAACGTGCCGCCCGGCACGCCCACGACGTTGGCGATCGTGAGGCCGCTCATGACCATCGCGACGCCCCAGCCGCGGCGCGACGGCCCGAGCAGCTCGCTCGCGACGATCGTCGACATACCGAAGAAGGCGCCGTGCGGCAGGCCCGACAGGAAGCGCGTGAGCGCCACGAGCTCGAAGGTCGGGGCGATGACGGTGAGCGTGTTGCACACGAGGAGCGCGGCGACGAGGATCACCATCACGCGGTTGCGCGGAAAGCGCGTCACGATCGCGGCGATCGTGGGCGCGCCGATCACGACGCCCAGCGCGTACAGGCTGATGAGGATCCCCGCCCGCGCGACCGCGGCCTCCTGGTCGGAGGCGAAGAGGTCCGTGAGCAGGTCGCCTGCGATGCCGGGCAGCAGCCCCATCGAGACGAACTCGGTCATGCCGATGCCGAATGCGCCGATAGCCATGGAGAGGAGCGCCATCGTCGCCGCACCCCTCGACGCGGTGGTCGAGGAAGTCATCCGTCCAGCGTAGAGGGAAACCGCCTGGACAGCGGCCGAAGGTCAGCCCTCGATCGCGGCTTCGAGGCGCTCGAGCTTGCCGTCGATCTCGCCCTCGTACCCGGGGCGGATGTCGGCCTTGAGCACGAGCGAGACGCGGGATCCGAACGGCGCGACGGCCTCCGTCGCGCGCTTGACGACGTCCATGACCGTGTCCCAGTCGGGGCCCTCGATCTCGGTGAACATCGACGACGTGCGGTTCGGCAGGCCCGATTCGCGGACGACCTTCACGGCCGCCGCGACGGCGTCGTGGACGGACCCGTCCTCGCGGCCGGTTCCGGACGGGGCGACAGAGAACGCGACGAGCATGGGATCTCCTTCAGAGGGTTGTCGGGGTGCGCGCGAGCCGCGCGACGGCCCAGGCGCCGAGCAGCACGACGAGCACGTTGCGCGCGGCGAGAGCCGCGATCGCCACGATATCGGCCTGCAGCACGAGGTGGTAGATCACGGGGTAGACGAGGTGCGTGAGCGCCGCGATCACGAGCGCGAGCATCGCGGGACCGATCGCGCGAGCCCTGTCCCACGCGATCCACGCGACGAGCGGCGCGATGAGCCACGACTGGAACTGCGGGGATCCGACCTTGTTGCAGACGATGAGGGCGACGACGAGCGCGAGCGCGAGCGGCGGCAGCACGCGCACGAGCGGGGATCCCGTGCGCACGCGCCAGATGCCGAGCCCGCAGATCGCGAGCACGGCCGCGGCCATGAGGGGGCCCATGGCGGCCGCGACCGCGTCGACGCCCGGCCCCGCGACTTGATATGTGAGGATCTCGCGGTCGTAGTACACCGTCGCGCCCGCCGTGCCGAAGAGGAACGGCGTCGCGGCGGCCGACTCGACCTGCAGGCCCCGCTCGGACTGCGTGAACACGAAGCCGAACAGGTGCTCCGCTCCCCCGGCGAGCGCGACGACCGCTGCGATCACGGCCGAGACCACGACGCCGCCGATGATGACGTCGACCCGGCGCCGCAGCGCGACGACGAGCGCCACGACGAGCGCCGCTGGCCACACCTTGATCCACGTCGCGGCGCCGACGAGCACGCCGGCGACCTGCGGGCGGGATCCCGCGATCAGCAGGCCGATCGCGGCGATCGGGACCGTGATCGCGTCGAGCCGGAAGATGCCGATCGGCCCGAGCGCGAGCACGAACACGGCCCAGAACCAGCCGGCCGCGAGGCGCGCGCGGGAGGCCCCGCGACGCACGAGGATCGCGAAGGCGACGGCGTCGAGGATCGTCACGAGCACGGCCCACGCGAGCGAGTACGACGAGAACCACACGAGGCAGCGCGCGAGCAGCATGGGCGCGAGCGCGAGGGGCGGATAGACCCAGTCGGCCGTCACGCCCATGATCTCCTGGCCCGTCAGCGCGAGCTCTGTCCACGGCTGATAGACGAGGTACGTGTCGCCCATGGGCTGATTCGGCCACAGCCACCCGAGCGCGGTCGCCGCGGCGTGAGCGAGTAGGAACGCGGCCCACACGGCGACGAGGGGTCCCCGTCGCCGCCACGCCGCCGTCACGCGGTGGCCTCGACGAACGCCTCGGGCAGCGACGCGGCGACGTCGAGCGCCGTGACGGGCCAGCCGGGCCCCGCCGCGATCCTGCCCGCCGTGCCGTGAAGCCACGCGCCCGTCGCGGCGATCGGCCCGAGCTCCTCGACGTCGATCTCGCGGTCGGGGTGGGATGCCACCTCGCCCGCGAGGACGGATCCGATCACGCCCGCGAGCACGTCTCCCGTGCCGCCCGCGGCGAGCCATGGCGTGCCCGTGCGCACGACCGTCCACCAGCCGCCGGGCGTGGCGACGATCGTCTCGGCGCCCTTCAGCAGCACGACGCCGCCGAGGGCCACGGCTGTCTCGCGCACGACGAGCACGCGCTCGCGGAAGTCGCGCTCCAGCCGCTCGCGCAGCGGGTCGACGTCGATGTCGTCGACGCCGAGGCCGAGCGGGATCCGCACCTCCCGCAGCTCGCCGGCGTGCGGCGTCACGACGAAGGGCCCGTGCGCGCGCGGCGCGAGATCGAGCGCGCCCGCGTCGATCACGGCGGGCGGCGGCGACGCCAGCATCGACGTGATCATGCGGGTCACCTCGTCGCTGCGCGTGCGGCCGTCGATGCCGCTGCCGACGACCGCCGCGTCGATGCGCCCGCCGCCGACGACGGTCTCGGGCCGGCGCTGCAGCACGAGGCGCGCGACGCTCTCGTCGCCGATCCAGCCGACCATGCCGATTCCCGCGCGCCACGCGCCCTCGACCGAGAGCACCGCCGCGCCCGGATAGGTCGTGCTGCCCGTCAGCAGCACGACGCTGCCGCGGGAATACTTGTGATCATCCCGCGTTGGGATCCGGAGGAGGCCCCGTGCGTCCTCCGCCGTCCACTCGTCCGTGTGCCATCCGTGTCCCCCGGGCATGGGGCCAGACTATCCCGGCACGGGCCGCGTCCCCCGTCGAAAGGTCACCATGAGTCAGCTGTTCACCCCGCTCACCGTCCGAGACATCACGTTCCGCAACAGGCTGTGGGTCTCGCCCATGTGCATGTACAGCGCGGCGGACGGCGTCGTGAACGACTGGCACCACGTGCACCTCGCGCAGTTCGCGTCGGGCGGCGCGGGCCTCGTCGTGAGCGAGGCGACCGCCGTCGTGCCCGAGGGCCGCATCTCGCCGGAGGACGCCGGGATCTGGACCGACCAGCAGGCCGACGCGTGGCGCCCCGTCGTGCAGTCGATCCGCGACCGCGGCACCGTCGCGGGGATCCAGCTCGCCCACGCAGGCCGCAAGGCGTCGACCTTCTCGCCGTTCGCGAGCTCGCACGGATCCGTGCCTGCCGACCGCGGCGGCTGGGTCACAGAGGCGCCCTCCGCGATCGCGTACGACGGCCTCGCCGAGCCCGTCGCCATGACCGCCGAGCGCATCGCCGAGGTCGTCGCCGCCTTCCGCGCGGCCGCGCGGCGCGCGCTCGACGCGGGCTTCCAGGTGCTCGAGATCCACGCGGCGCACGGCTACCTGCTGCACGAGTTCCTCTCGCCCCTGTCGAACGAGCGCGACGACGAGTACGGCGGATCCCTTGAGAACCGCGCGCGGCTCACGCTCGACGTCGTCCGTGCGGTCCGCGGCGAGGCGGGCGAGGGCGTGCCGATCTTCGTGCGCTTCTCGGCGACCGACTCGGCGCCCGGCGGGCTCGAGGTCGACGACGTCGCACAAGTCGCCGCCTGGGCTCGCGAGGCGGGCGCCGACCTGTTCGATATCTCCTCGAGCGGCCTCGTGGCGCACCAGCGCATCGAGGTCGGCCCCGGCTACCAGGTGCCGTTCGCGGCGCGCGTGCGCGAGGCGACGGGCGCGCTGACCGCCGCCGTCGGCATCATCACGAGCGGCGCGCAGGCGGAGGAGGTCCTGTCCGACGGGTCCGCCGACGTCGTCTTCGCGGGCCGCGAGTGGCTGCGCGATCCGCACTTCGCACTGCGCGCGTCGTCCGAGCTCGGCGAGGACCCGCACGACATCTGGCCGCCGCAGTACGTGCGCGCCTACCGCGCGCTCGCCCGCGTCTGAGCCCACGAGAAAGCGGCTGGCCCCGATCGGGACCAGCCGCTTTCTCGTGCCGTGCGGATCAGTGCGTGAGCGCCCGGCGGATCAGGTCGGCCTG
>Ga0079224_100008717_pt1 | contig 13756 bp, 9 predicted proteins | sample Stecom2015_FD_80414 | JGI IMG/M metagenome (GOLD analysis project Ga0079224, IMG submission 80414) | Agricultural soil microbial communities from Utah to study Nitrogen management - Steer compost 2015 | ecosystem: Environmental > Terrestrial > Soil > Agricultural land | place: USA: Utah... | reverse complement strand
GCGTTAAATGCCGGCATAAAGTAGCGAAGCAACTGGGGTTCTTACTTTATGATTGTAGCGTTTTGGGTTAAAATAGTGTTTCTATCCTAACGGCTATCTGCGATAGGCTATTTATTTAAAATAACAGTTATGAATTTTGACCCAAACAACCCGATTGTTAAGCTTTGTGCAAAAGGGGTATCGCTTGAGGGCAAGCCAGAAGAAGCAAGCAGGTTGTTTATGCAGGCGTGGAACGAGGCGACAAATGATGCTGAAAAATTCATTGCTGCCCATTACCTAGCGAGGCATCAAAGAAGTGTCGAAGACAAATTGAAATGGGATGAGACCGCATTAGATTTGGCGCTGAATATAAACGACGACTCGGCTAATGCGGCATACCCTTCCCTTTATCTGAATATTGCCAAATGTTACGAAGATCTGGGCAAAGTTGAGCAAGCACGTGAAAATTATGACCTAGCTCTTTCATTCGCAGACGTACTGCCGGATGACGGCTACGGGAAAATGATCAGGGCAGGGATATATAGTGGGATTGAACGTGTAAAGCCATAACTTCATGCTGCTAATTGATGGAACACATAACAGGAAGTAATTTTAAGCGGCTTATCGGTGAGTGGCGCACATCAGGATCCATATACGCTGGCAAGGATACGCTTACCCTTTCCGGTACGGATAGTTACGAGTTTGTGCTCGGGAATCATTATATATTGCATCAAGCCGATGTAAGTCTTGGAGACCACACCAGCAAAACCTTGGAACTCATCAAACTAGATGATATAGCCCATCGGGCAACCATGCACTATTTCAACTCGCAGGGTGAAGATGGGCAGATGCTGAGCACTTTCTTTGACAATACGCTGATCATTAACGGCACGGGGTTGCGGTTCGAGGGCGAGATGAACCGTGAGGACACCCGGCTCCGCGGAACGTGGTTTAAACAATCCGGGGATGATCGATGGATAGCGTATATCGATCTGGTACTGGAAAAAAGGTAACGGAATATCTCTGGAAGGCACGCCCGAGAATTGCCTTTTTTGCCTTTTGAACGCCATTAGAATTAGCTTTAAGCTTATCCGATAACGAGACCTGTTAAGGGGAAAATTCAGCCAGCACATCTCCCGAGATTACGGGGCAGGCACGAACTTGACGATATATAGGCCGCAAGCCGGAATGTCAAGTGCCAGCTTGCCACGCTTTGCTTTTAGCGGTCTAACTACAGGCGTCACCCCCGTGTGGTCGTCTTCACTATTGCGGGCATTGATATCCAGGTGCTTGAGCATCCAAACAGAATGCCCGGTGTAATCTGCGGGTACGGCCACCTCCACCCGCTGCGACGAGTCGTGCGATCGGTTAATCAACGAAACAAAGATACCATCCCCATTACGAACGGCTGCAGCATCCACTAATGGAATGTGTTTGGCTGCAAACGATACGCTGTCGTATCGGGTATCGCCATCGATAGTGAGGTGAAGTGTACTGATGTCGACGGATGGCCCGTTTACGGTAGCGGACAACTGGCTGCCGGTCATCTGCTCCCGGTATTGCTTGAAAACGTGATAAATCGGCGTTTGGTATGCATCGTCGTTTCCGACCGTCCGGATCAGCCCATGCCCATTAACCGGGAAGATGTAATTGGCCATGCCCACATGCGGGCTCTGCCGGATGAATGCATTAAGCATACCGGCCACAACGGCCACATCAAACTGTCTGCGCGGCGCCTGCCGGCTAAATTTATATTTCCCTTCGTCTTCTACGGAGTGTCGGTTGTTCCATTCGTCCACACTAAGTCGTATTGGATCACCTGTGCGACCGAGTTGCCTGTTCATCACCGCAAGCTGGGCACCGAGCTCCGCCAGATGCGCTTCCATTTTCATCGGTGCAAACAAGGTACTCAAGGGGTGTTGGATTTCGCCATCACTCACCTTCGCATTTATGTAATAGTGCTGCGTAAGGAAATCGATCAAGTGTCCACTCTCTTCCAAAACCGTCTGGTTCCATTTCGCGGTATGCCCGATTCCCAGCAATTTCAGGTCGGGATGGTAGTGGCGGATGGTACTGGCCCACACCTTCAACCGCTTTGCATACTGCTCATCGGTCTCCTGTACACGGGCCGCCCTGCTAGTGAGGTAATTTTCGTTGCCGATACACCAATAAGGCACGCGGATCTGGCCTCCACCGTTTACATAGTTAATCCAGTCAAGTGCTTCGCCAAGCGTTCCCTCATAGTCGGGATGCAGGCTCATGTTCAGATTAAAATAGGGTGTTGTTCCCACCTCTTGGCACCATTGCAAAAACTCGTCAGTACCGAATTGGTAGTTTTCTACCCCACCCCATGCCAGGTTAGCCACAGTGGGGCGTTTATTTCTCGGGCCAATGCCGTTGCGCCAGTGGTATTCATACACCACGGTACCACCGGGCCACCGCATCACGGGGATGTGCAGATCACGCAGGTGCGGGATGAGATGTTGCCGCACATTCCCCTGCCTATCGGTTACACCTCCATAGATGACGCTGTCGTTTACATTCTCCAGCATCTGACCATAGATCATGAGATCAACCTCAACCGGCTGAGCTGGCACATCGATCTTCACCGAAGTTACCTGTGCCTGGGTCTGCCAAGAAATGACCAGCAGACCCAAAACGATTAATCGCCTCATCAATGCAATGCTTATTAATTAACCGGCACTAACTTCACGATGGCTAAACCGCAGGCGGGGATGGTGAGCTTCACGTTACCCCGTTTGGCCTTGAGCGGCTGCTCGGTCGGCATTACCTCCGTCCGGTTCTCCTCACTGTTTCGCGCGTTGATATCTACATGGTTCAACGACCATACCGACTCGCTGGTGAAGCCTGCAGGTATCGCCACGGCCACTTCGTGCTGACTATCCGGCGATCGATTCACCAGCGATACATAAATATTATTATCCCTATTTCGCACGGCCGCCGCATCCACAAACGGCAATGCATCGACGTTAAATTCGGCCTCTTTACTATCGCCGTCTATCGTCGGGTTGATCTCAGCCGTAGCGATTGAAGGCCCCGCGACATCAACGTCGAGTTTATGGCCAATCATTTGTTTACGATATTGCTTAAAGACGTGGTAGATCGGTGTCTGGTAAGCATCGTCATTGCCCACGGTACGGATCAAGCCATGCGCGTTTACCGGAAAAATATAATTGGCCATGCCCACGTGTGGGCTTTGCCGTATGAAGGCGTTGAGCATACCGCTCACCACCGCCACATCAAATTGCCGACGGGGCGAATGGCGGGTGAACGTGAATTTATCCCCATCATTTGTTGAGTGGCGATTATTCCATTCATCAACACTTAACCGTACCGGTCTATCACTGCGTCCAAGTTCCTGGTTTTTCCTTTCCAGCTGCGCACCGAGCATCGCCAGGTGGGCTTCCATTTTGGCCGGTGCGAAGAGTGTACGCACAGGGTTTTCAATTTCTCCGTCCTTTACGCGTGATGTTACGTAGTAATGCTGCGTAAGGAAGTCCACGTATTCACCACAGGAATCCAGCACGGCTTCATTCCATTTAACCGAGCGGCCCACGCCCAAGAGGCTCAACTCAGGATGGCGCTGTTTGATGACCTTTGCCCAGTGGCGAAGTTTTTTCGCATACGTTGTGTCGGCTTCGGCGGCATGCTTGCCCCACGGCCCGTAATTTTCGTTGCCGATACACCAGTACTTCACACCGTATGGTGCCGAATGCCCATGGTGGGCTCTAAGTTTCCCCAAGTTTGTGGTAGGGTCGCCATTTACATATTCGATCCACTCCAGCGCTTCCCAAAGCGTACCAGCATATTCAGGGTCGTTACCCATATTAAAGTTAATGTAAGGTTCGGTACCAATTTGCCGGCACCACTGGAGAAACTCGTCCGTACCAAATTGATAATTTTCGATACCTTTCCATGCATACGTGTCTACCGTAGGCCGCAACGGCTTGGGTCCAATACCATCACGCCAGCGATACTCGTGGATAACAGTTCCCCCCGGCCAGCGCATGACCGGTATTTCGAGATCTTGCAACGGTGGGATCAGGTGTTGGCGAACATTCCCTTTCAAATCTACCACTCCGCCATAAATCATGCTATCATTGACATTTTCCAGCATTTGCCCGTAAATCATCGGGTCGATTTGTACCTCTTTGGCTGATACGTCGATTTTTACTGTTGTAACCTGCGCCTGAGTCTGTGTGATTCCCCAAAACAACGCGGCGATCGGGAGGATGTAGCTGATCTTCCTCAAATAGCTGTTCATACTGTTTTCGTTTAAATGGTAAAATTCGCCGTTGCGTCGTTCGCAACGGCGAGCGTTCTGATTAATATAATCAATATCCTGGATTCGGCACCAGATTTTTATTCGTTTGGATCTCGATATCTGGGATCGGCCACAGGTAATTGGCGTTGGCGTTAAAGATACGCGTTTGGATTACCCGCATCTCGGACGCATTTGCCACATTCGCGTAGTCGGGCGTGCCATTTTCATCGATTTCCGGCGCAGCAGCCAAAAAGCCACGCGGTATCCGGCCATAACACGGACCGTTGAGCACCTCTTCCGCTATCCTCCACCGGATGATATCAAAATAGCGCACACCCTCGCCTGCAAGTTCAATTTTGCGCTCCGTGCGCACCACGGTGCGGAATTGGTCGGGGCTCAGCCCTTCGGCAACTTCCACCATCCCCACACGTCTGCGTAATTTATTGATCGCTTCGTAAGCGCTTGCGTCCAGCTGATTGGCTTCCAACTTGGCTTCCGCATAATTGAGCAACACCTCCGCATACCGCATGATAATGGGGTTGATGTCTGAGCGGGTGGCATGTTCTTCTGTCGGATCCGCGTATTTACGCCAGCAATATCCAGCAAAACTGGCGAATGTATGCGTGGCGTCCAGGTTGGCCACGCGTACGGCAGGCGTCACGTTATAATTCCAGCACATCAAGCTGTCTTTATGGGTTTCAAACTGGTAGCCGTAATACGTACTTCCAGGCAACGCAATAGACATTGCGAGACGGGGATCACGATTTTCAAAGGGCTTTGCTGGGTCATACAAGGGCGACTCATCGATCGGGAGCCCGTCAATGCAAGGATACGAATCGATCAACGCCTGTACCGGCATCCGATTGCTAAATCCTCCGGCCATCCTCGACCTGAATGATAGAGGAGTTTCGTGAAATACATCGGTATAGTTAAATTGAATCGCCCAGATAATCTCTTTCGAAGTCTTTCCCTGGCGATGGGTGATGCTTTCATAATCCGGGTGAAGCTCAAATTGAGACCCTTCAGCTGCCATGACCGCTTCCGAAGCGGTAATCGCTTCCTGCCAACGTCCGTTATATAACGCTACCCTTGATGCCAGCGCCTGGGCAGCGCCGCTCGAAATCCCCATGGTATTTGGCGCATTGGTTGCCGGCAGGAGATTTGTCGCTTCATTGAGTTCCGAAAGTATGAAGTCCACCACGGCGCTCTTCGGATCGCGAGATACATAGGCTTCCGAAAGGTCGAGCGTGGTTGTTATCAACGGTACATCACCGTAAAATTCGCTAAGCAGCGAATAGGCATAAGCACGGAGGAATTTGGCCTCCCCCCGAGATCGGTTAATCACAGCGTCCGACGCACCGGTCACCCGGTCAATGTTGTCGAGCACGAAGTTACAACGTGCCACCACCGTATAAAACGTATTCCAGATCGTATTTACCGCGCTAGCAGTGGGGTTGCCCCACTGGGAGTGCGGCGTTACGTCGCGGTTGGTTGCGATGTCGGAATACATATCAAACACGATTGCATACGGATTTTCACCGAAGCGCAGCGACAGCGGAGAATAGCATCCCACCAGGGCTGCACGCAGTTCAGATTCTGTTTTGAGGAATGTGTTGGTTGAAGGGGCATCCAGTGGAAACTTATCCAACTGGTCTGTACAACCCAGCAACAAGGAGCTTATCGTAATAAAGAATATTCTTTTCATGACCTATCAATTAAAATTTAAGATTCAATCCAACGTTGATTGTCTTGACCTGGGGGTAATAGGAGCCACTGCTCGCTGCGGAAACTTCCGGATCCCAACCTTCCCAGAAGTCGTGTAAAGTAAGCAGGTTCTCGCCTGAAATATACAGCCGTGCCTTCTGAACGCGCACGCTTTTGGCGAGTTGTACAGGTAGCGTATAGCCCAGCTGGATATTCTTCAACCGCAGGTACGCAGCGCTCCGCATCCAATAATCCGAATGTTGCGTATTGTGGTTTTCACCAAACGCGAAACGCGGAAACACTGCATTGGGATTGTCGGGGGTCCAGCGGTCCTTTTGGTATTCATAGGCTGTGCCGCCCAGTAAGAATGGGTTGATGGCATTACTTGTCAGGTACCCATCCACTTTGCCAACACCCTGTAACAGCGTGGAGAAATCGAAGTTCCGATAGCCCAGGTAAATATTGAAGCTATAAGTGTACCGCGGAATGGTGCTGCCCAGCACTTGGCGGTCGCCGGCATTGACCACATTGTCACCATTTGTATCCAAATAGCGGATATCGCCCGGAGCCACAACCCCAAATTGAGTGGGTGCATGTGCATAGTTGCCATCCCCGTCAAAATCAGCCGCAGAAAGTAATCCGGCAGAACGGAGTAAAAACAACGAATTCATGGGGTGTCCTTCGCGGTTCACGATGGTACCGGTCTGCTGGATGCCCTTTAGGTCAACCACCTTATTTCGAACGTCCGAAATCATCGCGGTGACGGCATATTTGAATGGTTTGCTGTAGTCAGAATAATCCACCTGTAGGTCCCAACCCTTGTTTTCCACCACGCCGGCGTTCTGGAATGGCGCACTCACACCCATCGTTTTCGGGATGCTGAGTTGCAGGAGGATGCCGCGTGTTTGCTTCTGGTAATAGTCGAACGAGACAGACAATTTGCGTAATAGCCGCACATCCAGTCCAATATTGGTCATTTCGGTGGTTTCCCACGTGATGTTGGTATTGGCCAGGTCCATGATGGCTGCGCCGTTCACCACTTGGTCATTTGAAATATAGCTCGGGCTCAAAGATACGGTAGGTGCGAACGGGTAATCGCTACCAATCTGCTGGTTACCCAGAAGCCCCCATGATGCGCGTATTTTCAAGTCATCGAGGTAACTGCGTGTACCGGCCATGAACGCTTCCTCAGATAGCCGCCAACCCGCAGAGAACGAGGGGAAAGTGCCCCATTTATTCCCTTCCGCGAATCGGGACGACCCGTCATGCCGGATGTTTGCTTCAACCAAGTATTTTCCGGCAAACGCATAGTTTACCCTACCGAAATACGAAATTAGCGACCATTCGCCCGCATACCCACCATTACGCATGTTTTCAGATGAACCTGCAGAGAGCACCGTGTAGTCGGGGAATAAAAAATTATCGCGGAAAGCGCTAAATCCGCGGTAACTTGCATTGAGGTATTGATAACCGCCCATTGCACTGACCGCGTGATTGTCGAAATCCTGGGTAAAGTTTAGGGTTACATCCAGTTGGTCTTCACGGTCACTTGCCATGTTCTCATTCAGCTCGTTGATGGATGGAACCGAGAACCGCGCATTTCCGCTCTGATCATACGTCTTCACCACGTTGTTGAATGCACGGGTAACGGGCTGCGAATACGTCGGCGCGTACGCAACGCGCGCAGTCAGGAACTCGAAGGGTTTGTAATCCAGTGAAAAGTTACCCGCAATCGGGTAACTGGTTTGCCGCCACCAACCACCTTCTTCCACAATTGCGGCCGGGTTGGCGCCGTTCTGCCCTTCCGCCCACATACCGTTGGAGTAGCGTATGGCCTGGGTTGCCGGCAGCTTGTTGATCAGGCCAAAAATCAAACCGGTAGAGGTAGACGGAGAAAATGCCGCCGGCCCGGTAAACGGCCCAGCGTTGGCTATTGTTTTTCGGTCTTGGTTGCGCACGTACAGGTCGAATGACCCGCTCAGCTTTTCAGACACCTTTACGTTGGTATTCAGGCGGAAATAATACCGTTTGAAATTGACATTGTCAATCAGCCCCGCTTGATCCAGGTAGCCGAAAGAACCGAAAAACTTAACGCGTTCCGTACCACCGGTAACACTCAGCACATGATTCTGCTGCAGTCCGCTGCCATTAAGCAATGCCTTCTGCCAGTCCGAATCCGGATAGGTATCGGGGTCGGTATCCTTGTTGGCGATGTAATTCTTGATGTAGTCTTCCGAGAAAAGCGGCGATCGTCCCACATTGGTATGCGCCTCGTTAATCAGGTTCATGTGATCCAACCCGTTCACCGGTTTAATCATGTGGGTGGGCGATTGCTTACCCAAGTAGGCATCGTATGAGAAGGAGAACTGCCCTTCCCGCCCGCGTTTGGTCGTGATCAGAATCACCCCATTTGCCGCCCGCGATCCATATATTGCCGAAGACGCCGCGTCTTTAAGCACTGATATAGACTCGATAGAGGTCACATCGATGTGGTCCAGCGACATGACCACTCCATCCACCAGCACCAATGGGCTGGAATTGTTAAGCGTGCCGATACCGCGTACACGAATGTTGCCACCGTCCACGCCAGGCTGGCCCGTGCTCTGGGTTACGGTAACGCCGGGCACCATGCCCTGCAGGGCCATGGAGCTTTGGCCCACCTGGCGTTTGGCCATTTCCTCGCCCGACACAGACGCGACCGACCCCGTAAGGTTCACTTTCTTGGTCGTACCGAACCCCACTACCACCACTTCGTCCAGGTTAGCCACCGCGGCGGTCAGCACCACGTTCAGCGTGCTGCCCGACACGGTAACCTCTTCGGTGCCATAGCCGATCAGCGAAAAAACAAGTATGGCTTCGGGCTGGGCCTGCAGACTGAATGAACCGTCGGCTTTGGTTACGGCAACAGCCTGTCCCGCACCCTTATGGGTAATGGTTACCCCGTCGAGCGCATTTCCGCCAGGATCTCTGGCAAACCCCGATACTTCGATTTGCTGTTGGGCCTGTAAGCCCGATACAAAAGCGAGCAGTAACAGTACACCGCATATCCTTGCGGCCAGTAAACTGGTTAGTTTTAGAATCTTCATTAGCGTTCGTATTTGATTAATATTTGTTTATTGCATCTGTTAGTTGACTTTAGGATCTGTGTTAACGATCACTCCGAGTTTACCAGTGAATACCTGCACACAACCCAGCGTGAACAGGTAGGCAATCCCGATGGCGATAAAAATGGGTACGTACGAAAAATGCTGCACCGTCCAGCCCACAGAGAGCTGCGATAAGATTCCCGCGATACCGCCCAGCGTTCCCCCGATACCGGTTAGCGTTCCCTGCACATGTTTAGGGAATACCTCGGCCGGGATGGTAATATTGCCCCACAGCCCATGTCCCAGCATGATACCAGCAATGGCCAGGAGCGCCAGTGCCGCACCGTTGGAATAAAATAAAACCACGCAGCAAACGGGCACCAACAACGAGGCCGTCATCATCACTGTTTTGCGTGATCTATTCAACGACCACCCCATGCGGTTGATGAGCCACCGCGGAATGATGCCGCCCAGCAATGTTCCCACGGCCAGCACCACAAAAGGAATCCAGGCAAAGTAGCCCATTTGGTCTAACGAAAGTCCTTGCTGTTCCTGTAGATATTTAGGTATCCAAAAAATCAGGAAGTACGTGATGGGATCGATAAAAATACGGGCACACAGGCATCCCCAGGCCTGGCGCATGCGGAGCAACCGCCAAATGCCAAGCCGGCGGGTGGGTTGTTCCTCCTCAGGATGCTGATCCTCTAGGATCAGTTCCCGTTCTTGCTGGCTGATCCGGGGATGATGCTGCGGCAGGTAGTAATGGCGGCGCCAGAAAAACAGCCAGATAAAGCCCAAAAGGCCGGTGGCCACAAATGCAGCCTGCCAATCGAACTGGATGGCGATGACCGACACCAGCGGAATGGCAATGGCCGCCCCGGCCGAAGAACCGGCGTTCAGCATGCCGATGGCCAGCGCTCGTTCGCGCAGCGGGAACCATTCGGAGGCAGCTTTCACACCTGCCGGGAAGTTCGCCGATTCGGCAATGCCCAGCATAAACCGAAATACAGAAAATTGCATGGCCGTTTTTGCAAAAGCATGCAGCACATTGGCAATAGACCATCCCCCCACTGCCCATATAAAGCATCTTCGAGTGCCCAAACGGTCCACCAATACACCGCTCACGGCGTACATCACGGTATAACTGAGCAGAAATGAGGATGTGATAAAGGAGTAGTCCACATCATCGAGCCCCAGTTCAGCCTGGATGGTCGGTGCAAGCACCGATAACACCTGCCGGTCCAGGTAATTGAGCGTTGATGCAAAAAAAAGCATCACCGCCACCGTCCACCTGATATTTGCTTGTTTGGCCATTAACCGTGGTGTTTATCTTTGAACGGATTGTAGTGCGAAGCCGTCGTACCCGACCCCTCTCCTTTATCCAATATCAGGCTCGGGTCTACGGGCTGGTCGTCAGACATGCCGAGCAAGTATTGACCCTGCGCTATCAGTTGCCGGCGTATCTCAGCAACATCAACCTGGCGCACGCTTCCACCCTGTTTCACGAGGTTGGCCGCTACCAATCCCGCACCCTGCCCAATCGCCATGCACGTGGCCATCACGCGCGATGAACCAAATGCCGCGTGGGTTGCTGAAATGCTCCGGCCCGCGACCAGGACATTATCCAGCCCCTGAGGCAGCAGCGTACGGTAGGGTATCTCGTACACCGCCTTGCCCGATCCCGTGAAGACCTGCTGCTCACCTTCGGGTGGATGGATATCGATCGCGAAAGTGCCACAGGCGATGCCATCGTCAAATGCCCGGTTAGCCAACACATCGTCTTCGGTTAGTTGATAATCACCCAAAATGTGCCGCGTTTCGCGCACGCCTACCTGCGCACCGGTATCCAGGATGTAAGACGATTCGAACCCACCCACATTACGCTGCAGAAATTTGTGAATCTCCCATGCTTGTACTCGCGTTTCCATTTCGGCCCGCGTCAGGTCTGCCGCGTTTGTTCCGTCAATCCCCTGTAGGCGGGTGGCGTTCACCGCAATCTGTCCTTCCTGGGGCAGCTCGTAAAATAAAATCCGCGGTGCCGCATCTTTTGGAAATTCGCCTGTTTCCATCCCTTTCTTCACCAGTTCCTTCAGCCCCAGAAAAGCAATCGCTTTGCTGGAGTCGATCTCCTCATCGGTGGGTGAATCCTTCAGCAGGTCGCGGTTTACTTTCATCCATGCGCGAAGGGCAGTCATATCAATGCCGCCGATCCGGAAGAAAAGCGTAACGGGCTGCATGGCACCGTCGCTTTCGCGGCCCTTCACAAAAGGTGCTCCGCCCGAAGCAGCAATATCCGCGTCGGCAGAGCAATCGATGATGTACTGGGGTACGATGGCCTGGCGGCCACTTTTATTTTCGATGATTACCGATGAAATCCGACTTCCTTCCCGCATTACTCCAACAGCCCAGGAGTGCAGCAGCAACTCCACTCCGGCTTCCTTTACCATTTCAAACAGGAGGTACTTCATTCCTTCCGGGTCAAACGGGGTCATCGAAGCATTGTCAAAAGTCAGGTCACTTATATGGCCCTGAGATGACTTCAGTGTCACGAGGCGGTCTACCAGTTCGCCGGCAATACCGCGGATAACTTGTTTACCTTTCACGTCATGAAACGTAAACATCGGATTCACCATCGCAATGGTCAGGTTTCCGCCCAAAAAGCCATAGCGTTCCATCAGCATTACCTTAGCACCATTCCGCGCGGCGGAAATGGCCGCTCCGATACCGGCGGGCCCGGCGCCTACCACTAGCACTTCCGGTGTCGCAAATACGGGCAAATCCCGTCCTTCTTCTTTAATAAACTGCATAAAATTTGTGAAATATAGCGTTAACTCCGTAATGTTTCCTTGTAAAAAAAGCTTTATAATGGCGCAGTCTTACTGCAATTCGGGGTCTAAAGTATGATATCCTTTACTGAAAAACAACAAGATACATATGAAAAAATTCCCATAAATTGATGGGAACATTCCCGCAACCGTTCCCGCCTATATTTTTTTTCTAATAATTTTTTTCACTTTTGTATGCGCACTAAACACACCATATGAAACGTCATCACGTCACGATCATCGACATTGCCAAAAAGCTTGGTATCTCCAAGTCCACGGTTTCGCGGGCACTCACAAACAACCCCAATGTAAACCCCGCCACACGCAAGGCGGTACTCGAGGTAGCCAAGGAGTTAGACTACCAGCCCAATATGCTGGCGCTCGGATTGATTAAGAATGAGACCCGTATGCTCGGCGTGATCATCCCCGACATCCAGAAGCCTTTTTTCGCAGCCATTGTCAGTGGCATACAGCACGCGGTAGGCCGCATGGGCTACCGTACCATCATCGCACAGTCGGACGAATCACCCCAGGTAGAAAAAGAAAACATCCAGGCGCTGATGCTGAGCAGGGTGGATGGCTTCCTGATTTGTCATACGCGCGATACGCGCAATTTCGACCAGATCAAGATGCTCTATCAAAAAGGCTTTCCCTTGGTATCGTTTGCGCGGATCTGCCCCGAGCTGCCCATTCCCAAAGTCGTAGAGGACGATTTTAACGGGCTCTTTACCACCACGCAGCACCTGATCGACCTTGGTCATAAGCGTATTGCGTTGCTGGCCGGCCCAAAGCACCTCCATGCCAGTAAGCTGCGCAAGCAGGGCTACACCGATGCCCTCCGACAGAGCGGCATTAGCTTCGATAGCGAGCTCGTGGCCCATACCCGGTTCGTACATGAGCATGTGTCTGCCGCGTTAGACCGCTGGCTGGCCTTACCTCATCCTCCAGACGCCATTTGCACAGTCTACGACGCCGGGGCCATACAGGTCATGCAGTTGCTTAAAGCCAAGGGTCTCCGTGTTCCCGAAGATGTCGCAGTCACCGGTTTCGGCGATGACCCGGCCGCGGGTCTCGTCGAACCGGGACTCACCACGTTCGGGCAAAAGCCTTATGAGATCGGCCTGCTCGCAGGAAAGAATATGCTTGAAATCCTAAAGAAGAAGTTTGCTGATGAACCACCCGAAACGGCCATTTCGACCGGTAGCCTGGTCATTCGCGCATCAACCGTGCGCGAAGGGTAATCTGGCCAACCCTATTGTAAAGCTTTGTGCAAAAAGGATGGTAGGAAAGATATATCCGGACGTTGCTCACATCCCGAGCAACCTCGGCATGTTCTTCCGGCCGCAGCTCGTAGTCGGCTACACACGCAACGAAATGCACCGACCTGATCCGGAAGCAGGGTAGGTGTACTCCACCGTTTCAACCGCATTACGACCTCGATATCCAAATGCAATCTTCCTTTATTTCGCGTACAATCGTAGACGATGCATCCTCGCCCGGTACCACGTTGCAACCGGGGGAACTCCCATTTCAGCGGTAAGTCCATCGTGCTGCTGCGTTCAACCAAACCCTGGTTTCCTAATGCTACTTTTTTAATTTCCATCATGCTGATATTTTTAACGATTCAAAATTCGTTAAGATGCGCCAAGACCTTGTATGCAAAACCCCGAATATCGTTTGCAAAACAGGGATGGGCTTGGATTACGCCGCATGATTCCTCTCAGATCAGCTTCTGCTCAACGGCTATCCTTACCAGCGCGGCGGTGTTTTTGGCGTTTAGTTTCAGCAGCAGGTTTTTGCGGTAGCTTTTAATCGTTTCGTGGCTCAGAAAGATGCGGTCGGCTATTTCAGCGTTGGTGAAGCCCTCGGCCACCAGT
>Ga0079224_100008716_pt1 | contig 13757 bp, 10 predicted proteins | sample Stecom2015_FD_80414 | JGI IMG/M metagenome (GOLD analysis project Ga0079224, IMG submission 80414) | Agricultural soil microbial communities from Utah to study Nitrogen management - Steer compost 2015 | ecosystem: Environmental > Terrestrial > Soil > Agricultural land | place: USA: Utah... | reverse complement strand
TCGTATCGCCGGGTTCTGGAGCTGGAGGTTCGAATCCTCGCCAAGTACCTGGCCGGCGAAATCGACGAGTACACCCCAATCTGGACCCGATGACATGCTACGCCACTACCTGGTCACCTACGACATCTGCGACGACGGCCGGCTCCGCCAAGTCCACTCCATCGTGCGCGATTTCGGGCAGCCCGTGCAGTACTCGGTGTTCCTCGCTCGACTCAGCGACAGCCACAAGGCCGAGCTCAAGCGCCGCCTCACTCGTGTGATCCATCATGATCACGACCAGGTGCTGCTCTTCGACCTCGGCCGCGCACAGGGGCAGCACGAGATCGAGGCTCCTGTCCATGAGGCGGTCGGCCGATCGCTGAACTATGACACCCGTCGGGTGGTGATTGTCTGACGAATTCGCTCGACAAGCGCGGTGGGCTTCGATATCTTCGCGGGCCCGCGAACTCAGGTACCCCATGGAGTTCAGAGACTTCTTCAACACAGCGACCGGTAGGCCCCCGTACCCCTACCAAGAGTTCTTCGCCACCGCGACCGAACTGCCGCACATACTCGAGGTGCCGACCGGCGCAGGCAAGACCGCTACGGCTGTGTTGGGCTGGCTTTGGCGACGGCTTCATGGTGGTGACCAGATCCACGCGGCAACGGGCCGGCGCCTCGTGTTCTGTCTGCCCATGCGGTCACTGGTCGAGCAGACCGCCCGCGAATGCAAGAAATGGCTGGCGGCACTCGAGCTCACACACGTGAAGATTCACGTGTTGATGGGCGGAGCGATTGCAAAGGTTTGGGACGACACTCCCGAGCGCGAGGCCATCATCGTCGGCACCCAGGATCAGCTGCTCTCTCGGGCGCTGAATCGTGGCTATGCGATGAGTCGGTTTCGCTGGCCAATCCACTTCGGTTGGCTCAACAACGATTGCGTGTGGGTGATGGACGAGGTCCAGCTGATGGGCTCGGGGCTGTCGACCAGCGCACAGCTGCAGGCGTTGCGGTACAAGCTGGGGACCTTCGGCCCAACTCATACGGTCTGGATGAGCGCGACGCTGGCCCCGGGTTCCCTCGATACCGTCGATCTGCGTGGCACCGACCTGCGGCAGCTCGGCCTCGGCGGTAACGACCGCAAGGCGTTGCACAAGCGCCTCAACGCCAAGAAGCCGGTCGCTTCGCTCGAGGCCGATCTCAAGAAACCCGCGGCGACCGCCAAGAAGATCCTCAAATTTCACACGCCGAACACGCTGTCGCTCGTGGTGGTCAATCAGGTCGCCCGTGCGCGAGCCTTGACGCATGCGTTGCGGAAGGGCGCGGCCGGAATCCCAGTGGCGCTGATCCACTCGCGTTTTCGGCGCGCCGATCGTCAACGGATTCAGAGCGAGGCGTTGGACCCGGGATGGTCCGGGATCCTGGTCGCTACCCAGGCAATCGAGGCGGGTATCGACATCGACGCTTGCTTGCTGGTCACCGAGCTCGCTTCATGGCCCTCGCTGGTCCAACGCTTCGGCCGGTGCAACCGCGCAGGAGGGCAAAACCCCGACGCTCGAATCATGTGGATGGACGTGCCCAGCAAAGATCGAGCGACGGCCGCCCCGTATACGCCCGAAGAGCTCGACCTGGCGCGCGGACGGATGCGCGAACTCGACGACGCAGGGCCAGAATCTCTGACCAGGTTCGCCAAGGACGAGGCTCGGCCCGCGCTCCCGGTCTTGCGTCGAACGGATCTACTCTCGTTGTTCGATACTCAGTCGGATCTGGCTGGTCACGACATCGACGTGAGCGCATTTGTGCGTTCGAGCGAGAACGACATCGATGTGCAGGTGCTCTGGCGTCGGTGGGATAGCTCCGGGGGTACGAAGCCGCCAGACGACTGGCCTGCGCCGCGGCACGACGAGCTGTGTCGAGTTCCGCTCGGACAGCTCAAGGCACTGGTGAGCGCGAAGCTGCCGGGCTGGCGCTGGTCGAGCTTGCGCAAGAGCTGGGAGCGGATTACCGACGAACGGGATCTCTATCCGGGATTGACGGTGTTGCTGCCCCTCGAGGCCGGTGGCTATTCGAGCGATCTGGGATGGACGGGGGACAAGAAAGACCGACCCGAAGCGGTCGAGTTACCCGAAGATGCCGAGCCGTCCGACTTCGACGAGGGTGATCCCTGGAGCTACGTAGGCGGCTACGTCGACCTCACCACGCACTCGGGGGATGTCGTCGAGGCGGTCGCCGAGCTCGAGGCGCAGCTGGGCCTCGAGCTGCCCTGGCCAGCGCTGAATCGGGCCGCACGGTGGCATGATCTCGGCAAGGCTCACGAGGCCTTTCAAGACATGCTCACGCAAAAACTACCTTCCGATCACCCCAACAAACACGGCCAGATCTGGGCCAAGAGTGATGGCGAGCACGGCGGCCGTTGCAAGCGTCGCCACTTTCGCCACGAGCTCGCCAGCGCTCTCGCCTTTTTGGACCAGGGCGGTGAGGATCTCGAAGTCTACCTGGTCGCGGCCCACCATGGGAAAGTACGAATGGCGATTCGCTCGCGGCCCGGTGAGCCAGCGCCCACGCCGGACTCGACTCGTCTCTACGCGTTGGGAGCTTGGGATCATGACCCGCTACCCGAGATCGATCTCGGCGATGGCGTGGTATCACGAGCGATCGAGCTCGACCTGTCGCCGATGACGCTCGGGCGGCGCGACCAGCAGCCAAGTTGGGCCGAGCGCAGCTTGGGTCTGCTCGCGCACTACGGGCCGTTTCGATTGGCATATCTCGAGGCGGTGCTGCGAATCGCCGACTGGCGGGGCACACGAAAGCGAATGCAGGCGATCGGAGGGTCGAAACATGCCTGAGGTACGGCTGGCGGGATTACGACCTGAACCTCTGGCGCAGTATCTCGGCGCGCTCGCGGTCTTGCGTCTGGTCTCCGAGCAGGAAGACGCGAATGCGTGTGGTCGTTGGCTTGGTGACGAGTTCGCGCTGACTTCAACGCTCGACCAGGAGCAGCTGGTCGAGTTCTTCTGCGCCCGCTACTGGCCGTCTCCGATCGTGGGTCCGTGGAACGGCGGCAGCGGATTTTGGCCCAAGGACAACACCGAGGGACTGCAAGCCATTCTCAGCTCCACGGATCCGCGCTTTTCGATCTACGGGAAAATCATCCAGGAAGTCCGCGACGTAATCAATTCGCTCGACCTGCAGGCCAAGCCGGACAAGAAGGTCAAGGGCGAGTTCATCGCTCGGCTCCGAGCGGAGCTGTCGGACGAAGCGCTGGGCTGGATCGACGCCGCGCTTGTGCTCACCAACGACGGCGAGCGCTTCCCACCGCTACTGGGAACTGGAGGCAACGACGGCCGCCTCGAGTTTTCCAACAACTTCATGAAGCGGATCACGGATCTATTGCTGGGCGAATCAGACCCGCACCTGATTCGAGGTCACTTGTTTGGCGACCCGACCGCCGGGATGCTGACTGCGCCGGTTGGTCAGTTTTCACCTGCGCAAGCGGGTGGTGCCAACAGTTCGACGGGATTTAGCGGGAGCTCACAGATCAACCCGTGGGCGTACGTGCTGATGTTGGAAGGCGCGCTGGTGCCCTCGGGAGCCGCGACCCGGCGGCTCGAGTCAACCCGTGGCGGCGCCATGGCCTTCCCATTCGCGGTGCGATCATCGATGGTCGGCTACGCGTCGGCGAGCCCCGAGGAGAGCCGCGACGAGCTGTGGCTACCGATCTGGCACCAGCCTGCGACGTTGCACGAGATCCGCCATTTGTTCGCCGAAGGCCGAGCGAAAGTACCGACTCGACGAGGCGGCAAGATCGAGCGACGCGAGGCCATCGACGGTCTTGATTTTGCGCGGGCGATTGCGTCGCTGGGAGTTGACCGCGGAGTTCACCGCTTCTCTAGGTACGCGTTTCAGCAGCGCAACGGATTGGCCTACTTCGCGGTACCGCTCGGACGCTGGACGGTGCGGGGTTCAAAAGGGGCCGATCTGCTGTCGGAGATCGATCCCTGGCTCGGTCGACTGCGCGGCTTCGTGGGTTCCGGCAAGGCGCCGAGTTCGGTCGCAAGCGCGACCCGTCGCCTGGAAGCCGCAATCATGGAAGCCTGTCAACGCGACGAGTGGTCGACAATCCTCGAGATCCTCATCGCGCTCGCTGACGTCGAGGCCGAGCTGGGTCGCGCGAAAGATCGCAAGCTCGAACCGCTGCCCTCGTTGTCGCCTGCTTGGTTCGAGCAAACCTGCGAAGATCCGACCCCCGAGTACCGACTCGCGGCGAGCCTGGCGTCTTCGGGTATTCGTCCACGGTTGCGGCCGGTCTCCCCTGGTCGTGGACGGCGCTGGACCTGGCAAGCGGCGGGCTCCAAGACCACGACGTGGATGGCGACGGCGAGCCTCGAGGAGAATCTGCTGCAACTGCTGCGGCGTCGTGAGATCGAAGATCAGCAGGGCAAACGCCGCAAGCCATTTGGCGACGCGCTGGCGCTGGGCATCACCGTCCAGAATCCACCGGTCGGACGACCTCGCTGCTGGGCCTCGCTCGCGGATGTCGTCGCGTTCATCGACGGCGGCGTCGACGACCGTCGGCTCGAGTCGCTGGTCGGTGGGTTGAGCCTGGTCGAATGGCAAGCTGTGAAGCCAATGAGGAGCACCGACATCAAGGTGGCCGCTCCCGCAGCCTTCGCACTGCTCGCCCTCGCACATGGGCACGAAGACCCGGGTCGACCAGGGCAGCTGCTGCCGATGACGACGGGCATGCTTGCAAACGCCGCCGCGGGACGGCTCGATGTCGCTACACGTCTGGCAGTTCAACGGCTCCGAACCATCGGTTGGATATTTCCAGCGGAACAAGTTGCGGAGAATCGTCGACGCGCACGTCGCATTGCTGCTGCCCTGGCGTTTCCGCTCGCGCCCCAAACTCTACGTCAGCTGACGCAAATGATGTTTCCACGGTTTTCAACCAAGACCCAGTCCGTGCCCGAACAAGACCAAGAGGAGCTCCGCCCGTGACGAACTTCGATCTCCCCTCCGCCTCCAGGCTGCTGATCCGCGCTCGCTTGGCGCCACTGCAAGGATCTCGTTTCCAACCGACGGGATTCCCCGATCTCGGCGCCGCGCGATATCGCCTCCACGACGGCACCGAGATGCTGCTCGTCGAGTCGGCGCAGTCGGTCGCCAATCGCATGGAGAGTGTCTGCTGGGACGACGAGGCCCACGATCTGGTCGAGCCGCTTCGTGGATTGCCCTACGTCCAGGTCTTCGAGAACGATCGGCCGCTCACGACCAGCTTGAGCGAGGCCCATCGATTGAACTCCGTCTACATCGAAAAGAGCGACTTCGCCGCGACGCTCAAAGAGGCGATCGGTTACGACGAGAACAAGCCGCTCGATCGTCACGGCCTGATCAAGGCGGTCTGCAAGTACGATCCCAACGCATTGTTGCATGGGGTGTTCTTGGAGAGCATCGCAGGTGTGCTGCGGATCCCGCGAGCGCTGAGCGGATTCATCGAGGCCCGGAACGTCCACGAGGTCGCCAGTGGCGGCGTCAAGAACGATAACGTTCGCGCGAGCAAGGGCGACGGCGAGCGCAACGCGGCCGCCGGCTATGGTAATGTGCCGTACCATCGAGTGGAGTTCACGGCCGAGGAGATTGAAGCTTTTTTCAACCTCGACATCGCACAGCTGCGCAGCTATCGGCTGCCGCCAGCGACGACCCAGGCACTCTATGCGCTGGCGATCTACAAGATTCAGGCATTCCTCGATCGAGGTCTGCGCCTACGAACCGCGTGTGATTTTCGGGTCGAGAGCGTCGACGTCACGCGACCGGAGGGCCTGCACCTCCCCAGCGAAAACGAGGCCACAACCGCACTTCGGAAGTTGATTGGCGTCGTCAGCAAAGAGGGTGTCTTTGCCAATCCGCCGGTGACCCGTGCCAATTACCTGGCCAAGGCAGCCAGCCCGCCGGAGAGCGCCGAGCCTGAGGCAAAAGCGAGCAAGAAGACGGGCAACAAGAAGACACCCAAAAAGTAGGAGATGCCGTGATCGGACTTCGTTTCACCTTCACGGCCGGGCGCTACCACGCGACTGGTTGGGATCATCACGTCAACGAGGGCGTGGTCGAGTGGCCTCCTGCGCCCTGGCGAATTCTTCGTGCGTTGATCGGCGCCAGCTACCGGTTGCCGGAATCCGAACGCTCCGGGATGCCCGAGTTGATCGAGCGACTGGCGGCCCTGCCGGTCTATCGCTTGCCGCAGTGCACGACGGCTCACATACGGCACTACATGCCAACCGACGGTTCTCCGGTCAAGATTCTCGACACGTTCGTGGCCGTGGGGGACGGTGCTCGGGCTCCCGCGGAAGTGTTGGTGTGGTGGCCAGAACTCGAGTTGGACACCGGTGAACGCGAACTGCTCGAGCGGGTCAGCGAGCAGATCTCCTACCTCGGACGAGCTGAGAGTTGGGTCGAAGTGGAGGTCATGGATATTGACGAGAGCCTCGAGGCGAACGCTGCGCCCCAGGTCGTCGACGAGCCGAGCGAAGGGGAAACGACTCGGCTGCTGGCAGCTCAGCACACCGATGAACTCGCGGCTTGGCGGGAACGATGGGAACGCTCGGCCGGCCAAGCCAAGCAAAGGAAGAAGTCGCGCCGCTCGTTGCCGGGGTCAGTCTGGGAGGCCCTCCACGTGACCACCAGCGAACTCCAACGCGAGCGCTGGTCGCAAGCACCGGGTTCATGTTGGGTCGAATATCGGCTTGGCCAGCGGCCCTACGTGCGCCCCCGATCACGCACGACCCCGCGCCGCGGGCCGCAAGGGGCTGTGTTCCTGCTCGAGAGCGCGGTCAAACCGACCGTCGACCAGACCCTGCCTATCGCAGAACGAATGCGAACCATGGTGATGAAAGTTGCCGCGGATCTCGGCAGCCAGATCCCGGGACAGCTATCCGGTAAGGATGAGCATGGCTGCCCGCTCGTCGGACATTCACACGCCTACTTCTTGCCGCTCTCGCGTCGGGATCGCGAGGGTCGAGAGCGGATCGATCGCGTGCTGATCTGGGCGCGAGATGGGCTCGATTCCGATGCCTGGGCCTGCCTGCAACAGGCGGCGACTTCAGGTCGGCGGTTGCGGGGTTCCGCGGAGGGACACCCGCTGAACGTGATCCTCGCGGGCTACGGTGACTCTGAGGAGCTTCGCGCGATGTTGGCGTTCAATCCAGCGCGCCCTAATGATGGGTCATGGCTCGATCCTGCCCGAGAGTGGATCAGCGAGACTCCATTCGTGCCGCCAAAGTTCTGGAAATTTCGGGGTGGGAGGGTGGTCGACGCTCCGGAAGATCAACTCCGGTGGCTGATCCGCGAGACCCTCGGTGAAGTCGATGTGTGCATTGAGCGGCTGCAAGGGCGCCAGGGCGAAACGAACCGATGGCATGAATTTGTCCGCGCTCGCAAAAAAGATCGCGAGCGACTCGGCGGACGTCCGGGACTGGGCTTTCGCATCAAATTCACAGAACCCGTAGCGGGGCCAATCGCGCTTGGCTATGGCGCGCACTTCGGGCTCGGTTTGTTTAGGCCTTGCGCGTCGTAACGCCGCTCCGCGGCGCTCGGGATCTTCGACGGGCTCGCGACGTGGATGGCTCGGGCGAATGAGCCGCTACGGCGAGCTGCTCGCCGCGTGGCCGGCGATCTCGGCGAGCACCTCGGCGGTGGTCATGATCCGCGCATAGCGGTCGCGCAGCACCGCGACGGTGTTGCGGTGCAGTCGGCGGCTGACGGTCGCGCAGCCGTCCTCGATCAGGGTCACGTCGAAGCCGAGGTCGCAGGCGTCGCGCACGGTCGTCGAGACGCACTCGTTGGTGTAGACCCCGACCACGTACAGCGCCGAGATCCCGAGGTTGGCGAGCACGTAGCGGGCGTTGGTCGAGGTGAACATGCCGCTCGCGGTCTTGTTGATGATGATCTCGTCGCCGACCGGCGCGACCTCGGGCAGGAACTCGGCCTCGCGCGAGCCGGGGGCGGCGTGGAGATCGAGGCGCTTGTGGCCAGCGCTGCGATCCCGGCCGTCGCGGGTCAGCGATTGAATTCGGGTGTGGATGACCTCGAGCTCGAACCCGCGGAAGCTGGCCTGCAACGCGGCGACGTTGGGCAGCACGACCCGCTCGAGCCGCTCGAAGTAGTAGTCCTGGGCCTCGGGTGGGGCGGCCTCCGGCCGATCGGGCGCGAACACGCCGACGTCGCGGGCCGCGTCGAGGTACTGAATGTCGATGCACAACAGCGCGGCGTGGTGATGGGCGATCGACCGCTGCGGCCGCGCCGAATCGGTGATCCGGCCACGATAGTGCGAGGCCAGAGGATCGAGCTCGACGAAGGCCGGGTCGAGGGTTCGATCGACGAACTCGTCGAACTCGCGCTCCGGCTGGCCGAGGTGCGGCTGGTGGGCGGATGGCTTGGTCATGATCGCGACCGTCGCGGTGGTTGTAACACTCGCGCGCCCGCGAGCTCGACGAGGGTTCGTAGCGCGACGTTGGCTCCCGCTTCGATGTCCTCCCACGCGGTCGTCTCGGCCGAAGAGTGACTGCGGCCTTGCACGCTCGGCACGAAGATCATCCCGACCCGGGTGATGCGGGCCATGATCTGCGCGTCGTGAACGGCTCCGCTGGGCATCCGCAGGCGCTCGAGCCCGAGCGCGGCGGCGCTGCGATCGATGAGTTCGACGAGCGCCGGGTCGCAGGCGACCGGCTCGACCTCGCTGAGCACCTCGAACTCGAACGTCAGGCCGTGGCGACGAGCGACGGCCGCCAGCGCGCGACGCATGGCCTTGGCGATCTCGCGCAGCACCGAGCTGTCGGGATCGCGGACGTCGAGCGACCAGCTCGCGCGCCCGGGCACGGTGTTGGGCGCGCCGGGCTGGAGCTCGACGCGACCGATCGTCGCGCGACTCTGCGCTGAGCCGTTTTCGTCGAGCAAGCGGGGGATCGCGGCCGCAAACTCGACCAGGCCCGAGAACGCGTCGTTGCGCAGCGCCATCGGTGTGGTCCCGGCGTGGTTGGGCGTGCCGATCATTCGGACCTCCCACTTGAACAGCCCGGTGATCCCGTCGACGACTCCGATCGGCGCGCCGCGACGATCGAGGACCGGACCTTGCTCGATGTGCAGCTCGATGTAAGCGTCGAGGCTATCGGGTCGGCGACTGGCGCCGAGCGCCTGCATGGCGTCGAGACCGTGGGCGGCCATCGCCTCGATGAGGCTGACGTTGTCGAGGTCGCGGGCTTGCTGAATGTGGCCGGGGCTGAGCATCCCGGCGACCGCCTGGCTGCCGAACAGGCCGCCGAATCGCCCCTCCTCGTCGGAGAACGCGACGCTCTCGAGCGGCTTGTCGAGCTCGCACTCGAGCTCGCGCAGCCGGCGAAGGCACTCGAGCCCGACCAGGACCCCAAGCGCGCCGTCGAGCGGCCCGCCGCCCGGGACCGTGTCGATGTGCGAGCCGATCATCACGCTCGGGGTCTGGGGATCCCAGCCGAGCCGCGCGTGAATGTTGGCGGCGCCGTCTCGATGAAGCTCGAGCCCCGCGGCCGTGATGCGGTCGCACAGCCACGCGCGCGCCTCCATGTCGGCCGCGCTGAAGGCCCGCCGGGTGATGCCCTGATCGGGGTTGCGGCCGATCCGGGCCAGGGCCTCGATGTCGGCCTGCAGGCGGGCGAAGTCGACGCGCAGGGCGTCGCTCGAAGGAGTCGCCATCGCCTCAGCCTAACATCCGCTCGACCGCGCTCGGGCCGGCGACGAGCTACTTGCGAGCTTGGCCGACGACCGCGAGCACGAGCGCGACCGTACGGGTGACAGCGTGGGCCGGATCCGCACCGCTGGCTTTGAGGTACCTGGCGAGGTCGAGGCAGCCTTGGTGATCCTGCCGGCGATAGGAGTTCTGCAGGATCTGCTTCCACGCGTCGCCGAACAGCTCCGGCCAGTCGTTGGGGCCGACTCGGGCGAGGCGGCACATCTCCAGGCACCGCCAGATGTCGAACGCGTCCTTGCCGGCGTCTTTTTGGCGGCGACGGCTGTCCCAGGTGAGGACCTTGATGAACAGGGCGCCGCGTTCGTCGGGGATTGCAAACATCGCCTCGCGGGTGGTGCCGTCGCTGAAGTCGACTTTGATCCGAACCAGCAAGGGCTCGATCAGCAGCAGCTCGGCCAGACCGGGGGTCTTGAAGGTGACGATGTCGCCGACGCGACGCCGCCCGCCCGAGCGCGAGGTGTAGGTCGGGACCAGCACGTCGACGACGGCCTCGTCGTCGCGGTCGTTGCCGAGTTGACGATAAAACCGGTGGCCGGCGCGTAGCCGGTAGTCGCGGCTGGAGAAGCGCTCGGTCAGGCCGAGCCTGAGTAGGTCGTTGACGCCGAGGCCAAAGTCGGTGTCGGCGGTGGTGCGGGCGTGGCTGAGATCGAGTCCGTGGCGGGCGACGTGAATCGCGACCATGTGACCGCCGATCACCCGGGTCTGCTCGATCGGCAGTGGCGCCTCGGCGAGCAGGTCGCCGAGATCGAGCAGGGCAATCAGAGCGGTCCGATCAGGCCGAGAATTGGGGCGTAGGGTGACTACCTCAGGATCCATGATTCCAGCTTGGCGGCGGCTTCTTGCCGGTCGTCTCCGCCGAGGCGGAGCAGGTCGATGTACATCTGGGTGGGGTCGGCGTACGAGCGCGAGGGCAGCCTCGGCAGCTCGTAGTCGACGAACACGCTGAGATCGGCGGGATAGTGGACGAACACGTTGGAGTCGCGCAGACCGAGGGCGGGGACGAGGTCGAGCGGCTCGAGCTCGATGGGCTCACGGGCGTAGACGATCAAGATGTTCGGGCTGCGCCAGGGGGCGAGCTCGCCGGGGCCGACGTCGCCCGAGATCGCTATGCCGTCGCCGTGGCGCCGTGCGAAGGCGTTGGCGATGTGGGTGGGCGGGTCGAGGCCGTAGGCGTACTGCACATGACCGCCCGCGCCCGGATACTGCCGGACGAACTCGTGCAGCAAGGCGCCGCGATCGACCTGGCCGAGGCCGCGCTTGGACCCGACGAAGCCGAGCTCGCGCAGCTGTTTGATGATCTGCGAGCCGGCGGCCTGGGTGATGCCGATGCGCTCGGCCAGCGCGGTGACCGAGATCGGATTGGACTCGTCCCAGGCGTTGATCAGCCAGCGGAGCATTCGTCGGCCGGCCACGCCGCCGGGGAGCTTGGCGGTCGTGGGCTCGAGCGCGCGGGTCTGGCCGGTTCGCCTCAATCGCAGGCCGGGTGCCTGCAGGAAGTAGTTGCCGCGCTCGTCGGCCCACGACCAACCGGCAGCGGCCAGCTCGCGCGCCATCGTCGGGCCGATGTCCGGGGCCACGAGCAGCGGGATGCCGAACTTCTCGAGGGTGAGCTGAACCTCGCGCAGCTGATCGAGCTCGCCGCGGTACGGTGCGCGTCGGCGATACTGGACGGCAAAGGTCCGCTCGATGTCGTCGAGCGCCACCCGCAAGATTGCGGCGGGATTTTCGCCGTCTGGTTGGGTGCCAGTCTCGGTGACGACGGCGGCGCCAGATTCGCGGAGGTCAGAAGTGAGGCCTGCGAGCGATGGAAGCCGATATTCCACAACAGGATAAATAGATCATGTGCTTATGAAAGGCAAATTGATTATTTTTTTGGTCAGCCGCCCACCTCCTCGAGCCCGTACTTCTTGAGCTTGTCGTGCAAGGTCGCGCGACCGATCCCGAGCGCCCGTGCGGCCTCGCTGCGGTTGCCGTCGACCTGCTCGAGCGCGGCGATCAGCAGGCCCTTCTCGTAGGCCTCGAGCTTCTGCTTGAGGCTCAACCGCAGGCCGTCGGCGCCGAGCTCGGGCACGTCGGCGAGGCTGCCGGCGTCGGGCAACAGCGAGAGATCGAGCTCGCCGTCGGCCGACAGCGCGACCAGGCTCTCGATCGCGTTCTCGAGCTGGCGGACGTTGCCGGGCCACGGCAGCGCCCGCAGGCGCGCGAGCAGATCGTGCGGCTCCCGGAGCTTGTGGACGCCGAAGCGCTCGGCGTAGCGCCGCAGGAAGTGGCGGGCGAGTGGGGTGATGTCCTCGGGTCGCTCGCGCAGCGGCGGGACCGACAGCTCGACGACCTTGAGCCGATAGTAGAGATCCTCGCGGAAGCTGCCCTCGCGCACGCGCGCGGCGAGATCGCGGTGGGTGGCGGCGAGCAGCCGGACGTCGACGCGGATCGGCAGATCCTGACCAACCGGGCGGACCTCGCCCGACTGCAGCACCCGCAGCAGCTTGGCCTGGACCGAGGGATCGAGCTCGCCGACCTCGTCGAGCAGCAAGCTCCCGCCGTCCGCTTCCCGAAACAGACCCGTGCGCGAGCGATGGGCCCCGGTGAACGAGCCCTTGGCGTGACCGAACAGCTCGGCCTCGGCCAGCTCGGCGCTGAGCGCAGCGCAGTTGAAGCGCACGAACGGTCGATCGGCCCGACGCGAGGCGGCGACGATCGCCTCGGCGACCCGCTCCTTGCCCGTGCCGCTCTCGCCCGTGATCAACACGGTCACGTCGCGCGGCGCGACCCGGTGGACCAGCATCGCCAGCCGACTCATCGCCGTCGACTCGAACACCATCCCCTGCGCGAGGCTACGCTCGCCCATCAACCGCAGGTTCTCGGCCTCGAGCCGGACGCCCGCGAGCGCGCGATCGATGACCAGCGAGAGCTCGTCGATCTCGAAGGGCTTGCGGAAGTAGTCGTAGGCGCCGGCCTTCATCGCCTCGACCGCGAGCCGCTCGGTCCCGTGGGCGGTGATCATCACCAGCTTCGGCAGCGGCTCGCCGAGCTCGCTGGCCCGCTTGCGCAGGGCCGCGAGCAGGCCCATCCCGTCGAGCCTCGGCATCCGCAGGTCCGAGATGATCAGCGGGATCGGGCGCTCGCGCTCGCGGTCGAGCAGCTCCAGCGCTTGCTCGCCGTCGCGGGCCTCGAGCACGGTGATGCCCTTGTCCTCGAGCACGCCGGTCAGCGTGTAGCGGACGCCGTCGTCGTCATCGACGACCAGCACGCGGGTGGTCTCGCTGTTGGTCATGGCTGGCTCTCCGGGATCGGCAGCGTCAAGGTCGCCTCGCAGCCGGTCTTGCTCGATCCGCGAGCGTCAGGACGATCGACCAGCTCGAGCTCGCCGCCGTGCTGGCGGGCGAGCGCGCGGGCGATCGTCAGGCCCAGGCCCGAGCCGTCGCGCTTGCCGGTCACGCCGGGCTCGAACAGCCGCTCGCGCAGCGCCTGGTCGAGCCCGGGCCCCTGGTCGCGGACGTGGACGCGGACTTCCTTCGGACGGTCGGCGATGCGCCGCCCGGCGACGATCTCGAGCTCGATGGCGGTCCCGGGCGGCGCGACCTCGAGCGCGTTTTGGACCAAGTTGATGAGGATCTGCTCGACCTTGCGAGGATCGCAGACCGCTCGCGCGTGACCGCGGGCGCGCAGCTCGACCCGCCGCTCGCCGGCGATCCCCTCGTGGAGATCGACGACGTGATCGACCAGCTCGCGCAGCTCGAGCTCGCGCTGGTTGAGCGGGATCAGCGGGCGCGAGAAGTTCAGAAACTCTTCGAGGATGGCCTGCATGCGATCGACCTCGCGGCGCAGCACCTGCATGCGCTCGGCCGACTTGCCGGGCGGCTCCTGACGCTCGAGCTCGCGGCCGATCAGCTGCGCGAGGCCCTTGACGCTGGCCAGCGGGTTCTTGAGCTCGTGGGCGATCTCGCCGGACAGGGTGGTCAGCTCGCGGGCCTGCTGGTTGCGGGCCGCGAGCGCCGAGTCG
>Ga0079224_100008715_pt1 | contig 13757 bp, 9 predicted proteins | sample Stecom2015_FD_80414 | JGI IMG/M metagenome (GOLD analysis project Ga0079224, IMG submission 80414) | Agricultural soil microbial communities from Utah to study Nitrogen management - Steer compost 2015 | ecosystem: Environmental > Terrestrial > Soil > Agricultural land | place: USA: Utah... | reverse complement strand
TGGTGGCGCACGATCATCGTGAGCGTCTGACGGAAGTCCTTGGCCCCGGCTTGATACTCCTTGCTCTCCTGCTGCAGGATCTCGAGCGCTCGCAGCTGGGCTGCCGTGGGGGGTGGCGGGGGCGGCGCGCCTTTGCGCAACTTGACGACGTCGATCTTGGGAATCGGCTGGTCGACGCTCGCCGCGGCGTCGCGCGGCGCGGCGCTCGCCCCACCGCTGGCCGCCGGGGTTGCGGCCGCCCCTTGCGCGGCACCCGCCGGCGGCTTGGCGGCAGCGGGCGTCCCCGCGGTCGCGGTCCCCGACGCTGCGGCGCCGCTCGGCTGAGCCACCGCCGTCGGCGGGAGCAACGTGCCCGCGCAGAGCGAGCCGATCAATGCCCAGACGCAAGCGTCCGTACGGAACCTCATAGCTCGTCCTCCGCGTCGTCGAGCACCTCGCGCAGCTCGTCGTTGAGGTTTTGCTCCTCACGGGCGCGCTCGCGCTGCAGGTTGTTCACGCGCAGCCGGTGCTCCTCACGCACCTCCCAAGCGTGCTGGACGATGCCGACGTCGGCCCGCAGCACGATGCTCTTCAGCTTGTCTCGAACCAATCCGAAATTGTGCATCGCAAGCTCGCCGACGACCAGCCGCGCCTGCTGATCGAGCGCGTCCAGCTGCGCGGCGTAGCCAGCGATCAGGCTCGCTTCCTGCTGCACCTTGGCCCGCAGGGCGTTGGCCCGCTCGAGGGCCTGCGCCTCGAGCCGAGAACGAAATCGATCCAACCGGTTTTTTGCCGCATCCATCCGCGCGAGCAGCGGCTGGATGCCGCGGGCGTACTCCACCGCGTCGGCGTCGTCGCCGCCCGCCGCCGTGAGCTGGGCTTCCCGAGAAAACAGCTCGTGAAACTGCCGCCGATAGGCGTCGTCGTTGACGTAGCGCTGATCGCCGAAGCCGACCTGCGCCCGGCCCATCTCGATGGTCATCCGCAGCTGCTCGATGCGGCGCTGGTAGGTCTCCAGATCGCGACGATTGGCGGCGATCTCCTGGCGGAAACGCTCGACGCTCTCCGCGTCGCCGCTCACACCGAATTGCCTGCCGTCCTGCATCACGCGGTGCAGGCCGTTGATGATGGCGCGCAGCTTGTCGACCTCCAGCGTCAGCACCTGCAGCTGCTGGCTGACCCGGTTCCACTGGCGCTCACCGGACGCCTCCCGGCGCGCGAAATCACCGTCCTCGATCGGCAGCTGGGCCACCTGTTTCATCAACGCCCGGCGCTGGGCGCGCACCCGGCCGAGCTCCCCACCCGGGTTGTCGCGCGCCACGTCGTCCATGCCCGCAGCGAGCGTGCGCCAGCCGTTGGCCAGGCGGTTCTGCAGTCCGGTGGCCTTCTCGAGCGATCCGATGAGCTCCGGGAAGGCCTTGGCGCGGGCGGGCGACTGCAGCACGCCGTCGAGCTTCTTGGCCAGGTCGTTGGACCGCCGCACCAGATCCCGAGATCGGCTCACGTCGTCGATCACGGCGAACGCACGGGAGTCCTCGGCCTCCTCGCGCGCCCACTCGATGACGATCGGCGACAGCTCCTCCGTGCCCTTGCCGCCTTCGAGCCGCTCCTGGAGCAGCTTGTCGTAGTAGATGGCCGGATCGCTGGTGGTCTTGATGAAGCTCGCGACCTGGTCTCGGATCGGATCGAAGCGGCTGTGGACGCTGCGGTACAACGTCAGCGCGTTGTCGAACTGGCCAGATCGCAGCATCAGATCTGCCCGAAGCAGCGAGCCGTCGGCGAGGCGGAGCGTCTCCGGCGCGGTGATGCTCAGGACCTCGAGCGCGCGCTGGGCGCGCTGGTAGTCACCCAGGCGCACGTACACCCAGGCCAGCTCGTAGAGCATGGTCGAAAACTCGGGCGACGTACGATCGACGTGACCGTACGCCTCGGCGGCGTCCAGGTAGTTGTCTGATTCGTAGAGCAGCCGGCCAATCGCCATCCAGGCCAAATCCACGACGTGGCGCTCGGCTTGCGTCTCGGCCGGCAGCCGCGTGACGCGGCGAAACTGCTCGATCGCGGCGGCGTACCTGGCGCGGGAGGCCGGATCGAGGGGCGGCGCGGTCGCGGGCGCCGCGCCTTCTTCCGTCCCGGTGACGGCCGCCGCGGGCACCGCCTGCTTGGTCAGGATGACGCCCATCAAGTACTGACCTTGATGGTTGTAGTCGGAGGTCGCGGAGACCCCCTGCAACGTCGCTTTGGCCCGCTCCACGTCGCCAGCGGCAAACAGGGCCTTGGCCCGCGCGTACTGCAAGGAGCCCGTGGCGTCACCCGTCGGGAGCGTGGCGAGCCGCGCCACGATTTGATCGAGCTGCTCCAGATTGTCCGTCTTCAGAGCGACGTCGACCAGGCGGCTGAGCGCGCGGCCGGCGTAGGCGTCGTACGGGCTCCGAGCGGCCTGGTCGAGCAGCTCACCGTAGTGGCGGCGGGCGGACAGGTATTGCTTGTCCTGAAAGTACGTCTCGCCGAGCAAGAACAGGGCGTCGGCCTTGGGTGCTTCCTTCACCTTGCCCTGGCGATGGAGCTCCACCACCTGGCTGAACATTTGGATGGCGCGCTCGTAGTCCTTGTTTCGCAAGAAGATGTCGCCTGCCGCGATCCGCTCCGCCGGGCTCGCCTGGTGGTGGCGGCTCTGCGCCGCCGCCGCCTCGACCCGGGCGATCCCGGCTTCGACCGTGCGCAGGCTCGCCTGCGCCTGTTCCTCGGCCGCGTCCGTGCTGATCGCGAGCGCGGGGGACGAGAGGCCGAGCGCCAGCAGCGCCGGACCCAGTGCCCAGGCGCGGACGCGATGCGAATGCATTACTTGCCTCCTGCCTTCACGGAAAAGGAGCCGGAAGCGGCCGGCGCGCTGGAGCTGCCGGGTGCTGGGGAGGGCGAGCCCTCACCCGCGGGCGCGCCGGTCTTCAAGCGCTCGAGGTAGCGGACGGCGGGACGCTGCTCGATCGGGGTGGTCACCCCGCCCTTTTCGAACGCCACGACCTCGAGGTTCATGGTCTTGCCGTCGGTCACGGTGAACGAGTGGCTGTCCTTGATCTCGAAGCGGTAGCCGCGGAGGTACGAAAACACGCCGTAGCCGTGTCCCCGAAGCTCGACGAGCACTTGCACGGTGTGGTCACCCGGCGGGATCGAGCCGCTGAAGATTGGGATGGTCTGCTGCTCGGACAGCGTGCCCGAGTCGTCCTGCTTGTTGTACTGGACGGCTCCGTCCAGCACCACGAGCACCCGGGTCAGGCGAAACGCGCTGCTCAGCTCATTTTTGAAGGTGATTTCCGCCCGCGCGCCCCCGACGCCCCCGGACAGGATGGTGTCGCTCAGCAAGCTCAGGCGCGTGTGGCTGCGCCGGATTTGCTCCTTGAGCTCGTCGATGCGCTGCTCGAGATCTCGCAGGCGCACGACGTAGGTGGAGCCGTCCATCGACGGCGCGGCGGCGGTGCTGGTCTTTGCGGCCGTCGCTGGAGGCGCCGCCGCGGAGGTCGGGGCAGCAGCGGGCGCCGCTTCAGCAGCGGGTTCCGCTCCAGCGGCGGGCGCGGCCGCGCCGGTCTGAGCATCGCCGGTTGCCGCAGCATCGCCCGCGGCGGGCGGCTGAGCCGCACCGGTCTCCGCTGCGCCGCCGGGTTTCGCTGCCGATGCGTCGCCTTGTGCGAAGCTCGGCTGAACCATCAACACCAGGGCGGCAAGCGCGAGGCAAAGAGCCTTTAGAAGTCGCATAGTTTTCCCTCTTTAGCAGCTGGTCAGGATTGTGCCTGCCGGGCTCTCGGAGCTCCAGCCTTATGTCTTCGAATTTTTCCGGCGGCAACACCCACGCGCTGGCCGGGGGTTATCGCCCCCATCCGACGGGCCCCCGCTGCTCCCCCTCGCGGCCGGGGAGGCGCCGCGCCGAAGCGCCCGGCGCGAGCGGTGAGCGCCTGTGTGACCCTCGTCTCTGTTCGCCCTTGCAGCAGTGTCCTCGACTTGATTAGGGTGCGACACGAGCGGGCACCCGATCGAACTCGCCTTGGCCATCCCCCTCGTGGAGGTCCGGGCGCCCGGAGGCTGCCTCCGGTGCTAGCATCATCCGCCCCGCGAGAGCGAAGGTGTCGACGATGACGGCCGCGCGGCAGGACGCGACGGACGAAATGCTGATGGTGCGATACCAGCGCGGTGACGCCCGCGCGTTCGCCGAGATCGTCGAACGGCATAGCCGCTTCGTCTATAACTTCGTGCTGCGAACGGTGCGCGATCCTGCCGCCGCCGAAGCCCTGTCGCTCGAGGTCTTTTTTCGGGTGGTGCAGGACGCGGCCAAGTTCAAGCACGAAGCCAGCTTTTGCACCTGGCTCTACGGGATCGTGCAGGAGGTGTGCACCAGCTTCGGGCGACACCCGTCTGGGCGGGCTCCCGACTCTGTCCGAGCCCGACCTCCGGAGCGTCCGGAAATGCCGCACGCCGGAGCGCCGCAGGCGGACGGGCCGACGAGCGAGCGCCCGCAAGGGGCCCCCGCCTCGAGCGACGTCGGCCGGCGCACGCTGGAAGCCATCGACGCGCTGCCCGACGACCTGCGGGAGGTGTATCTGTTGCGCGAGCTTTCGCGGCTCCCGTTCAGAGAGATCGCCGAGCTGACCGGCGCGGCCGAGAGCACCGTCAAAGGCCGCATGCGCTACGCCCTCGATCGCTTGCAGCAGGCGCTGGCGGGGTTCGAGGAGTACGCTAGAGCCCTGCGCTGAGGCGCACGGGTTCGGAGTTTTATCGTGGACTGCGAGAAGTTCGATCGAGTCGTGCTCGATCTCCTTTACGACGAGCTCGATGTTCTGACCGAAGCCGCGGCGCTCCGGCACACCGAGCATTGTACCCGCTGTCGCCGTATCAGCTCGGAGCTGCGCGCCACGCGCGAAGTGGGGAGCGTCCCGCTGCTCCCGCCGCCCGACAGCCTCCAGGCGAGGATCCTGGACAACGAGCGGCAGGCCAACTCTGGCCTCTCCCTCGGGCGACGCCTGGGGCGCTGGATCTCCATCACGGCCTCCTACGCGATGCGCCCGCAGCTCGGCATGGCGGCGCTGCTCCTGCTGATGATCGGCGGCAGCCTGCTGCTGCTCCGCACCCGGCCGGGCGAGCGGGATCCAGCGCAGCTCAGCGCGCGCGGCGCGGCGGAGCCGGAGGTCGAAGCCCCGCGCACGCCGCCGCTGCAGAGCGCCCTGCCCGCCGCGTCACCCCCACCGGCAGCGCCACCCGCCGCCGAGCAAGGAGCGATCGAGAAGGCCCCCGCGGCGGCAGCGTCAGCGCCGCCGGCGGACGTCGCGCCAGAGAGCGCGGACGAGCTCGCCGGGCGTCCGAGCTTCGACGCGGCGCTCGAGGATTTCGAAGCTCGGCGCTATGCCGCTGCACGCTCACAGTTCGATCGCATCGCGAAGCTCGGCGGGCCCGACGCCGCCCTGGCGGCGCTGCGAGGCGCCGAAGCTTGGCGCTGGAGCAATGGCTGCGCGGCAGCGGCGCCGCGCTTCGACGACGTCACCGCTCGCTTCGGCGCCACGCACCCGTCGATCGCGCAGCACGCCACCTGGCACGCGGCCGAGTGCTACCGTTCGCTCGGCCAGCTCGATCAGGCGCGCCAGCGGTACCAGGCGCTGCTCGCCTCCGGCACCTACGGCCGTCGAGCAGAGGGCGCCCTGGCGTCGCTGAGCGGCAGCGAAGCCGCCGCGAGCGGCCAGGCCGGCGCGAAGCCGTGATTCAGTTCGCGGCGTCGCGCACGTACGCGATCGTACGGATGGCGTCGACCAGCCGCTCTCGATCATCGGCGGTGAGATCCACGAAGCGGATCCCCATCCCGGGATTGGGGCTCACCGACAGCGCGAGCACGGGGTTGATCCATTGGACGACGCCCGTCAGGACGAACGCTTCGCGAGCGCCTGGCGGGCTGAAGCGCAGCGTCAGCCGCGTCCCCGGCTCCAGGGGCTCGCGCGTCTGCACGAAAATCCCAAGCTCGGAGATGTTGGTGATCGAGGCGTAGAGGAACGTCTGCTCGGTCTCACAGTCCACCGACCAAATCACGTCGATGCGCTCGGCGCTCCGCCGATTGGACGCTGGAGCCCGCTCCGAAGGACTGCGCTGATCGTCGCTCACGAAATCGGGCTTACTCCCGATCGCCTCGAGAGTCACGCAATTCGACCCTTTCGCGCGAATACTTCAGCGAACCTGCAAGGTTCCGGCGCGGATGCGGTTTTCATGCTGAGGTCCCACCTTTACTTCCAAACGACGGCTCCCCGAATACAGGCCGTAGAACACGTTGTACCTGCCCGGCGTGAAGTTCGGCTCCAGCGTGATGGGGTGCACGTCGACGATGAAATCGCCGCGGCGCCAGTGCTTGAGCGGGTACTTCCCCTCGAGGGTGGTGTGATCCCCGTTGAAGCGGCGACCGAAACCGTCGATGTGGATGAAGGTGTCCCAGCTGCCCGAGATCGATGCGAGCACCTCCCAGTAAATCACGAACTCGTACGGCCGCCCCGGCTGCACCCCGTCGACGACCTCTCCTTGGGGAGTCCGCACCTCCCAACCGAGCGCCCGGAGCTGTTCTCCGAGCTTCGCGTCGAGCGGGCGATCCGGCTCGGGAGGGTCTCCGACCACGAGCCTGGACAGCGGGTTCCGGTTCTGCTCGCCGGCCTCGAGGCGATTGCTCATCAGCAAGATTTCGCTCGATCCGGCGTCGAGCACCGGGATGTTCGCCCGAGGCCGAGACGTTTCGCGATAAAGGGCATTGAGGGCGGGCAGATCGCTCGCTCGCGCCGCCAGCCAGCGCCGCTCCTCCGGGTGCATCAGCCACTCGAAGGCGGCCTTGGCGTCGTCGAACGCCGGCGCCTCGCCGCCCGTGTAGTAGCTGGCGGCCGAGCCGGCGACGCCCAAGAGCGCGAGCCGCTCCCCGCCCGCCGCAAAGCGCCGGTAGGCTTCGAAGATCCGCTTCGGGGAGATCTGGGACGCCAGCGCCGGGTAGTACCCGAGGCTCAGCACGAGGCCGCACGCCGCGGCGGCGAGGACGGCGCCCGAGCCACGGCTCGGCCCGCGCGCGGAGATCGCGGGCGCGCGCCGCTCGATGGCTTCCAAGAGCCGCCCGAGGCGCGCCCCGCCCCGGCCCTTCAAGCCGAAGCTTGGAGAAAAAATCGCGCGCGAAACGTCGCGCGCAAACAGGGCCGCGAGCGGCAAGACGAACACCGCGACCGGCAATCCAATCCAAGCGACCTCGATGGCGCTGCGCAGGACGGACGGCAAACGCTCGAACGGACGCAGGTGGAAGTGCCAGTCGCTGAGGAGCTTGGCGACGAAGAGCCCGACCAGCAGCGACTCGAGCACCATCAACAGGAACATCAGGTTGCCGTCCCAGAGCCGCTGCACGGCGCGCGGCCATGCCAGATACTCCTCGCGGTCGAAGCGGCGATCGCCGGTCGCTTGTCGATCCATCACCGACAGAAAAAACAGCCCGATGAAGCCCAAGGTCGCGTACCGGATCCAGCGCGTGCCGGCCGCCTCGAAGCTGTCGGGGAAGCGGCCATCGACGGCGTACGCCGCGAACGCCTTGTCCGGAAAGTTCTCGAAGTCCAGGTAGAGCAGGATCGCGAACGCCGCGACGGTCATCGCGAACGCTCGCGAGCCGCTCGCGCCCCGCTCCAGATCGAACAGGGCGACGCCGGCGATCGCCGCCAGCGGCGCCACGGCCGCGAACGGCAAATGACCGGTCACGGGCGCGAGCGCCCCCTGAACCCCCAAGCAGACCGCCGCCACCGTGAGCAAGAGCACGCGCAGGGCGCCCTCGCGGTCGATCCACGACGCCGAGGCGCCAGGCGGCGAGCGCAGGAGGCGTCCGATCGCGAACGGGATCACGGCGCTCCACGGGAACAGACCATGCCCCAGGTGCTGGATCACGAAGTCGAAGGTCGGCAGCCGGCGCTGCGACTCGATGCTGAGCCCCACGAGCGGGAAGAACCTCGCCGGCTCGGCCAGCGCGCGCAACACCGCGGCGATCCCGGAGCCCAACGCCAAGAGCCCGATCGCGAGCGCCGCCGCCCCCACGACATCCCGGGCCCCGAAGGGCAAGCGCTCGCGATTCAGCCGGAGCAGCGCCCAGGACAGCCCGACGCCGAGCGCCGGCACGCACACGCCGACGAGCAGCCCGCGCGCGCCGAACCCCGAGAGCAGCCCGACCAGCCCGGCCGCCCCCCACAGCGTGCGCCCCTTGGTGTCGAGCGTGTCGTCGAGCGCCGCCACGCCGAGGCCCGCCACCGCGATGGCGAGCGCCGCCATGGTCACGACGTCGCCGAGCATCGTGCGGGCGTGCAGGAAATACAGCGGCATCGTCGCGAGGGCGACGGCGGAAAAGCAGGCCGCCTTGCGGCTGACCAGCCGAGCCACCAGCGCGTAGGTCGCGGCGACGCCCAAAAGCCCCCAGAGCGCCAGCGGCAGGCGCCCTGCCCAGTCGTGCAGCCCGAAAACCCGGAACCCGGTGGCGATCGACGTGAACGGAAGCTGGCCCCGCCCGAGCTCGCCCAGCGACGGGACGCTGTTGTTGCCCCCGGACAGCGACAACCCCTCGGCGCCCATCAGCGTGAGGGCGATCCGCCGGGAGAGGTCGGCGACGCCGAGCTCGTGGGGATCCCAGATGCCGCTGCTGGCGATGGGCACGAGCAGGCTCAGCACGGCGACGGCGGCGGCGGTCAGCCATGCCCCAACGATCCGGCGCCGGCCCTCGACCGGCCGCTCGGCACCCGAGCCGGAACCACCGCCAGAAGGGCCGGAATCGTCGCGGATCATTGCCGCGCGGACCTTAGCAGAGTACGGCCACGGCGCGAGAGGGCCCGAGCGGCCGCGCTCCGGCGCCCTTCCGCGCACGAAGCTTCGACCTTTTCCCGAAAGACGGCAGCGCTGGTGACCATCGATCGATTCGGAACCGTGGCGATCCTCGGGCGCTCGAACGTCGGCAAGTCGACGTTCCTGAACGCCGCCCTGGGGCAGCATCTGGCCATCGTATCGCCCCGGCCGCAGACCACGCGCGACGCCCTGCTCGGCGTCGCCGAGCACGGGAACGCACAAATCGCGTTCATCGACACGCCCGGACTGCACCGTCCGAAGTCCGAGCTCGGCCGCCGCATGAACGCCGCGGCCCTGGAGGCGGCGCGGTCGGCCGACCTGGTGCTCTTCATGACCGACGTCACCGGGTTGCGGCAGCGGTTCAAGGCTTTGCAGACGCGGCAGGCGCTCGCCGGGTCGGAGCCCGCGAGCACCGACACGCTGCTGCACCCCGAAGATCGCCTGCTCTTGTCGACGCTGGCGCCCGAGCAACGCGCCGTGGCCGTGATCAACAAGGTCGACCAGGTCGGCGACAAAGGCCTGCTCCTGCCGCTGGTGGAAGCCCTCGATCGGTGCCGCACGTTCGCAGCGATCGTGCCGGCCAGCGTGATCCGGTCCGACGGGGTCGAGCGGGTGCTCGACGCGCTGGCGGCCGAGCTGCCGGAGGGGCCGGCGGGCTACGACGCCGACACCATCACCACTCAGCCCGTCGCCTACTTCGCTCGCGAGTTCGTGCGCGAGCAGGTGCTGCTGCGGACCGCCGCGGAGGTCCCGCACGCCGTGGCCGTCTCGATCGATCAGATCAACGAGTCCCCCGAGATCTTGATCATCAAGGCCACGGTCCACGTCGACAAGCTCGGCCAGCGCAAGATCGTCGTCGGCCGCGGGGGCAGCACCCTCCGCGACATCGGCACGGCGGCCCGCTTGAAGATCGAGGAGCTTGCCGGGAAAAAGGTGCACTTGGAGCTGTTCGTGCGCGTCTCGGCGCGCTGGAAAGAGACGCCGCGCAAGTTGGCCGAGCTGGGCTACGAGGCCGCCGGGCGGGCGGGGCTGCCCGAGCCCTTCGACACGAAGCCGGCACGGAGGAAACCGTGACCCCCATCGTCGCCATCGTCGGTCGGCCCAACGTGGGCAAGAGCACCCTGTTCAATCGCCTGGCCGGCAAGCAGCTCGCGATCGTCCACGACGCGCCGGGCGTGACCCGGGACCGCAACTACGCCGACGCCCACCTGCGCGGTCGCGACCTGACCCTGATCGACACCGGCGGCTTCGATCCGACCACCGAAGACCCGATGGGACAGGGCATCGCTCGGCAAGTGAGCGCGGCGATCGAACAAGCCGACGTCGTCGTGTGCGTGCTCGACGCCTCTGGGCCCCCCACGGGCGCCGACCGCGACAGCGTCGAGCTGCTGCGCCGAAGCGGCAAACCGGTGGTCTACGTGGCCAACAAGGCGGACGATGATCGGAGGCGGCTGGAAGCCGCCGACCACTACGCGCTGGGTGTCGACGAGATCGTGCCCATCTCGGCGCTCCACGGACGCGGCATCGCGGACCTCGAGGCGCGCATCACGGCGGCCCTGCCGCCGTTCACCACCGCCGCCGAGCTCGAGGCCACCGACGACGCGCCGCGGGTGGCGCTGGTCGGGCGCCCCAACGCCGGAAAGTCCTCGCTCTTCAACAAGCTCATCGGCAGCGAGCGGTCGCTGGTGGCTGACGAGCCGGGCACCACCCGGGACCCCGTCGACACGCGGCTCAGCTACGGGGACCGGCAGTACGTCCTGGTCGACACGGCCGGGATCCGGCGGAAAACGCGCGTCGAGCGGGGCGTCGAAGCGGCCAGCGTGATGCGCAGCATCCGCGCGGTCGGGCGCGCGCAGGTGGTGGTCCTGATGTGCGAGGTGACCGGCGGCATCGCCGAACAGGACGCCCGGCTGCTGCGCCTGTGCACCGAACGGGGTCGGGCGGTGGTCGTGGGCCTGAACAAGGCCGACCTGCTGGGCCGCGCCGAGCGGCGCGCCGCCGAGCAGAACGCCCGGGACGCGCTGCATTTCGCGCCCTGGGCGCCGATCGTCGCGATCAGCGCCAAGACCGGCTTCGGCCTCGACACCCTGATGCAGACGGTGGCAAAGGCGGCCGACGAGTTTACCCGCCGCGTGCCCACCGGCGAGCTCAACCGGTTCTTCGAACAGGTGTTGCAGCATCGGGCCCCGCCGACCGCGCACGGCCGCGCGCCGCGCATCTACTACATCACGCAAGCGCAGACCGCGCCGCCCGTCTTCGTCGCCATGAGCAGCGCGCCCGAATACATCCAGGAGGGCTACAAGCGCTTCGTCGCCAACCAAATCCGAAAGAGCTTCGGTTTCGAGTGCGTGCCGGTGCAGGTCGTGTTCCGAAAGCGCGCCCGAAAAGAGAAGTGACGAACCGCCCACCGGGGAGCTGCCGCGGTGCGGATCCCTTCGGCCCCACCTCGCGTCGGTGAAAACGGCTTTCACGGCTGAGACAGCGAGCTGTGTCGACCCGTCGGGCTCGGAGATGGGTCACAGGAAGGGCGGAGATCGGAAGGGGGACCGACGTCGTCGGTCCCCGCTCGGAGTCGATCTCGACCGGCTCGACGTGAACCGCTGTGACGACCTACCCACCCGCGCCCGCTTCGGATCCATCCCCAATCCCAAATTCTTCCGCTCTTCCGCGCCTTCCTGTGAAAATTCAAGGGAGCTCGTGGTGCCTACTCCGGACCTCGTTTTCATAGGAGGAGCGCAGAAGATCGGAAGGGGCACCGACGTCGTCGGTCCTCAGTTGGAGTTCCAAGCTTCCTGTACACAAACAGCGGAGCGGGGCCTGATCCGCTACACGCCGTCCGGCGGGCGGAGATCTTCGGGGGAGGCGGGGCGGCCGAGCGCCGCCTTGACCTGCGCCAACGCTTCGACGTCGTGCACGTCGCCGGCGAGCGCGGGCACCTCCATGAAGATCGGGATGGGATGGGCGGCCAGCTCTTGCCGCAGCGTGGCCAGGTGTGCGGCATCGAGCGCGGCGAGCTGCTGCTCGTCGGCGAACGCCTGGAGGATCTTGTCCGCGGTACCGGGCGGCACGTCCAGACCGAGCTCGGCGATCGCCTGCTCGACCTGCTCGCGATCGACCGGCCCCGGGCGAGTGAGCCGGACGCGGTTGACGACCAGCGCGTCGCGCCGCATCCCAAGCTCGAGCAAGCGGCTCGAGAAAAACAGCGCTTCTTGGATCGCGGCCGGGTCCGGTGAGGTCACCAACACATAGCCGAAGCGGGGGCTGCGGAAGGCTTCGCCCACCAGCGTCGCCCGTCGCCGGAAGCCCCCGAACAGCGCGTTCAGGTCCGCGAGCAGTTGGGCGAACTGCTCGAGGAAGCCCATGCCCGTGATCCTGCCGATGCCCTTGAGCACCACGCCCATGCCCTTGGCCACCACGTTCAGGCTGAACCGACCCGACGCCTCCATCGCCTCCAGAAACCAGCGCAGCGCGGGGCTATCGAGCACGTCGATCAGCCGCCCCGGAGCGTCCAGGAAATCCAGCGCGTTGGTGGTGGGCGGGGTGTCGAGGACGATGAGGTCGTAGCGCTGCTCTTGCTCGACGCTGAGCAGCTTCTCCATGGCCATGTAGGACTGGATGCCCGCCAGACCGGTGGAGACATGCTGGTAGAGCCGGTTGTCGAAGATGCGCTGGCGGGACGCCGCATCGGGCGCCAGGCGCTCCACGAGCTGATCGAACGTGCGCTTGGTGTCCAGCATCATGATCGTCAGGCTGCCGCGCGCCCGAACACCCGCCGCCGCCAACCGCTCCGGCGCCACCTCCTGCGCCTCGGTGGAAAATGACTCGAAACCGAAGCTTTGCGCCAAACGTTTGGCAGGGTCGATGGTGAGGCAGAGCACCCGCCTTCCGCGCTCGACGGCCATCAACCCCAGCGCGGCGGTGATCGTCGTCTTCCCCACCCCACCCGATCCGACACACAGGACGACGCGACGTTCGTCGAGCAGATCTTCCAGTCGGGCGGGCATGGGTGAGGGAGCCCAATCTATCCCTTGGCGTCGGGTTCGCCAGGAGGGAATTTGGCCGTCACGTCGTCGAGCGCGGCGATCTCGGGCCAAATCGGGCCGTCGAGCCCGCTGCCGCGCACGCGCGGCGAGCTTGGCTGCCGCCACCCTGGTCCGCTCGGCGGGACGGTTTCCCATCGCCGCGCGCCCAAGTAGGCTAAAAGTGCGCATGCGCGGCTACTGCGACCTGCACTGCCATTTCATCCCTGGCATCGACGACGGCGCGCCGACCCTGGCCGAAGCCGAGCGGCTGCTGCGCGGGCTGTTCTCGCTCGGCTTCGACACCGTCATCGCGACGCCCCACATGCGGCCCGGCATGTTCGACAATCAGCGTGGAGGATTGATCGCCGCCTACGAGCGGGCGCGGGCTGGGTTGAGAGATGGCGCAGACCTGCCCGCCCTCGCCCTGTCGAGCGAGCACTACTTCGACAGCGTGGTGTTCGCGCGGCTGCTGGCTGGCGAGGGGCTGCCCTATCCGGGGGAGAAGGCCGTCTTGTTGGAGTTTTACGAGCAGAACTTCCCCGTCGCCATCGACCGCCAGCTCGGGGAGCTCCGGCGTCGAGGGCTCTTGCCGGTGATCGCACATCCGGAGCGCTACCGCTGTTTGTGGCGCTCGCCGGAGACCCTGGAGCGCCTGGTCGACGCCGGGGCCGCCGCCCTGCTCGACACGGCGGCGCTCGTCGGCAAGTACGGGCGCGCCCCCGAGGATTGCGCCGAGGAGCTGCTCGAGCGAGGGCTCTATCACGCCGCGTGCAGCGACGCGCACCGAGCGTCGGACGTCGAGCTGGTCGCGGCCGGCATGCGGCGCATCGAAGAGCTCTATGGGGCGGAGGAAGTGGACTACCTGTTCCGCGTGGGGCCGCAGGCCTTGCT
>Ga0079224_100008714_pt1 | contig 13759 bp, 7 predicted proteins | sample Stecom2015_FD_80414 | JGI IMG/M metagenome (GOLD analysis project Ga0079224, IMG submission 80414) | Agricultural soil microbial communities from Utah to study Nitrogen management - Steer compost 2015 | ecosystem: Environmental > Terrestrial > Soil > Agricultural land | place: USA: Utah... | reverse complement strand
TGACGAACTTTTCCTTGGCCATCTCTTGAATCTCCTGGCAGGTGCGCTTCCCTGCTCACCGGCTATGCGCCGGTCCCCTTCGCGACGACTCCGTCGCGGACGCTGGTTGGCATTTCGGCGTAGTGAAGGAACTGCATGGAGTAGGTCGCCCGGCCCTGGGTCCGCGAGCGAAGGTCGGTTGCATACCCGAACATCGTCGCCAGGGGAACCAGAGCGGCCACGACCTGTACACCAGACCGGGTCTCGATGCCAGTGATCTTTCCGCGTCTTGCGCTGAGATCGCCGATGACGTCGCCGACGTCCGAGACCGGGCAGACGACCTCGACCGCCATGACCGGCTCGAGCAGGACCGGGCCGGCCGCCCGCGCCGCCTCCTGCAGCGCCTGGAACGCTGCGATCTTGAACGAGATTTCGGATGAATCGACCTGGTGGTGGCTGCCGCCCAGCAGGGTGACCGCCAGATCCACGAGCGGAAAGCCGCCGACCACGCCCCGCTCGGCCGCCTCCTCGACGCCGGCGCGGACCGCCGGGATGAACTCCCTCGGCACCTGGTCGGCGGGGGCCTGGCTGGAGAACGACAGCCCGGCGCCGCGCGGCGCCGGCTCGACGGCGAGCCGGACGTGGCCGTACTGGCCGCGGCCGCCGACCTCGCGGACGAGCTTGCGATCCACCTCGGCGCGGGCGGTCACCGTCTCGCGGTAGGCGACCTGCGGGCGGCCGACCCGGGCCTGGACCTGGAACTCGCGGGCCAGGCGGTCCACCAGGATCTCCAGGTGGAGCTCGCCCATGCCGGAGATGATGGTCTGCTGCGACTCCGGGTCGGTCGAGACCCGGAAGGTGGGGTCCTCGACCGCCAGCGCCTCCAGCGCCCGGGTGAGGCGGTCCTGCTCCTCCTGGTTCTCCGGCTCGATCGCGACGCCGATGACCGGGCTGGGGAACTCCAGGCCGTCGAGGACGATCGGCGCGGCCGGATCGCACAGGGTGTCGCCGGTGGCCGCCGTGCGCAGGCCGATGGCGGCGCCGATGTCGCCCGCCTCGAGCTCCTTGAGCTCGCTGCGGCGGTTGGCGTGCATCCTGACCAGCCGGCCGACCTTCTCCAGCTTGCCGCGGGTGGCGTTGAGGAGCTGGTCGCCGGTCCTGACCGCGCCGGAGTAGACGCGCAGGTAGGTGACCGGACCGACCTGCGGGTCGTTCATGATCTTGAAGGCGACCGCCGAGGTCGGCTGGTCGACGGCCGGCTGCCGGACCACCCGCTCGCCGGTGGCCGGCTCGACGCCGGTCTGCGGGCCGCGGTCGGCCGGCGACGGCAGGAGGTCGACGATGGCGTCGAGCAGGTCCTGCACGCCCTTGTTGTAGAGGGCGGAGCCGAGCAGGACCGGCACCGCCTTGAGCGAGATGGTGGCCCGGCGCAGGGCGGCGAGCAGGTCGTCCGCCGTGATGTCGGCGTCGGCCAGGAACTTGGCCATGAGCTCGTCGTCCACCTCGGCGATGTTCTCGACCAGCTCGCTGCGGGCCAGCGCCGCCTCGTCGCGCAGGTGGGCCGGCACCTCGCCGTCGCGGTAGCGGACGCCGCGGCTGGCCTCGTCCCACACCCGCGAGCGGCCGCGGATGAGGTCGATGAGGCCGTCGAACTCCTCCTCGAGGGCGTGGGGCAGTTGCAGCACGATCGGGTTGGCGCCCAGGCGCACCCGCATCTGCGAGGTGACCGCGCCGGGGTCGGCGCCGACCCGATCGCACTTGTTGACGAACGCGATGCGCGGGATGGCGTAGCGGTCCGCCTGGCGCCACACGGTCTCGGTCTGCGGCTCCACGCCGCGCACCGCGCACAGCACCACGACGGCGCCGTCGAGCACGCGCATGCAGCGCTCGACCTCGACGGTGAAATCGACGTGGCCGGGGGTGTCCACCAGGTTGCACTGGCAGCCGCGCCACGAGAACGTGGTGGAGGCGGCGGTGATGCTGATGCCGCGCTCCTGCTCCTGCTGCATCCAGTCGGTGACGGTGGAGCCCTCGTGGACCTCACCCATCCGGCTGGTCACGCCGGCGTAGTGGAGGATGCGCTCGGTCGTGGTGGTCTTGCCGGCGTCGATGTGAGCCATGACCCCGAGGTTGCGGGTCTGCTCGATCGCTGCCAGGCGCGCCATGGATCCTGCCGAGGACTCGGCGGGACGACGGCGGCGCGGCGAGGACGGAGGGACGACGACACCGGTGCGCCGTGGCGGCGCTTCGCTGGTGGCTTTCGTCCCTCGCTTGGTCCCGCTGGTTCGGCGCGAGCCTGCCTCGCTGTCCGCGCCGCCTGTCGAGCCCTGCTGCTACGTCCTCGCCTCCTTCGCTGCTGCTGCTGCTGCCGTGGCCGCCGCCCCTACCAGCGGTAGTGGGCGAACGCGCGGTTGGCGTCGGCCATCTTGTGGACGTCCTCGCGCTTCTTCACCGCGTTGCCGCGGTTCTGCGAGGCGTCGAGGATCTCGTTGGCCAGCTTCTCCACCATCGTCTTCTCGCCGCGGCCGCGCGCGTACGAGACCAGCCAGCGCATGCCGAGCGCCTGGGAGCGGTCCGGCCGGACGTCGACCGGCACCTGGTAGGTGGAGCCGCCGACGCGGCGGGACTTGACCTCGACCTTCGGCTTGACGTTCGAGAGCGCGCGGTCCCACACCTTGAGCGGGTCGTCCTTGGCCCGCTCCGCGACCAGATCGAGGCAGCCGTAGACGATCCGCTCGGCGGTCGCCTTCTTGCCGTCGAGCATCACCACGTTGATGAACTTGGTGAGGCGGCGGCGGACGTCCGGCGGTGCGTCCGTGAACTTGGGATCCGGGAGAACTTTCCTCTTGGGGACTTCGCCTTTGCGCGGCATGGCTGCTTACCTCTTCCCTTCGCTGTCCCTGCGGATCACTTCGGGCGCTTGGCGCCGTACTTGGAGCGGCTCTTCTTGCGGTTGGAGACGCCGGTGGTGTCGAGCGTGCCGCGCACGATGTGGTAGCGAACGCCCGGCAGGTCCTTCACACGGCCGCCGCGGATGAGGACGACCGAGTGCTCCTGCAGGTTGTGCCCCTCGCCCGGGATGTACGAGGTGACCTCCATCCCGTTGGTGAGGCGGACGCGAGCCACCTTGCGCAGAGCCGAGTTCGGCTTCTTCGGGGTGGAGGTGTACACGCGGACGCAAACGCCGCGCTTCTGCGGGCAGGAGCGCAGCGCCGGCGCGGTGGTCTTGCGCCGGACCTTCTTGCGGCCCTTGCGGACGAGCTGATTGATCGTGGGCATGGAACCGCGGCATCTTACGGATCCGCCACCGCGTGTCAAGGGTGGGGTGCTCGAGGGGAGCCAGACGCGCCGAAGGCGCGGGCGAGGCCTCCCCTCGAACTGAGGACGCCTTCAGGCGTCCGGAAGCAAACGCATTGACCGCAGGTCAATGCGTCCAGCGCCGCGTCTGCGGCTGCTCTTCCTCGTAGGCGTGGGTCAGGACGAAGTGGTAGGCGACCTCGCGGGCCGCCTCGGTCTCCACCACGCACTCGAAGACGAACTCCTCGGCCTCCGCCGCCTCGCACTGTACGTACGTGATATCGCTCGACATCACGACGATCTCGCCGACCAGGTCCTTGCCGCGGACGAGCTGGACGAGGAGCACGTTCTCCTCGTGGTCGGCGGCCAGGTGCCAGTGGTAGTCGTCGTGGTCGAAGAGGACGACGTCCGGGGTCCCGGCGCGCACGATGCAGTTGGAGTGGCCCTGGAGCCATGCCCAGAACTTCTCGAACGGCAGCGTGACCGGGAGGCTCTCGGCGCGGCTGGTGGGCATGGGCGCGCGCAGTCTGTCAGAACCGCCCGCCCAGGGCAAGCCCGACGGAGCCGGCGCCCGCCGTGGGGGTGACGGTCGGTCCCTCGCCCCTCGTCGCGTCCGGACGGCGCCCGCGCGCCAGCGACGCCGGCTCCCGGGCGGACCCGACCTGGGCCTCCGGACGCGGGTTGTCCATGTAATAGAGGAGCGCGCCGGACAGGGCGACCACGCCGCTGGCCCCGAGCAGGATCCAGGTCGCCTGCATGCGGCCGTCGCGGCGGGCGACCGCGTCCTGGTAGCGCTCGAGCTCGCCCGCGGTGAGCCCCTGGGACTGCCGGCGATCCTCGAGCTCGCTGGCGTCGCCGCCGGCGGCCAGCGAGAGGCCGAAGGCGGCGCCGGCGCCGAGCGCGAGCGCGCCGGAGGCGGCGAGCACCGCGTAGGACAGCCGCCGCTGGCCGGTGGACTCGAGGGTCGGCGACACCTCGATCCGCTCGCCGCGGTCGACCGAGATCTCGCGCGACCACGGGCGGTGGCCGCGCCGGGTCACGGTGACCAGGTGCGCGCCGGGCGACAGCTCGAGCGGACGGACGAGCGGCGTGGTGCCGGCGGGGCGGCCGTCGACCGAGACCTGCGCGCCGGCGCCGGAGCGGACCGAGACGATCGCCGGCCTGGGCCGGAGCTCGACCTCGACCAGGCGGGTCTGCCGCTCGAGCACCTCGCGCGACTCGTCGAACGGGAAGTAACCCTCGGCGGTGACGCGGATGCGGTGCCGGCCGGGCGCGATCTCGCGCAGGATCGGCAGCGGCTCCTCCGGCCCGCCGTCGATCGACGCGCGCGCGTCCGGGATGTCGGCGGTGGTGCTGATGTTGATGCGGGTGGTGTCGGTGGCGACCGGCATGGCGGCGACCGCCCCGGCCTTCTGCTCGACGGCGGCCAGCAGCGGGCGGAGCTCCGCCAGGTAGCGGGCGGCGTCGCCGACCCTCGCGCCCTTCGGCTCGTCGGTGACGTAGGTCTGGTACAGCTCGACGGCGCGCTTGAGCCGGCGCGCGTCGCCGTCGACGGCGTACTGCAGGCGGTAGGCCTGGGCGGCGGAGAACGCGATCGCCGGCAGCGGCAAGGTGGCGTATGCCTCCTCGAAGAGCTGGGCGGCGTCCTGATACTGGTCCGCCTTGAAGGCGCGCTCGCCGGCGCGGAAGAACTCTTCGGCGCGGGCGCGGCGCTCCGGGTCGGCCTGCTCCTGCGCGGCGGCCGGGCGCGCGGCGGCGGCGGCGGCGGCGAGCGTCGCCGCCACCAGGGCGGCGCGAGGTGCCAGCCCACGCATCAGCGGCTCCCCTCCTCCGCGCCCGGCTCCGCGTCCGGCGAGCCGAGCGGCGGCGCCGGCACCGCCAGGAGCACCGTGACGGTGTGGCCCCGGACCAGCGCCAGGTCGACCAGGCCGTCGCCGTCGAGGTCGCCGGAGGCGATGAGCCGGCCACCGCCGAGGAACGAGTCGGGGGTGGTGAGCGGCAGCGGCTCCGGCGGCGTGAAGCGGCCCTCGGCCGGATCGTAGAGCGCCCGGTAGAGCGACTGATCGGTGAGGAGGACGAGGTCGAGGAAGGGATCCTCGTCGAGCAGGAGCGAGGTTACGCCGCTGAGGCGCGTGGCGTCCGGCGCGGCGATGACGCCGTAGTCGGAGCTCGCCGGCGTGCCGTCCTGGTTCCACAGGATGGCCACCCCGGCCCCCGGGATGGCGCCGTCGCCGTCGCCCGGGCCGGTGCGGTAGGCGCCGCGGAACAGGACGACCGGGTCGAGGTCGAGGTCGCCGTCGAGGTCGGCGGTGGTGACCGACGACGGCCAGGTGAGCTCGCCGGTCAGCGGCGCGTGGTACGGGGTGAACTCGACCTCGCCGTCCGCGTGCTGCGCCACCCGGACGATGAGCAGCTCCGGGTCGGTCGCGTCGTTGCCGAAGCCGCCGCACAGCGCGTGGTCGTCGATGCCCAGGATCTCGGTGGCGCCGGTGCCCTCGCCGATCACGCCGTCGAGGTCGGCGGTCTCCCAGGTCGAGCAGAGGAAGTTGAACTGCGAGAACGCGCCGAGCGGCTGGCAGTACTCGCGGCCGGTGTCGATGAGGCCGCCGCCCTTGCCGGCCAGCACCCAGGCGGTCGGCCCCGGGTCCGGGCAGGAGGCTTCCCCGGACGGAAAGTCTGCCGCCTCCTTGGGCAGAAGCGCGATGGACAGGAGATCCCGCACGCCGTCGAGATCGAAGTCGCCGACCACCGCGCGCAGCGGGATGTGCAGGGTGCCCGGCCCCTGCGCCTCGCTCTCCTCGGACAGGAAGTAGGGCGCGATCATGCGCCGCGAGGTGTCGCCGAGCAGGATCGCCAGCGCCTGGTCGTCGCCGCTGTCCGACAGGACCAGGAGGTCGCTGGTGCTGTCGAGGCTGGACAGCCCGGCCGCCATGCGGGCGGCGCCGATCTGGACGATCTGGTCGATCTCGCCCATCGCGACGGGGTTGCCGAAGCCGCCGTCGCGGGCGCCGAACACCACCGAGACCTCGTCCGGCTCGACGTCGCGTCCGTCCTCGACCAGGGCGACGTCGTCGACCAGGTCGCCGTCGAAGTCGGCGACCGCCAGGGCGCCCGGCTCGGTGCGCGGCGGGCGCTCGGGGTGGACCGGGAAGCGGTTGAACAGCCCGGTCTGCCCGTTGATCAGGATCTCCAGCCCGGCGGGGGCGGCGCCCTGCTGGAAGACCGCGACCAGGTCCGGCCAGCCGTCCGCGTTGAAGTCGCCCAGGCGCGCCGTGACCCACGGCCCCTGGGTGGCGAACGCGACCGCGACCAGGACGTCCGGCAGCGCGTCGCCGTCGAGCCGCCCGGCCAGGGCGATGCGGTCGCGGAAGATGTAGTCGGCGACGCGGTCCTGGTTCACGTCGCCCACGTGGACGAGCGCGCTGGCGCCGGCGGGGGCGCCGGGCACGGCCGCGAGGTTCAGGGCGATCGGCGCGGCCAGGCCGCCGGCGCCGTTGCCCAGCGCGATCGCGAGCCGGTCGTCGCTGGTGTGGACGACGAGATCGGGGTGGCTGTCGCCGTTGATGTCGGCGAACCGCGGCGGGCCGGCCACCGTCACGCCGCCCGGCAGGGCCACCTCGATCGGGCAGGAGCCGGGGCAGGTTCCCAGGTGGAAGGTGGACGTGCCGGCCAGGCCGCCGTCGCCGAGGACGCTGTAGACCAGCACGCGCGGGTCGCCGTCGTAGGCGAACGCGATCTCGTCGCGGCCGTCGTCGTCGAGGTCGGCGGTCGCCGGCGGCAGCGGGTGGCGGGCGTCGCCGGTGGCGGGCGGCGGCAGCGGCACCGGGTCGACCACCGACGAGTAGAGGAACTTGACCGCCGCCGTCGTCGGCGTCACGGTCACGAAGAAGACGTCGCTCAGCACGGTGCTCTCGATCTCGGCGGTGAACAGGCGCAGGTCCTCGTCGTCGAGGACGAAGGACGAGTAGGTCACCGGGTCGAGGGTGCGGCTCGCGTCGCCGCGCAGGACGAACAGGCCCTCCTCGGTCGGCACGATGACGTCGAGCAGGTCGTCGCCGTCGAAGTGGTCGTAGGTGACCTGCCCGGTCGGGCGGCGGATGGTCATCTCGAACGACTCCTGGAAGTCGGCCGCCGGGCTGCCGTAGCGGATCATCAGGAGCTGCTGGCTGTTGCCGATTAGGTCGGCGTGGCCGTCGCCGTCGGTGTCGCCGATGGAGAAGGAGTCGACCGGCATCTCCCACGGCGAGCCGCTGGCCTCGCGGAACAGGCCGCTCGGGCGGCGGCAGCGGCCGTCGTGGCCGCAGCCCCAGCCGGGCGGACAGGCGGCGTCCGCCTCGCAGGTGTAGGAGCAGGCCGCCTCGCTGTCCGGGGCGCCGCAGGCGGTGCCCTCGCCGAAGGCGGAGAAGCCGTCGCAGTCCTCGTCGGCGTCGATGACGAGGTTGCCGCACACGCCGGGCTCGACGTCGGGCAGGTCGTGACAGCCGGCGGCGGCGAGGACGCCGGCGAGGATGCAGGACAGGCGATGGGCGTAGGGCATGGCGTTCTTCAGGCTATGCGTCGCTAGCGCGCGAACGGATCCTCGATCGAGTTGGGATCGGGGGGCTGGCGCTCTCGGGGCGGGCGGCTCGGGCGCGGGCTCCGGCGCGGCCGAGCCGGCTGGAGGGAGACCTCGACCGCGCCGTCCTGATCCGGAACCACCTCGCGGGTGGCGGCGCGGTGGCCGGGCGCCTTGAAGGTGAGCAGCACCGGCTCGGCGCCGCGCAGGAGCTGAATCGTGCCGGGCGCGACGCCGAGCAGGCCGCCCGGACCGTAGACCTCGGTCCCCTCCGGCGGGCCGGTGACCGTGAGCTCGACGAAGCGCGACGGCGGCGCGGGGGCGGCGTCCGGCGGCGCGGCGGACGCGCTGGAGCCGGCAGAGGCGCCGGCGTCCGCGGCAGCCGCGGCGGCGGCGGCGGCCGGGCCCTCGCCCGGGCCGTCTCCCGCCAGGTCCGCCGCGGCGGCGGCCGGATCGCCCGTCGCCGCGGTGTCGGCGGCGGCCGGCGCCGCCGCCTCGCCGGTGCCGCCGGCCGGGCGCCTGGCCATCACCACGGCCACCGCCGCGCCGGCACCGACCAGGACCAGGCAGAGGAGCACCGCCACCAGCCGGCCGCGGCCGCGCGGCCCGGCGGCGGTCGCCGCGGGCGCGGGCGCCTCTTCTGTGGCGCCGGTCGTGGTCGGCGCCGCGAGGGTGTCGGCGGTGGTGGCCTCGACGGCGGCCGCCGCATCCGGCCCGGTCGGCGCGGCGCCGCGCCCCAGGGCGCCGGGCGTCCGCTCCGCCGAGCGCGCCGCGTCCCGCGGCCCGGTCACCGCCGCGTACAGGCCGCTGGCCCCGTCCGGCGCCACCGCCAGCCCGGCCGCCGCGGCCGCCTCCTCGAGCGCGCGCACCGCCTCGACCAGGGTTGCCGGCCGCGCGCCCGGGTCCTTCTGCATCATCCACGCGATGCCCTGATCGACCCCGGCCGGCAGCGACGGCACCCGGCTCGACGGCGGCGCCGGCTCCTCGTTGATCTGCTTGAACAGGATCTCCAGGTAGTCCTCGCCGTCGAACGGGTAGGCGCCGGTGAGGATCCGGTAGGCGACGCAGCCAAACGCGTAGACGTCGGTGCGGTGATCGACGTCGCGCCCGCGGCACTGTTCGGGCGACATGTAGTACGGCGTGCCGAGCGGCGCGCCGGTGCGGGTCTTGAACATGTGCTGCGAGCTGCCGCCGTGGAGCAGCTTGGCGATGCCGAAGTCGAGCAGCTTCGGGTGCACCCCGCCCTGCTCGTCGAACACGAGGAAGACGTTCTCCGGCTTGAGGTCGCGGTGGGCGATCCCCTTGGCGTGGGCGGCGTCGAGCGCGCGGGCCAGCGCGCGCAGGATCGGGATCGCCTCGGAGAGCTCGAGGCGGCCGCGCCGCTCGAGGTACTCGTCGAGCGGAGCGCCGTCGAGGAACTCCATCACGTAGTAGTGGCGGCCGTCGGGGAGCTGGCCGAAGCCGAAGATGTCGATGATGTTGCGGTGGCGGATCTGGTTGACCGCCCTCGCCTCGGCGACGAACCGCGCCACCATCGCCGGATCCGCCGAGTACTGGCGGCTCAGCACCTTGATGGCGACCTGCTTGCCGATGAGCGGGTGCTCGGCGCGGAACACCGTGCCGAAGCCGCCCTCCCCGATCTTGGCCGAAACGACGTACTCGCCGACCGCCTGGCCGCTCTGCAGATCGGCATCGCGGACCCCGATCGGGTCGACAGTCCTGTCCTCGGTGGTCATCTGACCGGCGAGCCCCCCTCTGCCTACGCACGATTCTCCCGTGCGGATCGCTGCCGGTCAAGGACGCCACCCGGGCGGCGCGAGCGAGATCACGAAACAAAACCGCCGCCCCGGTCGCCCGGGGCGGCGGCGTACAGTTCACGACACGGCCGGTCGGCCGCGCTCACAGCGCTGGCGTCGCGCTCTCCTCCGAGGTGGTCGGCGCCGCCTCGCCGGTCGGCGTCGCCGGCGCCGGCGCCGCCGGCTGCTCCGCCTCCGCGGCAGGCTGCGCCGCGTAGCCCGGCACGTCCAGGTTCAGGCGCTTGTAGGCGCCCAGACCGGTGCCGGCCGGGATGAGCCGCCCCATGATGACGTTCTCCTTGAGGCCGCGCAGGTAGTCCACCCGGCCGCAGATCGAGGCCTCGGTGAGCACCTTGGTGGTCTCCTGGAAGGAGGACGCCGAGATGAACGACTCGGTGGACAACGACGCCTTGGTGATCCCGAGGAGCAGCAGCTCGCCCTTGGCCGGCTGGCCGCCGGCCGAGCTCACGCGCTCGTTCTCCTCCTCAAAGATGTGCTTCTCGACCTGCTCGTCGACCAGGAAGGTGGCGTCGCCCACGTCCTTCACGGTCACCCGGCGCAGCATCTGCCGCACGATCACCTCGATGTGCTTGTCGTTGATGCGCACGCCCTGCAGCCGGTAGACCTCCTGGATCTCGTCCACCAGGTACTTGGCCAGCGCCTTCTCGCCGAGCACCTTGAGGATGTCGTGCGGGTTGGCGGCGCCGTCCATCAGCGCCTCGCCGGCGCGCACCCGGTCGCCCTCGCGGACCGACAGGTGCTTGCCCTTGGCGATCAGGTACTCGCGCGCCTCGCCGACCTCCGGCGTGATCACCACCTTGCGCTTGCCCTTGGTGTCCTTGCCGAACGAGACGACGCCGTCGATCTCGGAGATGACCGCGTGGTCCTTCGGCTTGCGGGCCTCGAACAGCTCGGCCACGCGCGGCAGGCCGCCGGTGATGTCCTTGGTCTTGGTGGTCTCGCGCGGGATCTTGGCGACCACGTCGCCCGCCTCGACCATGTCGCCGTCGTTGACGTACAGGTTGGCGCCGACCGGCATGTAGTAGCGGGCCTCGGTCTCGGTGCCCGGCAGCAGGACCGGGTTGCCGGCCTCGTCCCTGAGGGTGATGCGCGGTCGCGCCTCCGGGTCCTTCGACTCGATGATCACCTTGCGCGACAGGCCGGTGACCTCGTCGAGCTGCTCCTGCATGGTGACCGTGTCGACCACGTCGCCGTAGACCACGATGCCGGACACCTCGGTGACGATCGGCATCGAGAACGGATCCCACTCGCTGAGGAGCTGACCGCTCTTGACCGCCTCGCCCTCGCCGACCAGCAGCCGGGCGCCGTACTGCAGCCCGTAGCGCTCGCGCTCGCGTCCGATCTCGTCGATGACGCAGACCTCGCCCTGCCGGTTCATGACCACCCAGTGGTCCTTCTTGCGGACCGTGTGGACGTTCTCCAGCCGGATGGTGCCGTCGGTGCGGGCCTCGAGCTGGGTCTGCTCGTGCCGGATCTGGCCGACGCCGCCGATGTGGAAGGTCCGCATCGTGAGCTGCGTGCCCGGCTCGCCGATGGACTGGGCGGCGATGACGCCGACCGCCTCACCGATGTTGACCATCTGGCCGCGCGCCAGGTCGCGGCCGTAGCACAGGGTGCAGATGCCGCGCCGGGTCTGGCAGGTGAGCACCGAGCGGATCTTCACCCGGTCGATGCCGGCGTTCTCGATCACCAGGGCCATGTCCTCGGTGATCTCCTGGTTGGCCGGCACCAGCATCTCGCCGGTGTACGGGTCCACGATGTCCTCGAGGGCGACGCGACCCAGGATGCGGTCGCTGAGGCGCTCGATGATCTCGCCGCCCTCGACCAGCGCCTGGCTCTCGATGCCCTCCAGGGTGCCGCAGTCGTACTCCGAGATGATGCTGTCCTGCCCGACGTCGACCAGGCGGCGCGTCAGGTAGCCGGAGTTGGCGGTCTTGAGCGCCGTGTCGGCCAGGCCCTTCCGCGCGCCGTGGGTCGAGATGAAGTACTGCAGGACCGACAGGCCCTCGCGGAAGTTGGTGGTGATCGGGGTCTCGATGATCTCGCCCGACGGCTTGGCCATCAGGCCGCGCATACCGGCGAGCTGCCGCATCTGCTGCGCCGAACCGCGGGCGCCCGAGTCGGCCATGATGAAGATCGAGTTGAACGACGGCGCGCGCATCTTCTGACCCGACTCCGGGTCGGTGTACTCGTCCGTCGAGATCTCGTTCATCATCTCCTTGGCGATCGCCTCGGCGACCTGCGCCCAGATGTCGACCACCTTGTTGTAGCGCTCGCCGTCGGTGATGAGGCCCTCGGTGTACTGCTCCTCGATCTCGGCCACCTCCTTCTTGGCCTCGTCGATGAGCGTGTACTTGGCGTCCGGGATCGCCATGTCGTCGATGCAGATGGAGATACCGGCCTTGGTGCCGAAGGTGTAGCCCATCGTCCTGAGGGCGTCGGCCAGGAGCACGGTCGCCTTCTGACCGGCGGCGCGATACACGTCGTCGATCAGGTCGGCGAGCTGCTTCTTGCCCATGACCCGGTTGACCTTCTCGAACGGCACCTCCTTCGGGCAGATCTCGTAGAGCAGCGTGCGGCCGACCGTGGTCTTGACCGGCTTGCCGCCCTTCTCGATGCGCACGAGGACCGGCGCCTGCAGGTCCACCTCGCCGTGGTCGTAGGCCATGCGCACCTCGTCGATCGAGGCGAACACGCCGCGCACGCCGTCCTGGCCCGGCTTGGTCTCGCGGACGCTCCCCTTGGCGAAGGGCTTCTCGCGGGTGAGGTGGTACAGGCCGAGCACGATGTCCTGCGTCGGCACGATGATCGGCTTGCCGTTGGCCGGCGACAGGATGTTGTTCGTGCTCATCATCAGCACGCGGGCCTCCATCTGGGCCTCGATGCTGAGCGGCACGTGGACCGCCATCTGGTCGCCGTCGAAGTCGGCGTTGAAGGCGGCGCACACCAGCGGGTGGAGCTGGATCGCCTTGCCCTCGGTGAGCACCGGCTCGAACGCCTGGATGCCGAGGCGGTGCAGGGTCGGCGCGCGGTTCAGCAGGACCGGGTGCTCCTTGATGACCTCCTCGAGGATGTCCCAGACCTCCGGCCGCTCCTTCTCGACCAGCTTCTTGGCGCTCTTGATGGTGGTGACGAGGCCGCGCTCCTCCAGCTTGTTGTAGATGAAGGGCGTGAACAGCTCGAGCGCCATCTTCTTGGGCAGGCCGCACTGGTGCAGGCGCAGCTCCGGGCCGATGACGATCACCGAGCGGCCGGAGTAGTCCACGCGCTTGCCGAGCAGGTTCTGGCGGAACCGGCCCTGCTTGCCCTTGAGCATGTCCGACAGCGACTTGAGCGGCCGCTTGTTGGGACCGGTGATGGTCTTGCCGCGGCGGCCGTTGTCGAACAGCGCGTCGACCGCCTCCTGCAGCATCCGCTTCTCGTTGCGGATGATGATCTCCGGCGCGTTGAGCTCCTGCAGCCGCTTGAGCCGGTTGTTCCGGTTGATCACGCGGCGGTACAGGTCGTTGAGGTCGGAGGTGGCGAAGCGGCCGCCGTCGAGCGGCACCAGCGGGCGCAGGTCCGGCGGGATGACCGGGATGACCTCGAGCATCATCCACTCCGGCTTGTTGCCGGACTCGCGGAACGCCTCGACCACCTTCAGCCGCTTGGCGATCTTCTTCCGCTTGGCCTCCGAGGTCACCTCGCGCATCTCGGCGCGCAGCGACTCGGCCAGGGCGTGGACGTCGGTCTCCTTGAGCATGCGGAGGACCGCCTCGGCGCCCATGCCGGCCTCGAACGCGTCGTCGCCGATCTCATCGAGCAGCTTGGCGTACCGCTCCTCGGTCAGGAGCTCGCCCAGCTGCAGGCCGGACTGCTTCGGGTCCACCACGATGTACGACTCGCAGTAGAGGACCTTCTCCAGCTCCTTGAGCGGGATGTCGAGGATGTTGCCGATCCGGCTCGGCAGCGACTTGAGGAACCAGATGTGGGCGACCGGCGTGGCCAGCGTGATGTGGCCCATCCGCTCGCGCCGGACCTTGGACTGGATCACCTCGACGCCGCACTTCTCGCAGACCACGCCGCGGTGCTTCATGCGCTTGTACTTGCCGCAGTTGCACTCGTAGTCCTT
>Ga0079224_100008712_pt1 | contig 13762 bp, 7 predicted proteins | sample Stecom2015_FD_80414 | JGI IMG/M metagenome (GOLD analysis project Ga0079224, IMG submission 80414) | Agricultural soil microbial communities from Utah to study Nitrogen management - Steer compost 2015 | ecosystem: Environmental > Terrestrial > Soil > Agricultural land | place: USA: Utah... | reverse complement strand
CGGGCCGGCAGGAATCGGCGGGCCGGCAGGCGCGCCCATCGCCTGTCGGCGGGGTGTGTTACCCTGGGAGCCGTGCGCGGGCCTCGCGCCGTCGTTTCGTCCCTCGCGTTCGGATCACCATCGACCATGAAGCTTCTCTGCACGGGAGACCTGCATCTCGGCCGACGCTCGTCGCGTCTGCCGTCGCACCTGGACGGCCGTACGCATTCGTGCGCCGGGTGCTGGGACCAGGTCGTCGCGCTCGCGCTCGAGGAGTCGGTCGACGTCGTCGCGCTGAGCGGCGACCTGGTCGACCGGGACAACCGCTTCTACGAGGCGGTCGGCCCGCTCGAGTCCGGGCTGCGCCGGCTCGCGGACGCGGGGATCGAGATCGTCGCGGTCGCGGGGAACCACGATCACGATGTGCTCCCGCGGCTGGTCGACGCGCTCGGCCCCGAAGCGTTCCGGCTCCTGGGCCGGGGCGGCGTCTGGGAGCGAGCCACGGTCCGGCGCGGCGGGCGCGTGCTCCACATCGACGGCTGGTCGTTCCCGGAGCCGTACGTCGCGGACAGTCCGGTCGCGGCGTACGCGCTCCCCGTCCCGGACGACGGCCCCGTCCTCGGGCTGCTGCACGCGGACCTCGACCGGCCCGGCAGTCCCTACGCGCCCGTCTCGATGGTCGAGCTCCGGGCCCGGCCCGTGGACTTCTGGCTCCTCGGCCACGTCCACTCGCCCGCGCTGCACGAGGGCCGGGGCCTCACGCCGGTCCTCTACCCCGGATCGCCGCAGGCGATGGACCCCGGCGAGACCGGCGCGCACGGCGTCTGGATCGTGGAGCTGGCGTCCGGCCCCACGTTCGGCGCCCGGTTCGTTCCGCTCTCGACGGTCCGGTACGACGAGGTCGTGGTCGACGTGACCGGCGCCGAGGGCACGGACGAGGTCGACGCGCGCGTCGTCGATGCGGTCCGGTCGCACCTCGCCTCGGTCGAGGGCAGCGATTCCGGCGTGCTCCGCTGCGTCTCGTGTCGGCTCCGCGTCGTCGGCGCGACGCCCGTGCATCGCCGGCTCGCGGCGCACCTCGAATCGTTCGTGCGCGACCTCGAGCTCTCCGTCGGCGGCGTGACCGCGCAGGTCGAGCGTGTCCACGTCGAGACCCGCCCGACCCGGGACCTGGCCGGGCTCGCGAGGGGCCGCGACCCCGTCGCCGTGGTGGCTCGCCTCCTCGGCGCGCTCGAGGCGGACGCGCTCGGTCCCGAGGAGGCTGCGCTGCTGCGTGACGCCGAGCGCGCGGCGGCCGAAGTCCGCCGTGCGCGGGCGTACGCGGGGCTGAGGGTGGGACCCGCCGGTGCGTCGAACGGGGCGCGGTTCCGCGGCGGGCGCGGCGCCGGTCCGGGTATGCCCTCGACGGCCGAGCGGTCCGGCGACCCTGCCGCGGCCGACGCCGTCCGCGACGCGCTGGAACGACAGGCCACGCTCCTCCTGGACGCGCTCCTCGCGCAGAAGGAGGACGCATGAGCCGGCCCGCCCGTTCCACGCCGCCGGCCAGGGGGACGCCCATGACCCGCGACCCGCGCGCCCTCGTCTTCGACCGCCTGGTCGTCCACCGGATGCCCGGGATCGCCGACGGCGGCTTCACGCTCGACGGGCTCGCCGCGGGCGTCACCATCGTGCACGGCCCGAACGCGTCGGGGAAGACGACGACGGCGAGCGCGCTCGAGTCCGTCCTCTGGCCGCGTACGGCCTCGCCGCCGCGCGCGAGCCTCGGCGCGCGGTTCCACCTGGACGGCGACGAATGGACCGTCGAGGTCGACGGCCGGACGGCGTGGTACCGGCGGGCCGGCCGCGAATCGGGCCCGCCCGCGCTCCCGGCCGACGAGGCGCGGGACCGGTACCGACTCTCGCTGCACGAGCTGCTGAGTGCGGACGACCGGTCGTTCGCGGACGCGATCGTGCGCGAGTCGGCCGGCGGCTACGACGTCGCCCGCGCCGCGGAATCGCTCCACCTCCGGACCGGGGCCACCAGGCGGGTGCGAGAGACCGACGCGCTGGAGGAGGCGCGGAAGCGGCTGCGTGCGGCGTACGCGGAGCAGGACCGGCTCCAGGCGGAGGAGCGGCGGCTCGCCGAGCTGGACGCCCGTCTCGAGGCCGCGGCGGCCGCGGCGGAACGCGCGCGGCTCCTGGAACGCGCGGTCGAGTACGCGGACGCCGTGGCCGAGGAGGCGGAGGCGAGCGCCGAGGTCGCGTCGTTCCCCCCGGCGCTGGCGAGGCTCCGGGGCGATGAGGCGGAGCGGCTCGCGGCGATCCGGGACCGGCTCGAAGCGGTCGGCCGCGAGCTCGACGACGCGGAGCGCGAGCGCCGGGCCGCGGAAGCCGAGCTCAGCGATCTCGGCCTCCCGGACGGGGGCGTCGACGACGGAGTGATCGACGCGCTCCGCGCCCGACTCGCCGCGATCCAGGCCCTCGAGCAGTCGATCGCCGCGAAGGCGCGCGAGCTGGAGGGCGCGCGGGCGCGGGCCGCCGAGGAGCTGCGCCGGATCGGCGAGGTCGTCGACGAGGCCGCGCTCGGTGCGCTCGACATCGTCGCCCTCGACTCCCTCGCGGACCTCGCGCAGAAGGCCGGCGCGCTCCGCGCGGCGATGCAGGCGGCCGAGGCGCGCGTCCAGGCGCTGTCGAGGCCGGGGCCGGACCCGGAAACCGAACGACTCGACCTCGAGCGGCTGGGCCGGGCGGTCCACCTGCTGCAGCGGTGGCTGCGGGCCGGGACCGGCGACGCGGCATCGGCCGGCCGCGAGCGGCGGCTGCGCGCGCTCGGCGCCGCGGCGGCCGGGCTCCTGACCGCGGCCGGGCTCGGCGGGTTCGTGTTCGGCGCGCTCGCCCCCGGCGCCGGAGGGAGCTCAGGAGCAGGCACGGCGACCGGAGCGCTCTTCGCGCCCGTCGTCGCGATCGTCCTCGCGCTGGTCGGCGCCGTGCTCCTCGTCCTGATCCTTCGGCCGGCGGCGGCGGGCGCGGACCCTCGGGAACTCTATCGTCGGGATTACGAGCGGCTCGGCCTCGAGCGGCCGCGGTCGTGGACGCCGGACGCGGTCGGCGAGTGCCTCGACCGGCTCGAGGCCCGGCGCGCGGAGGTCCGGCTCGCCGCGGCGAGGGCGGAGGAGCGGGCCGTCGCGGAGCGGGAGCTGGACGAGCATCGCAGGGCGTGGGCCGCGTTCGAGCCGCGGTGCCGCAAGGCCGCCGAACGGTTCGGCGTCGCGCCGGCCCTCGATCCCGTCGCGCTGCACGCGCTCGCGGACCGGATCAGCCGGTGGCAGGACGCGGACGGCCGGGCAACAGAGCTCGCCGCCGAGCTGGAGCGGCTGCGGAGCGAGCACGCGGACGCCCGGTCCGCGGCCTCGGACCGACTCGGCGCGTACGGTTACGCCGCGGTCGCCGATGCCGCCGATCTCGCCGGCGCGATCGACGCGCTGTCGCGTCGGGTCGAGCGCCACCGTCGGGCGACCAGCGACGTGCGCAACGCCGAGAGCCGGTCGAACGCGGCGCGGAAGGAGCTCGCCGCGCTCACGGCGGAGCGGCGGGCGATCTTCGAGCGGGCCGGGCTGGCCGAGGGTGGGGACCGGATCGGCGGTGATGGGGCCCCAGGTGACCGGGGCGCGGGCGACGGGACCGCGGGCGGCGCGAACGCACGCGATCCCGAGGCCCTCATCCGCGAGTGGTGCGCGCTCCACGCGTCGTACCGCGAGGCCACGGCTCGGCTCCAGTCCCGGGCCGGCGCGCGGAGCGCCGCGCACGAGCGCCTGACCCGGACGCCCGGGTACGTGCCCGGCATCGAGGACCGGGACGTCGAGGAGCTCCGCGCCGAGCTGGCCGAGGCCGTGGCGCTCGCGGCCGGCGAGGCCGATCTGCGTGAAGAGATCGCGGCGATCCGGCGGGAGCTCGACCTCGCGCGCCGCGGCCACGCCGTCGAGGACGCGCTCGCCGAGGTCGAACGGTGCGAGGCCGCGCTCCGCGAGGCGATGGAGCGGGACATCCTCGGCGTGGTGGGCAGCACTCTCGTCGCGTACGTCCAGCGTGCGGCGCGCGACGAGCAGCGACCCGCGGTGTTCCGCCGGGCGCAGTCGCTCTTCTCGCTGATCACGCGGGGCCGGTACCGGCTCGACTTCGATGACGGCGACCCGCCCGCGTTCCGGGCGATCGAAGAACGGACCGGCGCCAGCCGCGCGCTGGACGAGCTGTCGAGCGCGACCCGTGTCCAGCTCCTCCTCGCGGTCCGGCTCGCCTTCGTCGAGTGCCAGGAAGCGGGCGTGCGGCTGCCGCTCATCTTCGACGAGACGCTCGGCAACAGCGACGACGACCGCGCCGCCGCGATCATGGACGCGATCGTCGCGCTCGCGGCCGAGGGCCGGCAGATCTTCTACTTCACGGCCCAGCCGGACGAGGTCGGGAAGTGGCGGGGCGTCCTCGAGCGGGCCGACGGCCTCGACTGGGCCGTGATCGACCTCGCCGAGGTCCGGCGCCTGGCCCGGCACGAGACGTCGCCTCCACTCGCCGTCGTCGCGCCCCCGGACCCGAGCCCGCCGCCGCCCGACGGGATGGACCACGACGCGTACGGCCTCGCGCTCCGCGTGCCCGGGATCGACCTTTCCGCCCCGCCCGGCGCCGTCCACCTCTGGCACCTGGTCGACGACCCGGAGCTGCTGTACCGGCTGCTCGCCCACCGTCTGGAGCGCTGGGGCGAGCTGCGCTCACTCGTCGATCACGGCGGCGGGACGCTCCTCGGCGAGGACGTCGTCGCGTACCCGAGGATCCGTGCCGCGGCCCGCGCGCTCGAAGTCGCGCTCGAACTCGCCCGCGTCGGGCGGGGCCGGCCGGTCGACCGCGACGCGATCGAGGCGTCCGGCGCGGTGACGGAGACCTTCCTGCCCCGCGTCCTCGACCTCCTGGAGGAGGTGGAAGGCGATGCGGCTCGCCTGATCCGCGCCATCGAGGGCGGCGCGCTCCCCCGGTTCCGGACCGACGCGAGGGAGCGGCTCCGCGAATTCCTGGAGGAGCGCGGCTACATCGACACCGCCGAGCCGATCGAGCCGGACGAGATCCGCGCGCGCGTCCTCGCCGAGGTCGCACTGGAGATCGAGGACGGGTTGCTCACGGTCGCTCAGGTCGACCGGATCCTGGCGCAGCTGCCGCTCGCGGTGCCGGCATGACCGGACGCGGCTGCCCGGCGCGCCTGTCCAGGCGGGGGCCTCGCTCCCGACCGGCGGGGGCCGAGAGGAGAGGGGGTGACGCATGGCCGAGCAGATCACGAAGCTCCAGCGCTGGCTCGACCTGATCGCGCTCCTCGTCGGGCGCCGGCTCCCGGTCACCGTCGAGGAGATCATGGAACGCGTGCCGGCCTACGCGGCCCGATGGGTCGAGGGCGATGAGACGAAGCGCGCGACCGCGCGCCGGACCTTCGAGCGTGACAAGGACGAGCTCCGCGCGCTCGGGATCCCGATCGAGACGGTGACGTACCGGATCAATTACGGCGCCGAGGAGGTCGAGGGCTACCGCATCACGCGGCGCGACTTCTACCTCCCGTACCTTGAGCTGGTCCGTGAGAGCCGCGCGACGCCGTCCGACACGGGCTCCGCTTCCGGCCGGTCCGTCCGCCCCTACGACCTCGAAGCTCTCGAGTTGCCCGAGGACGAGGCGGCCGCCGCGCTCGACGCGCTCCGGCGGGTCGCCGACCTGCCGGCCTTCCCCTACGCGGCCGAGGCCCGGTCCGCGCTCCGGAAGCTCACCTTCGACCTCGTGCCCGAGATCGGCGGGGACCGTCCGGTCTTCTACATCGAGCGCCCGGACGCCGGCCGGGTCCTCGAACGGCTGCGCCCCCTCTCCGACGCGCTCCTCGCGAGGAAACGGGTCGGGTTCCGATACCACGGGATCATCCGCGGCGAGACGACGGACCGCGAGGTCCAGCCGTACGGCCTCTTCTTCCAGCGAGGGCAGTGGTACCTCGTCGCCCACGACCTCGGGCGGGAGGAGATCCGCGTCTTCCGGGTCGGACGGATGGAGGACGTGCGGCCGAACCGGCGTGCGCCGAACACGCCGGACTACGAAGTCCCGGCCGATTTCCGGCTCCAGGACTATGCCCGCCGCAACGCGTGGGAGCTCGGCGAGGAGGAGCCGGTCCGGGCGAAGGTCCTCTTCCGGTTCCCGCTCTCGCTCTGGGCCGCGCGGAACCGCCACGGCGAACTCGTCGAGTCGAGGACCGACGGCGGCGAGGTCCGCGCGTTCGAGGTGCAGCAGGTCGACCCCTTCCTGCGCTGGATCCTCGGCTTCGGTGGCGAGGCCGTGACCCTCGAGCCGCCGGAGCTGGCGCGAGAACTCGAACGGATGGCGCGCGACGTCGTCGCGCTCTACGGCGAGGTGGCCGGGTGAGCGGCGGGCGCGCACAGGCGAGAGAGCAGCTGGAACGGCTGCTCCTCCTGATCCCCGAGATCGCCCGCGAACACGACGGCCGGCGTCTGGATGAGCTGGCCGAGCTGGTCGGCACGACGGTCGACCGCGTCGTCCGCGACCTGGAGGAGGCGACGGCGCGGGCGTACTACCACCACGCCGGCCCCGGCGATGACCTGCAGATCCTGATCGAGACCGATCGCGTCCGGATCTGGACGACCGGCGAGTTCCGCCGTCCGATCAAGCTGTCGCCGCTCGAGGCCCTCGCCCTCGCGCTCGGCTTCCGTATCCTCGCCGCGGACGACCGGCCCGGGAACCGCGAGGCGTTTCTCGCCCGGGCGGCCCGGCTCGAGGCGCGCGTCGCGAGTCGCGCCGTCGACGGGCGCGCCGCCGCCGGATTCCACATCGCGGCCGGCGACGAGGGCGAGGACGGCGTCCGGCTCGCGCTCATGGACGCCGCCGCCGCGTGCCGATGCTGCCGGATCGAGTACCTGAAGGCCGGCGACGAGGCGCCGGGCGAACGCGTCGTGCATCCCTACGCCGTCGGCTACACCGGCGGCGGATGGTACCTGATCGGCCACTGTACGATGCGGGACGCGGTCCGCCTTTTCCGGACGGATCGGATCCTCTCCGTTTCGGTCCTCGAATCCCGGTTCGACCGGCCGGCCGACTTCGACCCCGAACCCTGGATCACCCGTCTCGGCGGGCTGTACCGCGCCGACCACGAGATCGAGGTCCGGGTCCGCTACTCGCCCGGGATCGCGCGCTGGATCCGGGAGAAGGGGCCGGTCGAAGAGCAGGCGGACGGGAGCGTCGTCGTCCGGCACCGGGTCGCCGACATCGAATGGATCGTGCGCCACGTCCTCCAGTACGGCGCGGAGGCCGAGGTCCTCGAACCCGCGGAGGTCCGGCGGGCCGTCGCGGAGGCCGCGGCCAGGGTCATCGAGGCGGGCAGGGCTCCGGCGACCGGGCGCGGCGGGTGATCCGGACCGCGCCCGGCGACCGGACGCGCCGGGGCGTGCCCGTCGACGAGGTGCTCGCGCGGCCGCCTCAGGGCGTGCGGGCGGCCTCGCCGTTCGCGAGGGACCGATCCTCGTACGGCCGGAGGTTCCACTCCAGGAAGTTCCACGTTCGGTTCCAGGAGTCGCGCTGCTCGGGCGTGTCGGTCCGTTCGAGGGTGCGCGGGTCGACCAGGCGGCTGAAGCTGTGCCCGCCCGGCGGGTCGACGTAGATCTTCGTCTCGGCGAGGTGGGGCTTCTTGACCTGGAGCGCGTGGACCAGCATCTCCGCCTCGACGAAGTCGACGTCGTCGTCGTTCGTCGCGAGGTGCACGAGGATCGGGACCTCGAGCTTGTCGACGTGGTAGACCGGCGAGCGTTCGACGTAGAGTTCGGGCCGTTCGAACGGCAGCCCGCGAATCCGCTCCTGCGTCGAGAACGCCCACTGGTAGTACGGCCCCTTGTACGAGAGCCGGAAGATCAGGTTCGTGACCGGCACGATCGCGACCGCCGCCCTGAACGGGTGCTCCTCGCGGAAGACCGCGTGCGCGGCGATGAAGCCGCCGTGACTCCACCCCATGATCGCGACGCGTTCGGGGTCGACGTGCGGCAGGTTCTCGACCAGCCAGTCATAGGCGGTGATGACGTCGTCGATCTCGTGGCCGCCGTAGTCGATCGCGTTGTAGTGCTCCGGCCCGTACCCCGTGCTCCCGCGGTACTCGGGCGCGATGACGACGTAGCCTCGCTCGACCGCCTCGGTCACGAACGGGAGCGTCGCGACGCTCCAGTCCGCGTGCACGCCGCCGTGGACCCAGATCAGCGCGGCGTGCCCCCTCGGGCCGCGCTTCTCGAGCGGCTCGTAGACGTAGGCGGGGATGTCCAGGTCGCCGACCCGGCTCCGGTACGAGATCTTCCGGAACGCGTACCGGCCCGGCGCGGCGATGCGGAAGATGCTGTCGGTCCACGCCTTCATCCGTCGGTCGCGTTCATGGTCCCGGCCCAGGTCGTGGTCGGCGGGGTCGTTGCTCACATAGAGCTGGACCGCGCGGTCCGGGTCGATCCGGATCTCACGCGGCGCGGGGTCCGCCTGCTGCGCCGCGCCGGGTCGCGCGAGGACGAGGACGGCGAGGACGCCGGCTCGCCGGGCGCGACGCAGGCGGGTTCGGCGGCGGGAACGGATGCGAGACATGCGGCGCACCTCCTGATCGGGGTGAGGGGCAGGTCGGGACCGGGCCCGTGCCGTGGCGCGCGGGTGGCCGGGGGCCGGGGGAGAGTCTGCTGCCCGGGGCTGTGGGAGCCGTACGTCGAATAATCGTGCTATTCCCCACCCATTTTCAAGCATCTCCTGACGGCGCGGCCGGCCGTTGCGGGCTAGGATCAAGGTGGCGATTCTTGCATGGGCGGCGGCCGGCCGCCCGGCCACGACTCCAACCGATAGGGGGATGAATGAACCGGAGCGACCTCGAACGCCTGATGCAGGTCCGCGACTACCCCGCGGTCTCGATCCTCTGCCCGACGCACCGGACCTTCCCGGACAACAAGCAGGACCCGATCCGGCTCAAGGACATGGTCAAGGAGGCGGTCGACCGGCTCCACGCGGAGTTCAAGAGCCGCGAGGTCCAGCCGATCGTGGACCGACTGGAGTCGCTGGCCGCGTCCATCGACCACAGCCACAACCTGGACGGTCTCGGCATCTTCGTGAGCCGTGAGGTCGGCGAGGTGATCCGGATGCCGTTCCGGCCGGAGCCGCGCGTCATCGTGGACGAGACCTTCGCGACCCGTGATCTGGTCCACGCGCTGAACCGCGCCGTCCGGTACCGCGTCCTCCTCCTCGGGCCGCGGCCGACGCGCCTGTTCGAAGGCGTGCACGACGACCTGATCGAGATCGAGCGTGACGGGTTCCCGGTCGAGCTGACCGAGGAACAGGCCCGGAGCGCCGACGCGTGGTGGGGCGTGAATCCGGACGCGGTCCTGGACGAGCGGCGGCGGCGCTTCCTCCGCGAGGTCGACCGCCTGCTCGCCCCGATCCAGGAGGCCGATCCGCTCCCCCTCGTCGTCCTCGGCGCGGAACACTGGATCACGCTGTTCCGCGAGGTCGCCCGCTCGAGCGGCGAGATCGTCGCGACCGTGGTCGGCAGCTACGGCGCGGAGTCGCCGAAGGAGCTCGGCCGCAGGGTCGCGCCGGTCGTGCACGAATGGCGGCGCAAGGATCGGGCGAAGCTCCTCGACGAACTCGACCGCGCGGTCAGCGCGAACCGTTACGCGTCCGGCATCGACCAGGCCTGGCGCGCTGCGAAGGAGGGACGCGGCGATACGCTCCTCGTCGAGGAGGGCTACCACCTCCCGGTCCGACTCGGGGAGGACGGGCTGACGCTCCACCCCGCAGACGACCCGACCGCGCCCGACGTGATCGACGACATCGTCGACGAGCTGATCGAGACCGTCCTCGCCTCGGGCGGGCGGGTCCGGTTCTTCCCGCCCGGCACGCTTGACAAGCACCAGAGGGTCGCGCTGATCCTGAGGTACTGAGCGTCGCGGCCCGACGACGATCGACCCGTCGCCCCGGCGCTGGACGACGGTCCGGGACAAACGGGCCCCCTTGTGTGTATCTGATCCCTGCGACCTGGCCTCCGGACCGGGCCGGTCCGCGGGGGCACGGGTCGCCATGCTCGGGGTCCGGGGCCGCCGGCGCGCGGCCACGGCGAAGGACCGGCGAACGACCAGATGGAGGAGACGGATGTCGGCACGTCAGTTCGGTTGGTTCGGGTGCGGCGTGGTCGCGGCGGGGCTGCTCGCGCCGGCGCTGGGGACGGGGACCGCCGCCGCGCAGCAGCTCCGCTACCCGGAGACGCGGAAGGTCGATGTCGTCGACGACTACCACGGCACCCTCGTCGCCGACCCCTACCGCTGGCTCGAGGACACGAACGCCGAGGAGACCCGCGCCTGGATCGACGCGCAGAACCGTGTGACCGCCGCCTACCTCAGCGAGATCCCGTACCGCGCCGCGATCCGGGAGCGGCTGACCCGGCTCTGGGACTACCCGAAGTACGGGACGCCGTTCAAGGAGGGCGGCCAGTACTTCTTCTTCAAGAACGACGGGCTGCAGAACCAGTCGGTCCTCTACGTCCAGCCCTCGCTCGACGCCGAGCCGCGCATCCTCCTCGATCCGAACACGTTCTCCGAGGACGGGACCGTCGCGCTCAGCACCCTCGCCGTCTCGTCCGACGCCCGGTACCTCGGGTACGGGATCTCGTCCGGCGGGTCCGACTGGCAGGAGTTCCGCGTCCGTGACATCGCGTCCGGCGCGGACCTCGAGGACCACATCCGCTGGGTCAAGTTCTCCGGGCTGAGCTGGACCAAGGACGGCCGCGGCTTCTTCTACTCGCGCTACCCGGAACCGACGGAGGGCGACGCGCTCCTCGCGGCGAACCGCGACCAGAAGCTCTACTACCACGTCGTCGGCACGCCCCAGTCCACGGACGTGCTCGTCTACGAGCGCCCCGACCAGCCCGAGTGGGGGATCAACGCGTCGGTCACCGAGGACGGCCGCTACGCGATCCTCTACCTCAGCCACGGGACCGACCCGCGGAACCGGATCTACTACATCGACCTGAAGGACCCGAAGAATCCGGACCTCGGCTCGCCCGTCGTCGCGCTGCTCGACGACTTCGACGCGTCCTACTCCGTGATCGGCGTCGACGACTCGGGCGGGAGCCCGAGCTTCCTGGTGCGTACGAACAAGGACGCGCCTCGCCAGCGGATCGTCGCGATCGACCTCGCGGACCCCGCGCCCGAGAAGTGGCGGACGATCGTGCCCGAGGGCAGGGACGTGCTCCAGTCGGCGCGGCTCATCGGCGGGCGCATCGTCGCGACGTACCTCGTGGACGCGTCCAGCCGCGTCCGGGTCTTCGCGCTCGACGGCACGCCCGAGGGCGAGATCGAGCTCCCGACGCTCGGCAGCATCGGCGGGATCAGCGGGCGCCGCGACGATCCCGAGATGTTCTACGCGTTCACGTCGTTCCTCTACCCGACGACGATCTTCCGGCACGACCTCGAGACCGGCGAGAGCACGGTCTTCCAGGCGCCGGACGTCGACTTCGACCCGAGCCGCTACGAGACGAAGCAGGTCTTCTACACGTCGAAGGACGGGACCCGCGTCCCGATGTTCATCACGCACCGGAAGGGGATCGCGCTCGACGGGTCGAACCCCACCTACCTCTACGGGTACGGCGGCTTCAACGTCTCGCTGACGCCGAGCTTCTCCGTCACGAACCTGGTCTGGCTCGAGATGGGCGGCGTCTACGCCGTGCCGAACCTGCGCGGCGGCGGCGAGTACGGCGAGGAGTGGCACCGCGCCGGGACGAAGGAACGGAAGCAGAACGTCTTCGACGACTTCATCGCGGCCGCCGAGTACCTGATCCGCGAGGGGTACACCTCGAGCGAACGGCTCGCGATCGGCGGCGGCTCGAACGGCGGGCTCCTCGTCGGCGCGGCGATGACGCAGCGGCCCGAACTCTTCGCCGTCGCGCACCCGGCCGTCGGCGTCATGGACATGCTCCGCTTCCACAAGTTCACGATCGGCTGGGCCTGGATCTCGGACTACGGCTCCGCCGACGATCCCGAGGGGTTCCGGTACCTGTACGCCTACTCGCCGCTCCACAACCTGAAGCCGGGGACGTGCTACCCGGCGACGCTCGTGACGACGGCGGACCACGACGACCGCGTCGTGCCCGGCCACTCGTTCAAGTTCGCCGCCGCGCTCCAGGCCGCGCAGGGGTGCGGGAAGCCGGCGCTGATCCGGATCGAGACCCGCGCCGGCCACGGGGCGGGAAAGCCGACGAGCAAGCAGATCGAGGAGGCCGCCGACGTGCTCGCGTTCCGGCTCCACAACATGGGGGTCGTGCCGGTCGTGCCGTAGGTCGCGGGCCGGCGCCCCCCATAACGCGGAGGCGGTGGCACCCGCGTCGCGCGCTCCCGAGGTGCCGCGGGCCGCAGGCCGGCGACCCCCGCGGCGGCGGCGGGGGCGCGCGCCGGGACGGCGCCGGAGTGACCGGGCCCGGTCGCGCCGACTACAGCGATTTCAGGAACTCCACCAGATCGGCCTTCTCCCCGGCGCTGAGCCCGAGTGAGAGGACGCGATCGTAATGGTCGACGACATCCGCGAGCGTGGCCGCGCTCCCGTCGTGGAAGTACGGCGGATGCTGCCACAGCGCCCGGAGCGGTGTCGTCCGGTACCGCTTCGTCGTGCCGCGAGTCGCGTAGAGCGGGTCCATGCCCGTCTCGGACGCCCTATGGAGCCGCCCGCCGTCCGTGTAACGCGGCCCCGAATGGCACGCCGAACACCTCGCCGTCGTCCGGAAGACGACCTCGCCGCGCGCCGCGGCCACGGGATCGAAACTGCCCGGGGGCGGCGGCGGCGACTCGAGCACGCGTTGGTACTGCCGCAGCGCCGGGAGCTTCGACTTCACTTCGTCCTCACGCGGCGGGACCTCGATCCGGATCCCGAGCCGTGGATCGAAGAACGAGCCACGGCCGTGCATCTCGACCACGGCCACATAGTTGTTCCAGTACGAGACCGGACCCTCGCCCGTGTACGTCTCCAGCCCGACGCCGGCCAGCCCGTACGCCGGCGGGATCACGACCGGGGCGTTGATCCCATCCACGTTGAAGCGCGGATCGAAGAAGCCCGGAGGCCACGACGCGTAGATCGACCGGAGCTCGTCCGGCAGGCCCGGCGTGAGCGAGATGATCGTTCCGACCGCGAGATCGCGGTTCGGCCACCCGTCCAGCCGACGGCCGATCCCGGGCGCGACCGCGTCGTCTACCGTCGAATGGCAGAGAGCGCACGTGATCCCCATCCGCGTGATCCTGTCCGCCTCGACCCGGGCCGTCACGCCGACGACCGCGTCCAGGGAGAGCAGAACTCGCGTCACGGCCGGGTCGTCCAGGCTCGCCGGATCCGAAAGGACCGCCGACAGAACGTCCGGAGGGACCGCGTCCAAGTCGACCTTCAGACCCAGCGCCAGTGCGACACGCGGTGAGACACCCTGGACCAGTTCGTGCAATCGGAGCGTGTCCGTCCAGAAACGCCAATCCCCGAAATCATCGTAGCGGAAAATGCGCCGGCCCTCGGCAACCTGCCGAGGCTCGGCGCCGACCACGGAGAACGACGACGAGGGCTCCAGGATCGACACGTCCGGCGCGACGCCGTCGTCCGCACAGCCGACACCACCCAGAACGGACCCGAGTACGACCCCGACGAGAGCCACGAGACGCGAACCACGACCCCTTCCGAGGACCGGGACCGGCGCGACGGCGCCGACCCGATGCCCTACCGCCGTGCTGTTCATGGG
>Ga0079224_100008711_pt1 | contig 13762 bp, 15 predicted proteins | sample Stecom2015_FD_80414 | JGI IMG/M metagenome (GOLD analysis project Ga0079224, IMG submission 80414) | Agricultural soil microbial communities from Utah to study Nitrogen management - Steer compost 2015 | ecosystem: Environmental > Terrestrial > Soil > Agricultural land | place: USA: Utah... | reverse complement strand
TCCAGGTGGGCCAGCAGGTTCAGGCCCGTCTCACCCAGCTACAGACCGAGCTGCGGAACCGCACGTTCACCGTGTCGAGCGGCGGCGGCATGGTCACCGTGACCGTTGACGGCCGTGGCCTGATCCACGAGGTTCGAATCGACCCGACGGTCGTCGATCCGAACGACGTCGAGATGCTCGAGGACCTGGTCCTGGCCGCGGTCTCGGAGGCGCAGCAGCGCGCGCAGCAGGTCTACGAAGAGGAGTTGCGGAAGCTGACGGGCGGCATTCCGCTGCCGTTCCAGTTGCCGAACCTGCCGTGACGGCCGCCGCGGGCAGGGGGGAGGAACCGGTTGGCGGCAATTGACGACCTTGCCAGCGAGTTCGCTCGCCTGCCGGGCATCGGTCGCAAGACCGCACTCCGGCTGACCTACTACCTTCTCAAGCGTCCGCCGGACGAGATCCGGCGTTTGGTACGCGCGCTCGAAGCGGTTGCAGAGCGCATCCGTGCGTGCTCGCAGTGCGGCAACCTGACCGAGTCGGATCCGTGCGCGTACTGCACGAACCCGCGCCGCGATCCCGGCCTCCTCTGTGTCGTCGAGGAGGCGTCCGACATCGCGGCCATCGAACGGACGGGGGAGTACCAGGGATTGTACCACGTGCTGGGTGGGCGACTCTCGCCACTGGACGGGATCGGTCCCGCCGAGCTGAACGTGGCGTCCCTGACCGAGCGGCTCGGTAACGGGTCCGGGGTCCGAGAGGTGATCCTGGCCACGAACCCGAGCGTGGAAGGCGAAGCAACCGCAGTGTATCTCCAGAAGCTGATCCGGCCGCTGGGGATCCGGGTCACTCGCTTGGCGCGCGGGCTGCCCGTGGGTGGAGACCTGGAGTACGCGGACGGTGTGACGATCGCACAGGCACTCGCGGGGCGCCGCGAGATGTAGCAGGAGCCGCAAACATGTCGAACCGGGTGGCACGCACAGCAGGTCTCATCGTCCTGGGAGTCGCGGCCGTTGCCGTCCTCGGCGCGCTGCTGGTCAAGGATCAGTTGTCGCGCCATCAGCGCGAGCTGTTCAGCTCGCACCCGCTGCGGCGTCTGGCGGCGCTGGGCTACCTCGCGCGCCACGAGGCAACGGTGGACGTCATCCAGCTGCTGCGGGATTTCGTCGCCTGGGAGCCGCGCCCCCTGCTGCGGCGCCGCGCGCTCCAGATCCTGGAGCGCATGGAGGAGGAGGTCCAGCGCAGCGTCTTACCTTCCGAGGAAGTCGTCGGATGACGCACCGCGATGCCGTCCCGTTCATCGGTCCGCGTGACCAGCAGCGCTTCGAGCGGCTGATCACGTGGTACATGGTGGAGGCCGGCTTGCGTGCAGCGCTGTTGGTGGACAGGACGGGACGCCTGTTGAGCTCCGCCGGCGAGGCGGACTTCGACGGCACGGCGTTCGCGACGCTCGTGGCCGCGGATTTCGCGGCCGGTGATCAGCTCGCGGCGCTGTTGGGCGAGGAAGACGTAGCGGCGCTCTGCCATCACGGGGAGAACCGCTCGATGTATCTCTCGGATGTGGGGGGGCGCGCGATTCTCGTCGCCCTCTTCGATGGACGGACGACATTGGGAATGGTTCGCTTGAAGGCTCGTATAGTCGTCCCCGAGCTGGCCGGCGTGTTCGCCGAGCTGGCACGGGATGATGCCCGGCCGAGTGCGCGGCTCGAGGCCGGTTGGGTCTCCGATGCGGAGTCCCAGATCGACCGCCTCTTCGCCGACTAGGGGATCTGGCCATGTCGATGATCAACTACGCGAGCCGGGAGATCAACTGCAAGCTCGTCTACTACGGGCCCGGGCTCGGTGGGAAGACGACGAATCTCGAGTACATCTTCAACAAGGTGAAGCCCGAGACGCGCGGCAAGCTGATCTCGTTGGCGACGGAGACGGAGCGCACGCTCTTCTTCGACTTCCTGCCCGTGGACCTCGGCACGATTCGCGGCTTCAACACCCGATTCCACCTGTACACGGTGCCCGGCCAGGTCTACTACAACGCGAGCAGGCGGCTCATCCTCAAGGGCGTGGATGGCGTCGTCTTCGTTGCCGACTCGCAGGCCGAGCGGATGGACGCGAACATTGCGTCGCTCCAGAACCTGTACGAGAACCTCTCGGACTACGGCTACGACCCGCAGCAGTTGCCGATCGTCATCCAGTACAACAAGCGCGACCTCCCCAACATCGTATCGGTGGAAGACCTGCGCGCGGAGCTGAACCCGGACGGGCTACCCGAGTTCGAGGCGGTCGCGGTGAAGGGGATCGGCGTGTTCGATACGCTCAAGGTGGTCAGCAAGCTCGTCCTGAAGTCTCTTGGTTGAGGCGCTCATGGGGCTGTGGCAGCGCAGCACTCTACCGAATGCGCTGACGGTCCTGCGCGTCTTGCTCGCTCCCGTCATCTTCTTTCTCGTCTTCCTGCCGGGCTTCGGAGCGCGTGCGCTGGCGTTCGTGCTGTTCCTGATCGCCGCGTTCTCGGACGTCTGGGATGGGCATCTCGCGCGCAAGCACGGCTGGATCACGGACTTCGGCAAGCTGGTCGATCCGCTGGCCGACAAGCTGTTGCTCGCGGCGACCTTCGTGCCGTTCTACATCCTGTCCCGCCGGCCCGATCCGGGGCCGCTGCCGCTGCTGGGCAGCCTGCCGCTGTGGATCCTGCTGGTGATCTTCGGGCGGGAGGCGCTCGTCACCATTCTGCGAATGATGGCGGCGCGCCGGGGCGTCGTCCTCGCGGCCGGGCGCGTCGGCAAGCAGAAGGCGCTCCTCCAGAACATCTTCATCGGCTCCACGCTCGCCTGGTACGCGATCCGGACGGCGGCCGAGGACGCGCAGTGGTCCGGTCCGGTGTGGGGGGCGTGGCAGACGTTCCATGGCGTGGTGGTCGCCACGACGTTGGTGCTCGCGGTGGGCCTGACGCTCTATTCGCTCGCCGTCTATCTCTGGCGCTGGCGCACGGTCATCCGTGAGGCCGTCTGATGGCCGCCGCCCCGCCTGACGGCGGTGACGTCGCGCCGGCGCTCGAGATCGTCACCATCGGCGACGAGCTGTTGCTCGGCGAGACGGTCGACCACAACAGCGCATGGCTCGGCCGCGTCCTCGCCTCGGTGGGCATCCGCGTGTGTCGCCGCGCGACGGTCGGGGACGACGCGGCCGGGATCCGGGACGCCGTCGGGCAAGCGCTCGAGCGGACCGGCGCCGTGCTGTGCACCGGCGGGCTGGGGCCGACGCGGGACGATCTGACGAAGCCGGTCGTCGCGGAGCTGTTCGGCCGTGAGCTGGTGCTGGATGAGGCGCTGCTCGAGCAGCTCAACCGGCGGTTCAGCGAGCGCGGCATCCGGATGGCTGCCCTCAACCGGTCGCAGGCAGAGGTGCCGCGCGGGGCGACGGTCTTCCCGAACTCGCGAGGGACCGCGCCGGGACTGGGGCTCGAGGATGCGGAAGGCCGGCTCGCGATCCTGCTCCCCGGGGTCCCCCACGAGATGCGCGCGCTGGTGGCGGAGCAGGTGCTGCCCTTCCTCCAGGCGCGGTGGCCGGGTCGCGGCCGCCCCATCGTGCATCGGCGGCTGCGTACCACGGGCATCCCAGAGTCGACCCTCGCCGAGCGGATCGATGACCTCGTGGCGGGATTCGCACCGATCACGGTCGCGTTCCTCCCGGCCGCGACGGGCGTCGACATCCGCCTCACGAGCTGGGGCGCGCTGGACGAGGCCGAGGCCGTGCGGGCGATCAACGCGGCGGAAGCGTTGCTCCGGGAGCGCATCGGGCGCTACATCTACGGCCGTGACGACGAGGACCTCGTCGACGCCGTCGCGCGCGTGTTGACCGCGCGCGGGCTGACGCTCGCGCTCGCCGAGAGCTGCACCGGCGGCCTGGTTGCCAAGCGGCTGACGGACAGGCCGGGCGCGTCCCGGTACCTGTTCGGCGGCGTGGTCGCGTACGCGGACCGCGCAAAGGAGTCGTTCCTCGGCGTCCAGGTGCAGACCCTCGCCGCGCACGGCGCCGTGAGCGAGGAGACCGCGCGCGAGATGGTCGAAGGCGCGCTCAGGACGACCGGCGCCGATGCCGCACTCGCGATCACCGGCATCGCCGGGCCGGAGGGCGGCACGGAGGCCAAGCCGGTGGGCACCGTCTGGATCGCCGCGGCGCTCGGCGGCCGCAGAGACGTGCGGCGGTTCCGCTTCGGCGGCGATCGCGATGAGATCAGGGAGCGCTCCGCCCAGGCCGCTCTCGCGATGCTCTACACGATGCTGCGCGGAGGTGATGCCGAATGAGCGTCCCGACGTTGGCACGGCACCACGGCTACCTCGAAGGCGTCGGTGGGCTCCGCCTGCACTATAGGACCTGGGAGCCCGCCGGGCCGCGGGCCGCGGCGCTGGTCGTGCACGACCTCGGCGAGCACGGAGGCCGTTACGCGCCGCTCGCCGAACGCCTGGCCGGCCACGGCTTCGTCACCGTGGCGCCCGACCTGCGGGGCCACGGCCGCTCCGACGGACGGAGGGGCCACGTGTCCCGCTTCGAGGTCTTCCTCCAGGACCTGGATCGGTTCCGCCGCGAGGCGCAGGGCCTCACCGAGCCGGGCCGCCCGCTCTTCCTGCTCGCCACCGGGCTCGGCGGCCTCGTCGTGCTGCGATACCTGCAAGAGTTCGGCGCGCCGGTCAGCGGCGCCGTCCTCGCCGCGCCCTGGATCGCCGGCGTGCCGTTCCCGCCCGCGACCTGTTCGCTCGCGCGGGTCCTCGGGCGCATCCTGCCCGCCACCCGGCTGAGCGCGGGGCTCGACGCGGCCCGACCGGACCGCGATCCGGCGGCTCGTCTGACGCACGCCGACGACGCGCTCGCCCATGACACCTTCACGCCGCGCCTCTACCGCGAGGCCACCGCCGCCACGGCCCAGGTCCTCCGGCGGCGCGGCCGCATCGGCGCCCCTCTACTCGTCCTGCTGGGCGAGGGCGACGGCGCCACGGGCCCGGAGCGCACCGTGGCGCTCCTCCGGTCGCTTGACCACGCGGCGCTCGAGGTGCGGCGCTACGCTGGCCGCGCGCACGACTTCCTCAGCGACGCTGGCGCGGAACCGGTGCTCTCGGCTGTCATGGCATGGCTGGAGGCCCAGCTCGAGGGGTATACTGCCGAAACGGCAGTCGGCGCCGGTACCGCGCTTGCACTCAGTGGAGCGGCTCAGCACACCGTGGCGCGCCCGTGAGGGGTGCGCCCCATCATCGAAGCACGGTAGCCAGGAGATCATGACGGATCAGGAACGGGGTCAGGCGGGACAGGCGGGGGCGGAGGCGACGCCCCCCGAGGCGACTGCGTCCGATGCGATGGCGTCCGGAGCGGGTGCGGCGGCGGCCGGCGAGGAACAGGCGGCGGCCCCTGCGGCAACGGATGGCGCCATGGAGGAGCTCGCGAGGCTCCAGGGGGAGATCGAGGCGCTGAACGATCGGCACCTGCGGCTGGCCGCGGAGTTCGACAACTACCGGAAGCGCGTCGAGCGGGAGCGGACGGAGACGTGGGCGCGGGCGCAGGGCGACCTCGCGAAGCGGCTGCTCGAGGCGCTGGACGACCTCCAGCGCGTCTCGGACTTTGACGTGACGACGGCGACGGCGGAGTCGTTGCTCGAGGGCATCGAGCTCGTGGAGAAGAAGCTGCGCCACGCCCTGGAGTCGGCGGGGTTGGAGCCGATCGATCCGCGTGGCGAGTTCTTCAATCCGGAGACGATGGAAGCGCTCATGACGGTGCCCGCTGAGCGTCCGGAGGAGGACGAGATCGTGCTGGACGTGTTCCAGAAGGGCTACCGGTTCAAGGGCCTGCTCATCCGTCCCGCCCGGGTCCGGGTGAAGAAGTACGAGACGTGAGCCGGCGGTCGGGGTCGCGGGCGCCATCCCGCTGCCCGCGATCCCGGTTCCGCCGTCGGTGCCAGCCGGCGGCGGACATTGGGACATCCGGATCCACCCCCGCGGCGGTCGGGTAGGAATTCTCGTCAGGAAGCCAGGTTTGGACGGCGATGCCAGCGGCGACGAGCAAGGATTACTATCAGATCCTGGGCGTGGCGGAGAGCGCCACGGCCGAAGAGATCAAGCGGGCGTACCGTAAGCTCGCCAAGCAATACCATCCGGACGCGAATCGGAACGATCCGCGCGCGGCGGAGCGCTTCAAGGAGATCGGGGAGGCGTACTCGGTCCTGTCCGACGCGGAGAAGCGGAAGAAGTACGATCAGCTCCGCAAGATGGGGCCGTTCGCGGGGTTCGGCTTCGGTCGGCAAGGGCCGAACGCGGGCGGCGCGGGCGGTGCGGCCGGCGGCGGGTTTCGGGCGGCGGCCGAGGACCTGGGCGACCTCGGCGGCCTGGGCGACCTGTTCAGCTCGATCTTCGACTTCGGTCGGCGCGCGCGGGGCAGGGGGCGGAGCGCGCCGGAGCGCGGCCGTGATGTCGAGTACGTCGTCGAGATTCCGTTCACGATGGCCGCGCGTGGCGGGCGGCTGCCGATCAGCGTGCCGATCACCGAGGAGTGCGCGACGTGCAGCGGCTCGGGCAACGCGCCGGGCACGAAGCCGCAGACGTGCGGGGAATGCGGGGGCTCCGGGTCGATCACGTTCGGCCAGGGCAGCTTCGCGGTGCAGCGGCCGTGTCCCGCGTGCTACGGCCGCGGGCAGGTTCCGAGCGTGCCGTGCGGCGTGTGCGGCGGCAGCGGCCAGGTCCGCGAGCAGCGGCAGATCATCGTGTCGGTGCCGGCGGGCGTGGACACCGGGTCGAAGCTGCGACTCTCGGGGCAGGGCGAGAGGGGGCCGGGCGGGGGAGCGCCCGGTGACCTTCTGATCACGTTCCGGGTGAAGCCGCACCACTTCTTCCGGCGCGACGGCCTGGACGGCCACTGCACGATCCCGATCAACGTGGCGCAGGCCACGCTCGGGACCAAGGTGCGGGTCCGTACGGTGGATGGGAAGAAGGTCGCGCTGCGGATTCCGCCCGGCACGCAGTCCGGCACGCGGTTCCGCATCGCGGGGCAGGGAATCGAGAAGAGTGGCCGCCGCGGGGACCAGTACGTCCAGGTGAAGGTCGTGGTGCCGGAGAAGCTGGGAACGGAGGAGGAGCGGCTGATGCGGGACTTCGCCAAGGCGGCGGGTCTGCGCTACTGAGCGGCAGCGCCGCCCAGCCGCGCCACGTCAACGGATCCGGCCCCCTCCGACCAGCACATCGCCGCGGAAGACGACGCCGGACTGCCCGGGCGTGATGGCACGCTCGGGGCGATCCAGACGCAGCTCGACGCGCTCCTCGTCTGCGCTCACCACACGCGCCGGGACCACCCGCGCGCGGTGTCTCACCTGCACGCCCACGCGCTCGCCTTCCACGGGCGGCGTGGCCAGCCAGTTCAGGTCCCCCAGCACGACGTCCTCGCGCTCCAGCTCGGTCTGCGTGCCCACGACGACCTCGTTGGTGGCGGGCCGGACGTTCAGCACGTACAGGGGGCGCGAGAAGCCGCCGCCCAGCCCCTTGCGCTGTCCGACCGTGTAGCGGGCGTAGCCGCGGTGCTGGCCGACCACCGTGCCGTCGGCAGTGACCAGTGGCCCCGGCGCCAAGGCGGGATGGTCCGCGCCCAGCCGGCTGGCAAGGAACCCGGCGTAGTCGCCCTCCGGGACGAAGCAGATCTCCTGCGATTCGGGCTTCTCCGCGGTCGCGAGCCCCAGCGCGCGGGCGCGCGCACGGACCTCCGGCTTGGTCAGCTCGGCGAGCGGGAAGCGGAGCCGCGGCAGGACCTCGCGCGGCACGCCCCAGAGGAAGTAGGTCTGGTCCTTCTGCGCGTCCGCCGCGCGTCGCACGACCCACGTCCCGTCCGCCGCCTCGCCGAGGCGCGCGTAGTGGCCCGTCGCGACCGCGTCCGCGCCCAGCATCCGCCCGCGCCGCAACAGGGCCGGGATCTTCGTGTTCGAGTTGCACCGCACACACGGGTTGGGGGTGCGGCCGGCGGCGTACTCGGCGACGAAGTCGTCGATCACATCCCGGGTGAACACCTCCTCCATGTCGAAGACGTAGTGCGGGATGCCGAGGTGGTCGCACACGCGCCGCGCATCCTGGATCCCGTCCAGTCCGCAACACGTGCGGCTCGGACCGGTCGTGCCGGAGTAGCAGAACGTCTTGATCGTCGCGCCGATGACGCGGTGCCCCTGCTCCACGAGGAGCGCCGCCGCGACGGACGAGTCCACGCCGCCCGACATGGCGACCATGATGGTCATGGGCTTCGCTGCCACTGCTTCCAACCTTCCTTCCCGCCTCAGCTCACGCCGCGGCACGCATGCGGCCGAGCACGGCGACGATGCGCCGTGCGGCCTCCTCGATCTCCGCCGCCGTCGTCGTCCTGCCCAGCGAGAAACGCACGGACGCCGCACGCTCCGCCGCGCTTCGGCCCATCGCCGCCAGCACGTGGCTGAGCTCGATCGCGCCGCTCGTGCACGCCGAGCCGCTCGACGCCGCCACGCCCTCCAGGTCCAGCGCCACGAGGACCGTTTCCTGGTCCACGTCCGGGACCGACACGTTCAGGATGTGCGGGAGCCGCGGCGCGCCCCCGCCGTTCACCACCGCCCCCGGCAGCGCCTGCACGATCGCGCGCTCGAGCTGGTCCCGCAGCCCGGCGAGGCGTTCCGCCTCCGCAGCCTGCTCCTTCACCGCCAGCTCCGCAGCGACCGCCAATCCGACCGCAGCGGCGACGTTCTGCGTCCCCGGCCGCAGGCCGGACTCCTGTCCACCACCGTGCAGCAGCGGCGCGATCTCGACGCCGGAGCGCACGTAGAGCGCGCCAATGCCCTTGGGCCCGCCGATCTTGTGGGCGTTCACCGTGAGCAGGTCGCACGGCACCCGGTCCACCCGGACCGGGACCCGGCCGAGTGCCTGCACCGCATCCGTGTGCATCACCACGCCCGCTTCGCGGCACCGCGCGGCGACCTCCTCGACCGGCTGCACGACACCCACCTCGTTGTTGCCCCACATCACGGACACCACGCACGGCCGGCTGAGCAGCGCTTCCTCCAGCGCCCCGGTGTCGAGCCGCCCCTCCTCGTCCACGGCCAGGATCAGCGCCGTCGCGCCGTCACGCGCCGCCGCACTCACCGCCTCCAGCACCGCCTTGTGCTCGACCGCGGAGCAGGCCACCGCCGTCGCACCGCCCCCGCGCGCCAGCAGCCAGCGCCCCAGCACTGCGAGGTTGTCCGCCTCCGTCCCGCTGCCCGTGAACACGATCTCCCGCCGCGCCGCGCCCAGCACCGCGGCCAGACGCTCCCGCGCCTCCTCCAGCGCCGCGCGCGCCTGCTGGCCCCAGCGGTGGACGCTCGACGGGTTGCCGAACCGTTCGTCCTCGTACGGCGCCATCGCCTCCCGGACTTCCGGCCGGATTGGAGTCGTCGCCGCGTGATCGAGGTATATCGCGTCCATCCCGCCTCCCTACGCTGGTGTCCGTTCTATTTGTACCACGCCCGCACCGCTCCGGTCCGCCCCCCGCGACTTGGCACCGCCGCGCCACCGCCCTAAATTGGCAATGGGCTCCCAGACCGACAGCTCGGAAAGAGGGGACGCCCCCGCCCTCGATTCTCCATCGCCCTGCTGTTTTCTGCCCTGCGATCCGGGGACCGACATGCGTACGAGAAAGCCACCGCCTCTCGCGCCTCAGCACCCACGCTGCTTCCGCGCCACCGTCCACGGCCTCGTCTTCGGCCAGCGTGCCAGCCACCTCGAGCGCATCAACGAAGGCGACGAACTCCTCCTGATTCCTGACCCACCCCTCGACGACGAGCCCGGCATCTGGGTCCACCTGCCCGATGGCGACACGGTCGGGCACCTGCCGCCCGAGATCGAGGCATGGCTCGCACCCTGGATGCAGCGGGGCGGCCGCGCGACAGCACGCGCGCTGCGCGTCTCCGGCGCCGACGTGCCGAGCTGGCGGCGTCTCCTGATCGAGGTCACCTGCACCGCCTGAGCGTCCTGTAGCCGCGCGTCGCGGACACGCCGCCGAACGGATCATGTGGGACAGGCCTGGGTCACTCCGGGCCAGAGCTGTGGCGCACATGGGACACATTCGCCGGAACCCGCGGACGGCACCGGCTGACGGCGATCGCTGTAAGTCGTTGCGTTTACAACGAGTTGACCGGTGCTCGCCGTCAAGGCGCCGAACGGACCGGCTCTTGCACCCCGCGTGTGGCCGGCCGTTGTTGCTTCAACTTTGCCTCGCCCCCGGAACGGACAAAGCTCCTTCCCATCGCTTCCGCGCCCTCGGCAGGCAGTGCCTCGCCAAACCGTCTCGCCTCGGCCCCGAGGGCGCGGAGACTTCTCCTCCCAGGATTGAACGAGGGAAATCGCGCGGCGAACGTCGCCGCGCGCGGGCTCCCTACATGCTGTGGACGTCGAGGGCGACGACGTCGTCGACGCGGAGCGTCTCGTGCGTCGCGTACGGCTCGCCGTATGGCACGCGGATGAGTGAGCCGTAGTGTGCGGCGTGGGCGAGGATCTGGTCGCGCAGGGGGCGGCCGCCGCCGAAGATGTCGCCCGCCGCGGTGCGGCCCTCGAACTGTGAGCGGTAGGCGAGGATCGCGTCGAGCTTGCGGTCCATCACGTCGGTGATGTCGACGACGAAAGACGGTTTGACCGGCGGCTCGAGGTAGGAGAGCGCGAAGATCACCTTGGCCGGGCGGTGCGGCTCGCCCTCGACGGGCGCGCGGCGGAGGCCCGCGATGAAGCAGGCGTCGTAGCCGAGCTGGCTGGCCGCGCGATGGTCCGGGTGGCGGGTGGACGGGCCGTGCAGGATGACGGTGCGGGGGCGCAGGCGGCGTATGAAGCCGGCGACGATGGCGCGCGTGGTGGGCGTGTTTTCGAGCGCGGCGTCCGGCAGACCGGCGTTGCACCTGCCGGCGAGGCCGAGGATGCGGGCGGCTTCGCGGGCCTCGGCGCTGCGGGCGTCCGCGTCGCCGTAGGTGCCGGTCTCGCCGGCCGTGAGGTCGAGGATGGCGGTGCGGTAGCCCTGGCCGGCGGCGCGGAGGAGCGTGCCGCCACAGAGCAGCTCGGCGTCGTCGGGATGCGCGGCGATGGCGAGCAGGTCGATGGGCGGTTCGATCATGGGCTCACTCGTAGCGGAGCGCGACGACGGGGTCCATGCGGGCCGCGCGCCACGCGGGGAACAGGCCGAACACGACGCCCGCGATGGCGGCCATGACCAGCGCGGCGATGACGGCGGTGACGGGGACGCTGGCGGGGATCGGTGTGATGCTGCTGATGACGAACGCCAGCCCGCCGCCGATGGCGAGGCCGATGGCGCCGCCGATCAGGGTGAGCGTCGCCGCCTCGCACAGGAACTGCCACAGGATCTCGCGGCGGGTGGCGCCGATGGCCTTGCGGATCCCGATCTCGCGGGTGCGTTCGGTGACGGCGATCATCATGATGGCGATCACGCCCACGCCGCCGACCATGAGCGCGACGCTCGAGAGCGCGATCATCACCAGGAAGAAGACGGCGGTGAGGCGGTTGAAGGTGTTGAGCGTCTCCTCCTGGCGGATGATGGCGAAGTTGTTGGGATCCGCCGGCCGCAGGCCGCGCATGCCGCGCAGCAGCCCGATCACCTGGTCCATGGCCTCGTCGACGGTAGCGTGCGGCGCGGTGACGACCGCGACGGCGATCATCCTGGGTGAGCTCTCCAGGTACTTCAACGCAGCGGTGTAGGGCACGATCGCGATGTTCTTGACGATCGCCGCGAAGATGTTCTCGCTGAGCTCGTAGACGCCGATCACGCGGAACGTCGCGCCGCCCATCCGGACCTGCCGGCCGATGGGATCGAGCGAGCCGAACAGCGCTTCCGCGAGCGGCTTCGAGATGACGACGACGGGCCGCGATGCAGCCACATCACCCGGGAGGAAGTTCCGGCCGGCGACCAGCGTGCCGATCGTGAACGCCTCCCAGCCGGCGCTGTTGGCGGAGACCTGGACGTTCTCGACGCGCTCGCTGCCCGCGGTCATGTTCACGGTCACATCGAAATCGACGATCGCGGACTTCACGGCGTCCAGGCGCTCGATCGCGCGGGCTTCCTCCACCGTGATGGCGGGGTTGTCGGCCCACGGCGGCCGGCTCCCGTCGGTCACGATCTGGACCTGGTTGTAGTCGTAGCGGGCGACGATGAAGTTCTTGGGCCCCGCCGCCTCGATGGCGCTCACCACGCTCTGGCGGATGCCTGCGATCATCGCGCTCATGACCATGACCGTGGCGACGCCGACGACGATGCCGAGGATGGTGAGCGCGGAGCGGGCCTTGTTGGCGCGGAGCTGATCCAGGGCGAGGGCGGCGCCCTCCGTGATGCTCTCGAGGCGCACGGCTCACTCCTGCCGCAGAGCGACGACGGGGTCGAGGCTGGCGGCGCGCGCCGCGGGATAGATGCCCGCGATGATCCCGACGCCCGCTCCCATGAGCACGGCCACCACCATCCAGTGCGGCGCGATGGCGGCGGGCAGCGGTGAAATCGCCGCGACGACTTGCGCCAGGACGTTGCCGATCGCGATGCCGATGGCCGCGCCCGTGCCGGAGAGGACGGCGGACTCGACGAGCACCTGGAGGAGAATGTCCCTGCGGCGGGCGCCGAGCGCCTTGCGCACGCCGATCTCGCGCGTGCGCTCCGCGACGGACACAAGCATGATGTTCATGATGACGATGCCGCCGACGACGAGTGCGATCGCGACCAGACCCGGGAACGCGATGAGCAGGATGCGGCTGATCCGCGTCCAGAACGAGAGCGAGTCTTCCGCGGTCTCGATCTCGAAGCTGTTCGGCTCTGTGGGCCGCAGGCGGTGGCGGACGCGCATGATCGCTTCCACTTCGAGCTCGGCCCGGCGCAACAGGTCCGCGTGCGGCACACGGATCAGAATCTCGCTCACGTAGCCGCGCGGCATGGCGATGCGAGAGATGTGGGAGCGCGCCGGCGCGATCGCGCGGTTGTCGAGCGAGAAGCCGAACAGCGTGCCCTGCTTGGTGAGCACGCCGATGACCTGGTAGGGGAACCCGCCGATCCGGACGGTCCGCCCGATCGGGTCCAGCGTGCCGAACAGCTTCTCCGCGGCGTCGTAGCCGAGGACGACGACGTTGGAGCCCGCGCGCGCCTCGGGCGCGCCGAACAGGCGGCCGCGCTCCACCGTGTACTCGCGGATGCGGAAGTATTCCGCGGACGCGGCGGTGATCCACACGTTCTCGACCTCGATCCCCGTGTCGTCCGCCTTCACGCGGCCGCCGGCATCGCTCTGGACGGCGACGAGCGCGGGCGTCGTCAACCGGGAGCGGATCGCGTCGGCGTCCTCGAGCGTGAGGCGCGGGCGGCGCCGCCACTGCCGGCGGACTTCCTCCGACGGGTTGACCTGGACCGATGGTGTGCGGCGGAGCGTGAGGGTGTTGAGCCCGTGGATGCGCCGGGCGAAGTCCTCCTCCATGTAGCGGTTCATGCCCTCGATCACGCTGACGACCGTGATCAGGAACATGACGCCGATGATCACGCCGACGACGGCGAAGAAGCTCTTGAGCTTCTGCGCACGGATCTGCGCGAAAGCAAGGCGCATGCCCTCGCGGACCTTCATCTGGCGACCGTCCTCAAGCCGGGACCGCCGTGCGCCTCACGTCGCTGGCGATCAAGCCGTCCCGCAGGGTGATGATGCGTTGGGCGTGTGCGGCGATGTCGTGCTCGTGCGTGACCAGCACGATCGTCTGCCCGTGGCGGTGCAGCTCCTCGAACAGCGCCATGATCTCCT
>Ga0079224_100008710_pt1 | contig 13762 bp, 7 predicted proteins | sample Stecom2015_FD_80414 | JGI IMG/M metagenome (GOLD analysis project Ga0079224, IMG submission 80414) | Agricultural soil microbial communities from Utah to study Nitrogen management - Steer compost 2015 | ecosystem: Environmental > Terrestrial > Soil > Agricultural land | place: USA: Utah... | reverse complement strand
GGCCCAGAAAAACAGGCTGATACCCCCTGACGACCGGAAGCCTGCACGCGCGTTGAGTAACGCATAGCCGTCTACGTTAAGATATCGCGAAGGCGAAGGACTCGACGAAAAACCGGAACGGTAGTAACCGGTGAGTCCGACGAAGAACTGACTTTCTTCACCAAAGAAGGTCAGCGGACGCGATGACAACTCGCCGCCCAACGAACCGGCTACCTTCGAGATACCCGGCAGGCGTTCACCTGAAATGTCTTTGAAGGCAGACTCCCCTCCCGTCTCTTCAAGAGGAACGGGCGCGTTGGTAAAGGAAACGTAAATACCGTCGGTATAAGCCAGTGAAGCATAACCGGAGAAGTTTCCTACGCGGATATTTCCGTCAAGCTCCGCTCCTGCCACACGAACTTCCTCCGCGTTGGAAAGATAGCCGCGATTCACACCCACTTCAGCCGTCTGCACCTGTGTCTGGAAATCCGTCACCTGTGTATAATGGAAGCTGAAGTTCAAAGTGCTGTTGGTACCCGGACTGGTTTTCACGCCCGCTTCAAAGCTTTGAACGTATTCCGGTTTGACTTGCGCAAGCTCGGTGAGAACAACACCGTTCGCCGTCGGCAGACCTCCCAGGTTCACACCTACCGGTTTGTAGCTGGTCGCAAAAGTGGCGAACGTGTTGACGTTCTTGAACGGCTTGTACGCTAACGTCACCTGACCGGAAAAGTTTGACTCCTCAACATCGGCTGTGAACTCCTGAGGACTGTAGACCACGCGCTTCAAAGCAAGAAGATCTGGGTCGTCAGTATCAAGACCACCATAAGGCTGACGGTTGAAGTCAACATTCTTCTGGTCGTAGTTGTAACGTATACCCGGAAGTATGTGCCACTTGTCTGTTATCGCCCAGTCAAGCTGCGCGAACACTGCAGCACCAAATGTTTCCAACAGCGACTTGGTCCGTATGCCATAACCGTCGAAGAGCCCCGGTGTACTCCAAAGAGGACTCGCCGAGTTTTGTGAGAACCTCCACTGCGCAGCGCCCGACTCTTCTATATGATAGGGGTCAGTCTTCAGGTTTTGTCCTATGAAGAAGACACCGGCAACCCCGCTTAACCGCTTGGAGATGTCTCCCGCGTAGCGGACTTCCTGCGTCCACTGTTCGTGGCGGGAAGTAGCTTGCGACAGACTTAGTACGGGCAACCCTGTAAAATCGCGATCGTTAGAAGGATCCCAGTTCCAGTAACGCCACGCCGAAGTAGCGGTCAATCGTCCGGGACCGATGGCCGCCTCCACATTGAGCGACACCCCGCCCAGCTCGTTACCCGAGCGCCACGGCGTATCGTGATCGATCTTGCGGTCGAAAGGATTACGGGAAGGAAGGGAGTAGCCAAGGTCGGCGATAATGTTCTCGAACTGGCGGTAGGCAGGACGTTGTGTTGTCACAACACCAGCGACCACCTGCGCATAGCCGTCAGGATGTTGATGAGTATCGTCGCCGGTGAGGGTAATGCTCAGCTTGTCGCTGGGCTTGTAAAGAAGCTGCGCCCGGAAACCAAGATTGTTAAGATCGTTAACGTATCTCCCCGTGCGAACGTTGTATAGGAGTCCGTCGCGTTGAGTGCCCGAGAAGGAAACGCGGCCAGCGAACTTCTTTCCAAGTGGACCCGTCAGCGACGTCTTGGCTTGTATGAAGCCGTAATTGCCATAGCTTACCTCCACATTCGCAGCGGGCGAAAACTGAGGCGCACGGGTCGTTACGTTAAACGCGCCCGCTGTTGTGTTCTTACCGAACAGCGTTCCCTGCGGACCGCGAAGTACTTCGATCTGCTCGATATCAATGAAATCAAGGGTTGTCGCCGCTGGCCTCGCATAGTACACACCGTCAACATAGAAGCCGACACCCGGATCAATGCCGTCGTTGGTCAACCCGAAAGTCGATCCAAGGCCGCGGATATTCAACGTCGTGTTACGCGGGTTGGACGAGTAGAGCTGAACGGTGGGGACAAGCTCCTTCACGCGGTTAACGTTGAAAGCACCAGCATCCTCAGCCAGTTCGCCCGCTACGACCGAGACAGGGATCGGAACATCCTGGATGGTCTCCTCACGACGACGCGCCGTGACTACGACCTCGGAGAGAAGGTTATCGTCACGCAGGGTCAGCTCCAGCGGCTCGTCGGGAAGCTCGAATATTTCAATCTGAAAGGGCTTGAACCCCGTAAGGGTGACCCGAATCGTAAACGGAATCTTTGACGTCACGTTCAGGTTAAAACGACCGTCAAGATCGCTAAGAGCAAACAGGCTAGTGTTCTGCACAACCACCGTGGCACCTGCCACAGGCTGGCCACTGTTATCGTAAATGACGCCGGAGATTTGCTGGGCTACCGAAACATTTGCCCATAGCAGTCCCAGCACGAAAATGTAATGTTTTATTTTCATGTAAGTTGAGTGTTATAAGTAATAAACTAGAAGTACGCTTCGGGTGTGAAGTCACCCGTAGTCACGAGGTGCTGGCTAGGGACAACAACGGTACATGTATCGCATGGTGGTGGGTATTTTTAGTTATCAATCCAATAATCATCTCCCCCGTTTCCGATCCGCTCTCCGATCCATCTCCACATCCTGGGGGTCGCCCTGGGAGGAAACCGCGCCTTCAGGCAGCAGGAACCCATATGCATGCAAGGCGGTATGCCCCTGTTCACTCACCCATCGCAGAAAAGCCAGGGCCTCGGGATGCGCGCGCGATTTGTCGACCGACAAATGAATATCTGCAACAGGCAGATGCTTCACAGAACGCGGCTCCGCCGATTCAATCGTGGCTATTAGCTCATCGAGATCACCTCTCAGACGCTCGTCGTCGGATATCCTGTTGTTCCCGTCGAGGTCGAAAGGCAACAGGGCGAGTCCTTCGTTGATCTCACGCGAATTCACATCGTAGATCAGCGAAATCGGAAGGAAGGAAACACCTTCAGTATCGCGCAGCAATGCCTTTACAATGTGGGCGTCGGCTCCGGCAATGGCATTGCCCTTTAGATCTTTCTGAGTGTAGCCAAAGGTCCGTGAAAAGACCTCCGGAACTCCGGCTCTTTGGAGTCGACGATAAGGCGTGTAAGCGACAAGTACCGGCCGTTTACTTTCTCCCTTGAAAATATCATCGAAGAAAATCTCCTTGATCTGCTCAACGGTCAAACCCTTTTCACCATAAGCTTCGGCCAACGGTGATGCACGATGGGTAACCGGAAGCACGGCATAGCGCCCCACGTTTACTACCTGCCTTCCGCGCAACAAGGCATCATCCGAAGTTCTCACTTCAGCGAGGATGTCATAGTGTAGAGGATCATTCGACCCACGCGAATCGATGATAAGCTGGACGGATGGATTCTCCTTTACATAAGCATCAATCCAATGCTCGAGCAACGGGTATAGGAAGCGAGCCCCGGTGATAACAACCACCGAAACGGAATCAGGAGAAGTTGCCGACTGGGGCGACTGCGCGACGGCCCCCTGTGAAAAGAGGGTCAAAAATATCAGGGCGAAAATGCGATTGGCCGAGTTCATTTCTTGCTGTTTTACGGCCGCCAAATTATATCTTTTGTCTACCAAGTCAATAGACTTTATGGCCTTTTTTGTGATTTTTTTTCAAAACCCTGTTTTTCGGCCAAAAACAGCCCCTTTTCCCAGGATTAGGATACGGCGGAAAATCCTCCTATCTTTGAGTAATCAATTGCGGACATCTTAATTCCCGGTTCCCTCTCTTATTACCGCGACTTAGTTCCTCCTCAGTTAAGGACAGCATCGGATCTTCCGGCCATTATTAATTCCTGTTCGGGATTACAACACGTAAGAATTTTGATGCAACACCTCCAAACCGCGAAAATCGCGGCGGGTAATTTGTTGGTCATCAAAGTTATTTACGTCTTACTCACAGCACTCACCATCTCAAACGATCGTCGGGGTATCCGTTCGATCACAATCGTCGCTTCCTTAGCGACGCTATCACATCCCTGCGGGGATAGAACCTTTTCTATTTAGAACTCAACAATTTATTCATGTCATTTACATCCTTTGGGCTAGCCGCACCTATTCTCGCCGCCCTTAAAGACAAAGGCTATACTCAGCCTACCCCCATTCAACGCAAGTCGATCGCTCCTATAATAGAGGGCCGCGACATCGTGGCTTGTGCCCAGACCGGCACAGGAAAGACCGCTGCCTTTTGCATCCCTATTCTACAACGACTCTCCGAGCGTAGGGCTCCGGGCGTACGGGCATTGATCCTTACCCCCACGCGTGAGCTGGCCATCCAGATCTCGGAACACCTCGACCTTTATGGAAAGAATCTTCGCATCCGAAGCGCCGTCATCTTTGGTGGTGTCTCACAACATCATCAGGTAAAGCAACTGCGTCAAGGCGTAAGTGTACTGGTAGCCACCCCGGGAAGACTTCTCGACCTGATTAATCAGAAGCTGATACAATTAAACACCCTGGAAATCCTCGTCCTTGATGAAGCCGATCGTATGCTCGACATGGGTTTCATTCACGACATCAAACGTATCTTCAAGGTCATTCCCGAAAAGCGCCAGAACATTCTCTTCTCTGCAACCATGCCGAAAGAAGTGCAGGGCATTGTCGATGCCATAACCAAAAGCCCGGTTAAGGTCGATGTTGTATCGCAGACGACGCCGGCGAAGATTTTTCAGGGCGTCTATTACGTCTCCAAGGAAAGCAAGCGGGCGCTCCTCAAGCACATCATTGCCGAAGGGTCGATGGAGAACGTCCTTGTATTTACCCGCACCAAGCATGGCGCCGATCGGGTTGCTCGCGATTTATCACGCGCAGGAATCACCGCCGAGGCGATCCACGGGAACAAGTCTCAAAATGCCCGTCAACGCGCGCTGACAAATTTTAAGAACAACACAACACGCGTTCTGGTCGCTACCGACATTGCAGCGAGAGGAATCGATATCGTAAACCTCCCCTTTGTCATAAACTTCGAACTGCCCGACACGCCGGAAACTTATACCCACAGAATCGGACGCACGGGACGCGCCGGTGCTACGGGAACAGCTTTCTCGTTGTGCGATCAGGCCGAAAAGAGCCAGCTCAAAGACATAAACAAAATCATCGCGACTCCACTCAAAGTCATGGAACACCCGTTCGCCTGATTCAAAAATCACCCACTATCAATACAATTCTTATTAAAATGCAGGAAAAGAAAGCGCTGACCTTCGCGGCAACACACCGCGACTTTGTATCCACTCTAAACAAAAGAGTAAACAGCTACTTCAAAGAAAACAAAATCGGTAAACACGGAAACACCGAAATGGTCATCAAAACGATCGTCATGTTTCTGATGTACTTCGTCCCCTACTTCCTTGTCATCGCCGGCTTAATTTCCGGCACCGGCCCTTTACTCCTCGCCGTACTGGTGATGAGCCTCGGGCTCGCCGGTATCGGTCTCTCGGTTATGCACGATGCCAACCACGGTGCCTATTCGAGTAAGTCATGGATCAATACAACACTCGGCTACTCCCTCAACCTGATAGGTGCAAATGCTTTCAATTGGAAAATTCAGCATAACGTACTCCATCACTCATTCACCAACGTCCACGAGGAGGACGAAGACATAAGCCCCCGCGGCGTTCTGCGTCTTTCCCCGCACTCGGAATGGAAGAGTATGCACCGCTACCAATTTATCTACGCGTGGTTTCTTTACGGATTGATGACGATCGTCTGGCTTTTTGCCAAAGATTTTGTCCGCATCGGAAGGTACCACAAATCGGGGTTGGCAAAAAAGCAACGTGCCAATATCACACACGAATGGTTAATCCTGATCGGCTCTAAGCTTGTATACTTCACGTACATCTTTTTAATTCCGTTGCTGGTGACTCCCCTGTTGTGGTGGCAGATTCTCCTGGGCATTATCGTGATGCACTATATTGCCGGATTCATCCTGGCGATCATTTTCCAACCCGCTCACGTAATTGAAGGCACGGAGTATCCCCTCCCCGACGAAAGTAATACACTTGAAAACAACTGGGCAGTTCACCAGTTACTCACGACGACCAACTTTGGAAATCGCAGCCGTTGGTTCTCATGGTATGTAGGCGGTTTAAATTTTCAAATTGAACACCACCTGTTTCCCAACGTCTGCCATGTTCACTACCGAAAAATATCAACTATCGTTCGGGAAACGGCAGCAGAGTTCGGTCTCCCATACAAATCATCAAAGACATTCTTCGGCGCCCTCGCCGGTCACACGCGGCTACTGCGCCAGCTAGGACAACAACCCGCCTAAAAAACAAACGCGTCTTGCCTCTTCGGAAGCAAGACGCGTTTTTTTATTTCGCACTCCTCACAAATTGATATCAACCGCCACCTGATCAAGGGCAATATCCGCCGGAAGTCTTACAATAACAATACCGCGGTCTTTATCATACGTCCATCCTGTGACGTTAAAAGACCCGTCAATATCGACCATCAGCTGCGACATCTTGCTTCGGGATAGACGCTTGCCACTTAACGTCACCTCCTTCGGACGTTTGTCGGCGGGCACTTCTAACAGAAAGTTTCGCTTGCGGTCTTCGAAGCCATTATTAAGATTAACGCCGATAGAAACCCGAACACGGTGATCCGTTCGTTCGCACACAACATCCGTTGTCGAAAACTTATCGTCTTTGTAGTCATTCGAGAATCCATCATCCTCGTACAAAGTAAAGCTTGTCTTTCCCGTGGCGTCCAGGAACACTTGAAAAGTAACGGGATAGTTGGGGCGCTCATAGATGTACTGCATCACCGGCATCTCAGGAATAATGGCATCGGCTTTCACAAAGACCGGGATCGTCTCAAGCGAGACGGGAAAGTCAATCCATCGTCCTCCGTGAAATCTTTCCGATCGATCACCATAGTACAACCACTCACCGGCCGGAAGATATACGCGCTTGATCTTTGCTGCCTTCTCGACAACCGGGGCGACCAACAGCGACTCGCCCATCATGAACTGGGCAGTAGCCCGCGCGCATTCCGGATCATCCGGAAACTCGAGAATCATCGCCCTCATCAGCGGCACTCCGGTGTCATACGCCATTCTTCCATACGTATACAGGTAAGGAAACAAAGCATACTTCATCCCGATAGCTTCCCGGGCAATCGCTTCCGCTTGCTCACCGAATAGCCAGGGCTCCACTGCGTTGTTCCCTTCATGATGAGCGCGGCTTATCGGATTGAAAATCCCAAACTGCAGCCAGCGCACATAGAGCTCGGCAAAAGCATCATAGTCCTGTATATCACCGCAATAGCCGGAAATATCGCTTGACCAGAAAGGAATCAGACCCATACCCGCTGACTGCCCGACCTGCAACTGATTGGCTAGTCGCGGCCAACCTTCCAGCACGTTGTTCCCGTTACCTGCATCACCCGACCATCCAAAGGTATACCGCTGCAGGCCGGCGTAGCCAGCCCTGGTCATCTGAAAAATCCTCTTGTTCGGATTTCGCTTTTCAAATTGCTCCGTAACAACCTTGTCCCACGTCAGACCATACACATTGTGAATTTCATCATGCATCCCCGCGTTGTGCTTCATTCGCAATCTTTCCGTCGCTTCTTCATTACTCCACGCCGGCTCTCCCATGTCGGTCCAGAAACCGTGCACACCATCGTCAAGGGGCTTTTGTTGCAGCTCCCCCCACCAGTCGGCTACTTCAGGAAGGGTGAAGTCAACCACGCCACAGTTGCCTCCCCACGGCCAGGGCATGTCATAGGTCTCACCTGTCACGACATCCTTGACAAAATAACCCAGCGAATCCGCCTCCTTCCATTGCCTGCGATTCTCCTGTGATACGACGGGATCCTGTGACACTACAACTTTGAATCCTTGCTCAGCAAGGTCCGCCAACATCTTGCGCGGATTGTCATAGTTCTCCTTGCGCCACTCAAAATCCTGAAGCCATTGTGTCCATCCTATGTCCTGATAAATTACGTCGCAAGGGATATTCCGAAGACGGTACTCCGATGCAATTTCCCGTGTGAGCGATTCGTTGGTCAGGAGCCCGCGTGACTGTGAAAACCCAAACGCCCAGGCAGGGGGCATGATCGGATTTCCGGTGAGCTTCATATAGTTTGTGATAATCTCCTTGTAATCGTTTCCCCGTATGAAATAGTACAACAAAGGACCACCAGGCGCCTCGAACGAATAGTAGTCTGACGACTCCACGCCAAAGCTGAACTTCGACTTGTAGGTGTTATCGAAAAAGATCCCATATCGGTAACTGCTCATGAAGAATGGGATACTCTTGTAAAGGGGATCCTCCGTTGTCGAGTAGCAGGGTTTATCGCTGTTCCACATGACAAAGGACTTTCCACGACGGTCAAGATCGCCGGCTTTTTCACCCAGACCGAAAAACTGTTCATCGGAACGCAGGATTTTGTAAGCCGCGACGTGGCTCGAATCCGCGACGTGCCCACGGTTTTGATAGTCACCCATCAACAATTTCTGATACTTGTCGAAAATCTGTATCTGGAAAGGAGCCTTGTTGACACGGATACGAAGGCTTGCTGTAAATATCTCAAAAGCCTGCGCACGATCTTCCACAAACGAATTATCCATATCCTCGAGATCCTCACGGATCACGGCAAACGATTCGTTATTGCGTTCGAACTCGCCGGTTGGAGAGTACCACACCTTCACCACATCCTGGCTAATGAGTCTTACAAGAACTCGGCTGTTATTATCACAACTGAATACAATGTCTCTTCCCTTCCGTTCATATGAATGGCACTGCCCGGGCATGACCTGGGCGACAGAAGACAGACTAATAAAACACAAAAGAACAACCGAAATAAACCTCATCATCACTTATCACTTATTGAATTCTTACTAACCGAAGATAATCGATCGCTGCTTCATTCACAGCGCCGTTCATGTTTGCATTGTGAGAAAGATACGTCAACCAGATATCATGCCGTCCTTTCGTTAGTTTCAATACAAGACGATTGCTGAAACCCCAATGCGACCACACTCCACTTCCTCGTTGCGGAAAAACAACGGTTCCGGCCAACGCGTCGTCCACCATCAGCGATCGTATCGCGCACTTATTATCCGTATTAACCGGCCCATGTCCGTTCGCATAGCGGAAGTCGACTACATACGTGCCACTGACCGGAACATCCACAACAAAGCTTACATTGCGCGTGGACGTAGTGTTAGTACGCACGTAACCTGACCCTGAATACCCGGAGTACTGGCTTTCCCCTGCATTGAATTTCTCCGACTCAATGATACGAATGTCACCTTTTGGGGCATACTCAACCGGTTCGGACGCGAAAGACTCGACACCATCAGCATCGATAGCAATCACCTGATACTCGCCGTAAGTCACCCCGTCAACATTAAACGTCGTATCATTTTGCTCGCCTACAACATCACCGTTCCTGATAACCCGATAACGGTCCGCAGACGAAACAGTTCTCCACGAGAGTACCGGGCCCGCTAACGTTACCTGGGGTGCCCTGGGCGACTCACGATGCGGCGACTTATTAACAGAACCTCCAGCAGACTGATTTGACAGTTCAATTCTCAGACTATGCCGTCCGGTAAGGGAGGCTGGCAATCGGGCTTCATTTATAGGTTGGTCATCCAACACAACCCTTGAAATAACATTTCCGAAGCCCGTCACTTCGATGTCAAGGACAGCATCACGGTACCGATATCCCTTGAGTTGGTACGTTCCAGCCATCGCCTGTGGAACAAAAGGCGAAAACGAAACATGATCGGGCGAATAGCTTATCCCAAAAAGTATCCTGTATACAAGCGCCAGGTTACCTGAAAGACTCCACAACATGTTATCGGAATTAATCTGCGTAGCAGCGTAATCCCCTGTGTGGGCTACAAAGTTCTCTTTATTTGTAAGAAAGAGCGAGGCAGGTCGCCAAACCGCAGCGAGGGCGTCCCGCACCGCGTTTTCATTTCCTGCACGCGCCGATGCCAGCGCCCAATACGATTGCACGAAGGGCCAAACACCGTTGTTATGATAAGGGGGAATGTCGGGAATCTGCGGATAGATGCAGGGAATGCCAAATGCGTTAATCGGCATGTTCTCCACAACCTGCTTCTGTCGCGAACTATCGGCAATATCGAACAAGACGCATAACGCTGCACCAAGCGCTTCTGCCCGCGGCGAAAGGATCGGGAAAGCGCGTCCGTAAAGATACTGCCCGAAATTCTGCTGATCTTCCACCCACAGATGCTGATTGATTCCATTTCGAATGCGCGTGGCCACGCCGCGATGGTAAGCGGCTACATCGACATCACCCAGTAGTGCTGCCACATCGGAAAGAATCTTATTCGCCTGGTAGTGGACAGCATTAGTACCAAGAGAAAAAGAACTATAAATATCAGCGGGTGTCATCCATGCCGGATAAGTTTGTTCCCGCCAGTCAAGGAAGGACGATTCTCCCCTTACCAATCCCAGTTCCGTATCATAGGCATTCTTCAGATCTGCTTCCAGGGACTTACGGATAATCGGATACATCGTCTCCAACCAATTACGATCACCCGTGACCAAATAGATTTCCCAGGCTGCGACCGCCCATATCATCCGGTCGGTCGACACAGGGTAGGCTCCTCCTGTACCCGTATCCTGAATGATCATACCATCTTTCACCTTCCGCATGAGACTGTACCGCGCCACCTTAGGTTGCAGAATGGCCATGGAAAGTATGGTGCTATAACTTACATCCCGCGTCCACACTCCCGACCACTCTTTCCCGGTACGAAGCGTGCTGTCCTCCTCCACGGCTCTCACCATTTCTTCCAATGACAGATTGTACAACGCGTCAACCAACGGCATCGGTGACTCCAATTGAGGATAACCATCGGTTGCCAGGCTAAGCTTCCACGGCTGGCGCGCACCACGCGACCGTTGATTTAACACGAGCTCAATTTCATAGATATGATCTCCATCCTCATCGTGTAGTTGAAGATGAGTGTATTCACGGAGTGTCGGAAAATCCCATGTCAGCGGGGCAGTGCTTCCTGCGATATAAACACTCTCGAACTCATCCTTTGCGATACGTCTGCCATCAAACGTCTCGTAGTAGCCCTTCGTTTAGAACGCGGAAAACACGTGTCGCATATCCAGGCGGACTTTCCATTTCGTCTCCGGCTTCAGATATACTCCAAGGGGTACTGGGCGTTGATCATCGTACTGTTCACCGAAGGTGATCAGCGGAGTCTCGCAAACGCCATTTTCCGTAAGGCAACTGAAGTGATGGTCGCGTCCTGAGAGCATCTCATTATCTTCACCGTTAATCGCAAACTTGAAGTCAATGCGCGGAGGCATATAATCGTTTCCAAAATTTTCATAGTCGGAGACGATCTCCCGAGCTGATACAGCCCGCGCCTGGTAGACACCCTGAATCACTCTGTCGGGATAGAGGGTAAAGGCATCCGACTCGTACACCGGCGGCGCGGAGTTCTGTGAGCACGAAACCAGGACCAGGCATACGCCTGCGAATAAATTCCTCATAGCAAAAGCAATATCTTCCCCGCGCGGCTCCGCCGGAAGCGCTGACCGCTTCCGGCAAAACCACCAAACAAGGTTTATTAAATCGTGATTACTGTTTTACGATTGAAATAGTATGACGCAATTGGTCTAGCGTTATGGTATAGATACCCTCTTCACCCGGCTGAACCCGCCACTTCAAATCCGGTGATCCCGGAGGTCGGAATGCCATAGAAGTACCGGAAACACTCTCGTCGGCGAAGTAAGGCATGAAGAACGATGTCCCCCAATCACCTGTTGAAATCGGGAACTTGAACTCACCCGCGTTCAGTTGTCCCGTCCAGGTAAATACATAATCGTCGACACGGGTCATTTCAGTAGGATTGTCGATGTTCCAACCCGTCGGCGTAGCATCCCCTACAATCCAGAGTCGTTCAAAAGGTTCAAAAGCCTCAATGTGGATCGTGTTGTCGCGCAGATTGAGCGTGATCTTATACGGTCCCGGATCGGTGATCACCCACTTGTAATCAGGATCGCCCGCAGAAAGTTGAATGTCAGTCGCCGTCAGCGGCTGGTCTTCCGACACCGGGCGATAGAACGGGGCCCCGTAATCACGTGCCGTCGCAATCTTCATCTCCCCAGCCAGGAGTTCCCCGTTGTAGTAGAATACAAACGGATCGGAAGGATCCTGGAACATCGCATCAGGATCATCAATGTCCCAACCTTTAGGAACAGCGGAACCGATAATCCACAGTTCGTTGTACGGAGACGAAGCCAACGCTTCAACCTGAAACGTCATATCGATCACATCTACCGTAACGCGGTACAACCCCGCTTGATCAATCATGAATTTATCGTCAGGCTGATCAAAATCCGTGCGCAGCACCAGCGTGTTGTCGTCATCTCCCTTTTGATAGGAAGGCAGCCACTCACCCGGAGTGGTCAGGAACTTCAGATCGCCCGCGTTTAGTTCGCCCTGGTAGGTAAAGACGCCCGGGATACTCGGGCTCTTCGTCATCGGCGTCGGGTTATCGCTGTCCCATCCGGAAGGCGCAGCGTCACCGATCATATATAAGGCCTCCGGAACCTCCACCGGTTCATAAGTCTTGATTTTCACCTTTACTACGTTCGACGTACGAACGGTTGCCCGATCATCCAGCGGAACAGAAACTACCCTGAATGCGATCACGGCTTCGGAGCCTCCGCTTACCAAAAACGAGTTGAGCAGTAAATCGTTGAATGTATCGACAATAAAGTGGCTATTGTAAGCCGCCTTTCCAGCGTCGATAACAACAGGATTATCAAACGACCCTCCGTCAACATCGGCCTCAATCCGGTAATTGATCGCACTGTTAGTGCCGTCGTTACTTCCGGCCGACCAGCTTAGCGTAAAAGCAGTCTCTCCGGATTGCTTTTGATTCAGCACCACTTCTTCCGATGACACGGACAGGACGGGATCAAGGGCGAGCTGGGGCGAATAAGCGTCCTCGTAATCTCCACACGATACGATAAGAAGGGAGAAGAGAACGATCATAACGCTTGCCATCCTTGTTCGGCACTTGCTGATTCCGGGGTATGAGGCGATTACTTGCATATGATTGCTTGTTTTAGTAAAAGTCAGTATTCAACAACGATCATGGACCAGTATTCAAGCGCAGGTAGCGTGAACGTGATCTGGTTACCAGTACTTTTAAATTCGAGTGAACGCGGCGCGCCCATCTTATAGTCGGGCGAAGCGACCCACACTTTTGACACAGGCATCTCAGGTGTAAAGCGAATCTGCAAACTCTCCAGCGCGCGGGGTGCAGGTTGAACTCCATTGTTGTCCCGCCAGGCCATCGTCGCCGCCTGATTAAAGTTGATGAGATGCAACACCTGCCGGTTCGTCATCTTCTTCCCCACTACAGCCACGCGACCCGGTTGGGGCGGCCAATTCGTGAACTGCACTTTGTTGTCGTGCGAAACCAGCGCTGGAGCATTAAACTCCCCGCCATCGCGAAGTACGTTCTGATAAGCAGTGAGGAAGTCGTAGTAGTACACCAACCTGCGTTTCAACTCCTCCGTCATCGACAGGTTGCTATTCGGGAAATACTCCTTCCCCAGCATATGCTCACCCAGCTCAAGATGTGCACCTCCGAAAGCGAAGATGACCGCATTAGCCATCAGCACTGACGGCGTATTAAATTGCCCGGGATTATCCGCCTTGTCGTAGTTGACGTAAGCTGCCAACACGGAGCGAAGACGACCGTCACTCATCTCGTCATTCGCCTGAATTATCGAAG
>Ga0079224_100008709_pt1 | contig 13764 bp, 13 predicted proteins | sample Stecom2015_FD_80414 | JGI IMG/M metagenome (GOLD analysis project Ga0079224, IMG submission 80414) | Agricultural soil microbial communities from Utah to study Nitrogen management - Steer compost 2015 | ecosystem: Environmental > Terrestrial > Soil > Agricultural land | place: USA: Utah... | reverse complement strand
CCACGGGTTGTTGCCGGTGCCGGGCGGATCGAGCGCGTAGAGGTCCGGGATGTTGATGACCTCGCCGGCCAGGGTACAGGCGCCGACGATCGACGACGGCGACACCGGCATGGTGAAGCCGTGCGACTCCATCACGATGGAGTCGTTCTGCGACTCGACGAAGCGCAGCACCCGGCGGGCCGGATCCGGGTCGCCGTCCGGGCCGGGCTCGACCACGTAGACCGAGCCGGCGTCGGCGCCGGTCACCTCGCGGGCGCGGTGGAGGATGAGGTTGAGCAGGTGAGCCAGGTCGCGCTGCTGCGACAGGGCGCGGCCGATGTCGATGAGGAGCGAGTTCTCGTAGCGGGCGCGCTCGAGGCCGAGCTCCACCTCGGCCAGCTCGCGCAGGCGGCGCTCGGTCTCGCCCCAGGAGCGGAGCAGCAACGCCAGCGCGCCGGGCGAGGTCGGGACGGCGAGGAGGCCCACCCGGGTCGCCGCGTCGCCGCCGGCCAGATCGTCGATCGCGCCGCTCGCGAGATCGCCCGGCCCGCCGACCAGGAGCAGCGAGTAGTTGCCGCTGCGCGCCCGGGTGAGGTGCGGCGCGAGCGCGTCCGGATCGCGCCACAGCTGGGGCCACGCGAGCACCAGGACCACCTGGCCGCGCGCCAGCTCCAGGTAGCCGTCCTCCTGGTGCTCGACGCTCCACCCGGCCAGACGCGGGTCGGCGGACAGCGCCGAGACCACATCCTCGCGCGTCTCGATCTGCCCCCCCGGCACGAGCCTCATGGTAGCACGGGCGCCCCGGAGCGGCGGCGGGGAGCGCCGCGCGGCGGGGGCGGGTCAGGATCCTCTTGGCGCGGGCGGGTCGCCGCCCTGTCCGGGCCGGCCGCCGGCCGTCACGATCCGGGCTCGGGCCGAGGCGCGGGCTCGGGCCGCGGCGCGGGCTCGGGCCGCGGCTCCGGCTCGGCGCGCGGCCGGCCGTCGCCGCGCGCCTCGGCGCGGGCCTGGGCGCGCGCGGCGTCGCGCTTGTCGTAGGCGCGGATGATCTCCTGCACCAGCGGGTGGCGGACCACGTCGGCCTCGGTGAAGTAGCAGAAGGAGATCCCCTCCACGTGGGAGAGGATCTCGCGCGCCTCGCGCAGACCGGAGCGGACCCCGGAGGGCAGATCGCTCTGGGTGATGTCGCCGGTGACGACCGCCCTGGAGCCGAAGCCGAGCCGGGTGAGGAACATCCTCATCTGCTCGCTGGTGGCGTTCTGCGCCTCGTCGAGGATGACGAAGCTGTCGTTGAGCGTGCGGCCGCGCATGAACGCCAGCGGCGCCACCTCGATCACGCCCTGCTCCATGAGCGCGCGGGCGCGGTCGAAGTCCATCATCTCGTGGAGCGCGTCGTAGAGCGGGCGCAGGTACGGGTTGACCTTCTCCTCCATGGAGCCGGGCAGAAAGCCCAGCCGCTCGCCCGCCTCGACGGCCGGACGGGTCAGGACGATCCGCTTGACGTGCTTGTCGAGCAGCATGCGGATCGCCTGCGCCATGGCGAGGTAGGTCTTGCCGGTGCCGGCCGGGCCGATGGCGAAGACGATGTCGTGGCGGCGGACGGCGTCGATGTAGCGCTTCTGCGACAGCCCCTTCGGCCCGATCGGCCGACCGCGGCGCGGCACCAGCACGGTGTCGGAGAAGATGTCCTTGAGCGCGGCGGTGCGGTCGGCCTTGAGCACCTTGACGGCGCGGACGACGTCGTCGGAGCCGAGCGGCGAGCCGCGGCGGGCGAAGCCGTAGATCTGCTCGAGGGCGCCGCGCGCCAGCTCGACCGCCGGCGGGTCGCCCTCGATGGTGACCTCGTTGCCGCGGACGTGGAGCGACACCCCGGCCGAGCGCTCGACCAGCTTGAGGCGCTGGTTCTGTTCCCCGCACAGGGCGCGGAACGACTCCGGGTCGTCGAAGGTGAGCTTGTCTCGGTGGAGCGAGCGGGCGGGTTGCTGTGCCAACCGGGGAGATGTACCAGGCCCGGTCCGGGCTGTCGAGGGACCCTCCGGGTATGCTGCGCCCATGAAAAAAGGAGAGAGCCTCGCCGGACTGGTGGACATCATGAACCGGCTGCTGGCGCCGGACGGCTGCCCGTGGGACCGCGAGCAGACCCTCGAGTCTTTGCGGCCGTTCCTGGTCGAGGAGACCCACGAGGTGCTGGAGGCGATCGAGGCCGGCACGCCCGCCGAGCACTGCGAGGAGCTGGGCGATCTGCTGATGCAGATCGTCTTCCAGGCGGCGCTGCGCGAGAAGGCCGGCGAGTTCCACATCGACGACGTGGTCCAGGGCATCAGCGACAAGCTGGTGCGGCGCCACCCGCACGTCTTCGGCGAGGCCCAGGTCGGCAGCGCCGACGAGGTGCTGGTGCAGTGGGAGGAGATCAAGCGGCGCGAGAAGGCGGACAAGGCGGCGCGGGCCGGGGCGAGCGGCGGCGGCGCGGGCGGCGAGGCGCCGGTGCCCCGCACCCTGGCCGGCGTGCCCCGCTCGCTGCCGGCGCTCACCCGCGCGCAGCAGGTCTCGGCGCGCGCCGCCCGGGTGAAGTTCGACTGGCCGGACGTGGCCGGCTGCCGGGCCAAGGTGGACGAGGAGCTGGGCGAGCTGGACCGGGCGGTGGCCGGCGGCGACCGGGCGGCCATCGAGCACGAGCTCGGCGACCTCCTGTTCGCGATCGTGAGCCTGGCGCGCAAGCTCGGCTGCGACGCCGAGGCGGCGCTGCGGGCCTGCACCCGGCGGTTCGAGGCCCGCTTCGGGTACGTCGAGGACCGCCTGCGGGAGCGCGGCAAGGCCCCGGCGGACTCCACCCTGGAGGAGATGGACGCGCTCTGGGACGAGGCCAAGCGGGGGTGAGGCGGCAAGGCGGCGCCGGCGGGCGCGCCCTCGACTAGCCGGCTACTCGCGTTGACGGTGCGCGTCACCGATCTGACTCTTTTTTGAGCAAACCACCCCCAAGCCGCGGCGATCCTTCGGAGTTCGGCAATCACCCACAGGTCTTTCCGCACCCTTTTCCACAGGGGGCTGTGGGTTGCGCGGGTAACGAGGGCGCCTCAGGGCGTGGCGCTCACGCACGGCGCCTCGAGCTGCCTCCCGCGCTCCCGGGCGCCCGATCGGGGTCTCCTTGACACCTCCCGCCAGCGCGCGGTAAAGACTCGCGCTCTTCGAGGAGAAGTCTGGTGGCGAACCACAAGTCGGCAGAGAAGCGCAATCGCCAGCGGCCCAAGCGGCAGCTGCGCAACCGCAACACCCTGGGCGCCATGCGCACCGCGCTCCGCAAGGCGCGCGCCGCGGTCGACGGCAAGTCGGACGACGCGCCGTCGCTCGTGAAGTCGGCGGTCAAGGCGATCGACAAGGCGGTGACCAAGGGCGCCGTGCCGCGGCGCACCGCCTCGCGGCTGATCTCGCGCCTCACCCGCCGCTCCAGCACGGCCGCCTGATCGCGCCGCGGGCCTCCGCCCGCGCCCACCGCGCCGCGCCGCCTCCGGTCGCGCGCGGCGCCCCGCGCCGGCCGCGCCGCGCCGCCTGTCGCTCGAGCGCTCGCGCTACCCGCGCCGCGCCGCCGATTTCGCGCCGAGGTCGACCAGGCGGTGCACCACCTGCTCGAGCAGCACCCGCTCCGACAGGCCGCGCCCGAGCACCTTCTGCGACGCGCCCTCCCCCTTGAGCGCGCGGTCGGCGACGGCCAGCGCGGCGACCGCGCGATCCAGCGCGGCGTCGCCGAAGCGTTCGGCCTGGCGGCCGACCTTGTCGACCACGAACGGCGGCACGCCCATCGCGCGCGCCAGCTCCTGCTTCGGCATGCCGGCCTGGCGGCCGGACCGGTAGGCCGACATCTGGCGGACGTGGCGGGCCAGCATGGCGACCACGCCGATGGCGCTCTGCCGCTGGTCCATGAGCGAGGCGACCGCGGCCAGCGCCCGCGGCCGGTCGCCGGCGCCGATCGCGTCGGACAGCTCGAACACCGAGCGCTCGCGGGTGTCGGCGACCAGGTCCTCGACGTGGTCCGGCGTGATCGCCTCGCCGCCGGCGTAGAGCGAGAGCTGCTCGAGGCTGATGTCCAGGCGCGCCAGGTCGGCGCCGACCGCCTCGACCAGGCGGCGCACCGCGTCCGGCCGGATCGCCACGCCGCGCCGGCGCGCCTCGCCGCTCACCCAGCCGGCCAGATCGCGCGGGGCGCTGAGCTCGTGGAGCACCTTCTTCTTGCCGGCGGCGGCGAAGAACTTGAGCCGCCGGTCCACCTTGGCGGTGGTCGCGCAGAGGACGGTGGACGGGCACGGATCGTCGAGGTACTCGACCAGGCCAGCCAGCTCGGCGGCGCTCATGGCGCCGACGTCGCGCACGAGCACCATCCGGCGCGGCGCCATCATCGGCACCGTGCGGGCCAGGCCGAGCACCCGGGCCGCCGTGGCCCCGCGCCCCTCGACCACGTCGTAGTTGAACGCGCGCAGCGCCTCCGGCACCGCCGCGTCGCGCAGCGCCGCCAGCGCCCGGTCCACCAGCAGCGGCTCCGCCGACGCCAGCACGTACACCGGCTCCAGCTTGTCAGCGCGTACCTCCACGGACCCGTCTTATAACCTGTTACAACCGCCGGGTGACGACCTCGATACTCATCACGGCGGACGCGGGGCTCGTGGATGGCGAGGCGCGCGGGCCGACGGCGGTCCTGGCGCAGGGCGGCGCGATCGTGCGGGTCGGCGCGCCCGACGAGGTGAGCGCCGATCCGCGGGCGGCCGGCGCGCGCCGGGTGGACTGGTCGGGACGCGCGCTCATCCCGGGCACGGTGAACGCGCACAACCACTCGTTCCAGTCGCTCCTGCGCGGCATCGGCGACGACCTGCCGTTCCTCGAGTGGCGCGACCGGGCGCTCTACCGCTACTCGCCGCGGCTCGGGCCGGACGAGATGCTGACCGCCGGCCTGTTCGCCTTCGGCGAGATGCTGCTGCACGGCGTCACCACCGTGTGCGACTTCTTCTACCTCAACCGCCAGGGCAACGAGAACGCGCTGGCGATCGTCGAGGCGGCCCGCCGGCTGGGCATCCGGGTGGTCCTGGCCCGCTGCTTCTACGACTGGGACGGCGCGCCGGCCGAGTACCGCGAGGACGTGGCCGGCGCGGTGCGCAACTTCGAGGAGCTGCACCGGGCGCTCGCCGGCGACCCGCGGCGCATGGCCACCGCCCAGCCCGCACCCCACTCGCTGCACGGCGCCTCGCCGGCGATGATCGAGGCCGGCGCCGGCTGCGCGCGCGACGCCGGCGTGCCGTGGCACATCCACCTGGCCGAGGAGACCTACCAGGTGGACGAGGCGCTGGCCCGGATGGGCGCCCGCCCGCTCCACGTGGTCGACCGGCTCGGCCTGCTCGACGACCGGATGGTCGCGGTGCACGGCTGCTGGTTCGACGAGACCGAGCGGGCGCTCCTGGCCGAGCGCGGCGCCGCGCTGGCCTACTGCCCGGCGTCCAACATGTTCCTCGGCGACGGGATCACCGACGTGGTCGACCTGCGCCGCCGCGGCGTGCGCGTCGGGCTCGGCACCGACGGCGGCTGCTCCAACAGCCGCGTGTCGGTGCTCGACGAGATGCGCAGCTGCGCGCTGCTCCAGAAGGTGGCGCGCACCGACGGCCAGGCGATCGACGCCGAGTCCTGCTTCGCGATGGGAACCAGCCTCGGCGGCGAGGTGCTCGGGCTCCCGGTGGGCCGGATTGCCCCCGGATTCCGGGCCGATCTGGTCGCCCTCGACCTGGGCGATCCGTCCCTGTGGCCGGTCCAGGCGCTGGCCAAGAACGCGGTCTACTCGCTGTCGGCTCGCGCCATCACCGATGTCGTGGTAGACGGTGAAGTCGTGGTGACAGGCCGACAGCTCGCGCGGGTCGACCAGCAGGAGATCGCCGCGCGGGTGCGCGCGCTGACCGCCGGCTGGGGCCAGGAGTAGCGATGGCCCGGGCCAACCAGACCAGCGAGGCAGAGGCGCGGGCGCGCCGCGGCGGCCGCAGCGCGGCGAGCGCGCGGCCGCGCAGCGAGCGCGAGTTCCGGGTCGCCCTGGAGCACGGCCGCTGGCGCCACTTCGGCTGGGCGGCGGTCGGCATCGGCGCGGGCGGCTTCTTGATCCTTCAGCTCGGCGCGGTCGGCAAGGCGCTGGGGGCGGTGCTCGCGCTGATCGGGGTGATCGCGGCGGTGCGCTTCGCCCGCACCCTGCTCCACCCGGCGGGCACCATCGAGATCCGCGAGGACGCGGCGGTGCTGCCGGCCGGCCTGTGCCGCGGGGAGGCGCCGGAGGTGCCGTACGATCAGATCCGGCACGCCTTCTTCCTGCGCCGCTCCGTCCCGTGGACCCGCACCGGGCCGATCCTGGTCGTCGAGACCGACGACCGCGCGTTCACCTACCCGCGCGACTGGTTCGCGACCGACTCGGACCAGCGGCGGGTCGCCCACGCCATCCACCGCCGCCTCGAGCAGCCGTGATCGCGCGCGCGCTGGTGATCGCCGCCGCGCTGGCGGCGAGCGCGGGCGTCGCGCACGCCGGGCGCGGCGCGGCGGAGGTCGCGAGCGGGGCGGTGCGCGACGGCGAGCACCTCTACGAGCTGGTGGTGGCGCGCGGCTGGACGCCGGTGACCGCGCCGGACGGCACCCTGCTGGCCTACCAGGCGCCGGGCGGGCGCGCCCACCTGGCGGTCACCCGGGTCGCCATCGGGCGCACCGGCGCGGATCGCGATCGCCTGGTGGACGAGATCGAGCGCGGCGTCGAGGGGGCGACCGAGGGCTACCGGCGGCGCTCGCGGCGCCTGCGCGACAGCGGATCGGTGCCGCTCCTCGAGCTCGACTACGACCGCCGCGCCGCCGGCGCGCGCGCGAGCTCGCGCGTGCTCACCCGCTTCCTCTTGTTCCGGCGCCACACCGTGGTGCTGTCGATCGCGCTCGAGCCGGGCGCGCCGCGGGCGCTGCGCAAGCAGGCGGAGGCGATGGCCAGGAGCTTCACGGCGTACCTGCCGTGACCCGCTCGAGGGCGGCGACCACCTCGACGTGGGCGGTCTGCGGCATGAGGTCGATCGGCCGCGCCCACCGCGGCCGGTAGCCGCGCGCCGACAGCTCGCCGAGATCGCGCGCCAGGGTGGCCGGGTCGCACGAGACGTAGACGACGCGCGGCGGCCGCAGGGCGGCGAGCGGCTCGACCAGGCTGCGCGCCCCCTCGCGCGGCGGATCGAGCACGACGAGATCGAACGGAGGCGCGCCGCCGGCGGCGAGCCTGGACGCGAGCTCGGCGGTCACCTCGTGGGCGGCGCCGAGCCGCCAGGTGAGCCGCGGGTCGGGAAGCGGCCGGCCCGGCCGGGCGTCCACCGCCAGCACCGCGGCGGCGCCGTCGAGCAGGACCCGGGTCAGGTTGCCGGAGCCGGCGTAGAGCTCGAGCACGCGGGCGCCCTCGCGCGGCGCGCTGGCCCGCTTTACCTCGGCGCACAGCGCCTGGTTGCCGGCGCGCGAGGCCTGGGCGAAGCGATCCGCCTGCGCCCACTGGCCCGGCTCGATCTCGAGGGCGGCGGCGCCGAACACCTGACGGCCGAGGATGACGCCGACGATGCCCGCCTCGCCGAGCAGCGCGGCGGCGGCCCGCTGGCGGCACGGCCCGCGCACCGCGACCTGCACCCGGCCGGCCGGATCGGCCAGGAGATCGATCTCGCCGCGCTGGAACAGGTGCGGCGCCAGCACCCGGTGGATCGGCTCGAGCGCCCCCTCGAGCGCCGGCTCCACCTGCGGACAGAGCTCGATCCGGGTGACCCGGCGCGAGCGCGGCGCGTGGAAGCCGACCAGCGCGGCGTCGCTGCCGCCCGGGCGCACCCAGTGGAGGCGCGCGCGCCGGCGCCAGCGGTACGGCTCGACCGGCGTGGCGATGTCGCGCAGCTCGAGGCCGCCCGCGATCTGCCGGCGCAGGGCGGAGGCGACGATCGCCTGCTTGGCCGATGCCTGCGCCGGGTAGGCCAGGTGCTGCCAGGTGCAGCCGCCGCAGCTCCGCTCGCGGAAGTACGGGCACGGCGGCTCGACGCGATCCGGCGACGGCGCGAGCACCTCGAGGAGCTCGCCGCGCGAGAACTGCCGGTGCGTCTCGGTGAGGCGGACGCGGACCCGCTCGCCCGGCGCGCCCTGCGGCACGAACACCACCCGGCCGTCGGGCGCGCGGCCGACCGCGTCGCCGCCGGCGGCCAGCGAGTCGAGCGTCATCTCCAGCGGCTCGGTCACCGGCGCGTCGGTCACCGGGGAGCGCCCGGATCAGGCGCGCGGCGCGGCGAGCCGGGCGCGGCCTCGGCCGGCGGCAGGAGCTCGACCACGGTGGCGCGGGCGGCGCCGAGCAGCTCGGCGGCGCTGCCCTCGCGCACGGCGATCTCGACGGTGCCGCGCGAGCCGACGTAGGCGAGGAGCTCGCCGGGGGCGACGTCCTCGTAGGTGCGGCTGAGGTGGTCGATGTCGCGGCCGGAGACCCGCAGCCGGGCGCCGGGCGCCACGCTCGCGGCCGGGATGTTGGTGACGAGGTTGCCGAAGGCGTCGATGTGGTGGACGCGGTAGACGTCGGCGCCGTCGGCGCCGGTGATCGGCGGCAGCTGGCCGCGCAGGACCACCGCCGGGCCGGCCTGGTCGGGCGGCAGGCCGGCGGCCAGCGCGGCGGCGGCCGGCGCGAACACGTCGCGGCCGTGGAAGGTGGCCGACGGGCGCTCGCGGCGGAACTCCGGACTGGCGATCTCGTAGACCGCCTGCGGGCGAGGCGCGATCAGCGAGAAGACGCCGTTGTCCGGGCCGACGAACAGCTGCTCGCGGTCGCCGCGCAGGATGATCGGCTTGCGCTCGGTGCCGACCCCGGGATCGACCACGGCGACGTGGATGGAGCCGGGCGGGAAGAACGGGACCGCGTTGGCCAGGGCGTGGGCGGCGGCGGTGACGTCGTGCCGCGGGATGGTGTGGGTCAAATCCACCACCGTGGCGGCCGGGGCGCGGCTGAGGATGACTCCCTTCATCGCGCCGACGTAGCCGTCGGTGGTGCCGAAGTCGGTCGTCAACGTCACGAGGGCCACCGCGGCACTCTACCCGCGGCAGGCGCCATTTGACACCCCCGGAGCCGGGCCGGATGATACGCCCCGATGAACAAGGTCTATCCGAGCGCGAAAGAGGCGCTGGCTGACATCCCGGACGGCGCCGTCCTCATGTCGGGCGGCTTCGGCCTGTGCGGCAACCCGGAGAACTGCATCCGGGAGCTTCACCGCCGGGGCGTGAAGAACCTGACCATCATCTCCAACAACTGCGGCACCACCGAGAAGGGGCTGGGCGTTCTGCTCGCCGCCGGCCAGGTGGTGAAGATGGTCTCGTCGTACGTCGGGGAGAACAAGATCTTCGAGAAGCTGTTCCTGTCGGGCGAGCTGGAGGTGGAGCTCAACCCGCAGGGCACGCTGGCCGAGCGGATCCGCGCCGGCGGCGCCGGCATCGAGGCGTTCTACACCCCGACCGGGTTCGGCACGGTGGTCGCCGAGGGCAAGGAGACCAAGGTGATCGGCGGCCGCGCCTGCGTCCTGGAGACCGCGCTCCGCGCCGACTTCGCGCTGGTCAAGGCGTGGAAGGGGGACCGCTGGGGCAACCTCGTCTACCGCAAGACGTCGCGCAACTTCAACTCGATGATGGCGACCGCCGGCCGCATCACCATCGCCGAGGTGGAGGAGCTGGTCGAGGTCGGCGAGCTCGAGCCGGACCAGATCCACACGCCGTCGATCTACGTGCAGCGCATCTTCCAGGGCAGCGGCTACGAGAAGCCGATCGAGCAGCGCACCCTGCGCGCCCGGCCGACCGGCGAGAAGGAGGCGTGAGATGGGCAAGCTGACCCGCGAGCAGATCGCCCAGCGCGTGGCCCAGGAGCTGCGCGACGGCTACTACGTCAACCTCGGCATCGGCATGCCGACCCTGGTGTCGAACTACATCCCGGAGGGGGTCGAGGTCGTCCTGCAGTCGGAGAACGGGATGCTCGGGATCGGGCCGTTCCCCTACGAGGGGGAGGAGGATCCGGACCTCATCAACGCCGGCAAGCAGACGATCACCGAGATCCCCGGCTCGGCCTACTTCGACTCGGCCGAGTCGTTCGCGATGATCCGCGGCGGCCACGTCGACATGTGCATCCTCGGCGCCATGGAGGTGTCGCACAAGGGCGATCTGGCCAACTGGATGATCCCGGGGAAGATGATCAAGGGGATGGGCGGCGCGATGGACCTGGTGGCCGGCGCGCGCCAGGTCATCATCATGATGGAGCACGTGAGCAAGAACGGCGCGCCGAAGATCCTCGAGTCCTGCTCGCTGCCGCTGACCGGCGTCGGGGTGGTCGACCGGATCATCACCGACCTGGCGGTGCTCGACGTGACCGACGAGGGGCTGCTGCTGCTCGAGACCGCGCCGGGGGTCACCGCCGAGGAGGTGGAGGCCGCGACCGGGGCGCCGCTGCGCCGGTCGCCCGAGCTGCGGCCGATGAGGCTGTGAGGGCCGGCCGGTGAAGCTGCGCAAGGACAGGTTCGCGACCGACGCCGACATCGAGATCCGCGGCGCCTACGGGCCCGAGGACGTCGCCGGGCTGGACGTCGCGCGCGACCTCGGCGAGCCGGGCAGCTTCCCGTACACCCGCGGCATCCACGCCACCCAGTACCGGGCGCGGCTGTGGACGATGCGGCAGTACGCCGGGTTCGGCACCGCGGCGGAGTCGAACCGCCGCTACCACTACCTGCTGCAGCAGGGCGGCCGCGGCCTGTCGGTGGCGTTCGACCTGCCGACTCAGATGGGGCGCGACTCCGACCACCCGCGGGCGGCCGGCGAGGTCGGCCGGGTCGGCGTGGCGATCGACTCGATCGAGGACATGCGCATCCTGCTCGACGGCCTGCCGCTCGACCAGGTCACCACCTCGATGACGATCAACGCGACGGCGGCGACCCTGCTCGCCCTCTACATCGCGGTGGCCGACGAGCGGGGCATCCCGCGCACATCGCTCGGCGGGACGATCCAGAACGACATCCTCAAGGAGTACATCGCGCGCGGCACGTACATCTACCCGCCGGAGCCGTCGATGCGGCTCATCACCGACACGTTCACCTTCTGCGCCCGCGAGGTGCCGAAGTGGAACACCATCTCGGTGAGCGGCTACCACATCCGCGAGGCCGGGGCCGACGCGGTGCAGGAGGTGGCGTTCACCCTCGGCGACGCCGTCACCTACGTGGAGGCGGCGATCGCCGCCGGCCTGGCGGTGGACGACTTCGCGCCGCGGCTGGCGTTCTTCTTCAACGTCCACAACAACTTCCTCGAGGAGGTGGCGAAGTTCCGCGCGGCGCGGCGGATGTGGGCGCGGATCATGCGCGATCGGTTCGGCGCGCGGGATCCGAAGTCGATGCTCCTGCGCTTCCACAGCCAGACCGCCGGGGTGACGCTGCAGGCGCAGCAGCCGCTGGTCAACGTGTGCCGCGTGACCTTGCAGGCGATGGCGGCGGTGCTGGGCGGCACCCAGTCGCTGCACACCAACTCGTTCGACGAGGCGCTCGGGCTGCCGACACCGGAGGCGGCCACGCTGGCGCTGAGGACCCAGCAGGTGGTGGCGCACGAGTCGGGGGTGGCGGACTTCGTGGACCCGCTCGGCGGCTCCTGGGCGGTCGAGGCGCTGACCAGCGAGATCGAGCGGCGGGCGCAGGAGTACCTGGACCGGATCGCCGCGATGGGCGGGATGGTGCGCGCCATCGAGCAGGGCTGGGTGCAGAAGGAGATCGAGCGGCGCGCCTACGAGCACCAGAAGGCGGTCGAGAAGAAGGAGCGCGTGGTGGTGGGGGTCAACCAGTTCCAGGCGGAGGAGGAGGAGCCGATCGAGGTCGCGAAGGTGGACCCGGCGCTCGAGCGCGAGCAGGTGGAGCGGGTGCGCGCGTTCCGCGCCCGGCGCAACCAGGCCGAGTGGGAGCGCGCGGTGCGCGCCCTGGGCGACGCGGCGCGCGGCGGCGGCAACCTGGTGGATCCGATCCTCGGCGCGGTGGTCGCCGGCGCGACGGTCGGCGAGATCGCCGACGCCCTGCGCGAGGTGTTCGGCGAGCACCAGCCGCAGCGCACGGTCTGAGCGGTCGCGGGCGGCGTGCGACGAGGCCGCGCGGGGTGCGTGGGCGTCGATGCGGCGCGTCGCAGCCAGAATCGTGCCAGATGACCGATGTGCGGCAGGGCTGCGAATCTTCACGCGTGCGGCGATCGGCACCGCGCTCGCCTCATGCCTTTTGCAAGCTGACGCACACCCCGGGGCCTCGATCCCGTTCTAGGCTGCCGAGATGGCGCGTCGATCCGAGCAGGACCGATGGATGCTCCCGACCGAGCAGGCGGACTACCCGAGCCGCCCGATCCTCTCGCCCGCACGGCTGCACGCCCGGCGCGAGGGCGTGTTCCTGTTCTTGACCGCCATCTGCCTGGTCTGCGCGGCGGCGCTGCCGCTCCTGGCCGGCCGGCGGATCGACGTCGCCGCGGCGCTGGGCGGGATCGACCTGCCGATGCCGATGTCGCTGCCGGTCGGCGTGCTGGCGCTCCCGCTGGCGCTGGTGGCGGTCAACCTGGCCTGCGAGCTGTTTGGAGCGCGGCGCGGCGACGCGGTCGCGGTGATGGCGCTGGTGGTGAACCTCCTGGCGGTCGGCCTGCTGTTTGTGGCCGACGCGCTGCCGCGCACCGGCGAGGGCGGCGGCGAGCTGTGGCGCGACGGCCTGCCGCTGGCGGCGGCGAGCGCGGGCGCGCTCTGCATCGACGTGCTGGTGTTCTGCCGGCTGCGGACGACCATGGCGGAGGGCGGCCTGGCGGTGCGCCACTGGCTGGCGGCGCTTTTCGGGCAGCTCGGCTGGGGCGTGTTCGCGCTGGTGTCGTTCGCCACGGCGGTGGCGCACGAGGCCGGCAGCAGCACGCTCGCCGACGACCTCGGGATGCCGGTCTTGACCGCGAGCGCCGCCTTCGCGGTGCTCGGCTCGCTCGCCGGCATCCTGCTCCTGGTGCCGGCCGCGCCGCTTCTGCGGGTCTACGTACGCGTGCTGCGCCCCGCGGCGGAGGCCGCCGAGGCGCGGGAGGCCGCCGAGGCGCGGGAGGCCGCCGTCGACCCGGTGTGGGCCGCGCCGCCGCCGGTTCCGGAGGTGGAGCCGGCGCCGGAGCCGTTCTCGATGCCGGCGGCGCCGGGGCAGCCGGCGCCCCAGCCGAGCCCGCAGCCGGCGCCCCAGGCGCAGGCCGTCGCGCTCGGGCGCGCCCGCGCCTCCGAGCCGCCGTCGCCGCCGGCCGCCGACCCGCCTGCCCACGGGGAGACCCAGGAGGTCAGCATCTCCGACGTCGTCGAGCTCGACGCCGAGCCGCCCGACGAGACGCCGGGCGCGGTGTCCTCGTCGGCGCCCCTGTCGGCGCGCCCGGCCACCGACGCGCCGCAGGCGCCCGCGCTCCCTTCCCTGCCCCGGCCGCTCGGCAAGGCCGCCGGCGCGCCGTCCCAGCCCGCGGCCGCGCGCGCCGCCGCGCCGCGCCCCTCCTTCGAGCCTGACCCCGACTCCCCCGAGCGCGAGTTCTCCCACGCCGAGATCGCCTTCTTCACCGAGGGCGAGCGCGCCGCCGAGGAGGAGACCCGCGACGCCGCCGAGCTCGCCGCCGACGAGCCCGCCGAGAAGGCCGCCGGCCGCTGATCGCCGCGGGTGCAGCCGCGCCCGCGCCCGCCTCCCGTCCGCCGATAGCCGAGAGCCGACCGCGACAGATGGACCAGGTGATCCAGAT
>Ga0079224_100008708_pt1 | contig 13765 bp, 12 predicted proteins | sample Stecom2015_FD_80414 | JGI IMG/M metagenome (GOLD analysis project Ga0079224, IMG submission 80414) | Agricultural soil microbial communities from Utah to study Nitrogen management - Steer compost 2015 | ecosystem: Environmental > Terrestrial > Soil > Agricultural land | place: USA: Utah... | reverse complement strand
GGATCACCGCACTCCTATGTCTCGCTGGTGGCGTGGTCGGTCTGCTCCTGGGCGGCCGCCGCACCCGCTGATCCTCTGCATGCTCTGCATGCAAGGGCCCCTTCTTAACGTTTAACGCGGTAGAAGGGGCCCTTCTTAACATCGAGGGCGCGGGGCCTAACGCAGAGCGTGCTCCAGGATCGGCCGCTCGTGGTCGAGCAGCCGCAGGTCACGCATCGGGCGCCGCAGATGTCCTTTGTGGACGATCCGGACAAAGGCCGGCTCGCCGGCGGCTGCCATCCGGCGGATGCCCTCCACGTGGTCGACGATGCGAGCGCGGATCGTCCCGACCAGCCGGTGCCGGTCGCGCGGGATGAGCCCGTACGCATCCGCGAAGAGCCGCAACCGCCGCGGCCGGTCCGGGCTGTGCCACCCGAGGGTCTCCGAGTCTCGGTCGGAGAAGACCGGCACCCACGTCCACGCGGCGTACGCGACGTCGTAGATCCGCGCGCCGGGCGAGGACAGGTCGAAGTCGATCAGCGCCAGGGTGTCGTCGGGCCGCCAGATCACGTTGTGCGGGGCGGCGTCGTGGTGGCAGATCACCTCGGTGCCCGGCGGCGGCGGGCCGAACGAGCGCCACACCGCCCCCGGGGCCGGCCGGAATCCGAACTGAGCGTCGTGGAACCGACGCAGCATCGTCGCCACAGCGACCAGGGCCTCGTCGGTGACCCAGTGCGGCTTGAGCGGGTAGGAGCCGCACTCGCCTTCCAGGTAGGAGAGCACCTCGCGGCCGCGCTCGTCGATGCCCAGCGCGCGCGGCGCACCGGTGAACCCGACGCGATCCAAGTGACGAAGCAACGAATGTACGGCCGGCGTCCACGGGCCCGCGTTTCTGCGGACCGTGTCGCCGACACGCACAACCGTACTGGTGTTCCCGCCGTGGAGCGGGATCTCCTCCTGCTGCTGCACCACCGCTAAGAATCTAACCTGACCAGTCATGTCGATCATGACTTGCAGGTCATGATCGACGCCGTTTCGATGCCATTACGTCATAAACACGGAGATCACGCCGTTGTGATCTTCCGCCGGGCGAGCCTGTTAAGAAGGGTCCCCTATACCGCGTTAAACGTTAAGAAGGTGCCCTTCCATCAATCGCCGAGGAGGGCGTCGACGAAGGCCTTGGGCTCGAACGGAGCCAGGTCGTCCGGTCCCTCGCCGAGACCCACCAGCTTGACGGGGATGCCGAGCTTGCGCTGTACGGCGATGACGATGCCACCCTTGGCCGTCCCGTCGAGCTTGGTGAGCACGACGCCGGTGACGTTGACCACCTCGGTGAAGACCCGGGCCTGCTCCAGGCCGTTCTGCCCGGTTGTGGCGTCAAGCACGAGAAGCGTCTCGTCGACCGGCCCGTGCTTCTCCACGACTCGCTTGACCTTGCCGAGCTCGTCCATGAGGCCGACCTTGTTCTGCAGGCGGCCGGCGGTGTCGATGAGGACCGCATCCACGCGGGATTCGATCCCGCGCTTCACCGCGTCGAAGGCGACGGACGCGGGGTCGGCACCCTCCGCTCCCCGGACCACCTCGGCACCCACGCGGCCGGCCCAGGTGGCGAGCTGGTCAGCGGCGGCGGCGCGGAACGTGTCCGCCGCTCCGAGCACGACGGACCGGCCGTCGGCGACCAGCACGCGAGCGATCTTGCCGCACGTCGTGGTCTTCCCCGAGCCGTTGACCCCGACCACCAGGATGACGGCCGGGGTGTCGCCGGTCGGGGTGGCCTTCAGCGTACGGTCGGCATCGGGTTCGAGCGCCTGCACGAGCTCGTCGGCAAGCATCGCCCGCAGCTCCGTCGCACTCGCGGCACCCATGACGCGGGCCCGCTCCCGCAGGCGCTCCACGATCGCCTGGGTGGCTTCCAGGCCGACGTCGGCGGTGATCAGGGTGTCCTCGATCTCCTCCCAGTCCTCGTCCTCGAGCTTGTCCCGGGAGAGCAGGGCGAGCAGCCCACGGCCGAACGCGTTCTGGGATCGGGCGAGCCGAGCACGCAGTCGCACGAGGCGACCAGCGGTTGGCGCGGGGCGCTCAAGTTCGGGGGGCGCAGCGACCGGAGCGGGTTCGGTCGGCACGGGCTCTACCGGGGCGACGACCTCCGCCTCGGCAGCCGGCGCCTCGGTCGGCGGCGCCTCGGTCTCCGGTGGCAACGTTTCGGGCGGCACCGTTTCTGGCGGCACCGCTTCTGGCCGCGCTCGCGTCTGTGGCGGCGCGGTCGCCTCGGACGTCTTGGTAGGAGCCTCGGGCAGCGTCGTGGTGGTGCCGCCGGTGGTCTCGTCGGTCTGATCGCGACCGCGACGGCGGGTAAGGGTTGGCACCACGAAGGCAGCGGCGACAAGTAACGCCGCCAGGAGGATGAACCAGATCTCCGAGAAGGACATTCTGGCAGTCTTTCAGACTTGCCCGACCCGGGTTGCGACCACCGGGCAGGGGACCTGCACGAACAGTCGGGTGGTGGGCCACGGGCGCATGACGCAAGACCGCGCGCGACGCAAGACCGCGCGCGACGCAAGACCGCGCGACCCAGGACCGCGTGACCAGGCACGCATGGCCCACGACCGCGTGACCCACGAACGCATGGCCGATGACCGTGCGCAGCGGAGGATGCTACCTGCCCAGGGCCGCCCGTAGGTACGGCAGGTCGGCGGCACCGTTCCAGCGGTACGCGGAGAGGCCCGCCACCCGGGCACCGCGCACGTGGCGATCGGTGTCGTCGACGAACAGGCACCGGTCCGGTGGACGGCGAAGGGCGGCGCACGCGGCGGCGAAGTACTCGCGAGTCGGCTTGTGTATGCCGACCACCGACGAGTTGATCACGACATCGAACTCGTCGGCGAGGCCCAACTTGTCGAGGTCAGCGTCGAGCTCGTTGGTGGCGTTGGTGGCGAGACCCACCGGCACGCCGCTCGCGCGCATTGCGCGCACGAACGCGAGTACCTCCGGTGCTACCTCCCCCCGGTACGCCGCCCACTCGGCCACCGCGGCTTGAGCCTTGGCCAGCCCACCCGCAGCCTCCGCCAGGTCCATGGCGACAAGTTCCAGCCAGCGCTCGTGAGTGATCTCGCCGGCGATGGCTGGCCGCAGGCGTGGCCAAGCGAGGGCACTCGCCCCGATCGCGCCCTCGGCGAGCCCGTACCGGCGCTCGATCGCCGCCGCCACCGCAGGGTCGAAGACCCGGACCACCCCGTCCAGGTCGATCAACAAGGCCTCGGCGCGCTCCCGTTGAGTCACGCAGCCAACGGTAGCGAGCCGCCGACGCACTTCCGGCAGCTCCGCCCGCCAAGTTCTTCTCGCGCCTCGCGAGCCACGTCTCACCCCGTGGTGGCCCTCGTGAGGGCTACGCCCGACGAGCTACGCGGCGGGCCGGACGTCCCGCAGGCGCTGGCTGATCACCTGCGTGACACCGGAGCGCATGGTCACGCCGTACAGCGCATCGGCGATCTCCATCGTGCGCTTCTGGTGCGTGATGATGATCAGCTGGCTGCGCTCCCGCAGCTGCTCGAGGAGCGTGAGCAGCCGACCCAGGTTGACGTCGTCGAGCGCCGCCTCGACCTCGTCCAGTACGTAGAACGGGCTGGGCCGGGCGCGGAAGATCGCGCAGAGCAGGGCGACCGCGGTGAGCGAGCGCTCGCCGCCGGACAGCAGCGACAGCCGCTTGATCTTCTTGCCGGGCGGTCGGGCCTCCACCTCGATGCCGGTGGTGAGCAGGTCGTCCGGATCGGTCAGGACCAGCCGCCCCTCGCCGCCCGGGAAGAGGACCTTGAAGACCTCCTCGAACTCACGCGCCGTGTCGTGGAAGGCGGAGGAGAAGACCTCCAGGATCCGCTCGTCGACGTCCTTCACCACGGTGAGGAGGTCCCGCCGGGTCGCCTTCACGTCCTCAAGCTGGTCGGAGAGGAACTTGTACCGCTCCTCCATCGCGGCGAACTCCTCCAGCGCCAGCGGGTTCACCTTGCCGAGCAAGGCAAGATCACGCTCGGCCTTGGCGGCCCGCTTCTGCTGGGCGGCGCGGTCGTACGGCACTGGCTCCGGTGGTGGCAGCCCTTCCGCTTCCGCCGCCGCGATCTCGGGGGCCGTCGGCGGCACCGGCAAGTGCGGGCCGTACTCCTCGATCAGGGTCTCGCCGCTGATGCCGAACTCTTCCTGGGCGCGCGCCTCGAGTTGCTCGATGCGCAGGCGCTGCTCGGCCCGGGCCATCTCGTCGCGGTGCACCTCCGACGTCAGCTGCTCCAGTTCGGCGGCGAGCTGCTTGGCGACGTTGCGTGCCTCGCTGAGCTCGGCCTCGCGGCCGGCTCGAGCCTGAGCGATCGCGTCTCGCTCCTCCCCGGCGCGGGTGAGGGCCCGGGCGGCCTGGCCGAGCGCGATCTCGGCACCGATCACGACGGCGCGCGCGATGGTGGCGGCCCGGGCGCGTGCCGCTCGCCGGGCCTCGGCTCGGGCGCGGGCCTCCCGCTCGGCCGCGGCGGCGCGCTCCAGCGCGTCGGCGCGTTGTGCCAGGGCACCGACGCGCTCCTCGGCCGTACGGACGGCGAGTCGCACCTCGATCTCGTGCTGGCGAGCCGCAGGAACCGCTTGGGCGAGCTGGTCACGCTCCGCTGTGGACGGTTCCGTGTCAATGGGAGTCTGCTCGGCGTTGCGAAGCCGGTCCTCCAGCTCGGCCAGGCCGGCGAGGTCACGATCGCGAGCCTGCTCGGCCTGGAAACGAGCCTGCACCAGCCGGTCGGCCTCGGCCTGCGCCGAGCGTGCGGCCGCCCCGAGCTCGGCGAGCCGGCGACCCGCCGCGTTGCGGGCACCCTCGGCGTCGCGTCGGGCCGCCTCGGCGCGGGCCACCTCCTCCTGCGCCGCGGCGTGCTGCTGCTTGGCCGACTCCAACTGCTCGCGCAGCTCGGCTACCCGTTGCTCGGCCGCATTGCGCTGCTGCCGCGCCTCCTCGACCGCCGCCTGAACCTCGATGAAGCTCGGCTGCTTGGCCGAACCACCCACCGCCACGTAGGCGCCCAACAGGTCACCCTCGGGCGTGACGGTGCGCAGCTCGGGTGCGTACGAGATCACCGTACGAGCGGTCGCCAGGTCGGGCGCGAACACGACATCCTGCAGCAGCCGCACCACCGCCGGACGGAGGTGGTCGGGGGCACCTACAACGTCCAGCGCCCATCGGGCACCCTCCGGCAGCGCCGGAAGGTCGCCCTTCGCCGGCATGTCGGAGCCGCCGATCAGGACCGCAGCGCGGCCGGAGTCCTCCGCCTTCAAGAGCTCGATCGCTGCCTGCGCACCATCCACATCGGAGACAGCGACCGCATCGGCGAGGGCTCCGAGCGCAGCGGCGAGTGCAGCCTCGTAACCGGGTTCCACGGTCAGGAGCGCGGCGACGCTGCCAAGCAGGCCAGGCACCCGGTCGGCTCGGGCGAGCAGGGCACCAGCGCCGTCCTTGCGCCGCAGGCCAAGCGCGAGCGCGTCTTCGCGCGCCTTCCACTGGGCCGCCTCCTTCTCCGCGGCCCGCTCGGCGTCACTGAGATCCTTGAGGACCGCCGCGATCGAGTTGGCGGTGGCCACCGCGGCGGCGTACCGCTCATCGAGGTCGGCCGTTCCCTGGTCTGCCGCACTAGCACCGGCGGCCGCGGCCTCGTACGCCTCCTGCGCGGCCTCGGCCCGTGCTTGGGCCTCCGCGAGTGCGGCGTCGAGCCGGGCGATCTCCTCGGCCGCGGCTGCCGAGCGGGTGCGCATGGCATTGACCTGCCCGACCAGCTTGGCGAGACCTTCGCGGCGGTCGGCGATCGCCTTGACCGCGGCGACGAGCGCCTGCTCCGCCTCCGCGAGCCGACGCTCCATCTGCTGGCGACCCTCGACGGCTTCGTTCAACCGCGCCTGGTCCTCGGCGAGAGCGGCACGCATTTCGCGCTCCTGCTCGCGCAACTCCGCCGCCTCGGCGGCAAGTTCGTCCGGATCCCGGCCAGGCCGCTCCTCCTCCTGCTCGGTTGTGAGGTTGCGGTATCGCTCGGTCGCGAGCTGGTGTGTGGCCCGCAGCCGCTCCTGCAGGGTGGAGAGCCTCAGGAAGGTCTCCTGCGCCTGTGCCATCGCGGGCGCGTCGGTGGCCAGCGCCGCCTCGATCTCGGCGACGCGCTCTTGGATCTGCTGGTAGGACGCCTCGACTTCTTCACGCCGCTGGCGCAACGCCGTCTCGTCCGCGATGTCCCGCTCCAGTGCCTCGCGCAGCGTGGCCAGATCGTCGGCGAGCAGGCGGATCTTCGCGTCCCGCAGCTCCGCCTGGATGGTGGCGGCGCGGCGGGCGACCTCGGCCTGCTTGCCCAATGGCTTGAGCTGGCGGCGGAGCTCGGCGGTGAGGTCGTTGAGGCGATTGAGGTTCGCCTGCATCGCCTCCAGCTTGCGCAGCGCCTTTTCCTTGCGCTTGCGGTGCTTGAGGACGCCGGCGGCCTCCTCGATGAACGCCCGCCGATCCTCCGGCTTGGCGTGTAGCACGGTGTCGAGCTGACCTTGCCCGACGATGACGTGCATCTCGCGGCCGATGCCCGAGTCGGAGAGCAGCTCTTGGATGTCGAGCAGGCGGCACGGGTCACCGTTGATCTCGTACTCGCTCTCACCCGAGCGGTACATCCGCCGGGTGATCGAGACCTCGGTGTACTCGATAGGCAGGGCGCCATCGCTGTTATCGATGGTCAACGTCACTTCGGCGCGCCCGAGAGGCGCGCGACCGGCGGTGCCGGCGAAGATGACGTCCTCCATCTTTCCGCCACGCAATGCCTTCGCGCCCTGCTCGCCGAGCACCCACGCGATGGCATCGACGACGTTGGACTTGCCCGAGCCATTGGGCCCCACCACACACGTGATGCCCGGCTCCAGCCTGAGGGTCGTCGCGGACGCGAAGGACTTGAAGCCCTTCACCGTCAAGCTCTTCAGATGCACGGGTCTCCGGGGTGTTGTCGGGCCGCCGCGGCGGCGGGAAGGGTTCTATCGGAGGCTACCTCTGGGTTCTCGCCAAACCCGGCAGCGACGCGCAGAAGCGCGATGTCATTGGCGCGGGAAGATTCCGGGGCGCGGGAAGATTCCGGGGCGCGGGAAGATTTCCGGGCGCGGCGTAGCGACAGCCTGCCGGCCCAGCGAGAGCCTGGTCGGCCTAGATTCCGGAAACGGTCTCGAAGCGGCGCGTACAAAGCTTCTGAAGATCACGCGTCCAAAGCTTCTGAAGATCACGCTTTGAAGGTCGGGCCTCGGCGGACCCGGTGAGAGGCTTTGGTGAGAGGCTCCGGGAAACACCCCTAAGACAAGCGTGCGCGCCGACCCCTGCCGGCGCGCCAGTTTCTTCTGTTCCTGCGTGTCCAGTTGTCCTTGTTGTCTTAACCGACCCGGCTCGGCGCCCCACCCTGTGGTCGTGGCCGAGCCGGTCTCGGTCCCGTTCGCTACGCGAGAGCTGGCTCCGTGATGCGGAGTAGGTCGTCGGTGTCTGCCGCCGCAGCGACCAGTCGATCACCCTCGGCACGCAGCCGCATGACCTCTACCTCAAGCTCCCGTACTCGGGCACGCAGGCGGGTGACCTCGTCGAGCATGCGCCGGTCAGGCGCACTGCCCACGTGGCCATAGAGGGCCTTCGCCATATCATCTCCTTGTCAGCGTCGCCGGTTCCGCCGGTCAACGCGCGCCGTAAATTCCGCTGCCTCTGCGCCGAGCCCGCACGTTGTGAGAAACCAACCACGGGCATGAGGACATGGCAAGGCGCGACTGGCGACACCCTCATTGTTCCGCCGGGCGAGCCTTGGCGTCAAGCAACGCCCTCCCGACACGCCGTCGCGCCGGATTATAGCGCTAATTGTCCGGTTTGGGGCGCCCGAGTATCCCCCATTACGGTCATCTTCCGCGATTCCCGGTGGAACCGGACGCGACTCGGGTCGACCCAGGACTCGGGTCGGCCCCAGGACTCGGGTCGGCCCCAGGACTCGGGTCGGCCCCAGGACTCGGGTCGGCCCAGGCGAGATGCGCGGACGGCTGGCATCCCCGCCCCGCATCGGCGGAACGTCGCAGGCGCGACGCTGGCCGGGATCGCTCGTTGGAGTCAACGTGGACGCGTACAGAGCGTGGGCGCGAGATCTCGGGCTGTGGTCCCGACAAGGCGATCGATCAATGTGCCACATGCCACGCGTGCCGAGGCGGCGAGCAGTCGATCCATTGTGGATATAGCGGGGTGGAGGCCGCTCGGTGAGGCGTACGCCGGGATGGGTACGGGCAGTCAGCGCGATCATCACCGTCGCGGGGCTCATGACCGCTGGCCTGCCGCATCGGCGTACGGTGTGGCCAGCGACCGCCGTCCTCGACCCGTCCCTGACGCCAGCGACCGCCGTCCTCGACCCGTCCCTGACGCCAGCGACCGCCGTCCTCGACCCGTTCCTGACGCCGGCGTACGCCGTGGCCGAGATCCGTGACTCCGGTCGCGCCGCGTTCTGTCGCATCGAGGCGGACCGCTGGCGACCGGGTCAGCCCGACTCGGCTCGGCTCTTGGCGGCCGCCGTACCCGCCACGGCGAACCACGACGGCCAGGTTGTGACCACTGTGGACGACGGGTCACGGCCACTCGAGCCGGGCCGGTGGCGGCTGACGGCGGACGTCCTCGTCGATCGCCTTGCGGTGTGCGAGGCCAAGGGATTCACGGGCGCGGTGATCGCAGTAGGAGGCGGCTTTGGGCCGGTCGAGACCAGTACAAGTGATGTGGGAGCGGGAGGCGGCGATGCGAGGGGCACGGCGCGGGCACCGGAGCAGCTCGTCCGGACGCTCGTGGCGGAGGGGAACCGGCGAGGGCTCGTCGTCGTGCTGGTACGGCGTGCACCCGCCGACCGCTGACCGATGTTAGGAAGGGACCCTTTTACCGCGGGAAACGTTAAGAAGGTGCCCTTGCATGCGGCGCGGGCGGCGCTGGCAGCGCGGGCAGGAGTATGACGACCGGTTCATGAAGGGTTCTCGCCGGATCGCGGCACCGCATCGGAGGCAGGGCTCGCCCTCCCGCCCGTACACCGCGAGCGAACGGTCGAAGTATCCGCTCTCGCCATTGACATTGACGTAGAGCGCATCGAAGCTCGTCCCGCCGTGGCGCAGCGCCTCGGCCATCACGTCGGAGACGTTGGTGAGCAGGCCGAGAGCTGCCCGCCGGCTGAGGGCGGCCGCATCACGCTCGCCGTGCAGCCGGGAGCGCCAGAGCGCCTCGTCGGCGTAGATGTTGCCAATCCCCGAGATCAAGGTCTGGTCCAGCAGGGCCCGCTTGATGCCGCCACGCCGCCGCGCCAGGGCCGCGACCACGGCCGCCGGGTCGAACTTCGGATCGAACGGGTCGAGAGCGATATGCGCGATCTCCGCCGGCAGGTCCGCGCCGCCTGGCGACAGCAGCAGCCCGCCGAACGTGCGTTGGTCAACGAAGCGCAGCTCCGGCCCACGATCGGTGAAGGCGAACCGCACCCGCAGATGCGGGCCCGGCGGTCGCGAACGGTCGACCACCAGCATCTGCCCGGACATGCCGAGATGGCCGAGGATGGCGTCGCCGGAGTCCAGCGCGAACCAGAGGTACTTCCCGCGCCGCCGCACCGCGGTGACGGTGCGGCCGGCGAGCGCGGCGGCGAAGTCGGCCCCGCCTGCGGCGTGGCGCCGTACGGCGCGGGGGTGCAGCACGTCGACCGACTTGATCTTTCGCCCGACCACCCACTCGGTGAGGCCCAGGCGGACGGTCTCCACCTCCGGCAGCTCAGGCATCAGCCCTCGTCCCGGCCCGGCCGGCCGGCAGCGCCCGATTCGCGTGCGTCGCGTCCGGCCGCTCCGTCCAGCTCGGCCGCGGCAACCTCCGCGGTGAGCGTGGTGAACGCCGCTTCTGCGGCCTTCTGCTCGGCCTCCTTCTTGGTGCGGCCTTGCACGCCGCCGAACCGCCGTCCTGCGACGACCGCCCAGGCCGTGAACGTCTTCGCGTGATCGGGACCGGCCTGGTCGACGTGGTAGTCGGGCACTCCCAGGCTGCGGGTCGCCGTGAGCTCCTGCAGGCTGGTCTTCCAGTCCAGTCCGGCGCCGAGCCGGGCCGCCTGTGCCATCACGGGGTCAAAGAGCCGGTGCACCACGCGGCTAGCGACCTCGAGCCCGTGCTCCAGGTAGACGGCACCCAAGATCGCCTCCAGGGTGTCGGCGAGAATGCTCTCCTTGTCCCGGCCTCCGGTGGTGTCCTCACCCTTGCCGAGCAACAGGTACGGGCCGAGCCCTTCCGGCCCGAGCCGCCGCGCGACCTCCGCCAGGGCTCGGGAGTTCACGACGCTGGCGCGCAACTTGGCGAGGCGTCCCTCCGGGAGGTCGGGATGATCCCGGTACAGCGCCGCCGTGCCGACCAGGCCGAGCACCGAGTCGCCGAGAAACTCCAACCGCTCGTTGGTGGGCAGGCCGCCGTTCTCATAGGCGTACGACCGCTGCGTCAACGCCTGCCGCAAGAGATCTGGATTGATCTCGACACCGAGCGCCTGCTCGAGCGGCGTGAGGGCTCGCCCGTTTTGGCTTGCCGCGCCTCGACCGTCCGCATCATCCGGTTTGGACTCTGAAGTGGACTCTGAAGTGGACTCGGGCCGGCCGTACGTTGCGTAGTACTCCGCAGCCGTGATGTTGTGGGCCGGCAGCACGTGATTGGCCACCTTGACGAAGTGCTCCTTGCAGATCTGGCACTGCTCGCGGTCGCCACGCTTGGCGCTCATGTTCCCACCTCCGCGCTGCGGGCCAGCTGGGCCGTGTCGCGACCGTGGCCGCGCCCGCGGTCGCTCGAGCCGGCCGGCTCCGGGTTGATGCCGGCAACGACGTCGCGACGGACGAGCTGTACGGCGAGGGCGATCCCGGAGGCGAGGTCAGCGCCGTCGGCTGCGCCATGGCACACCACGACGGTCCCGGCCACGCCGAGCAGGGCGGCGGCTCGCGGCACCGCGGCCGGCGGGTACGCACCTGCGCCGACGGCCACGGCCGCCTCGATTCCCTTGAGGAGAACGTTCCCAGTGAACCCGTCGGTGACGAAGACGTCGGCGCGGGTACCGGCCACCACATCGTTCCCCTCCACCGGACCGACGTACGTCGCTCCCGCCGGCGGGCGGTCCCGCAATGCACTGTCGGTGAGCCGGCGTAGCGGGTCACCCTTGCCGGCCTCGGCGCCGACCGAGACCAGCCCAACCCGCGGCATCACCACCTCGGCCGCCCGGCGGGCGTAGGCCACACCGAGCGTCGCGTGCTGGACGAGGTCCGACGGGGTGGCCTGCACGCCCGCTCCGACGTCGAGCAAGACGGTCGGGTACGTGCGCTCCGGAAGCCCAGGCAGGATGGCGGCGAGCGCCGGCCGTCGGATACCGGGGGTGCGTCCGGTGGTCGTGACGGCGGCGGCCACCGTGGCGCCGGTCTGGCCGGCGGAGACGACGGCGTCCACCCGGCCCGCTGCGAGCTCGGCCATGCACACAGCGATCGAGGTCCGCGGATCGGCGCCGGCAATCGCCGCGTCACACATAGCCACGGCCCGGGCCGCGTACCGCAGCTCGATGCGGTCCCTCATGGCGTCATCGACGCGGCGCATCACCTCGTCGGCGGCCGGGTGGTCGCCGACGAGCACGAGGTGCAGATCGGGGTCGGTGCCGCAGGAGCGCAGAGCGCCGTCAACCACGACGGCGGGGGCATGGTCCCCGCCGAGGAGGTCGACGGCGATCCGCACGTGACCCGGCCCTGCGGAGGCTCCGTCCCCCGAGGCAGAGTAGATCAACTCTGTCCCGGCGACTCAGACCTCGAGCACCTGACGGCCCTTGTAGGTCCCGCAGACCGTGCAGACGGCGTGCGGCAGCTTCGGTGAGCGGCACTGCGGGCAGGCGACGGTCGTTACCGGCGTCGCCTTCCACTGTGCCCGGCGGTGCCGGGTGTTGCTGCGCGACATCTTCCGCTTGGGTACGGCCACGTCGGCCCTCTCCTTCGTACTTTGCTCTTGTTACTCCGCCCCCTGGCGCAACTGCTCCAGAGCGCTCCACCGCGGGTCGACCTGCTGGTGGCTGTGCCCAGCCGGCAGGTCGTCCCAGTGCACACCGCACTCCGGGCAGAGCCCGGGGCAGTCGTCCCGGCAAAGCGGGTGGTTCGGCAGTGCGAGCACCACCGCGTCCCGCAGCGCCGGCTCCAGGTCGATCAGGTCGCCCTGCATCCGGCCCACCTCGTCCGGGTCGGCGGTCTCGTCCGTGGTGCTGTGCTCGTAGGCGTACAGCTCCTGGAACTCGACCGGCAACCGCTCGTTGATCTCGCGCAGGCAGCGCCCGCACTCGCCCAGCAACTGGGCCTGGACCGTGGCGGAGACGAGGACACCCTCCGAGACGGACTCCAGGCGCAGGGTCAGGGCGAGGTCGGACCCCTCCGGCACGCCGATCAACCCAAGACCGAGATCTGCCGGTGCCCTGAGCACCCGTTCCACCACACGCATGGCCCCCGGGCTCCGGGGGAGGTCCCGAGTGTCCAGGACCATCGGTGACCGGGGGTCGAGATGGGATTGCTGGTGATCAGGCATGGTCATCTCCGGCCTCGAGGCCGAGGAAACAGCCTACCCCATCGCGTCCGCAGCCCCTCACCGCGTCCGCAGTCCCCTCATTCCGCCGATCATGAACTGCAGGTCATGATCGAGCCGAAATGTCCGCTTTCAGATCATGATCGCCCACTTCCCGGATCATGATCGCGGTCCGTGCACCCTGCGGGGTCGCAACGGCGGTTCGCCGGCACGCGTTGAGTGCTTGAACGCAACGCGACGGGTAGGTGATCTCGTTCTGCGGTGCGGATGCGACCGATTCGGTACCGATCGCACCGCAAAACCAAATCTACCGGGCTTTGGGAGAGCTTGCGGAGAGGAGCTTAGCTTGCGGAGAGGAGCTTGCAGAGAGGCTTGAGCAGCGATCAGAACGGCAGGTGGTCCCGATCCTCGGCCGGGAACGAGCCGATCTCGCGGAGGGCGTGCATCTTGTCCCGCCCCCGTTCGATCGAGGCGAGCGAGCGCGTCAGGAACTGCTCGAAGTTGGCGAGCGTCGTGTCCACGTACTCGTCGACCTCGTCGCGCAGCCGCTGGGCCTCGGCCCGGGCCTCGTTGATGATCCGTGCGGCCTCCCGATCTGCGGAGACCACGACCTCGTTGTGCGAGACAAGGCGGTGATGCTCGGCCTCAGCCTCGGCGATCATGCGCTCCGCCTCGCGCTGCCCGGCATCGAGGATCTTGTCTCGCTCCTCGAGGAGGGCCACGGCGCGGCGCAGCTCGTTCGGCAGCTCCGTCCGGAGCTGCTCGAGAAGGGCGAGCATCTCGGCACGATCGATCATGCAGTTGCGCGACATGGGCACGTTACGCGCGTTCTCGACGAGAGCGATGATCTCGTCGATGCGGTCCATCGGATCCACCGAGCGTCTCCCTGTCTGAACTTCCATCCCCGCGGCCCCGCGAGGCCGAGCGCGCGTGACGCCGCCGGCTTCGCGCGTCCATCATGGGGCCTCATCCATGATGCGGTTCGCCGCGGGGTCGCGGCGCGCCGGGTCGGGCTTACGACGGTGGTCGAGAGCGCGTCAGCAACGGTGGTCGAGAGCGCGTCAGCAACGGTGGTCGAGGGCGCGTCAGCGGGCCTCGCCGCGCAGCCGCTCGGCCAGGCGTTTCGCCACGACGTCCGGCACGTGGGCGGAGACGTCCCCACCCCATTTCGCGACGTCCTTGACCAGGCTCGAGGAG
>Ga0079224_100008707_pt1 | contig 13765 bp, 14 predicted proteins | sample Stecom2015_FD_80414 | JGI IMG/M metagenome (GOLD analysis project Ga0079224, IMG submission 80414) | Agricultural soil microbial communities from Utah to study Nitrogen management - Steer compost 2015 | ecosystem: Environmental > Terrestrial > Soil > Agricultural land | place: USA: Utah... | reverse complement strand
TGGCAGCATAGGCGTGACAGCTTCAGGAAACCTGCATGTCCCGATACGTCCTCTACCAGCGCGACGACTGCCACTTGTGCGACCTGGCGCTGGAGGTGCTGGCGCAGGCACGCGTGCCCGAGCCGGACAGCATGTTCATCGACGACGATGCGGCCCTTGAAGCGCGCTATGGCGTGCGCGTGCCGGTCCTGCACGACCGCATCAGCGGTGCCGAGCTGGACTGGCCGTTCGCCGCCGCCACGGTGCGCCAGTGGCTGCAGGACAGGACGCCGCAGTGAGTCCGCCGCGCCGATCACCGGCGGCCCCGACACGTGGACGGTGCGGCACGCTTACCGCGGTTCGAGGACCACGCGCGTACTGATGTTCACCGCATCCGGGATGGTGTCGGTGTCGGCCCAGTCGCCGCCGCCCACGCCGAAGTCCAGGCGCTTGACCACCGCCCTGCCGGCCAGCACCGGCTGGGCACCGTCGGTCCAGGTGAAGGTCAGCGTCACCGGCTTGCGCACGCCGCGCAGCTCCAGGGTGCCGTTTGCCGCGTACTGCCCGTCCTCGAGCCGGCGGAACCCGCTGGCCGTGTAGCGCGCCTGGGCGAAGGTGCCGGTATCGAAGAAATCGGCGGTCTTCAGGGTCGAGTCGCGGTCGGCGTTGCCGGTGCTGGCACTGGTCAGGGCGATGGTCACGTCCAGGCTGCCGGCCTGCGGCTGCGCCGGGTCGAAGCTGACCCTGGTGTCGAAGCGCTCGAAGCGCCCGGTGAACAGCTCGCCGTCGTAGCGGCTGGCGAACGCCAGGGTCGAGCCGCTGGCCTGGACATAGTCGGCGGCTGCGGCCGGCGCGGCGCCGAGCGTTGCCACCAGGGCGGCGGCCACGGCGGCGGGCGTGGTCAGTTTGATCGTCATGGCGAATCCTCGTGGGGGGGAGCGGCGCGCAGGCGCCGCGGAAGCATGCGCGCCAGGGTGGCGTCGCGCTGGATGAAGTGGTGATGGAGCGCGGCGCCTGCATGCGCCAGCACCAGCGCGACCAGCAGCCAGAACAGCCACTCGTGCGCGTCATGGGCGGCGCTGGCAAGAATCTCGTCCGGTGCGGCGAGCCTGGGTACTTCGACCAGGCCGAACCAGCGGAACGGACGCAGGCCGCTGGCCGAGTCGTACAGCCAGCCCGACAGCGGCATGGCCAGGATCAGCAGGTAGAGCGCGCCGTGGGTGGCCGAGGCCAGCCAGGCCTGCCAGCGTGGAATGCCCGGCAACGGCCGCGGCGCGCCGGCGTACAGGCGCCAGCCGATCCGCAGCAGCACCAGCGCCAGCACGGTGATGCCCAGCGACTTGTGCGCGGTGTACACCCAGAAGTATTTCGGCGTGCGCGGCAGTTCGCCCATCACCAGGCCGACCACGCCGATCGTCAGGATCAACAGCGCAATGCTCCAGTGCAGCAACTGGCTGACGCCACCCCAGCGGTCGGCGGGATTCTTCAGGTTCATGGCGCAGCGGGCTCCTCGGATGGGGGCGGGGATGGCGTGGGAGCGTGGGCAGCAGGGCACGGCGCGGAAGGTGTGGCCGCCGTGGTGTCGGGTGCTGCCGGTGCCGGCGCAACGCCATCGGGATGTTCCCGCTCGCCGGCTCCGTCGGCATCGGTATCGGTATCGGCGCCGTGCTGTTGGCCGGCGCGCGCACTGCGCACGGCTTCGGCCTCGATGCGCAGTTCGACCGTATCGCCGATCGCCGATGACCATGCATCGATGCCGAAGTCACTGCGGCTGAGGGTGGCGGTGGCCGAAAACCCGGCCGTGCGCCGGAACGGCGGCAGCGGATGGCGCTTGAGTGCGTTGAAGCGCACTTGCAGCGGCAACTCCCGGGTCACCCCGCGCAGGGTCAGCTGGCCATGGACGATGAAATTCCGTGCGTCCAGCGGTTCGACCCGCGTGGAGACGAAGTGCGCCTGCGGCCAGCGTTGCGCGTCCAGCAGCCTGCCCGCCAGCGCTGCGCGGCGCCACGCGTCATCGCCCAGCTCCAGGCGTTGCAGCGGCACGCTCACCTCCAGGCGTGCGCAGGTCCAGTCGTCCGGGTCGAACTGCAGCGTGCCGGTGCTGCCGGAGATGGTGCCCAGCGCTTGCGAGAACCCCGCGTGCCACACCGCAAACTGCACCCGGGTATGGACCGGATCCAGGGCGTATGTCGCGGGCCTGGCGGCTGCAGGCGGCGGCCAGGCCAGCGCCAGTACCAGTGCCAGCGCGGCGATGGCAGCGAACGGGTGCCAACGCGCGGCGGTGATGGGATGTGGCCTGTGGTGGGACATGGACCGCATTCTAGGCACAGTGCCGGCCGGGTCCCGGCTTGCGCCTGCAACGAACCGTTGCGAGGATTCAGGACGACAGGGAAGGGCAGGGGATGTCGATGGGGCGGTGGCTATGCCTGTGGCTCGCGCTGGCGTTGGCCTGGACGGCCCATGCGGCGGTGCCGGAGATGCCCAGGTTCCGCGTGCTCGGCCCCGGCGAGGGCCTGCCGGCGACGACGGTGACCGGGGTCGCGCGTGACCGTGACGGCTACCTGTGGGCAGCCACCTGGGATGGCCTGGCGCGCTATGACGGCATCGGGTTCCGGACCTGGCAGCATGATCCGGACATCCCGTCATCGCCGCCCGCCAATCTGCTGCAGGCGCTGTACATCGACCGGCACGACCGGATCTGGGTGGCCGGGGAGGGCGGCGGAGTCAGCGTCATGGATGCCGACCGCACCGGTTTCCGGCATTTCCGCAAGGCCACCCATCCGGTGCTGCGCAGTGACGACGTGTTCGCCATCACCGGCCGTGGCGAGGACGTGTGGTTCGGCGCCTATGGTGGCGGCCTCTACCGGGTCGACGCGGACCACCAACTGGAACAGGTGCGGGCCGGTGATGCGGCGGTGGATGCGGTGCTGGAAGGGGCGATCATGTCGTTGTCCTTCGACCCCGCCGGCACGCTGCTGGTGGCCACCCTGAGCGGCCTGGTACGGCGCGACACCGAAGGCCGGATGCAGTTGCTGGAATTGCCCGGTACCCACCCGCGTGCACCGGTGGTATCGCTCTGGCGCGATGAAGGGTCCACCTGGGTCGGCTCGGCGCGCGGCCTGCTCCGCCTGCACGACGGCGGGACCTGGGATGCACCGGACTGGGCCGCCGACTTCAAGGGTCCGAAACTGGTCTCGTCCATGACCGACGACGGCCAAGGCGGCTACTGGATCGGCACCCACGAAGGGTTGTGGCACGTTAATGGCAGTGGCCTGTCGATGCCCGTGCTGCACGAGTCCAAGTCTACGGGCACGAACGCACAGGTCCAGGCGCTGTTGCGCCAGGACGACGACGGCGGCCTGTGGGTGGGGATACCGTCGCGTGGCCTGGGCTACCTGCGCGGCGACTGGCGACGCACCGCGGTGCTGGGTGGCCCGGAAGGTGGGAACAGCGGCGTTTACCGCGGGATTGCCCCGGCCGCGCAGGGCGGCGTGTGGCTGGCCAACAGCAGTGGCGTGCTGGAGCACCTGGACCCGGCCACGGGCCTCAGGGTGCAGCGCGTGGTCGGGCCGCCGGGCCTGGAGCGCCGCCGCATGCGCGCCGTGCTGGAAGACCGCTACGGGCAGGTCTGGTTGTCCTGGCTTGTTGGCCTGTCGCGTATCGACGTGGACGGCCGGATCCAGGACTGGAGGCCACAGGCACCGTCGGGGGTCCTCCCGGCCGGTAGCGTCAAGTGGCTGCTTGAATCGCCCGACGGTTCGTTGTGGGCGGGCGCGGCCAGTACCGGCGTGCAGCGCCGCGACCTGCGTACCGGCCAGGTGCTGGAGATGCTGCGTCCTGGCGAGGTGCCGGGCCTGGATACCGCCGATCTCCAGGCCATGGCCATCGGCCCCGATGGCGCGCCCTGGATTTCCGAGGGCCATCGCGTGCTGCGCTGGAATCCGACCACGCGTGCCTTCCTCGCGCTGCCGGGCATGGCGCAGGCCGGAGCACCGGTGCAGGCGTTCGCCCTGGACGGCTCCCGACGCCTGTGGGTGCACAGCCGAGCCGGGCTGGAGCTGTGGGCGCTGGGCGATGACGCCTGGAACCTGGTGGTACGGCTTGGGCCTGACGCCGGGATTCCCGCCACCGAAGCCACCGGGCTGGTGGTCGATGCCCAGCACCGGGCCTGGCTGGCCACCCGTCGCGGCCTGTTCCGGGTAGAACCGCCTGGCAATGGCCGGGCGGCGGCGGTGCGCACCTTTGGCGTGCGCGAGGGCCTGCCCAACCAGGAGTTCACCGAGCGCGCGCTGGCCCTGGACGCCGATGGGGTGCTGGTGGCCGGCACCGGCGACGGCGCGCTGCTGTTGTTCGATACGCGAGTCCGCGATCCGGACCCGCCGACGCCGCGGCTGGTGGTGGACGCGGTGCGCGTGCGTCGCGGCGAGCACACGCTTGAGTTGCCGATCGCCGGCGGCTTCGACCTGGAGCCGGGCGACCAGGACCTGCACGTGAGTCCGCGCCTGCTGTCCTTTGATGATCCGGAATCACACCGCTACCGGTCGCGGCTGATCGGCTTCGACTCCAACTGGTACGAGGCCGCCGCAGGCGAGCGCGTGTTCTCGCACCTGGCGCCCGGCCAGTACACCTTGCAGATGCAGGCTGCCATTGGCCGGGACGGGCGCTGGTCGCAGGTGCGGGAGCTGAAGTTCCGGGTTGCGCCGCCATGGTGGCTCAGCGGCTGGGGTCTGGTGGCGCTGGCCGCCCTGGTGGCCATGCTGCTGGGCGGCGGCGCCCTGGTCTACCGCGCGCGCCTGCGCCGCCGCAGCCGCTGGCAACTGGCCATGCACAAGCGCGAACTGGCCGAACAGGCCTCGCAGGCCAAGAGCCGGTTCCTGGCCACCCTCGGCCATGAGATCCGCACCCCCATGACCGGCGTGCTGGGCATGAGCGAACTGCTGCTGGACAGCGCGCTGGAGCCGCGCCAGCGCGGCTATGTCCAGTCCATCCGTCGCGCCGGCGAACACCTGCTGCGGCTGGTCAACGACGCCCTGGACATGGCCCGGATCGAAGCCGGCAAGCTGGAGCTGGACGACCAGCCGTTCGAGCTGCGCGCAATGGTGGCCGAGGTGGTGGCGATGATGGCGCCCGCCGCCGACCTGCGCGGCCTGTCCTTCGACGTGCGCATCGCCGACGACGCGCCGCAAGGGCTGCGCGGCGACCCGCTGCGGGTGCGCCAGATCCTGCTCAACCTGATCGGCAATGCGATCAAGTTCACAGAGCGCGGCGAGATCGCGCTGGAGGTGGCCGCGGGCCGCAATGGTGGCGTGGCGTTCGCCGTGCGTGACACCGGGCCGGGCCTGGACGAGGAGCAGAAGGAGCGCCTGTTCCGCCGTTTCGAACAGGCCGACGGTGCGCGTACCACCGCGCGCTATGGCGGCAGTGGCCTGGGCCTGGCGATCTGCCAGGAACTGGCGGTGGCCATGGGCGGCAACGTGGAAGTGGACAGCGCGCCCGGCCGCGGCACCGTGTTCCGGGTGCAACTGCCGCTGCCGCCGGCCGAGGTCGCTGCGCTCACGGCGCGCGTGGCCAGCCGCGGCGCCCACCAGCTCGACCTGCTGCTGGTGGAGGACGAGCCCGAAGTGGCCGACGTGGTCGCCAGCCTGCTGCGCCGCCAAGGCCATCGCGTCGCCCTGGCGGCGCACGGCCTGGATGCACTGGGCAGCGTGGCGGTGGCGCGGTTCGACCTGGCCCTGCTGGACCTGGACCTGCCGGGCATGGATGGCCTGGCCCTGGCCCGGCAACTGCGCGCACAGGGATTCACCCCGCCGTTGCTGGCGGTGACCGCGCGCAGCGATGTCGAAGCCGAGCAGCAGGCGCGCGCGGCCGGGTTCGACGGGTTCCTGCGCAAGCCGGTCACCGGGGAGATGCTGGCCGCGGCGATCGACGCGGTGTTGCCGGACACCGCAGTGCTGCCGGCAGGCTGAGAGCCGCGCGGCGGCCACGCCCGGCCGATGCAGGCGCGCGCGCCGCCCGGCCCGGCTCAGCGCGCGCTGTGCGTATGCACCGCTTCGACCAGCGCAGCCACGTGCTCGGGGTTCATGTCCGGGGACATGCCGTGGCCGAGGTTGAACACATGGCCCTCGCGCGAACCGCCATTGCCGGCGGCGTAATCGTCCAGCACCCGTGCCGCCTCGCGGGCGATGGCCTCGGGGCTGGCATACAGCGTGGCCGGGTCCAGGTTGCCCTGCAGCGCGACCTTGCCGCCGGTGCGGCGTGCGGCTTCGCCCAGGCTGACCAGCCAGTCCACGCCCAGTGCATCGGCGCCGCTGGCGGCCAGCTCTTCCAGGTAGGGCGCATTGCCCTTGCCGAACAGGATCAGCGGCGCGCGCGCCTCGCCCTGGCCGCGATCCAGCTCACGTGCAATGCGCTGCAGGTAGGGCAGGGAGAACTCGCGGTACAGGCTCGGCGAGAGCACGCTGCCCCAGGTGTCGAACACCTGCAGTGCCTGTGCCCCGGCGGCATGCTGCGCGGCCAGGTAGGCGATCACCGCGTCGGTGATCACCGCCAGCATCCGGTGCAACAGTTCCGGGCGGCTGAAGGCCATTGCCTTGATCGTCGCGTAGTTGGCGCTGCCGCCGCCCTCGACCATGTAGCAGGCCAGGGTCCACGGACTGCCCGAGAAGCCGATCAGCGGCACCGAGCCACCCAGCTCGCGGCGGATCACCCGCACCGCATCCATCACGTAGCGCAGTTCGGTTTCCATGTCCGGCACGGCCAGGCGCGCGACGTCGGCTTCGTCACGCACCGGGCGCTCGAACCTGGGGCCTTCGCCATCGACGAAATGCAGGCCCAGGCCCATCGCATCGGGCACGGTGAGGATGTCGGAAAACAGGATCGCCGCGTCCAGCGGAAACCGGCGCAGTGGCTGCAGGGTGACCTCGCAGGCGCGCTCGGGATTCTTGGCCATCGCCAGGAAGCTGCCGGCCTCGGCGCGGGAGGCACGGTACTCGGGCAGGTAGCGCCCGGCCTGGCGCATCAGCCACACGGGGGTGCGATCCACGGGCTGCCGGCGCAGGGCGCGCAGCAGGCGATCGTTGTTTGGGGTCTTGGACACGGTATGCCTGTAACGAGGGGGAAAGGGAGTGGTGCTCAGGCCGGCCTGTGCGCGTCGGCGCCGAGCACGAACATCACCTGGAAGCCGCGCTTGAGCTGGGCGTCGCGCGCCTTTTCGAACGCGGCGGTGGCCTCGGCCTGGAGCAGGTACTGCTCGCGGCGCAACTGCGACTTGCCGCCGACCTGGCCGTTTTCGCGCAGCAGTTCCCAGCCGCCGAACAGGTCCGGCTGCAGGGTCAGCTGCAGGTAGCGTGGTGCCTCGCTGGCCGCGGGAGGCTGCTGCAGGAAGATGCGCATGGACCGGGATTGTAGCCGGCGCGCGGTTCAGCCGCGGAAGCTGCGCCGCCAGGCCAGGCCGCAGCCGTCCGGCCCGGGGTCTCAGCCGGCCAGCACCTCGAGCACCCGCGCCTCGTCCACGTCCGGCACCACCTCGGCCTTGCCGATGCCGCGCCACAGCACCAGGCGCAGGCGCCCGGCCAGGTTCTTCTTGTCCAGGCGCATGCGCTCAAGCAAGGCCTGCGGCGCCAGCCCTGCGGGCAGGTCCACCGGAAGTCCGTAGGCCAGCAGCAGCGAGCGCAGGCGCTCGGTGTCGGTGTGCGGGGCCATGCCCAGCATCGCCGACAGCCGTGCGGCCAGGACCATGCCCACCGCCACCGCTTCGCCATGCACCAGCGCGTCGCGGCCGGCGCCCGAATAGCCCTGTTCGGCCTCGATGGCGTGGCCGAAGGTGTGGCCCAGGTTGAGCAGGGCGCGCTCGCCCTTCTCCAGCGGGTCGCGTTCGACGATGGCGGCCTTGTGCTCGCAGCTGCGGGCGATGGCTTCGGCCAGGGCCGCATCGTCGCTCGCCAGCAGCGGCTCGCGCTGCTGCTCCAGCCAGGCGAAGAACTCCGGATCGCCGAGGGCTCCGTACTTGATCACTTCGGCCAGGCCCGCGCGCAGTTCGCGGGCGGGCAGGGTGCGCAGCGTGGCCGTGTCGGCGATTACCGCGCGCGGCGGATGGAACGCGCCGACCAGGTTCTTGCCCTGCGGGATGTCGACCGCGGTCTTGCCGCCGACCGAGGAGTCGACCATCGACAGCAGCGTGGTGGGCAACTGCACGCAGTCCACCCCGCGCATCCAGCAGGCCGCGGCAAAGCCGGCCATGTCGCCGATCACGCCGCCGCCCAGTGCATAGACGGTGGCATCGCGGGTAGCGCCCAGCGTGGCCAGGGCATCGATCACCTCGCCCAGGCTGGCCAGGGTCTTGTGGGCCTCGCCGGCAGCCATGACCAGGGTCGCGACCTGCAGCCCCGGCTGCGCGTCCCGCAGCGTGGCGGCAACCCGCTCGGCATACAGCGGGGCGACGTGGTCGTCGCTGACGAGCAGTGCATGGCGGCCGCGCGCGTGCGCCGCCAGTTGCGCGCCGTCATCCAGCAGCCCGGGGCCGATCCGGATCCGGTACGGCGCCGCGCCGCCCACGTCCACGCTACGAACCTTGGTCATGCCACCTCTCCACTCATGCTCCAGCGCTCGGCCAGCAGGCTGCCCAGGCGCGCGGCCGCCTCGCTGGCGGTCAATTGGTCGGTCTCCATCACCAGGTCGGCCACTTCGCGATACAGCGGTTCGCGCTGCACGGCCATGTCGCGCAACACCTGGTCACGGTCGCCGCGCTGCAGCAGCGGGCGGGTGCGGTCGCGGCCCAGCCGGCGCAGCTGTGCGTCCAGGCCTGCGACCAGGTAGACCACGAAGCCGCGTTCGCACATCAGGCGGCGGTTGCCGGCATCGAGCACCGCGCCGCCGCCGGTGGCGACCAGTTGCCTGTCGCCCGCCAGCACCTCGGCCAGCGCGCCGCGCTCGCGCTCGCGGAAACCGGCTTCGCCCACGTGCTCGAAGATGGCGGCAATGGTCGCACCGGTGCGCTGCTCGACGAACTGGTCGGCATCGACGAACACCAGGCCGAAGCGTTCGGCCAGGCGCCGTCCGATCGAAGTCTTGCCGGCACCCGTCGGGCCGACCAGCACGAGGTTGGGTGCGGGATTCATGGGGGTGGATGCTAGCACCGGGGCCAATGTCACTGCTGCAACGAAGGCCGCCGTGCCGCCGCGTTAACAGTGGCAGGTCCAGGCTGCCGGTCCCGGCGCATGTGCGCCACCGGACAGGAGACGGAACATGGCGGTTGCCAAGGGCATCGAAATCAGCAGCTCTTCCAAGACCAGCATCGAGGACGCGGTGAAGAGCGGATTGAAGAAGGTTGCCGGCACGGTGCAGGGCATCCAGGGCGCCTGGGTCAACGACACCAAGGTCGAGACCGACGGCGAGGGCAACGTGGTGGAGTGGCGGGTCAACCTGCGGGTGACCTTCCTGGTGCAGTGACGCCGCGCGCTGGCGGCGCCAGGCGTCGCCAGCGCATTCGCTCCCGCACGCGGGCGTCGTGGTCAGCCGCCCCGCGTGCGCGGCTCAGGGATGCTCGCCGGTCACGCCACGTGCCGCATCCAGCGGCACGACCATGTCCGCCAGCGGCGGCAGGGTGCGCAATGCATGCCTGCTGATGCGCTCGAAATGCTGGATGAAGCGCTCGAACCGTGCCGGAGCCATCCCTTCGCTGCCCGCCCGCGCGTTGCGCAGCGCCTGCTCCTGCTGCCATCGCCAGCGGTGCACGACCTCGAAGCCGGGTGCCTGCAGCAGGCACAGCACGTCCACCGCTGACCACAGGCCGGGATAGTCGCGCCCGAGCGCAGCATTGCAGTAGCGGCGCCAGCGGCCGTCGGCATCCTCGTCGCGCTCCAGCGCGTTGATCGGCGCCTGCAGCGCGGCGTCCGATTCGGGCGGCACACCCAGGCACCACCCTTCCAGCACCAGCAGGTCCAGGGGCCGGGCCGGGCGCGGCCAATGCGCTTCGGGCAGGCGGTCGTCGCCGAGCTTGTCGAAACGCGGCAGCGGCGGCGTGCGACCTGCGCGCAGTGCGTCGATGGTGGCCAGCGCCAGCGCCACGTCGTGGGTGCCCGGCGGGCCGCGCGTGGACAGCAGCGGATGCGCACCCGCGGCCAACGCCCGCCGTTGGGCAGCGGTGAGGTAGACATCGTCCAGCGACAGGCGGGCCGCCGACAATCCGTCCGCCTGCGCCGCAGCGGTCACCTGCGCGGCCAGGGTGCTCTTGCCGCTGCCCTGCAGCCCGGAAATGCCCAGCACCCGCAGGCCACCGCCCGCGCGCGCCGCGCCGGCGGCGAGCACGCGCCGCACGAGCGAGGCGGGAAATGCGCTGGGCGGCGATGCGGGCATCGGTCCACAATACGTGCCCCGCTGCCGCACGTGGTGCCGTCCCCATGACCGATCCGCTGTATGCCGAAGCCGTGGACACCTTCGGCCGGCTGTTCGAGCGTGCCCGCACGCTGCCAACCGAGCCCGAACCCAATGCCATGACGGTGGCCACCGCCACCCCGGACGGGCGGCCTTCGGCGCGCACCGTGCTGCTCAAATCCTTCGATGCGCGCGGTTTCGTGTTCTACACCCACTTCGACAGCCAGAAGGGCCGCGAGCTGCAGGCCAACCCGCGTGCCGCACTGCTGCTGCTGTGGCGGAGCATGGACGAAGCGGGAGTGCAGGTGCGGGTGGAGGGCACCGTGGAGCGGGTGGAAGCGAGCGAGGCGGATGCCTATTTCGACAGCCGCCCGCGGATGAGCCAGCTCGGCGCCTGGGCCTCGCGGCAATCGTCGACGCTGGAATCGCGGCAGGCATTCGAGGCCGAACTGGCACGCGTGGATGCGCAGTTCGACGGCCGCCAGATCCCGCGTCCGCCCGGGTGGGGCGGGTTCCGGGTGGTGCCGGAGGCGTTCGAGTTCTGGTACGGCGCCGGGTTCCGCCTGCACGAGCGCTGGCGCTACGAGCGCGCCGCCGCTGGCACCTGGTCAAAGCGCATGCTGCAACCCTGAAGGCCGCCGCGTCAGGCGCCTTCCAGGGCCACGCCGCTGCCAGCCAGCGCTGGGCCCAGCCAGCAATGGGAGCCGGCCGCGGTGAAACCCGCGGCACCCAACCGGCGCCGGTACCAGGCCGCCGCGCGTGGCTGGAAGCCGTCGGTGTCGCCTTCGAAGGCATCTTCGGCGGTGAACGTCTCCAGGAACGCCACCCCGCCACACAGCTCGGCCAGGCCGGGCAGCCCGCGCAGCAGTTCGCGCGAGGGCAGGTAATGCAGCACGTCGGCGCAGACCAGCAGGTCGACCGGCGCGCACGGCCGCAACCAGGCGAAATCCCCGAAGCGGGCCAGGTGCAGGTTGCGCCGCGCGCCGTGGCGGGCCACCGCGTACTGGCTGGAATCGAAGCCCAGGTAGCGCGCCTTCGGCCGCAGCTTGAGCAGCGGCGCGCGCCACGCGCCCTCGCCGCAGCCGATGTCCAGCACCGTGCGCACCGGGCGCTCCAGGTAGTACTCGGCCACCGCCAGCGCCAGGGCGACCTTGCGCGCCAGGCGCCGGGGATCCTGGATGGTGCGGCCGCGGTACCAGCGCTGGAAGTAGGCGCGGTCGTAGATCTTGGTGTCGGACATGAGGCAAGCGTACCGGAATGGCGGCGCGCCCCGCCGCCGGCACGCGGCGTGGTTCGACAGCCGCGGCACCATCGTCGAGAATCCCCATCCCTATCCTGCCGCGAGCACGCGCATGCCTGCCATCGATCCGGGCCAGACCTATTTCTGGGTGAAGGCGCTGCACCTGCTGTTCGTGATGGCCTGGGTGGCGGCCGGGTTCTACCTGCCGCGGATCCTGGTCAACCTGCGCGAAGCCGGTGCCGAGCCGGCGGTGCAGGCGCGGCTGGTGCTGATGGGGCGCCGGCTGTACCGCTTCGGGCACGTCATGTTCGGCCTGGCGGTGGTGTTGGGCCTGGTGCTGTGGCTGGGCTACCGGGTGGTGGATGGGTTTCCGACGATGGTCGGCTCGCCGGCTGGCTGGCTGCACGCCAAGCTCACCCTGGTGGCCTTGCTGCTGGCGCACTTCATCGTGGCCGGGCGCTGGCTCAAGGGCGCCGCGGCGCGTGGCCTGCCTTCGGTGCGCGCGCTGAAGGTGTTCAACGAAGTGCCGGTGTTGTTGCTGCTGCTGGTGATCTGGCTGGTGCTGGCCAAGCCGTTCTGAGGCGTTGCGCCCGGCCAGCCCGGCGGGGTGCTCAATCGCTGCGCTGGAACCGCACCGGCTCCGGCAATTCCACCGGCACGCCGTTGGCGTCGCAGGTGCCGGCCGCGCACAGGCGTGCGCGCAGCGCCGGGGTGGCCTGCACGATGATGTGGTGGATCACGTTCTGTTCGAGCGTGCCGCGCACCGCGCCGCTGCCCGGGCCGCGCGCCCAGATGCCGACGTCGTCGCCGCCGTGCGATTCGGACGACATCGGTACCAGTGCTTCCTGCAGGTAATTCGGGTGCGTGGTGTCGACATTGCCCAGGTCCGGCCGGCCGTGTGCGGGCTGGATCGACGACGGGGCGTGCGGATGGGTCTTCGGCCCGGCCGGCTGGCGGTTGCTGGCACCGGTGTGGCCGGGGCCGTTGGCATAGCCCAGGGTGGTGTAGGGCAGGCCTGCGGCATCGCGCGCGGCAGGGCCGGGCTGCCCGTCGTCGCCGGCCGCGCCGCGTACCGTGCCCAGGATCGGGTTCCCGCGCGCCGGGTAGCCGGCGAAGGTCAGCGTGTGCGAGTGGTCGGCGGTAACCAGGATCAGGGTGTCCGCGGCCGAGGTCATCTCCACCGCGGTGCGCACCGCATCGGACATGGCCACGGTTTCGTCCAGTGCGCGGTAGGCGTTGCCCTGGTGATGGGCGTGGTCGATGCGTGCGCCCTCCACCATCAACACGTAGCCGCCGGGTTCGCGCGACAGGTGGCGGATCGCCGCAGCGGTCAGCTCGGCAAGTGAGGGCTCGGCGGCCCGGTCGCGCTCGTGCTCGAACTGCATGTGGTCGGGCTCGAACAGGCCCAGCAGCGCCGGTGCGCCGGTGGCCGCCTGCAACTGCGCGCGGTTCCACACATAGGCGCCACCCGGATGGGCATCCTTCCACTCGGCGACAAGATCGCGTCCGTCCTGGCGCAGGCCGATCCTGTGCGGATACTCCGGGTCGCGCTGGCTGGCCGGCATGAACTGGCCGCGGCCACCGCCGAGCATCACCCGCAGGCCGGGCCCGTAGGGCGTGGCCAGCAGTTGCCTGGCGATATCGATGCAGCCCTGCTTCGCCGCGGCCGCCGGCAGGGTCGTGTCGCTTTCCCAGTTGCGGTCCGGGACATGGGCCCAGGTTGCGGCCGGGGTGGCGTGGGTGAGCCGCGCGGTGCTGACGATGCCGGCGCCCATGCCGGCACTGTCGGCCAGTTGCAGCCAGGTCAGCAGATGCTTGGCGGAGCTGTCGGCGCAGTCGTGGCGGTTGCCGGCCGAGACCCCGATCGCTCCCGCATGGGTCTTCACCCCCGTGGTGATGGCGGTCATGGTGCCGGCCGAGTCGGGGGTCTGCGCATCGGTGTTGTAGGTCTTGCTGAAGCCGGTGTGCGGAAAGTGCTCCCAGCCCAGCAGGTTCTCCTCGCCGCGCCCGCCGGTGCGCTGGCCTTCGAGGATGCGCGCGGCGGCCACGGTGGTCAGGCTCATGCCGTCGCCCAGGAACAGGATCACGTTGCGCGCGTTTCCGGCCATGGCGCCATTGGCCGCAGCGCGCAGGGCGCCGCTGCGGTACCACCCTTGCGGGGTCTCGTCGGCCGGC
>Ga0079224_100008706_pt1 | contig 13765 bp, 14 predicted proteins | sample Stecom2015_FD_80414 | JGI IMG/M metagenome (GOLD analysis project Ga0079224, IMG submission 80414) | Agricultural soil microbial communities from Utah to study Nitrogen management - Steer compost 2015 | ecosystem: Environmental > Terrestrial > Soil > Agricultural land | place: USA: Utah... | reverse complement strand
AGCACTACGGGAACAGTACGCGTTTACCTGCAACAAATTATTAACATAATTAAAACAAAAATTGACATTCTTCGGCTAAGAGAACATTCATTCGTTCGGGTAGAAATAAACAGATCGGAATCTCCGAAACAATTATTCTCTGCTCAATGTTGTTTTTAGAAAAGGAGGATTTATGGCAAAGCAAAAAGATAATTATGACAATCTGCCTGAAGAGAATAAATTCAATGAAGGCAAAGAAGATGCAGCTCAGGACTTGAAATACAATGCAGAAGAAGATAGTTTTGAGATGGATGTTCAGGGAGACGATGAGGATGACTATGTTCATGAAAATCCGTATGATACGGCTGCTGAAGATGGAGAGGATATGGATTCTGACTGGGATGAGGCGAATTTGGAGGTAGGAGATGAATACGAAGACTTCAATGAGGAGGAGGAAGTTAAAGAATTAGGCATGCGCATCGATAAAGGAAAAATTGTCGAATTGGATGCTATGGATGAGAAGCTGGCTGAAACACCTGAAGATAAACGTACAGACCTGGATGAAGAGGGTTATCCAAAACGGGATACGGACGAAGATCAAGAATAAAAGTTTGGGGATATTGGTTAATTTCTATAAATTTCCGGCAAACCAAGTAGAACGCTCATATGAATGTCTCGGATTTTCTAAACCAATATGCTGCTCATCCACATTACAAATCACCAACTGGCACCAAATTGCACGCTAAAAGCTGGCAGACAGAGGCTCCGTTAAGGATGCTATTGAACAATCTGGATGCTGAAGTTGCAGAAAATCCGGATGAGCTGGTGGTCTATGGTGGAATCGGTCAGGCAGCCCGAAACCAGGAATCCCTTCAAAAAATTATAGAAATATTATTGGAGCTTGATGACGATCATTCGCTATTGGTTCAATCAGGCAAACCAGTCGGCATTGTCCGCTCGCATCCAGCCGCTCCTCGCGTTTTGATTGCAAACAGCAACTTGGTGCCTCATTGGGCTACTTGGGATCATTTCAACGAGCTGCGGAGTAAAGGCTTGATGATGTATGGTCAAATGACTGCCGGAAGCTGGATATACATTGGCACGCAGGGGATTCTACAAGGCACGTATGAAACCTTTATGGCTTGTGCGCAACAGGAATTTAACAGCAATCTTAGTGGAAAATTAATTGTGACGGCCGGACTAGGTGGAATGGGTGGTGCACAACCTTTGGCGGCCACCATGGCCGGCGCAGTTTTTTTAGGGGCAGACGTTGATCCGGAACGGATAAAAAAACGATTGGAGACGAAGTATATCGATCGGATGACCGAATCTTATGACGAAGCGGTTCAATGGATTAAAGAAGCAATGTCTGAGCAAAAATCTTTGTCAGTGGGCATCGTTAGCGATGCTGGTGATTTGCTCGAAAAATTGTTGGCCGATAATCTTATCCCGGATATCCTGACAGATCAAACATCGGCTCACGACCCGCTCAATGGTTATGTGCCACATGACTTGAACTTACGAGAGGCAGAACAGCTCAGAAAACAAGATCCAAAATCTTATCAGGAAAAAAGCATACAAAGTATGGCCAGACATGTCGACTTGATGCTAAAACTAAAGCAGAAAGGTGCGGTTACGTTTGATTATGGCAATAACTTACGCGAATTCGCATTGCAAGGGGGCATTGAAAATGCATTCGATTTTCCCGGATTTACGCCGGCCTATTTGCGACCCTTATTCTGCGAAGGAAAAGGACCCTTTAGATGGGCCGCATTATCTGGAGACCCGGAAGATATTTATGTGACGGACCGGGCACTGATGGAAGCTTTTCCTGAAAATAAAGCGCTCATCAATTGGCTAAAAATGGCACAGGAAAAAGTGGCCTTCCAAGGTCTCCCCTGTCGCATCTGCTGGCTGGGAATGGGCGAGCGCGAGAAGGCGGGAAAGATATTCAACGATTTAGTAAGATCCGGCAAAGTGAAAGCACCCATCGTGATCGGTCGCGACCATCTGGATTGTGGCTCCGTTGCTTCCCCTAATCGGGAGACGGAGGGAATGTTAGATGGTTCGGATGCTGTATCCGACTGGCCACTGTTGAACTTAATGAGCAATGCAGTTGGCGGAGCAACCTGGATTTCCTTTCATCACGGCGGAGGGGTCGGCATTGGTTATTCTCAGCACGCGGGGATGGTCGTACTTGTTGACGGAACGGACCGTGCGGAAAAATGCCTGGAAAGGGTATTGTATAACGACCCGGCAATGGGCGTATTCCGGCACACGGATGCCGGTTATGAGCAAGCCAGTAAATGGGCAGACAAGTTCAATCTAAAGGTTTGGTAATGGCATCGGAAACAAAGATCATTGGCCCTTTCAGCCAAATCATCACCATGGCTAAACTCCCCTTGAAGGGAGCGATTGCTGACGAGCAATTGGAGATTATCAACGATGGAGCGGTAGCCGTTAGCCGCACGGGTTCAATTAAAGACGTCGACACCTTCCAAGAACTCCGAAAAAAACATTCAGCCGCCACGCTTGAAGAGATAGAACAACCTTCAGTTTTGTTGCCTGGCTTTGTCGATTGCCATACACACATCGCTTTTGGAGGCAGCCGTGCAAAGGATTATGCGATGCGGGTTGCTGGAAAAACTTATTTGGACATAGCAAAAGCAGGCGGTGGTATCTGGGATACGGTTACACAAACTCGAGCGGCGACTGAACAGGATTTGACAACCCATACGTTAACACGTGCGGCGAAGCATATCAACGAAGGTGTAACTACCATAGAAGTTAAAAGTGGCTATGGCCTGAATGTCGACGATGAAATAAAAATACTAAATGCAATTCACGCCGCCAACCAACTGACCAAAGCGGATCTCATTAGTACCTGTCTGGCCGCACATATGAAGCCAAAAGACTTTGATGGCGGACAAAAAGAGTATATCGACTATTTGATAAAGAAATTGCTGCCGCTAATCCAAGAAAAGAATTTAAGTAAACGGATGGACATCTTTGTAGAAGACTCGGCATTCGATCTAGTCCATGCTGATTATTTTCTGAGCGAAGTGAGCCGTTTGGGATTTGATTTTACAGTACATGCAGATCAATTTAGCACCGGAGGATCCGAACTCGCTGTTAAACACAACGCTTTATCTGCCGACCACCTGGAAGCGTCAACTGAAAAAGAAATCAAGCATTTAGCTAATTCGGATACCACGGCCGTCATACTTCCAGGAGCATCTATTGGTTTGGGAATGAACTTCGGACCGGCAAGAAAGCTCTTAGATGCCGGTGCATGCATGGTTATCGCAAGCGATTGGAATCCTGGGTCTGCACCAATGGGTTCCCTGCTAATTCAAGCCAGTATTTTAGGGACTTTCGAGAAGTTGACAGTCGCCGAAACTTTGGCTGGATTGACGTTCCGCGCAGCACACGCGCTAAAGCTCGATGATCGGGGTCGGATAGAAAAAAAGCAGATGGCTGACTTCCAGTCATACCCCTGCTCTGATTATCGGGAGATTCTTTATCATCAAGGACAGTTAAAACCACTTACTATTTGGAAAAAAGGAATACAACTATGATAGACCCTAATTTTTATACCCCGGCCAATGAAGGCACTTGGTTTGCACGTATCGATGGATTTGATGAAAATCAGTTACGCTGGCACCAGAGCATTGAACCAATTGATATCAGACGTCTACCGCAATCATGCGGGGCAAAGAATATCGCATTCTTAGGATTTGCGAGTGATGAAGGTGTTAAAAGAAATATGGGTCGCATCGGCGCCGCAAAAGCGCCAGAGCGAATCCGACGACTCTGCAGTAGCCTACCTAATATCGAGGGAACTACACTCTTCGACGCGGGAGACATCCTATGTTATGAGGAAAATCTAGAAAAAGCTCAAAGGCAATTGGCTATCGCGGTTGACAAACTGATAAAACATGGCTATACACCCTTGCTCTTGGGCGGCGGGCATGAAATCGTCTTCGGACATTATTCAGGAGTCAAAAAATCATTCCCTTCAGACAAAGTGGGGATCATTAGCTTTGACGCTCATTTCGACTTGCGAAAACCTGATAGCAAAGGCGTTAATTCCGGAACAGGTTTTTGGCAGATTGCAGAAGAATCAGGCAATAAGAACTTAGATTACCTTGCTATCGGTATACAGAAAGCGGGTAACACACGTGAGCTATTTGAAACAGCAGACCAACTAAACGTGTCTTATATATTTGATACTGAATTCAATCCGACCCAAATAGACTACATCCGACAAAAAATAGCTGGTTTTTGTGATCAGGTAGATAAATTGTACCTCACGATTGATATGGATGCCTTCTCCTCTGCTTATGCTCCGGGAGTAAGCGCTTCGAATCCAAAAGGGCTTGCTCCTGACTTTATTTTCGACAGTTGCTTGAAAGGCATCTTTTCAACAGGAAAGGTCGTGTCAATCGATGTTGCGGAAGTCAATCCTAACTTCGATCTAGACAATCGCACATCCAAACTGGCTGCACGGTTAATTTTTGATATGCTTAATCTATTGGATACCTAGCTTCTCAACTGGGGCATAACCTTTCGACAAAAAGCCTGCTTCTTAATCATTTTACTGAGTAAGTTCTTGATACGCGGCATTCAGGCTTCTTTCGATTCCGTCACCTTGCCACTCAGGAGCTCCGGGGATACTTTCAATTTTCAGAATCTCTTCAAGGCTTTGTCCTGCTTTTACTTTGGTTCCTACAACGTCGAGTAATGAGCTTAAATAATTCTGAAATGCTTTGAGGTCAGCTTGACTGCCGATAATTTTTTCAGGATCTAGACTATGTCCAAAAATAAAAAGCGTATCCCGGTCGAAGGTGTCCATCGATTTCTGAAGAACTTGAATCCAACTCGCAATATCTGCGCCTGCCGATTTATCAATAAATGGGTAGCGCCGGTTAAAGACCAGGTCACCCATATGCACGATGTTAGCATTTTGAAAATGAATAATCGCATCTCCATTGGTGTGTCCTGCGCCAAAATAGTGAGCTTTAATAAATTCCTTTCCGGTTTTCAGCTCCCAGCTTTCAGTAAAAACTGTATCAGGATAAAGCTGTTCGCTCTCCGTCCCGCTACGCTTAGCGACTGTCTTTTGATTAATCAGTGAATTGTTATGAGCGACAACCTTACCGACAAGACCTTTGAACGCAATATTGCCAGCAGTATGATCGCCATGGTGATGGGTATTGATCAAATAATTGAATGGTTTCGATCCCAATTTCTGCAATTCTGCTATCAGATGAGGAGCGGAATGAGGAAACTGAGCATCTATCACCAAATATCCTTCTTCGGCATCCAACCAGCCAATGGTACCACCTGCTTCTGTGAAAACACCGATGCTGTCTCGTAAGGTTAAAAAGTTATAGTCTTGTAATCGCAGAAGTTTGGCCCATGTATTTTGCTTGCTGAATGTCACCAAGGCTGCTGCCAGGCTTGCATTTTTAATAAAGTTACGTCTTTTCATTTCTGGTGCTATCGGTTTATGGAAAAACAAAAAAAAGTTTTCTTTGTTTGTACGTTCTTGTGAGTTAATCGAAACCCAGATTAAAATCTTTCCTTAGCTGATCAAGCATCGGATTTTTAGCCACCATAGCTCGATATTTTTCAGTATCGGTCACCGGTTTTCTGACAGTCGGTGATTTCTGCAGTACGGGAACGAGATCCACCTTAAAGTTATTCAGATTCTGACGAATGAAATTCAATATATCGATTTTAGACTCGATCAGAAGCTGTTGCTGGATTTGATTTTCTACAATGACATCGACCATGTAATTCTCCTTGAGGACAGGACGATTGGCGGTCATTAATGTAAAGAGGCTTATTTTACCCTGACTTTTGATTGTGAATGCAAACTTTTTCCACAATTGAAGAAATGTTTCCTGATCAAAGGGATCTTCTCCAGCGCCTTGAATGTACTGTGGATCATTATTCCCCGAGGCATCGCTCTTTTTTTCATCAAAAACCGTATTGAGATTCGGGATATTGGAACTTAGGTTAATATCCGTCAGCTTCGGAATAACGAGCTTCGGTTTCGTTGCAGGTGCCTCTTCTACCGGCGGCGTAGCTGGTGCTGATGCATCTCTATTTTCCGATGAACCGGTAGACACTGATGCAGAAGCGGCCGGATTCTGCTTTGTCGTGACAACCGGATCAGCAGTCTCGATTTGATCAGGCAACTTCGTTATGGGCGTTTTTTTTTTAGCGGACTCGCCGCTTTCGTCTTTCCCTAGCACCTGCCTGCTTAGTTGGACGGCCGAGCTGATATGACACATTTTCAACAAAGCCAGCTCAACCTGCAAGCGCTGATTTCTACTGGTTTTATAGTTAATTTCACATTGGTTTGCGATGTTCAATGCAGATAGAAGGAGACCCGGGCTGGTTTTTTCGGCCTGACTTAGGTAACGATCTTTAATCGTCTTGCTTACTTCCAATAATTTCACAGTTTCCATATCCTTCGCTACAAGAAGGTTTCGGAAGTGATTGGACAGTCCGGATATAAAATGACTACCATCAAATCCGTTAGAAAGCACTTCATTGAATATCAATAAACATTTTGAACTATCCTCGTCGACAATAGCCTGTGTTAATTTAAAATAGTAATCATAATCCAATACATTCAGGTTGTCGATAACTGCCTGATAGTTTAGATTCTTATTTGAAAAACTCACCAGCTGATCAAACATAGACAAAGCGTCCCGCAAACCTCCATCAGCTTTTTGAGCAATTAAATGGAGGCCGTCCTGATCATATTTGACATCTTCCTTTTGAGCGATACTCTCAAGGTGATCTGCGATATCTTCCACACGTATTCTGTTAAAATCGAATATCTGACAGCGAGAAAGGATGGTAGGCAATATCTTATGTTTCTCTGTAGTTGCCAAGATAAATTTCGCATAGGCAGGAGGCTCTTCTAATGTCTTCAGAAAGGCATTGAAAGCTTGTGCAGACAGCATATGCACCTCATCAATGATGTAAATCTTGTAACTGCCTGTTTGTGGAGGAATTCGCACCTGCTCAATCAGGCTACGTATATCTTCAACCGAATTGTTGGACGCGGCGTCTAACTCATGAACATTAAAAGAAGCACCGTTCTGAAAGGCCAGACAACTATCGCAAGTACCGCAAGCTTCGATTTCTGGCGTCAGGTTCTGACAGTTAATTGTTTTAGCTAAAATACGAGCACAGGTCGTCTTACCCACTCCTCTGGGGCCACAAAACAAGAAAGCTTGTGCTAGCTGATTATTCTTGATTGCATTTCTTAATGTCCCGGTTATGTGTTGTTGTCCGACAACCGTATCAAAGGTTGCCGGTCGGTATTTCCGTGCTGAAACAATAAAATTATCCATCAGCACGAAGATACAGCATAAAAATTTAAATTAAATAGCTATTATTGATTTTGTAAACAAAAACCCCGTTTCTGGGTTTAATTGGAATAGACTATATATTAAAAATAACAGATATGAAAACCTTTAAGATTTCGTTTCTTGCCTTAGCCAGTTTTTGCATCGTCGCATGTAATCAGAACGCTAGTGAAACCGACAATAGCACAGACTCAACAGGAGCAGAACCGACAATGAACGATTCCATTGTTAACACCGACAACCCACCTGCCTCGAGGGATTTATCTTCTGAACCGGAAGTAGACTTGTCGGAAAGTGCACTTACCTATACAGAGACTAATTCGCAAATGAAATTAGTCCTTCCGAATGCAGATGTATTCGAAGAAGGCAGCGCTGAATTTAAAGAAGGATACGAGGCTACGCTTCAGGAAACCCTGAACGTGATTAACGAACGAGGTTTTGGAAAGGTTCTGGTATCAGGGAACACAGGACGTGATGGCGATCCAGCAGCCAATAAAACGCTGTCATCTGAACGGGCAATCAAGATTACGCAGTGGTTGAAAGATAAAGGGCTTAAAGATGAAGTTAGCGTTACTGCTCAAGGTGTGGGTTCACAATATCCGATGATCGCTTACGAATTGAAAGACGGTTCTCCGAATTCACAAGCCAATGAACTGAATAACCGTACTGAAATTACTTTCCGCAAATCACAACTTGCATCGCAATAATCGGTTAGCTATTGTAATTTTAAATATTTCATTGTACTTTTGCATCCCGCTTTAGCGGAAACATAAATTATTAATTTATACTTAAAAATGCAACAGTACGAAACCGTAATCATTCTAACCCCGTTGTTGTCAGAAGAAGTAGCTAAAGAAACCATTACCAAATTTAGCACTTTCTTAACTGAGAACGGAGCCGAAATTATCCACGAAGATAATTGGGGTTTGAGAAAATTAGCGTATCCGATTGAGAAAAAATCAACCGAGTTCTTCCACCTAACTGAATTTAAGGCTCCAGGTGATTTAATTAGCAAACTGGAACTTCAGTATAAGCGTGATGAGCGTATTATGCGTTTCCTTACCATTGCTTTAGATAAACATGCGCTCGCTTACAACGAGAAAAAACGTAGCGGTGCTTTTAACAAAAAACCAAAAACTGAGGAGGCTGCAAAATAATGGCAAAAGAACAAAAAATCCAGTACGTTACTGCTCCCAAGGTGGATGATAACCGTAAGAAATATTGCCGTTTTAAGAAGAATGGCATCAAATACATCGATTATAAGGATGCAAACTTTTTATTGAAGTTCATTAACGATCAAGGTAAACTTTTACCGAGACGTTTGACCGGAACCTCGTTGAAGTTTCAACGTAAAGTTGCACAAGCCGTTAAACGTGCTCGTCACATCGGCCTATTACCTTATGTTGCAGATTCATTAAAATAAACGGAGGTAGAGAAAATGGAAATTATTTTAAAACAGGATATTAAAAAACTTGGTGAAAAGGACGATATCGTTGTAGTTAAGCCTGGATATGGTCGCAACTATCTGATTCCCCAAGGTTTTGCTGAATTAGCTACCCCGTCTGCAAAGAAAGTTTTAGCAGAAAACATCAGACAAGCACAATTCAAACAAGACAAGATTAAACAAGATGCTGAAGCTTTAGCGGGCAAACTTGAATCTGTAAAATTAACTATCGGAGCAAAAGCTGGCGAAAGCGGCAAGATCTTCGGTTCGGTTAATACGATCCAAATTGCCGATGCTCTTAAAAAACAGGGCTACGAAGTGGATCGTCGTCGCATTACTTTTGAGGAAGAACCAAAGGTTATTGGCGAATACATAGCCAACCTGAACCTCCATAAAGAAGTTAAAGTTCAAGTTCCTTTTGAAGTAATTGCTGAATAAATTGCGTTACTAAAACAAAGAAGGCTATCCATAACGGGTAGCCTTTTTTTGTCGTGATACACCAACGATGGCAAAACGGAAATCCCGAAAGAAGAAACTAACCAAGACGAAACGGGCTCTTAAGATCCTGTTAAGAACATTTATTTACTTCGTGGTTATCAGCGTGGTATGGGTCATGCTCTATCGCTTTGTCAATCCACCGATTACCTGGCTGATGATACAAAGAAGCTCCCAGGACATCGAAAATACAAAGCCCCCTGTGCCAAGAAAATGGATAAAGTATGAAGATCTGTCTGAGAACCTGAAACGTGCAGTGGTAGCAAGTGAAGATGCGCGTTTTATGCAGCACGGAGGATTTGACAAAAAAGCCATTCGGGAGGCTCTCCAGAAAAACAAAGCAGGTGGATCGCTCCGCGGTGGCAGTACGATCAGTCAACAAACGGCCAAAAATGTATTCCTTTGGCCTCAACGCTCATGGGTGAGAAAAGGTCTGGAAGCTTGGTTTACAATCTTAATCGAAGCGCTTTGGGGTAAAAAACGTATTCTGGAGGTTTATTTGAATGTGATTGAAATGGGACCTAATTTGTATGGGGCTGAGTCAGCTACCCAATATTACTTTAACAAATCGGCCAAGAGTTTGACAAAGCGACAAGCAGGGCTGATTGCAGCGGTTCTCCCTAATCCGCTAAGATGGTCACCGGCAAAACCGACGAACTACATCAGCAATCGGGCGTACCGGATTGTTCGATACATGCCTCACAGCGCAATTCCTAAGTAGAGAACTTAAACACCCGACTATGCCAGCTATCTTTCATAGGAACGATCCAGCGTTCGGCTAGCTCCTTACTATTCTGCACTGTATTATCAAAAACCAAGGTATCTTCATTTACTTCTCCGGCTGCCAATAAATTTTCCAGTTCAATTCTTGAAACAGCCTTTACCAGATCACCCTTAAAATAAGCCGTTTGCATTCGATCAAATAAATCGATACCGAGTTCATCTTCAATTGCCTTTAAAAAACGCACCGAAGAATCGATCGAACAGCCCGAAGCTGCCTCCAGATCCTCATTCAGAAATAAAATAACAAAGCGGTTATATCGAACTTCGGCACGTGCCGCGAGTTCCTTGCCATGAGCCTTCCACTGTTCAGTAAAACCATGTAGTTTATTTTCAGCGAGAGCAACTTCTTGTTCCGAAAGCTCTCTATTTGATTGGTAAATCCAGATACGTTCCATTTCTTCTGTTGCTTTTCAACAAAAATAGGGATTTATTTTTCGGTTAAGCAGCGGGTTTTATAATTCGATTGCAATATTCAAAAAAATAAAGCGGGTCAACTGAATGACCCGCTCCCTAATCTAACCTAACCATACTTAATTAACCATTGAAAAGAATTAATAAGTCTCTTTAAGCACCGCCGAGATGCCATTTCTTTTGACTTTGATGCCCGCTGCACCTTCGCTATCGATTTTATCTTTAAACAATACTTTATCCGCAATACGATAAGCATATAACTCCTCGTCATGCTGAGTTATATCCAAGCCCTGCTCCTCTTCTTCTTCGCTTACACGGATCGGATCAATCAGATCTACCAATTTGAAGATCCCATAAGACACAGCAAAGCTATATACTGTAACGATCAAAATACCTCCTACCTGAGCGAGAAAAAAATTAGTTTCTCCAAAAAGGAGCCCGTCTGCCCCATCCGGATTAACTACCGTGCTCGCAAATATACCGGTCAAGAACATGCCTATAACACCGCCTACACCATGACAAGGAATAACGTCCAATGTATCATCTAAAGAAGATTTAGATCTCCATTCGACAGCTAAATTGGAGATAACTGCGGCAATTACGCCAATGAACACACTGTGAGGAATCGCAACAAAACCAGCCGAGGGAGTAATAGCTACCAATCCGACAACCGCGCCGATACAGAAACCGACAACTGAAGGTTTTTTCCCCCGAAGTACATCAAAGAACATCCAAGCTAAGCCCGCCGAAGCTGCAGCAATATTTGTCGTTGCGAAAGACGAGACTGCTAACGAGTTGGCCGCCAATGCAGATCCGCCATTAAACCCGAACCATCCGAACCAAAGAAGTCCGGTACCAATTAATACATAAGTGATATTTGCCGGCTGAATCTTGATATTATTTACATGTGATTTTCTTCTTTTAAGAACCAAGACGCCTGCTAATGCAGCGCAACCGGCTGAGATGTGAACAACCGTACCACCTGCGAAATCCAGCACACCAAGCTGAGCAAGAAAACCATCGGGATGCCAGCTCCAGTGGGCCAAAGGTGCATAGACCAGAAGGGAAAAAAGAACAATAAACAAGATATAGGAAGTAAACTTGATCCGCTCAGCTACCGCACCAACGACAATTCCCGGTGTAATGATGGCAAACATTAAATGAAAGAATGCAAACAAAGCAAATGGAATCGTGGGCGCTCCTGCCCATGGTTCGCCCGAAACAACGTTCTGAAAAAACAGAAAAGACGTCGGATTACCAATAACACCTCCAAGAGACTCGCCGAAACAAAGACTGAAACCCACAACGATCCAGAAAACGCTGACTATTCCGGCAGAAACAAAACTCTTAATCATCGTCGAGATCACATTTTTACTGTTGACCATTCCTCCATAGAAAAAGGCCAAACCGGGCGTCATCAAGAAAACAAGAGCTGCGGAAATCAGAACCCAAGCTATATCGGAACTACTATATATTCCTTCGCCATCGAAACTAAATTCGGGACTGATAAAAAGAGTGGTTACCGCGATTACCGTCAGCAGTAAAAACGGCACGATTTGTTTTATTGACATACTTTTCATGATAATTTATTAAAATATTGTACTAATTAAGTAAAAATAGTAGATAAAAATCAGATATTATCTTTTTATTTCTATATTTTCAAGATATATATCATTTTTTACTATTATTAATGATGTAAAAATATAAAATTTTACTAAAAAACAATTTACATATCATAAAAATATTAATTTTTACATTTTTTATAATATATAATCAACTTTCAACACAAAAAATATGATATATTTCAATTTTTAACGAGCATAAATCTATTTTTCAAAAAATAAAGATCTGAATCAGAAAATAATATCTTACTTTTTAACAAAACGGTAATACAAATCTTTTATTCAGATAATATCTATACCCTATTTTTATCCTTGACAAATGATAGCTTTGCTCTTCCCCCAGTCAATCGTGGTTATATTATGAACAAAAGGAAATTGAACATCTTGTATGCAATTCAAGGCACAGGAAACGGCCACTTAAGCAGAGCCCGCGATATTATACCTGTTCTTCAGAACAAAGGGAATCTTGATCTGCTGATAAGTGGCACCCAAGCCGATGTCGATTTACCTTACGATATAAGATATCGTTTTAATGGATTGAGCTTTATTTTCGGAAAGAAAGGCGGTGTCGATCTGGTCGAGACTTATAAAAGAGGAGATATCCGGCGGTTATTAATGGAAATAAGACAATTGAAACTGGAAGAGTACGATATCGTTATCAATGATTTCGAGCCTGTGTCAGCCTGGGCTTGCTATTTAAAAAATAAACCATGCATATCATTGAGCCACCAAGCCGCGGTACTTGGCAAAAAAGCACCCAAACCTAAAAGCCAGGATTTAATCGGCAAGATGACCTTAAAAAACTATGCGCCGACAACTGCCCAATTCGGTTTTCATTTTGATCGGTATGATGACTTCACCTTCACCCCCGTTATCAGACAAGAAATACGCGACCAAAAACTAGCCAATAAAGGACATTTCACCGTTTATCTCCCTTCTTATGACGATAAAAAAATTATCAATGTTCTTTCCGAACTGTCCGATACAGAATGGCAGGTATTCTCTAAACATACTAAAAAGGATTATCGGACAAAAAATGTCTCGGTTTACAAGATCAATAATGAGCAATTTATTCAGAGCATGGTCAACTCAACAGGTGTCCTTTGTGGTGCTGGATTCGAAACGCCGGCAGAAGCATTATATCTAAAAAAGAAACTGATCGTCATACCTATGAAAAATCAGTTTGAACAGCATTGCAATGCCGCCGCCCTCAAGTCAATGGGTGTACCAGTTTTAAAAAACTTAAAAAAGAAGCATCTACCGAAAATTAAAGAATGGATTGACAGCGGCCAGGTAATTTCCGTAGATTATCCTGACAACACGGAGGAAATTATCGATTTAATCCTATCTAAACATATTAACGAAGATACCGTTGTATAACCTATGAGGAAGTGTGATTTCGGCGACAATTTCAACTGGGGAGTTTCCACAGCTGCCTATCAAATAGAAGGTGCTTACATGGATGACGGTAAAGGCTTGTCAATCTGGGATCAATTTGCTAGTAGAAAAGGTAAAATCCTCAACAATGAAACAGCAAATATCAGTGCAGATTTTTACAACCGATTTGAAGGCGATCTGGCTTTAATGAAAGCCATGGGAATCCCAAACTTTAGATTCTCGATATCCTGGAGCCGGATATT
>Ga0079224_100008705_pt1 | contig 13766 bp, 10 predicted proteins | sample Stecom2015_FD_80414 | JGI IMG/M metagenome (GOLD analysis project Ga0079224, IMG submission 80414) | Agricultural soil microbial communities from Utah to study Nitrogen management - Steer compost 2015 | ecosystem: Environmental > Terrestrial > Soil > Agricultural land | place: USA: Utah... | reverse complement strand
GTTGTTTAAATATGAAAAACTGTCTTTCATAATTCGAGCGCAAATGTAAACTGCAAAAATGTATATGCAAAATTATTTTTGAAAATATCGGGTCAGCTTGCCCTTCGGGTAGGATTCTGGCGTTTAAACGGGTCTTTTTGCGAAAAAAAATAATTTACCGATTAGGTAAGGCATTTTGAAAAGGAAATAGAGGGTCGAGTGCGGGAAGTGGGGGAAGAATCCCGTCCGCTAAAATTGTTTCGGCTTCCTGCCGATTGCGGCAAGGGATGCAATTTCCTCAATACGTTGGGCTCGGGTTTCCTCTCGTTTGGCAGAAATCACCCAATAAAGCATGCCTTTCTTTGCCGACTTGCTCAAGCCGAGGAAAAAATCTTTCGCTCCTGCCTTTTCCTCCAGCGCCGTCTCCAAGTCCTTGGGAATCAGCAAGGCTTCTACTTCATCCAGCGCGTTCCATGAGCCGTTTTGCTGGGCGATTTTGACCACTCTCAGACCGGCCTCGGTCATCAATCCCTCAGCGATCAAACGTTCGATTTTGTCTTTGTTGATTTTTGACCAGTTGCTTTTGGCTTTTCGTTTCGTGAAGAACTGGTGGGTGCTGCCTTTTTCAACGGCGATTTTTTTGCTGTCAATCCAGCCATAGCACAGGGCAACGTCTACGGCTTGGCTCCAGGTGATCGAGGGCTTGCCGGAAGCTTTGTTGAACTGAACCAACCATACCGATGTCTTGAGATGATGGTTCTGGTCCATCCATTCTCTCCACTCTTCCACAGTTTGCGGATAAAAGATGTCAGTTGATGTCTGCATAGCCTTGTTTGCCTTTTCATGCAAAAGTAGGACGCCAAATGACAACCCTTTGTCAGGAACGCTTGGTATTGTCTTTATCTTTTTTCGATATTGGTCGTACATAGGTTACTCTTTCTGCATCAGGGCTCCGTTGTCTCCCGCAGGATGCTGTATAATGACGAAGAAATATCCTTCTCCCAACTGACTAAAGGCAACCCACCTATAACTTAATAACTGATAACTTAATAACTAGGGACCAATAACTGAAAAGAGGCGCGTTTTATCTTAAGCGGACCAAAGCTCCTTTGCGTTTTACCAGGTTCTTGTAGTCCCATTGGATGCTTCTGGCCTTATCCAGCCAGCGCATAAGGTCCTTTTCATCGATCTGGCTCCTATGGGTGTAGAGGACGGACGCATCTTTAAACTTGCCGGTTCCGGGCTTAAGCTGCGCTTCTTCAAAATCCACACCGCTCCAGAACATCAGTCTGATACCGTCTTTCAGCTTGCTGTAGCCCACCACCGGATTCCCTTCCAGAAACCACACGGGATGGGCATGCCAGATCTTGCTTTCTGCCTCTGGGAGATGCTGATAAATATGTTGGCACAGGCGGTGGCAGATCTCTCGGTATGCGTCGGATTGGGAGTCGTTGTAGTTTTGGATATCGCTGCTCATCATCGCTCGGCAATTTTATGACGGTGAATTTGTTTTTCTAAAAGGGTCTGAAATAAGGCCTGCTCGTAAAGGGCGAAAACGGCCACGGCACGGAAGTGAGGATAATCAGCAGTCCTACCGCAAACCAGATGGCCATGATTTTAAATTTTTCGGCATCTTTCGTTTCTCGTTTGGCTTTGCCCGAACCGATGCTGATCACCGCTACCGCCAGAAACATCATTACGCTGTGCTCCATGCTGAAAAACCGGATGTCTCTTTGATGGACAGCATCTTGGAAGTGATGCAAAAAATAGTCAACGATCGGGCTGATGAAGTAGAGTCCCAGGCCCAGGAGAAATTGGATGTGCACAATGGTGGCCGTCCAATGTCTGACCGAATGATCTACTGAGGTAAAATTACTTTTCGAACGCCATCCTTGGTAGGCCCGCATGATGGCGTAGAGCAGGCTGGCCAACACCAACCAACGAACTAAGGAATGGGAAGCTAATAAGATCGGATACATGTCAGGCTGAATCAGTGTAAAGTCGCCCTATGTAATTCCTGTTGCACTCTATTAGCCTCTGGATGCATTCGGTTTTTAAAAGGGCTGTGACTAAAGTACTATTTTTTTCGACATCAAGCAGTGTGCAAAGGCGTTTTTTAGAAGAGAAGGAAAGCTGATAACCGTAAAGCTCCGTATACTCTCGCCGTATCAATGTCACCTGTCGTAAAATTTCAAAAACCTCATTGTTTTTCCAAGGCAACAAAACCTGACGATTGATGAAAGAATTATGGATTTGTTAAAGGTATTTGTCACGAAACCAGTTATTTCACCGTTCAGGGCAATGTATAGATCCTTTTATCCTATAAACCCTCTACAATGAAAAAGTATTACGCGATCCCACTTCTCTTTGCTCTCACCATTTTTCTGGGCGGTTGTCTAAATGGAACGATAGATGAGCCTACCATCATTATCGAACCTCCACTTGTCCAATTGGTTTCCACGGACACCATCGGCTCAGGCAGCTATATGGGCTTTACCATTGGGGAAAAGGCGGAGGAAATTTACGTACATGTAACCGCCCTGCAAGCCTCAGAAGGGGTAACCTACCTCAATGTGGTGGGAAATGTATTTGATGGGCTCGGCGGTTTGGAAGAAAGAATGCCTTTGTACCAGTTAATCTTCCTGGATCAAAAGCCGGGGTCGGATGGCGGCGTCCAGCTTGCGTTGACCGATGGGCGTGTCAGCAGTATTTTTCTCAATAGTGGCAAAGAGCTAACCCAATGGCCCGAGAAGCCACGCCTGTTGCCGGCTGTTCAGGTAGGGGATGCGGCAGAAGCGCTCTATCCTAAGCTGGAGCAAATAAGCGCTGATAAGTCTTACAGAAATAAGTTTGAGTACGTCTCGCTACTAACCAAAGATCTATCAAAACCTTACGATCCCCATATGGCTGATGCTCCTCAGTGGTACTTTGCCTATTTGCTTGAAGACCATAAGATGGATGAAGTAAAGCTGAATTTCGAGGAGGGCAGGCTCAAGGAGATCCTCGTCAACCACTACCAACGCTACTAAAGAGGAAAAGCCGAAGCCGTGATTAATGGCTCCGGCTTTGTCATATAGGTTAGTGGTTTGTTTTTGATCAGCCATTGGGCAAGGCTGCCCCCTCCAATGCCTTGGCTTTTTTTTCGGTAGGAGGCGCTGGGACATGGTCTTTTCTTTTTAGACTTAAACTTACGATCAAAGAAATCATCGATAAGATCAACCACAGCGCGTCGATCAGAAAGATGTCGTAATATCCCTGTGAAAAACTGTTCCAAATCCAGTTGCCCGTCATCAGCCCATTGGCTAGGGGAACAACAAAACCTACTATAGAACCAAGCATTAGCGTGTACTTATTGGTAAAATAGTTGTCTCTTTTGAAAGTGAAGAACAGGCTGAGGGCAAGCCAAGAATAGAAGAAAAAGTGGTAGATAGTGTCCATTCGACTGGGGTTAAAATCTACCACAAAAAATTTCACCCCAACAAAGGTAAACGCCGTGGCGGGATACATGCTGAGGCATACGGCCAGAAACAGCCAACCCGTCCAAGCATTCAATTTTCTTTTGTGAGGAGCCACATGTTTTTTGTCTCTGGCCACCAGCCAGATCAATATGCCGGAGATGATCACAAAGCAGGAAACTAATCCCAAAACAAAATAAATGATCTTCAAGCCTACACCCCCAAAATCCCCAAAGTGCAGCCGGTCCATAAGGCCAGTGGCCCCTTCTATATAGGAGGTATGGGTGAAGGGATTTTTTTCTGAGATGATTTCTCTACTGCTGGCGTGCAACAACAGCTTACCTTCTCCTAATAATTTGCTACCATATCCGGGTATGCCGACCACCTCGATATGCATATTGCTATCCCCATAGCTGTATAAATTGACGCCAGTGATCTTAAAGTCGGCCCAGTAGGACTTGGTGATATCAACGAAAGCATTGAGGTCGATATCTTCTTCCAGCTTTTTCATCGAAAGGGGGATGTCGGGTGTATGGTAGCCGAAATCCGCATTCATCTTAACCCTATCGCCCCCGTAAAAAAATGACAGTACCGGAGGAGACATCAGGGTGGTGCCGATGATCAGGAACACACCCGTGACGGCATATACAAATTGATAGGGAAGACCTATAATGCCTAAAGCGGTATGGGCGTCGGTCCAGAGGTTTTTGAGGCTGGCTTGTGGCCTGAAAAGGTAAAAGTTGGAGATAATCTTTTTCCAGTGCACCAGCACACCGGTGACAATGGCAAAAAGGAAGAAGAAGGAAATAATGCCGGCAATCAAATAGCCTGAACGGCCATAGAGATTAAGTTGGGCGAAAAAGTGCAAACGGTAGAGGAATTCCCCTATGGAGTAATTGCTGGCATAGTCATAGGTTTTGTAATCGACTATATCCATATAAAAAAAATTGCCTCTTCGTCCTTTTGTCTCTTCCGTAACGGCCGTCGTGTCCTTGGAAGCGGTATAGTTGACATTGATCCGGCGGTCTTCATAATATTTCGAAAAGGAAATATCCCTTCCATAGTTCTCTTGCCGCTGGTTCAACGTGTCCATCATGAGGTTGAGATCCATGTCCTCAAAACTGCTATGGACCAAAGATTCATTTCTTTCCCATCCGACCATTTCATCTCTAAAAAAAGAAAACGATCCTGCAAAGAATATGACGTACAGTCCAACACTGATCAGCAATCCGCTGACGGTATGGGTATGGAAGAGGATGTTATAAACTCGGTTGCTCATGGTTAAAGAAGAGGGTGGTAAGTTTTGCCGATATAAAAGGCAAAGCTGAATAACAGGCTGATGGTGAGGTAGGCGGCCCAGACTTTCCAGCCGTTTTTTGCGAGAAAAGCCGCAATAAGCAAAGCTACCCATAGGATAAAGCCGCCGAACTGGAGGGTCATCAGCATATGGGTATGGTCAATCCAGGTAGCTAGGGCGAGGTGTAGGGAGACAGTCACCAAATAACCGCCCATGAGGCCCGCGCTGATTTTGGCAAAACGTTGGACAGGAGATTTGGTCAGGTATTTTTTATTGGCAGGCATTATTTCCAGACAAATTCGAGTATGATAGATAGAAAGAAAACAGCAGCGAGCGCCCAGGCTTTAACATATCGCAGTGGTGCGAACAAAACCACACAGCTTCCTACTGTCATTAGAATCACTACAAAGGCAAAGATGCCCGATCCTATACCGAAGTGTACCATGCATAAAACCAGAGCAAGCAGGAGCGTGGTAAGACCGACGATTTTGCTTGTATGGGTATGATCCTGTGCCCAGCACTCCAACTGATAGGCCCGGCTTAATTCCGCTTTTTTGGACGTATGATAACAGAGGTAGAAGGCGATAAATGTCAATAATATAAGCAGCGTAACCATGTAAAGTCGTTAAGTATATCATCAGGTAGAGGGGGTGTGCAGGAATGGCTACCTGCACGTTCCACCCAGCCACCGGTGCACTGCCGGCAGCTTCATCTATGAAAATTTGACTTTTAGCCCACCTCAATTTTCTGCGTGGCGCAACGCCAAACAGATTCGTAAGGTGCTTTTTTTGTGCGGCCCGCTTCCTCTTCGTGGTAGGTGGTGGCTTCGATAAAATAGGTGCCTTTTCTCGGCAGTTCCACTTCTACCAATCCATTTTCATTGCTAACCACTTCTTTGGTTTCTCCGGACGGAAGAAACAAGGTCGCGGTCACTCCTGCTGTTGGCTGTCCTTTAAAATAGGTGACAAAGGTTTTGGTCTGGGCGTTTTTCTTAGCCAGCGGTTTTTCCAGCAGATAGAGTTCAGGTCCGTTTGCGGTTAGAGGAAGCTCTGCGATCCTTTTTCCCACATAGACGTGAGCAAAGGTATTGAACTGGTATGCGGTGCTTTCACCTGGATCTTCGGCGGTATGAGAGATTTCAAGCCGATAGGTTCCCTTGCTCTCCGGGGTGAAATGTGCGGTAAAATGGTCCTCATGGGCTGTGGTCGCCAAGGTTGTTTTCTTCCCGTCTGGATGGACAAGCCACAGTTGAAAGTCTTTGACGTCGGAGTACCAATCTGCTATTTTTTCCACTTTGCCGTCGGCAAACTCGCTGTAGTAGATTTTGACCTCCTGTTCCTTGCCTGCTTTTCCGTGCGTTTCAGTGTCGATATATAGTGCATGAGCATGGCTCCATCCCAGCGTAACGAACAGGAGGAGGGCAGATAGGATGGTGTTCTTGGTGTTTAGTTTCATGGTGTCTTCTTAAATGGTTGGATTTTTATTTCACTTCCAATCTACTGATGGCGGTGATGGTGCCCCCTTCTACTTCAAGCCCTTGGGCAGCCGTGCCTGCTTCCCCGTCAAAGACATAGACATAGCTGCCTTCGTTGGTGGTGATGCCGACAAAGGCGGTTTTGCCGTTCATTTCGGAGTAGTTGTTATTGGTGACCTTTACGATGTTGGCGGGATCAGGCGTGCCAGTGATCCAATTAAAGCTACCTTCATAAAGATCCACGACGCCGAATCGATTGCCGGTGGCATAAGGGCCCTTTTCGTCCAAAAGGATCACCAGGGATTTCCCGTCGCCTAGATAGGTTTGGTCGGTGACATGATAGCCTCCGGTTAGCTCTTCTATGTTGAGGTAATAGGAGGGATCAAATGCTGTTTCTCCCTTTTTGATTTTGAGAAAAGCCGAAGGAGTGGTGGAAGTAGGCGTAGAATTGCTGGTGGCCACGGCAGGGGAGAATGCATACACATCTCCTTTTTCATCCACGATCAAGCCACTGGCAAAATACCGTCCAATATAACTGGTGCGGCTGTCTTTGATCACCTTTTCCAATTTCATCGAAGGATAAGAAAAAACAGCAATCCATGCGCTGTCGGGATAGTTGGTGCCAAAGGTGTCATTACAGCATCCTTTGATACTCATATATGGCGCAAATACTTTGTCGCCTACCTGAGTAAGCCATGTGAAATGGGCGCGCTCTCCATTGGCAGCCACCTCTTCGATATTTACTTGCCCTTCGCCTACAATTTGTAACAGTTCGGTATCAAGGCTGTACCAGGAGGCGTTGGCGGCTCCGGAGCGGGGGATTTTCATCATCAGAATATCATCATCTACCGGTGCAAAGGCCTGGACAGTCTCGGCTTGAAAGTCAGAAACCTTTGTCAAATCTCCCGATTGGTTCAGTTCATAGGTAGTGACCGCCCCTGCGTTGCCCTGCCCATACAGCATGCTAAAAAACCGGTTGTTGTGGGTGACATAATAACGGTAGGTTCCATCTTGCTCGATCCCATTGCCTACGGTGCTAATGGTTCCTTGGTGGAGATCATCTGCGGTAAGCAGGTAATCGGCCACTCCATCTGAAGCAATGGGGGTGGAGGCGATCACATAGCGGGCGCCAGCTTCAGGGCCGCCTGGAATGGCATCATTGTCTTCACTGCATCCAAATGATACGGCGAAAGCCAAAGCGATGCATCCTAATAGATTGGTTGTGTTCTTTTTCATAGCTAAGGTTTTATAGGTGTTATAGGATAAAATATCTGATTTTGCCGGTAAAGCTTCGTCCCGGCTTTTGAAGGCTGAAATTATCGTACAGGGGCTTGTCCAGCAGGTTGCGGCACTCCACGGTGAACTGGAATTTGTTCTTCCCGCCCAAGGTGTAAGTGAGGTTTAGATCATGGGAAACTTGCTCTGGAACCTCCAGCTTGTCACTTCCTAGGCTCGGCCAGTAGAGATAAAACTCGTGGACATACAGTAGGTTGTATCCCAAGGAGAGCTCATTCCCGTCTTTGATCAGGTCGCTGAACGTGTAGGCGGCATCGGCATTGCCAAAGAGATAGGGCATGTTGGGGATCCTGTCCCTATGTACTACGCTCTCTACGGTCTGGCCCTCGACAAAGCGGGTGTTGTTTCGCAAGTCCTGATAGGAAGCATTTACGCCTGCGGTAAAGCGGTTGCTGTACTGGTACCTGAGTTCTGCTTCAGCACCTGTATTGGTCACGTTAAAAAGATTTTCCATGACCTGCATCGCTTGGTTGTTATTGAGTCGGGGGCGGATAAAGTCTTTTGAATTCCGGTAAAAGCCGTTTCCGCTGATCTCCAGCCGGTGGTCGAGAGCGAGATTACCCCAATAGCTGAAGCCGACATTGTAGTTGTAGCTTTTCTCCGGTTCAAGTTGATTGTTACCCTCCAGGTTGATCATATCCCCGAATAGCTCTTCCGGCTCAGGGAGGCGATAGCTTTTTTCAAAAGAACCTTTGATCTGAAGATTGTCATTCAAGAAATAAGATCCAGTCCAGCCATATCCCAAGTATTGAAAAGATGCTCGTTCGTTTCGGTAGGCCAGATCCCCATATTCTCCTGAAGGATTATAAGCTAAAGCAAAGCGGTTGATCTGGGTATAGTGTTTGACGAAGGCTGAGGTACTGAAGCGGTCGTCCACTTGATACTGGTAGCCCAAGCCTGCAATGTTTTTAAGGCTCTTGCGCGGCTGTTCATAGCTGTCCTGATCCGGAAAGAGGGCATCTCTTCCTCGTCTATTAAAGGAGTTGACTACATTGCTTAGGGTCAGCTGATGGTGGTCGCGCCATTGCCAATTGAGGGTGGAAGTGGCGACAGCATTGTTGTTTTTGTATTTATATAGCGAGTAGGTACGTTCTCCCCCGGGCGTGTCATATTCTTTGTATTGCCTAAACCAATTGTATCGACGGTTGACGGTGTCAATATTTTGTTCAGCTCCTAAATTGTAGTTGGCATTGACCGTAAGGTCCAATCCTTTGGTAAAGAGGTCTTTCTTAGCATACTTGAAAGTGGGCATAATGATATTGCCCTTTCGGTGCCAGTCGCCGAAGACGCTGACCAAGCGAGCTCCCGTCTGAATTTCAGCATAATTTTGGCCCAAGGTGATGCCCAAGAGCAGCTTGTCGGCATAAGGTTTTCCCTGTACACCAAACTGTGAGATGATGGTTTCATTGTGGTAGGTGTCATGGAACCTGCGCACCCTCTGGTTGGGGTAATACTGGCCCGTGTTGATGTCGGCTACATCCACATCGATCCAATAGTTGTTATCGGAGTAATTCTGGAATAGGTTGAATTGAGCGGTCAGACCAGAAGGGCTTACATAAGCTGCATTAATGGTCGTTCGGTGAGTGTTGAAGGAGCCATAGGAATAGGAAACGTCCAAGTAGCTTTTTTGGGAGGCATTGGTGATGATATTGACTGCCCCTCCCAATGCATCAGCGCCCAAACCTACGGGCACTACCCCTTTGTATACTTCTATGCGTTCCGCAATATTGATAGGAATGTTGTTGAGCTGAAAGGAAGAACCAAAATCTTCCATTGGGATACCATCAATGAAGAATTTTACCTGTTTGCCGGTAAAGCCGTTTAATGAAAAGGACATTCGCGAACCTACTCCTCCGCTTTCACGGATGCGTATACCCGAAACCCTGTCAAGTGCATGTCCAATGTCTAGAGAAGTATGGTGCAGTTTCTTGGCATCTACTACATTTACATTGTAAGCTTTTTCCCTTATGAGGCGGTTCTCTGATTTCCCGGTGACTGTGACGGCTTCCAGATCCTGGGTAGCCTCCTTTAAGACTACTGCAAGCGACGCTCCCGCGTCAGGTACGATAAGGTTCTGTTGTTGCGTCTGGAAACCTAAAAAGCTAAAAATGAGCGAGTGCCTTTGACCTGCTGCACCGTTGAAGCGGAATTTTCCCTTTTCATCCGTGAGGACCGCCTGATTCACTGGCTTAATTTTGATGAGCACTCCCGGAAGAGATTCTCCGGCAACGGTGGTTACGGTTCCCTGAATAAGGGCTGTTTCCTGGGCAAAAATTTTCCAGGAGGAAATACCATACAGTATCCCCAACAGCAATATTTTCGTATATTGCATAGCTTTTTGATTGGAGAATTAGAAAGCGTTTTAATTGAAGTCATGCAGTGCCAGCTGCATGGCTTCTCTATTTTTACATTTCTTTATTTAGACTAATTATAAACAAATGTAGTTGCTGGCTTGAATGGAATGCAAATATTTCTGCCATTTTTTCTATTGAATTATTCTATGGTTTCTCTGGAACAATAGTGGGCGGTGTAGGAGGCACTAAAAGCCTAACCAAGGTTTTTTTCGGTTATCCCATTACAGCAGGAATTCCTATTTCATTTAAACATTTGATAATAAGTCGTTTAATTGTTCGTTTGAGGGCCTCTTTAAAATTTTTTAAAAAAAATAGAATTTTGAAGAGGAGCTTTTGGTATTTATGTACTCTATGTACATAGAAGCCCGAAAACGCGAAATGCTGATGATGCCAAGCCCAAAATACACCAAATATGAAGCGGTTCCGCCTTCCATTCATTGCGAGTCTGCCCACTATGCTGACCGCAATAAATGGAGGATTTTTGCTCGAACAGAAACGACCACACGCAATGGCAATGATACTTGCTTTCTCCTACCGGATGCGTCTCTAACTTTTCAAACGCGGGAAGGCCTTACTGGAGTGTCCAACACCATTAGGTCGATAAAGGGTCGCGATTACCATCGGTTGGAGACCAGTGGCTGTTGTATATGCGGCGCTGGCTCAAATAAATTATCTTAATCACCCAATTAAAAAATACCATGCAGAAACACCTTTTGGACAGTAGTTGAAAGTGCGAGGAAGCACCTGCGGGAAAGCAACCTTTCCTGCCACCCTTGCTCGATGCATTCTCAGAATGTCGAGGAAGAAGTTCAAGTAGTTTAAATTAAAAAGTATGTCTATGAAAAAAAAGATACTCCGGCAAGCAATGATGGCAAAAAGATTATTGTGTGTCGTTCTAATCCAGCTGATGCCTTGCGCTGCATTATTGGCGAATGCGGGCGAGGCCCATGGGGAACATTTCGAAGCAACGGACCGTCACGGTTTTAATTTCACCGGTCCTAGCCATGTTACGGTTGACAAACGTTATGCGGCGTCGGCAAATGCTGAGGAAAAGTCGCTAGAGAATGCCGCAATGGCTGATGTGACGGTTACGGGTACAGTGGTTGATGGAAACGGCGAGCCGCTTCCGGGTGTTACGGTTTCGGTACAGGGAACAACTACTGGTACGGCAACTGACATTGACGGCCGCTATTCATTGGTAGCACCTGAAGGTTCAATACTGGTATTTTCTTTTATCGGTTTCGTAACGCAACCGGTTGCGTTGGGCGGGAAGACGGTGATTGACGTGGTGTTAGTAGAAGATATTTCATCTTTGGATGAAGTTATTGTAGTTGGCTATGGGGTGCAGAAGAAAGCAAACATGACGGGTTCTGTAGCGTCTATCAACTTAGAAAGTTTGGAAAATAAATCGCGCCCAGTTACCAACGTTTCCCAGATTCTTAACAATGCCGTTCCCGGACTCCAGATTATGCAGAGTTCTGGCCAGCCGAATGGCGAGAGTTTCGGCATAAATATCCGGGGTACGGGGACGTTGAACAATTCATCGCCGTTAATCCTTGTGGACGGGATGGAGCAAAATCTGAACATGGTTAACCCTGCTGACATTGCGACTGTCACGGTGCTGAAAGACGCCGCATCAAGTGCAATCTATGGTAACAGGGCGGCAAACGGCGTGATCTTGATTACAACAAAGTCCGGATCGGACAAAGTGGAAGTCAACTATAACGTCACGTTTTCCTACAACGAACCGTTCAAAACCATCCACACAGTTTCGGACTACGCGAAATACATGGAGCTTTTTAACGAGTCTCAAACCAACCTAGGTCAGAATCCAACCTTTGCTCAAAGCATTATCGATACCTGGAAGGCAGCCAAAGAAAACCCTAACGGGATATCTTCTACCGGCTATCCAAATTATGTAGCCTATCCGAATACCGATTGGTGGGATGAGATTTACACCAAGCAATGGATGCAGAGACATACGCTTTCTGTGAACGGCAGAGAGAATAGGACCGGTTATACGCTGAGTTTTGGCTATACCGACAACCCAGGAGTAATCAAGCAAACAGGTTTCCAGCGGTACGATGGACGGATCAATTTGTATAATGATGTCACGGATTGGCTCAGAGTGGGTACCCGTATCTGGGGTAATGTGACCGATCAGGACGTCAGCGCATCCGGAGCCGATTTTTTCAATGGCTTGGGAACGGTTAAAATGCTGCCCGCAACCTACCCATTTTATGATGGTAAATATGGCGCTCCCGAGAATCCCGCAGATGATCCACAATCCCATAACCCCTTGTGGAACATGGCCGCTGTTAATGGCTATGACAAGCACACCCAAGTATTTACAGACTGGTATGCACAGGTCAAATTCTTGAAGCACTTTACCTACAATTTCGACTACTACTATCAGGATCAAAGGCGTGAGAAAAAAACCTTCAATACATCCATTGGAAAATATTCTTTCTCTCAAGGGGCTTATACCACCGGGGCTGCTGACCCTGCAACGCTTTATACCTACATGTACAATACGAGAGATAACATGTACAAGCTAAACCATATTATCAATTACAATCAAACGGTTGGGCAACATGACATAGCTGGTATTATAGGTTATGAGAAGCAGCGGTTTGATTTCAGGGTCACCGACGTCAGTAAGCTGGGTTTAACCGACGCCAGTGTCCATGACTTAAATGCCGCTACGACCCCTTATTCGACAGCGGGGTATGGGACTGAGCATGCGAGTGAATCGGTTTTTGGCCGCGTTACTTACGCCTTCAACAGCAAATACTTGTTTGAGGCCAACTTCCGATATGATGGTTCTTCGAGGTTTTCTCCGGATTACCGATGGGGATTATTTCCAGCTGTCTCTACCGGATGGAGAATCATTGAGGAATCTTGGATGCAGGATATAGAAGCGCTTACCGATTTAAGGCTGCGTGCTTCTTGGGGCCGGTTAGGCAACAATGCGATCGGGAATTACGAATGGCAGGCAACTTATTCTACCGCCAATTACGCCTCCGGAAATGCATTGATCCCGGGCATTGCGATCAGAAATATAGCCAACAGTGCGCTTCAGTGGGAAGAGACCAACGTGACGAACTTCGGATTGGACTATGGTTTTTTCAACAACAAGTTCACGGGAAGTGTCGATGCATACAACAAGGTGACCTCAGGCATCTTATATACGCCCGACATGTTTATGGTGATGGGTAATGCATCCGCGCCTAGGCAAAATATTGCTGAAGTCACCAACAGAGGTATTGAATTTGAGTTCGGCTGGAGGGAAAATATCTCAAAGGATTTCAGCTACAGCATCCGGGCGAATATGTCTTATAATAAGAACTGGGTGAGTGCCTATCGCGGTAAGCTGGCAGCAGATAAATCGAATATCGGGGATGTTTCTACGGGTGGTAACACCCGCATATTGGAAGGCCATATGATCAATGAATGGTACCTCCCAAATGTGTATAAAGGTACTGGAAAAGGTTATAGTGTCGATGGTATACATGGCGGGCCGGCTGACGGTATGATTCGAACAGAGACGGATATGGCGTGGCTTGAGGCCATGCAAGAGGCTGGGTACTCCTTCCGTCCTTCAGATATTGTAGCCCAAAATAGTCTTTGGTATGGTGAGTATATTTATGCAGACGGTAATGGGGACGGGATTTATGGTAACTCTTTCGATGCTGAATTCCAGGGAACCTCTACTAACCCAAAATACAATTTCGGGCTTCAAGCTTCCGCCACTTGGAAGAATCTAGATTTTTCTATGAGCTGGGGTGGTGCCGCTGGGTTCAGTCTTTATTATTATGCAACAGGGCGTAATGCGAGTCAAACGATCTATGGGTATGCCATACCGCAAAACGTTGCCGACGACCATTATTTCTTTGACCCAGCCAACCCCG
>Ga0079224_100008704_pt1 | contig 13766 bp, 15 predicted proteins | sample Stecom2015_FD_80414 | JGI IMG/M metagenome (GOLD analysis project Ga0079224, IMG submission 80414) | Agricultural soil microbial communities from Utah to study Nitrogen management - Steer compost 2015 | ecosystem: Environmental > Terrestrial > Soil > Agricultural land | place: USA: Utah... | reverse complement strand
TCCGTCGAGGTCGGCATCGTGATCACGCAGAACCTGGTGCGCCGCCTGAAGCCGCGCGTGATGGTGGTGCTCGACAGCCAGGGCAACCCCATGCGGCCGCACAAGATCCTCGACCTCGACAAGGATCCGAAGGTGGCGCCCGACGAGCCGTATCGCATCAAGCGCACCATGGAGCAGACGAGGCTCCAGATCGACCCGCGCGAGATCTTCGCCTAGCCACCCGTCAATTGAACCCCCGCCTTCGCGGGGGTACCTGGTTCGTGCCTTGCCTAGCGGACGTTTGCGATGCCGAACGGCACGTGCCCGGCGGCGACGTGGGCGCGCGCCGAATCGATGTGGCCGCGCTGGTCGTCGAAGTAGAAGTCGGGCTCGAAGGCGCGGAGGAACGCGCTCTTGTCGAGGCCGCCGAGGAACATGGCCTCGTCCACCGAGATGTTCCATTCGAGGAGCGTGCGCACCGCGCGCTCGTGCGCCGGGGCGCTGCGCGCCGTGACGAGCGCCGTGCGCACTTTCATGGGGAGCCCCGCTTCCGTGCGCGAGGCGGTCTGCAGCCGGTGCAGCGCCTCGAGGAGGGGCTTGAACGGTCCGGGCGGCAGCGCATGCTGCGCGCGCGCGGTCTCGTGCCGCGTGAACGCGCTCAGGCCGTCGCTCTGGTAGACCCGCTCGGCCTCGTCCGAGAACAGCACCGCGTCGCCGTCGAAGGCGATGCGCACCTCGTCGGCGTGGCGGCTCGCCGCCAGCATGGACTCCGGGTACACGCGCGCGGCCGGCACCTTGGCCTCGAGCGCGTTCATCACGTCGGTCTCGTTGGCCGACAGGAAGAGATTCGCCTTGAGCGCGTCGAGATACCGGTAGGGCGTTCGCCCTCGGGTGAAGACCCCGCGCTCCAGGCGCAGCCCCGCGAGCGCGGCCGAATTGAAGACGCGCAGGCCAGAGACCGGGTCGTTCTTCGACAGGATCACGACTTCGACGCGCTGAGCCTCGCGCGTATTGAAGGCGAGCAGCTTCTTCACGAGCGGAAACGCGACGCCTTCGCGCGCCGGCACATCGAGGCGCGCGAACTGCAGCGCGATGTAGGCTTCCTCGCCGTCGGCCTCGAAGACGCGGTTCTCTTCCTCGAAGTCGAAGAGCGCCCGCGACGAGATCGCTACGACGAGCTTGCCATCGACCGAGTACGGCATGCGGTTTCCAATTCCGGTGCCGCGACTTTAGCATGCGGGCGCTGGACCATTCGAAAGGAGCGGCATGAGAGAACCCATCGACTTCCCGGCTTTTCACATCAATGCGCGCCTCGGTGCCGGCTTCCGGGCGATCGCGAGCGCGGTGCTCCTCCTCGTCGCCGGGGCCGCGGCCGCGGACGAGGTGCGCCTCCTGAACGGCGACCGCATCACGGGCGAGGTGGTGGAGAAATCGGGCGAGCGGGTGGTCGTGCGCACCCGGTATGCGGGCGAGATCTCCATCGAGTGGAGCGAGGTGGCGTCGATCGCCACGGAGCGGCCGATTCGCATCATGCTCGGGGCCGACGGGGAACGCACCGTCGTGCGCGGCCGCCTCGTCCCCCAGGACGACGGGGGCCTCGTGCTCGAGTCGCCTTCCGGCGCCGCCCGGCGCCTGGCGCTCGAAGACATCGACTTCATCAATCCGGCGCTTCACGAGACGGGCGAAGGGACCACCTATTCAGGCCGTCTTGCAGTCTCCGCGGCCTACTCGAGCGGCAACACGGAGAGCGAGCGCCTCTACCTCGACGGCCAGCTTGCCGCGCGGGCGCTCGAGTATGGCTACGGCCTTTCAGCCAAGGTGGAGCGGCGCAGCGACGAGGAGCTCGAGGCGAACACCGCGTGGCTCCTCGGCGGCAACTACGATCGCTTCCTCGGCGCCGAGCATTTCGCCTATGTGCGAAGCTCTTTCGAGCACGACCGCGCGAAGGATATCGACCTGCGCTCCACCACGGGTCTCGGCTACGGCCGCCACCTTTTCGACTCGCCGGGATTCAAGCTCACGCTGCGCGGCGGCGTGGACTACGTGGATGTCGACCGGCTCGCCGCCGAGGACGAGAGCTACCCGGCGTTCGGCTGGGGCGTCAGCGCGACCTGGGTTCCCTGGAGCGCGCGCGTCGAGCTCTTCCACGAGCAGGACGGCTTCCTCAACCTGCAGGACACCGACACGGTGCTCATCCGCTCGCGCACCGGCGTGCGCGTGCCGCTCGTGGCGCGGCTCAACGCCACGGCGCAGGTGAACATCGACTGGGAGCGCACGCCTGCCCCGGGGCGCGTGCGGACCGATCGAACCCTTCTCCTCGGCGTCGACTACGCCTTCTGAGAAGCGCCCGGCCCGGAGCGGCGCAGTCTGCTATGTTTCGTCTGTCGATGAACCACGACGTCTCCGTGCGTTCCAATCCTACATGGGCCTGATCCAACGCATCGTTGCAGTCGTTCTCGCGCTCGTCTTTCTGGTCGGCGTGCTCGTCTTCGCCTCGCTCGCGCTCGGCGTGCTGCTCGCCGTCGGCCTCGTCGCCTGGGGCTGGCTGTGGTGGCGCACGCGCGGCACGCTCCCAAAGGAGAACCGGCCTTACGCCGGCGGCGCCGTGGTCGAGGGCGAATACCGGGACGTCACGCTGTCCGAAAGTCTCGAAGAACGCGAGCGCCGTCGCTAGCGGCAGCGGCCTGTCTCCTTTTTGAGACAAAAAACCGCCGCCGGATCAATGAGCTGAGGCAAACCCGAAGACGCGGCGTACGGTTTACGCAACAGGATCGGCTTCAGCCCGCGCCAACCGCGGAAATGGCGTTGCATAAGCTCGACACTTCCGCGCGCCTGGCGCCCAGTATTTCCGCAAGCCTCTGATTCGACGTGGCGTTTTCTCCTGGCACGACCATCGCTTGGTGAAAGCTGCGGAGCGGCGCACGCCGCAGCCGCACCTGTCGTGAACATCAAGAAAGGAAACGCAATGAAGAACGAACTGCTCAAGCTGACCTCCGCCATTCTCGCCGCGAGCTTCCTCGCCGTCGGGTCGAGCGCCATCGCGGCCGACAAGGACTCCGGGCAGCAGACGCCGGTCGACTGCAAGGAGAAGCCTCAGGATCCCGCCTGCAAGGGCAAGGAAGAAGGCAAGGGCAAGTAAGAAGTAAAGGCAATCGCCGGCGAAAGCGCGTCCACATCCCCCAGCGAGCGCTTTCGCCGGCCTCCTACGCCGCGGACGCCTTGAAAGCCTTCGGATCGAGGCCGTGGCGCTCGAGCAGCTTGTAGAGCTGGCTGCGATTGCGGCGTGCAAGCCTTGCCGCCTGCGCAACGTTTCCTCCGGTGATGCGCAGAATGCGAACCAGATAGTCGCGCTCGAATGCATGCCGTGCCTGCTCGAAGGACCCGAGCGGATCCGGCTTTTCCCGCAGCGCCTGCTGAACAAGCGCGGCGGGCACGATGCCGCTCGGCGAGAGCGCGACGACCTGCTCCACCACGTTGGCGAGCTGACGCACGTTGCCCGGCCATGAAGCGGCCCGCAGCAGCTCCAGCGCCTCGGGCGCGAAGGCACGCGCCGGGCGCCCCGAGCGCGCGGCCGCCTGCTCGAGAAAATGCAGCGCGAGGGGAACGATGTCCTCGGGCCGGGCCGCGAGCGGGGGCAGCTCCAGGGTGACGACGTTGAGCCGGTAATACAGATCCTCGCGAAAGGCGCCGGAGCGCACCTGCGCCTCGAGGTCCCTGTGCGTCGCCGAGATGAGGCGCACATCCACGGGCAGCGCCCGCGTCGCGCCGATCGGCCGCACCTCTCGGCTCTCGAGCACGCGCAGCAGCTTTGCCTGCAGCGCGAGCGGCATGTCCCCGATCTCGTCCAGGAGCAAGGTGCCGCCGTTGGCGGCAGCGAAGATCCCGACGTGATCGTAGGTCGCGCCGGTGAACGAGCCCTTGCGGTAGCCGAAGAGCTCCGATTCAAGCAGGGCCTCCGGAATGGCGGCGCAGTTCACCGGAACGAAAGGGCCTGCCGCGCGCGGGCTCGCGCGATGGATGGCGCGCGCGAGCACTTCCTTTCCGGTGCCGCTCGCCCCTCGGAGGTAGATGCTCGCGGTCGTTTGCGCCAGCAGGCGGGCCTGCCGCAGCACGTCCTGCATGGCGGGACTGCGCGTGATGAGGCCTTCCGGCCACGCCTCCCCAGAGGCGGCGGCGTGGCCGCCGCCGGCCTGCAACGCTTGCCGGACCTGCTCGAGGAGCGCATCGCCGTCGAACGGCTTGGGCAGGAAGCCGAACACTCCCTGCTTGGTCGCGGCCACGGCTTCCGGAATGGTCCCGTGCGCGGTCAGGATGATGACCGGAAGCCCGGGCGCCTGACGACGGATCTCCTCGAAGAGCGCCATGCCGTCCATGCGGCCCATCCGCAGATCGGTGATGACCACGTCCGGACGCGCCGCCGCGAGCGCAATCAGAGCCCGCTCGGCGCTGTGGACGGCCTCCACGCCGAAGCCCGCGGAACGCAGCCGCAGGCTGACGAGCCGCAGCAGCTCTTCATCGTCGTCCACCAGCAGGATCTTCGGCGGGCTCAACGGACCTCCTTTCGTTCGATCAGGCTTCGCTCGATCGCGCGCAGGGCCTCGAGCTGCTCCTTGAGCTGGACCGTCCGTCGGCGATCGCGCATGCGCTCGCGCAACTGCCCGTGGAGCAGCGCGCCGAATTGCGGCAACGGCCCCTGCGGCGAGCCGGCCGTGAGGGGCTCGAGCACGACCAGCGCCCGGGCCTGATCGTGCAGGGGCGTGCCCGACAGGGAGAGCAGAAGCGCGAGTCGAAGCCGGGCGTAGTCGGCCGGGCGCTCGGCGAATTCGACCTGGGCGGCGAGAAGCTCTTCGCGCTGCTGCTCGGGCGGCAGGCCCGAGACCCAGTGCGCATAGCTCACCAGGGTCGCCACCTGCCGGTCTTCGGCCTGCGCGGCGCCAAACATCGCGCGCGCGGCCGCGAGCTCGTCCCTGAGCCGTGCCGAGCGCCGCTCGAGGCGAGCCTTGTCCCACAGCTGCCGGCGCAGGAGGGCCGCATAGCGTTGCATGCTCGTGCGCGCCGGCCTTTTGGCAAAGGGCTCGAGCACGAGGGCCGCGCCCTCGTCGTCCTGGAACGGCGTTCCGGGGATCGACAGCACAAGGGCCAGGCGAACGGCGGAGCGCGCGTCGCCGCTTCGCTCATGCCGCTCGCGGGCCTCCGCGAGGATGGCGCGCTGCCGCTCGGGTGGCAGCGTCGCCACGCGCTCGAGCTCCGTGAAGAGCGCGTCCACGTCCCCGGCCGATTCGCCGGCCGGGGGCAGCTCGGCGCAGGCCGCAACGCCGAGCAGCACGGCCACGACCAGGCAGCGCCTCACGGGCGCCCCCCGGCATCGGCAGCGGCGAGCACGATGCGAAAGCGGGCGCCGGGAGCCCCGTCGTCGACGATCTCGAGACGGCCGCCGTGCGCGCTGACGAACTCCTTGGCGATGGCGAGGCCAAGGCCGTTGCCGGGCGCGCGATTGCCTGCGCGAGCGCGGTAAAACCAGTCGAAGATGCGCTCGCGCTCCTCGGCGGCCACGCCGGGGCCGGAGTCGGCGACCTCCAGGCGCACGGTGCGCCCCTCGACGTGCATCGCCAGCGTGATGGTGCCGCCGTCGGGAGAGTACTTGATGGCATTGGTCACGAGGTTGTCGACCACCGCGTACAGCATCTTCGCGTCCCCCTGTACCAGCCCAGGCTCCAGGCGCGTCTCGGCCCGGATGCCGCGGGCGAGGGCCGGAAGCCGATGCTCCTCCAGCACGCGGTGCACGATCCGATCGAGCGCGACAGGGGCCGGCTCGGCCAGGGTCGTGCGCTCCTGCGCGCGGTGGAAGTCGAGCAGCTCCGTGATCATGCTTTCGAGCTGTCCGCTCTTCTGGCGCAGGATCTCGACGATGTCCCGCTGCACGCCGTCCAGGGCGCCGGCCATTCCCTTCGCGAGCAGGTCCGTGCCCTCTCGCAAGGAGGCGAGCGGCGACTTCAGCTCGTGCGACAGGTGGCGCAGAAACAGGCGCTTCTGCTGCTCGAGCTCGGCAAGCCGGCCCCTCAGCCACTCGAGCCTCGCGCCCAGGTAAGATAGGTCCGCCGGCCCGCGCACATCGATCGCTTCGGAGAAGCTGCCACTGCCGAGCTGCCGGATGGCCGTGTCCAGCTGCGAGATCGGCTTCGCGACCAGCCAGGTCACCGCGATGCAGACAATCACGCCGAGCGCCATGACGCCGGCAAGCTGCCACCACAAGGCGCGCTGGGCGTCCTGTGCGGAGGCGCGAACCTGCTGGACGGCCGCTCCGACCATCGCGCTGCTGGCGTAGAGGGCGGCTCTCGCCTCCTCGTTCAGCGCCGCAAATCCGTCCGCGAGCTGGCGGCGGGCGCTTTCGCGGCCGCGCGCCTCCCGCAGGCTCGCGAAGAGGGCCGCCTCCTGCGCGACGACCCGATCCAGGTCACGCTGGTGCTGCGGCGGCAAGGACAGCCGCGACAGCTTCGCGGCGATGGCGGTGAAGCGCTCGTGAAGGCGGCCATAGTCTTTCAGGAGCGCCTCGTCTCCCAGAACGAGATACTGGCGCGCCACCCGCTCGAGCCCCGGGACTTCCTCCACCAGCATGCGGCTCGCATGCGCGGCCTCGACGGCCTGCGCCATCGCCGCCTCGCTTGCCGCGGACAGCTTCTCGACCTGCAGCGTAGCGCCGAAGAAGGCCACCGCGAACGGCAGCGCCACGGCCGCGAACGACAGGAGCAGGAGACGGAGAAAGGACCTGGGGTAGTAGCGCCCTCCCGTGTACGCAGGCAGCATGGTCTGTGGGGCGACGCTCACCGGTCTTTTCTACTTGGAAGGTCGAGGCGGGCGGGCGAAGGGAATCGAACCCTAGCATGCAGCCCGGGAAGCTGACGCGAGATTCGAATTCCCTCCCCCGCCTACAGTGCGAATTCTAATGTCGCCGCGCTCGACGGGGGATTGGCCGGACCAGACGATATGGGCAGCGTCCGGGCTCCGCGCGGGCTCTTGCGGCCCGCGCGTCTGATGAGAGAAGAACTAAATCAAGTGCTCTTCCTGGCGCCCTCAGGCGGACGCGAGTTGCGCGGCGCCGCCGCGGTACCTGGCGATCGCGCAGAGGAACACCATCCCGAGGAAGGCTGCGGCGATGAGCGCCGGGTACATCACCAGGAGCTCGGTCAGGGCGTAGTTCCAGTTGAGGGGCCTGCCGATCCCGAGCATCGCGGCGTAGAACCACGAAACGCCCGAAATCGACCCGGCAAGCAGCGCAAGGGTGCGTCGCCCGAGCGGCAGGTGGAGCACCGAGCCTGCCGCCTTGAGCGCGGGGAGCACGGCGTTGTGGAGCACCAGGCCGTTCAGGGTGAGCAGGCAGACGATGACGATCTTTGCCTGGATCTTCGGATTGAGGAAGTACTCCCAGCCGGCGAGCGCCGCGTCCCGCGAGACGATCGCGATCCCCGTCAGCCAGAGAAGGGCGAGCGCGATGGAGACGGTCTTCTGCAGGAAGGCGAGATGCGCCGCCTGTGGCTTCGGCTCCGCGTGCAGAGCACTTTCAGGCTCCCGGCTTCCCTTCAGCAGCCGGGAAACGAACGAGATATCGCTCGTCAGCACGAGGCCGATCGCCACGCAGCACGCGATGAGATGCACGTAAACGATCGCCATGCGGAAGCCGTCGCTCGCAGCGACGGTGACCGCTGCATCGAGTACGGCCGGCATTTGCGTTGCGAAACCCAGGACGTTAAATGCGGAGGCGATTTCCAAGGCAGGTCCTTTCTTTCTGTGTTGTGGAACTCTTCTTGGCCGTAGCGGAAAGCAACACGCGTGCCGGGCCGTCAGCGACTGGGGCAGCGCGGAGTTCGCGACCGAGAAATGCGGCGAAGACGTCGGCCTGCCGGGACGACGCTAATGGGACGAACGTTCAAGCCCCTGTTTCGGCTCGGCTAGCGCTTGTTACCTGCGAGCGACGCCCGGAGAAGCGGGAGTGGGTTTGGAGCGGGCGAAGGGAATCGAACCCTCGTATGCAGCTTGGGAAGCTGCCGTTCTGCCATTGAACTACGCCCGCGCCGAGGGTCCGGATTTTAAGGGATATCATTACGGCATGATCGAGGTCGTGGTAAACGGCGCGGCCCACAGGCTCGAGCAGCCGCTCGACCTGGGGTCGCTCCTGGAGCACCTGCAGATGGCGGGCAAGAAGGTCGCCGTGGAGCGTAACGGCGAGATCGTGCCCCGGAGCGCGCACGCCAGCACGCTGCTCGACGACGGCGACCGCCTGGAGATCGTCGTCGCGGTCGGCGGAGGCTAAGAGAGGGATCTCAATGAAAGACCGCGAGAAGGACCCGTTGGTCATCGCGGGCCGGCCGTACGCCTCCCGCCTGCTCATCGGCACCGGGAAGTACCGCGACTTCGAAGAGACTCGAGCCGCGGTGGAGGCTTCCGGCGCGCAGATCGTCACGGTGGCCATCCGCCGCACGAACATCGGCCAGAACGCGAACGAGCCGAGCCTCCTCGACGCCCTGCCACCGTCGAAGTTCACCTACCTTCCCAACACGGCGGGCTGCTATACCGCCTTGGACGCCGTGCGCACCCTGCGGCTCGCGCGCGAGCTGCTCGATGGCCACGACCTCGTGAAGCTGGAGGTGCTCGGCGACCCGCACACGCTGTACCCGAACATGCCCGAGACCTTGAAGGCGGCCGAGCAGCTGGTGAAGGAAGGCTTCAAGGTCATGGTGTACTGCTCCGACGACCCCATCCAGGCGCAGATGCTGGAGGCCATGGGATGCGTCGCCATCATGCCGCTCGCCTCGCTCATCGGCTCCGGCATGGGGATCCTCAACCCGTGGAACCTGCAGCTCGTCATCGACAAGGTGAAGGTGCCCGTGATCGTCGACGCGGGCGTGGGCACCGCCTCCGACGCCGCCATCGCCATGGAGCTCGGCTGCGACGGCGTGCTGATGAACACCGCCGTCGCCGCGGCGCGCGACCCGGTGCGCATGGCCGGCGCGATGAAGAAGGCCGTCGAGGCGGGACGCGAGGCGTTCCTCGCGGGCCGCATGCCGAAGAAGCTCTACAGCGCCACGCCGAGCTCGCCCACGGAAGGAAAGATCGCTCCGTCCGCGAAGGCCGGAACCTCCGAGCCGAAAGCGGCTTGAGCCGCGGCATCCGCAGCTACGTGCTGCGCCAGGGTCGCACGACCCCTGCGCAGCAGCGCGCGCTCGAGGAGCTGTGGCCCGCCTACGGCATTTCCTTTGCCGCAGCCCCCCTCAACGCCCAGGAGGTCTTTGGAAGGGCGGCGCCGCTCGTGCTCGAAGTGGGCTCGGGCATGGGCGAGACCACCTTTGCCATCGCGGCCGCCCATCCGGAGACCGACTTCATTGCGGTGGAGGTGCACCCGCCCGGCGTGGGCAGCCTCCTCAACCGGATCGCCGCCGGGGGGTTGCGCAACCTGCGCGTGATCCGCCACGACGCGGTGGAGGTCCTCGAGCACATGATTCCCGAGGGGTCGCTCGCCGGGCTGCACGTGTTTTTTCCCGATCCGTGGCCGAAGAAGCGCCACCACAAGCGCCGCCTGCTGCAGCCGCCCTTCGTGGCGCTCGCGGCGCGCCGGCTGAAACCCGGCGGCGTGCTGCATGCCGCAACGGATTGGCCGGACTACGCCGATCAGATCGCGGCAGTGCTTGCGGCCGAGCCGCTCCTCGAGCCGGCGCCGCGCGGGCTCGTCGAGCGCCCGGCGACCAAGTTCGAGGCGCGCGGCGTGCGCCTCGGCCACCCTATTCGGGACTTCTACTTCCGTCGTCGAGAAACAGGCCCAGCAGGTCGTTGAGGAAGCGCCTCCCGCGCGCCGTGGGACGAATGCGCTGCCAGTCGCGCTCGATGAGCCCCTTCTCCTCGGCCGCCCGCAGGCGCCGCTCGATCGTCGTCAGCGCGAGCCCCGTGCGCTCGGCGAAGAGCGGCGTCTCGAAGCCCTCCACGAGCCGCAGCGCGTTCAGCATGAACTCGAACGGGAGCTCGCGCGCCGGCACCTCGCGGTGCTCGACCAGCGTGTCCGCGAGCGAAAGATACTGGGCCGGCTGGCGCGCGCGGGAATGGCGCATGATGCGGTCGGGATAGCTCACCTTGCCGTGCGCGCCGGCGCCGAGCCCCAGGTAGTCGCCGAAGCGCCAGTAGTTGAGATTGTGCCGGCTTTCGCGCCCCGGCCGAGCAAAGGCCGACGTCTCGTATTGCCGGTAGCCGGCGGCGCCGAGCGCTTCCTCGGCCGCGAGCTGCATCTCCGCACAGGCGTCGTGCTCGGGAAGCGCCGGAGGCCGGCGCCAGAAGACCGTGTTGGGCTCGATGGTGAGCTGGTAGGCCGAAATGTGAGGCACGCCGAGCCTGATGGCGCGCTCGAGGTCGCGGCGCGCAAGCTCGACGCCCTGCCCCGGAAGCCCGTACATCAGGTCGACGTTGACGTTGTCGAAGCTGGCAAGCGCCGCCTCGACGGCGCGCACGGCCTCGTCGCCGCTGTGGATCCGCCCGAGCGCGGAAAGCATCGGCGCCTCGAAGCTCTGCACGCCGAGGGAGATCCGATTGACGCCGGCGTCGCGAAAGCCGCGGAAGCGCGCCGCCTCGACGGTTCCCGGGTTGGCCTCGAGCGTGACCTCGGCCTGCGGATCGAGCGGCACCCGGGCCCGCAGGCCGGAGAGCAGCGCGTCGATCGCCGCGGGCGAGAAGAGGCTGGGCGTGCCCCCGCCGATGAACACGCTGGACGCGCGCCGGCCCCAGATCCACGGCAGGCATTCTTCCAGGTCACGGAGGAGGCGCTCGACGTAGGCGGCCTCGGGCAGCGGACCGGCGCGCTCGTGCGAGTTGAAGTCGCAGTACGGGCACTTGCGCACGCACCAGGGGATGTGGACGTAGACGCCGAGCGGCGGCAGCGCCGCGAGGCGCACCGCGCCGGGCCGTTCGAGGGCTATTTCCATTCGTCGAGGAGGCTTGCCAGCCGGCGCAGCGCCGCCGCGCGGTGGCTGAGGCGGTTCTTCTCTTCCGCATCGAGCTCGGCGGCCGTCTTGCCGAGCGCCGGCAGGTAGAACAATGGATCGTAGCCGAAGCCGTTGGTTCCCCGCGGGGCACGCGCGATCTCGCCCCGCCAGAGACCCTCGGCCACGATCGGGCGCGGATCGGCGGCATGCCGCAGCAGCACCATCACGCAGCAGTAGTAGGCGCCGCGCTCATCCCCGAGCGAAGCGAGCAGCTTCTCGTTGTTGCGGGCGTCGCGCTCCTCGCGCGTGCCGTCGCGGCCGGCATAGTAGGCCGAATGCACGCCCGGCGCGCCCCCCAGCGCCTCGACGCAAAGCCCCGAGTCGTCCGCGAGGGCCGGCATGCCGCTCGCGGCCGCCGCGTGCCTCGCCTTGGCGAGCGCGTTCTCGAGGAATGTCGCGTGCGGCTCTTCGGCCTCCGCAATGCCGAGGTCGGCCTGCGGGACGAGCTCGATTCCGGAAGGCGCAAGGAGCGCCGCGATTTCGCGCAGCTTCCCGGGATTGCCCGAGGCGACCACGAGCCGCCGAATCGCTGCCGGCATCGGTCGCGACGCGCGAGGCGCCGTCAGCCGACCCCCAGCGCGCGGCGCTGGTGCGCGACGAGCTCGGCGATGCCGCGCTCGGCGAGCGCGAGCATGGCGTCGGCCTCGGCGCGCGAGAAGGGCTCGCCCTCGGCCGTACCCTGCATCTCGACGAAGCGGCCGCCTCCGGTCATGACGACGTTCATGTCGGTGCCGCAGGCGGAGTCCTCGGCGTAGTCGAGATCGAGCACCGGCGAGCCCTCGTAGATTCCCACGGAGACCGCGGCGACGAAGTCGCGCACCGGCAACGCAGCAAGGTCGCCCCTGGCTTTAAGCCAGCCGAGCGCGTCGTGCAGCGCGACGAATCCGCCCGTAATCGCCGCCGTGCGCGTGCCGCCATCCGCCTGCAGCACGTCGCAGTCGACGGTGATGGTGCGCGCGCCGAGCGCCTCCAGGTCGATCACCGCCCGGAGCGAGCGGCCGATGAGGCGCTGGATCTCCTGGGTACGCCCCGACTGCTTGCCGCGCGCTGCCTCGCGATCGGTGCGCGTGTTCGTCGCCCGGGGAAGCATGCCGTACTCCGCGGTCACCCAGCCGCGTCCCGTATCGCGCAGGAACGGCGGCACGCGGTCCTCCACCGAAGCCGTGCAAAGCACGCGGGTATCGCCGAACTCGACGAGCACGGAGCCCTCCGCATGGCGGGTAAAGCCGCGCTGCAGCCGCACCTGGCGAAGCTCCGCCGGCCCTCGCTTGCTGGGTCTCATGCGCTAGCTCCCCGGCGCGTTCTTGCGCAGCGCCGCCTTGATGTCGGCGATCGCCCGCTCGACGTCCTCGTCGGTCATGCGAAGGAACTCGAGGTCGGTGGCGGTGAAGTCCTGCACGTCGGTGCGCAGCTCCTCGTACGGCACGGTACGCGGCCCGTCTTCCTCGAGGCGGACCATCTCCTCGCCCCAGGTCATGGCGACGACGGAGGTATTGTCGCAGTCGCGGCCCGCGCGCGCCTCCGCGAGCGCGACGAGGCTGGCCACCGCCTCGTCGAGGGGCTGCGTGAGCACCGCGTTCAGCATCTGCCGCTGGGTGAGCGGACCCCACAGGCCGTCGGAGCAGAGAAGCAGCACATCGTCTTTCGCCAGGCGCTCGGTGCCTACGTCGATGCGCGGCGCGTGCAGGCCGCCCAGGCACTGCAGCAGGCGGTTGCGCTGGGGGTGGGAGGACACCGCCTCCTCCCGGATGCGGCCCTCGTCGACGAGTTGCTGGACCACCGAGTGATCCTTCGTGCGCACATGGATGCGGCCCTTGCGGAAGAGGTAGAGCCGGCAGTCGCCCGTATGCGCCCAGTAGGCGTGGCCGTCCTGCACGAGGCAGGCGACGACTACGGTGCGCGGCGCCTCGGGCAATCCGCGGACCTGGGCCTCGCGCACGATCGCGACGTGCGAGGCGGCGATGTTGCGCGAGAGAAACGCCGACGGATGCGCAAGCCGCGGGCGCGCCTCGTTCTGGAACGAACGCCCGAGGATGTCGACCGTCGTCTGCGCCGCCACTTCGCCGTCGATGTGCCCGCCCATCCCGTCGGCAACCACCATGAGGAGCGATTCGGGCGTGGACCACTGGCCGATCCGGTCCTGGTTCATCCGCCGCCCGCCGATGCGGCTGTCCTGGACGAGCGCGTATTTCATCCGCGCCGCCCCCAGGCGAGCTTCAGCGCCGTGCGCACCTGGTCGAGGAACGGCGCCTCGCCCCGGTGCTCGGGCGGCTTCTCGCCCAGCAGTGCCTTCTGGAGCGCGAAGACGCTCTGCGGACGCTCGAGGTGGTCGAGCCGCAGGCACCAGTCCACGGTGTCGAGAAGCTCCGCCGAATACTTTCCCGCCCAGGCACGCCGTGCCGGCGTGAGCGTGTCCTTTTCGAGGCGCTGGGGCGCCGCCGCGGGCGGCGATCCCGCGAGGCAGGCGTACATGGTGGCGCCGACGGAATAGATGTCGCTCCACGGGCCCAGGTCGTCCCGCCGCTCGTGCTGCTCGGGCGAGGCGAATCCGGGCGTATACGTGGGCGGGAGCTTGCGGACCTCGGCCGTGAGCGTCTGGCGGGCGGCGCCGAAATCGATGAGGACCGGCGAGCCGTCGTTGCGCACGTAGACGTTGCCGGGCTTGATGTCGAGATGCAGGAGCTTGTTGCTGTGGACTTCGCGCAGGCCGTTGAGGAGCTCGGCGAAGGTCTTGCGCAGCCACTCCTCCGAGATCGGCCCGCTGCG
>Ga0079224_100008703_pt1 | contig 13767 bp, 15 predicted proteins | sample Stecom2015_FD_80414 | JGI IMG/M metagenome (GOLD analysis project Ga0079224, IMG submission 80414) | Agricultural soil microbial communities from Utah to study Nitrogen management - Steer compost 2015 | ecosystem: Environmental > Terrestrial > Soil > Agricultural land | place: USA: Utah... | reverse complement strand
CCGGACCAGGTGGACATGGCCTTCATGGTGCAGAAGCCGGCAAAGGCCAAGGGGACGAAGGCGGCTTCGGCGCCGCCGGTGACCATGACGTCGGCGTCGCCCCGCTGCAGGATGCGGAAGGCCTCGCCCATGGCGTGGGCCGAGGCGGCGCAGGCGGTCACCAAGGTGCTGTTGGGGCCCCGCAGGTCGTGGCGGATGGAGATCTGCCCCGCCGCCATATTGGCGATCATCATGGGCACGAAAAAGGGGCTGACCCGGTCGGGACCCTTCTCGTTCATGAGGCGGAACTGCTCGTCCAAGGTCTCCATGCCGCCGATGCCCGTGCCGATGACCACCCCGAGGCGCTCCCGGGGCAGGAGGTTGTCGCCGATGCCGGCGTCGGCCAGGGCCATGTCGGCGGCGACCACGGCGTACTGGGTGAACCGGTCCATGCGCCGGGCGTCCCGCCGCTCCATGAAGTCCCCGGGGTTGAAATCTTTGACCTCGGCGCCCATCCGCGTCGGGTAGTCGTCAGGATTGAGGCGGGTCAAAATGTCGATTCCCGACTCGCCCTTCAAAATCCGGTCCCAGTAGACGTCTACACCGATACCGACGGGGCTGACCACGCCCAAGCCGGTGACCACGACCCGGTGGGCGTATCCGTTGCCGGTGTCTCTGCTCACGGGAGTTACCCCATTTCGCACCGTATGCAGCCGGCCGGGCCCCGAGGAGGCCGGCGGCCCTTCCGTTGGAGCAGGTTACTGCTGCTGTTGCTGCCGCTCCCGGATGTATTCGATGGCATCGCCGACGGTGTTGATGCGCTCGGCGTCTTCGTCGGGGATGTCGGTGCCGAATTCTTCTTCGAGGGCCATGATCAATTCCACCAAATCCAAGGAATCGGCACCCAGGTCGTCAATGAAGGAAGCTTCCGGCTTAACTTCTTCTTCTTCCACGCCCAACTGATCGACAATGATGGATCTAATGCGCTGGAGAATAGCGTCATCCGACATAACCAGCGGCACCTCCTTGCAGTTTCTGAGGAATCACGGCGCCCGGGGCGCCGGTTCAAATCATCGTCAAGCCGCCGTCCACCACCAGGGTGTGGCCGGTGATGTACCCGGCCTCCTCCCCGGCCAGAAAAGCCACCGCGGCCGCCACTTCCTCGGACCGGCCGAAGCGCTCCAGGGCCGTGCGGGCCAGCATCGTCTCCCGCACCTCCTCGGGCAGATCGGCCGTCATGTCGGTCTCGATGAAGCCCGGCGCCACGGTATTGACGGTGATGCCGCGGGATCCCACCTCCCGGGCCAGAGCCTTGGTGAAGCCCAGGATGGCGGCCTTGCTGGCGGCGTAGTTGACCTGGCCGAAGTTGCCCACCAGGCCGGCTATGGACGAGATGTTGATGATGCGGCCCCACCGCCGGCGCATCATGCCTCGGACCACCGGCCGCACAATATAAAAAAGGCCATTCAGGTTAGTGCCCATCACCGCGTCCCAGTCCTCGGGCTTCATCCTTACGAACAGCCCGTCGCGGGTGATGCCCGCGTTGTTGACCAGGATGTCTATGGGACCCAGGTGCTCTTCGACGGCCTGCACCATCGCAGCGGCCGCATCGGCGTCGGCAACGTCGGCCTGAACGGCAAAGGCCCGTCCACCGCCGGCTTCGATCTCAGCCACCACTTCTTGGGCTGCCGCAGCAGATTTGGCATAGTTTACGGCTACTGCTGCTCCACGCTTTGCCAGGGCCAAGGCTATGGCCCTGCCGATATTCCGAGAGGCACCCGTCACCAGGGCTACCCTGTTGGCCAAGCACATTTTAGCCGACCTCCCCTACAGTGGCAAGCAAACCTTCCAGACTGTCCGGATCCTGGGTGGAAAGGCAATTTACCGAAGAATCGAGACGGCGCATGAACCCGGACAAGGTCTTGCCCGGGCCCACCTCTACAAACACCCGGCAGCCCGCCGCCAGCATGGTGCGCATGCAGTCCTCCCACAGGACGGGCATGGCCACCTGGTCGATGAGGGCGGGTACGAACTCGTGGGCCGCCGTCCGCTCCCGGGCGTCCACGTTGGCCACCACGGGCACCCGGGCGTCGTGGAAGGTGACCGACTCCAGGCGCTGGGCCAGGCGCCGGGCCGCCGGCTCCATCAACGGGCTGTGGAAGGGAGCACTGACGGGCAGCATCACCACCCGGCGGGCGCCCCGGACCCGGCACAATTCTGCCGCTTCCTCCACCCCCTGGGCGGTGCCGGCGATGACGATCTGGCCCGGGCTGTTGTAGTTGGCCGGCTGGACCACCGTATCCAGGGCGGCGGCCGTCTCCCGGCAGGCGGCGGCCACTTCCTCCCGGTCCAGGCCCATGACGGCGGCCATGGCGCCCACCCCCGGGGGGACCGCCTCCTGCATGTAGCGGCCCCGGTCCTTGACCAGGGGCAGGGCTTCTTCAAAGGACAACACGCCGGCTGCCACCAGGGCGGCGTATTCCCCCAGGCTCAGGCCGGCCACCCGCACGGGTTCCACGCCCATCTCCCGGAGGACGGCCAGCATGGCCACGCTGACGGTCAAAATGGCAGGTTGCTGAATCTCCGTAGGGATTAGGGCCTCTTCAGGCCCTTCAAGGCACAGGGAGCTGATGGGCATCCCCAAGATTTCGTCGGCCTCGTGGAAAACCCGGCGGGCGGCGTCAAAACGGTCGTGGAAATCCCGCCCCATGCCTACGTATTGGGCGCCTTGGCCGGGAAACATAAAGGCTATAGACACACCATCAACCCCTGTCCGACAAGGTCCACTGGACCACGGCGGCGGCCCAGGTCAACCCGCCTCCGAAGGCCACCATAAGCACGTTGTCGCCCGCCTTGATGCGCCCGGAGCGGAAGCTTTCGTCCAGGGCGATGGGGATGGAGGCCGCAGAGGTGTTGCCGTAATGCTCGATGTTGACCACCACCCGGTCCATGGGCAGGCTGAACCGGCGGGCCGAGGCCTCGATGATGCGGTAGTTGGCCTGGTGGGGCACATAAAGATCGATGTCCCCGAAGGTGAGGCCCGCCTTTTTCACCGCCGCCGCCGCTGCGTCGCCCATGGCCTTGACGGCGAACTTGTATACTTCCCGGCCGTTCATCTGGAGGAAGTGAAGCCGGGCGGCCACCGTCTCGTTGGAGGCCGGCAAGCGGGAGCCGCCGGCGGGCTGCTGGATCAAGTCGGCGCCGGCCCCGTCGGCTTCCAGGTGAACGCTGAGAATGCCGCCCCGGTCTGCCGGCACCGGCCGCAGGACCACGGCGCCGGCCCCGTCGCCGAAGAGCACCGCCGTGGAGCGGTCGGACCAGTCGGTGATTTTCGACAAGGTTTCGGCGCCGATGACTAGCACCGTGTCGTAGAAGCCCGATTGGATGAACTGGGCGCCGGTGGCCAGGGCGTAAATGAAGCCGGAGCAGGCCGCCTCCAAGTCGAAGGCGGCGGCCCTTTTGGCCCCCAGGCGCTCCTGGACCAGGCAGGCGGTGGAGGGGAACATCATGTCGGGAGTTACGGTGGCTACGATGATGAGGTCCACTTGGGACGGTTCGATCCCGGCCCGGTCCAAAGCCTTCTGGGCGGCCGCCACGGCCAGGTCGGAGGTGGCGTTTTCGGGGTCGATGACCCGCCGGCTGCCGATGCCGGTGCGGGAGCGGATCCACTCATCACTGGTGTCCAGCGTCTGGGCCAAATCGTCGTTGGTGACCACGCGCTCCGGGACGAAGGAGCCGATGCCGGCAATGGCGGCCCGTCGGGCCTGCCCATCACCGCTGCCGGCGGAACCGGTCAATTCTGTCCAACCCCTTTGAGGGCAAACACTACGAACTTGCCCCTAAAAACTACGTCCTCGCCCGCCCGGGTGACCACCAGCACCACGAACTTGTCATCGCCCTTCTTGCGGATGACCTCGGCTTTGGCCACCAGGCGCTCCCCGGCTTCCACGGGGCGCTTGTACTTGATGTTGGCCAGGCCCGTTACCGCCACGTCGGCGTCGATAACCGCCAGGGCCAGGGAATCAGCCTGGGCGAAGACGAACTGGCTGCGGACGATGCGGGTTTTCTCGAAAACCATGTCGTCGGTGGTTTCAAAGATGGAAATGGCCGAACGGCCCAACTGCAGGTCCACGAGCTCGCCCACCACTTCCCGCCAGCCGATGGACTTGAGGCGGGCGTAGGTGCGGCGGGCCACTTCCCGGGTGCGCTGGCGAACTTCGGGGATGCCCAAGGCCATGCGATCCAACCGGATGGTCTGCACGCTGACAGAGAATAGATCTGCCAGTTCCTCGTCGGTGAGGAAGGGGTCGGCGGCCAGGCGCTCCTCCAGCCTGCGCTGCCGCTGGGCGCGGGTCAGATTGCGGGTTGGCACCAATGGACACACCCCCGGGCTTGCTGTTAGCACGAGGTACTAATAGGAGCTTTTAACACCAAGTATAAGGGGTGGTGCCAAAACAAAGCAAGAGGGGGCGGCGGCACCGGTTCCACCACCCCCTGCCCGTGGGCGTTCCCTTCAAAGGGCCGCAGCCGGCCCTTACTCCTGTTCGATTACCTGCCGGTCGCGGTAGTAGCCGCAGTTGGGGCAAACCCGGTGGGGCAGGCGGGGCTCCCGGCAGCGGGGGCAAGGCGTCAACCCGGCCGCCGTGAGCTTGTAATGGGTGCGGCGCTTGTCCCGCCGGGCTTTCGAAGTCTTGCGCTTGGGCACAGCCATGATGTCGCCACTCCTTGTCGAAAATCAGTTCCTTGGCCGGTAAAAACTAACGACCTATTATAACGCTTTTTTGCAATTTTGTAGCGGGCCGCCGGTTAAGAGTTCCCTTCGCCTTCCAGGAGGCGCTGCAGCTGGGCCAGCCGGGGATCCACCGCGGGGGCCGTCTCGCAGGAGCAGGTCCCGTCGTTAAGGTTCTGGCCGCACTGGGGGCAAAGGCCGGCACAGTCGGGACGGCACAAGGGCTTCATGGGCAGGGCCAGGAGCAGGTTTTCCCGGATGCCCGCCGACAAATCCAGCTGCTGGTCCTGGTAGACGCCCGCCACCCCCGCCTCTTCGGGCGAGAGCCCCTCATTGTCGCCGGCGGGGACGTACTCCTCCACGTACTTTACCCGGATGGGCATGGTCACCGGCGTCAGGCAGCGGGAGCAAGGCATGGTGACCTGGGTCTCCAAGGATACGGTGGCCAGCACCGAGGACCCGGTGTTCTGAACCGTGGCCTGGACGTGAATGGGCGCGTCGAAACCCGGCGGCAGATCCTCCAAGGCCACGTAGGGGTCGGCGATGGTTTGCCGGTGGGTGGCGCTCAAGCCCTGTTCCTGCAATATTTCCCGCAGATCAATAATCAATTTGGAAACCTCCCCACAACAGGCCGGGGGCGCCGCCCCCGGGCACGGCCGCCGGTTCGCCTGCCCACCGCCGGGCCAGGGCATCGGCCAAGGTGGCCAAATCGGGCGCCGCCAATACTTCCATGGAGAAGCGGTCCCCATCCATTTGGGCCGCCACGGCTTCGGGCATGACGAAAGCTTCGGCCCCTGCCGCCATGGCAGCCATCATTTTCAAGGGCACCCCGCCCACGGCGCCCAGGCGCCCCCGGGCGTCGATGGTGCCCGTCCCGGCTAAGATGCGGCCCCCGGTCAAGTCCACCGGTGTGAAGCGGTTGGCGATTTCCAGGGCGAAGATGAGCCCCGCCGAGGGGCCGCTGATCTCCCGGGCGTCGATTTCAATCTCCATGCCCGGGGGCAGTTCCACCTCCAGCCGGTGGGTCCATACCTGCACGGGCAGCCGGGCCTGGCCGGCGCCTGTCCAGGGGTCGTCCACCGTCTCCACCCGGCCGCCCTGCCGGCGGCCGTCCCGGAGGAAATCCACCGCCACCTGCCGGCCCTCCCCCACCGAAGCCACATAGTCGTGCAGGTCTTCGGCCAGGTGGACGGGCCGGCCGTCCACCGCCACGATCACGTCGCCCACCTGGAGGGCGCCCGCAGGCCTTAAGCCCGGCAGCACCCGCCTGACCTCCGCCCCGGCGCCCGTCACCCGGGGGCTGTAGCCCAGGTAGTCCAAGGCGGCGGCCATGGCATACACCTGGCTCTGCCGCATCAGTTCCTCGTTTTCGGCCAAATATTCATCCACCGTCTGCCCGGGCGGCACCAACTGGCGCCGGAGCACCACATGGGAGCGGGGATCGAAGATGGCGGCCAGGGCGGTGCCCAGGGAAGCCTGCCGGGCCGCCAAGGTGGTCACCAAAAAGGTTCCCCGCTCCTGCTCCACGGCCCCTTCGGCGCTTACCTTAACAATTTCCCCGGCCGGCATGGTCAAACCGGGGGCGATGATGAACAGGGGCACGTGCACCCGCCAGAAAAGGATTGCCGCCAGGAATAGGGCAGCCGCCCAAAGAAGCAGCGCCCTCCGGGGAAATCCGGCCTGCTTGGGGCGGGATTCCAGGTGGTCGTCAGTCAAAGGGATCCCTCCGGGCTTCATTTTACATTGCCGGGCCCGGCCCTTCCGGCGGCGAAAGGCCTTGCGCGGGGAAAGGCAAGGGTTATGATGGCACAAAGGAGGAGGTGGCGGGATGAAGGCAGGCCGCGGCGCCCTGCTGGTGCTGCTGGCCGCCCTGCTGCTGTTGGCGGGCGGCTGCGCCTGGTGGGGAGCCCCCATTAACCCAAGGGACTCAGGTTCTCTGCCCGCCGGCGGCCTCCTGGCGACGGCCTCTCCCGACACATTGCAGGTGGTGGAAGAGCGCCTCACCATCACCGCCGTGGGCGACCTGTTGATGCACCTGCCTTTGGTGCGGGCTGCCGCCACCGGCAGCGGCTACGACTTCCGCCCCCTCTTCGCGCCCGTGGCAACGGAGCTGCAGCGGGGGGACATCACCATCGCCAATTTGGAAACCACCCTGGCGGGAGAAGCGGCAGGGTACAGCGGCTACCCCCTGTTCAACACCCCCGACGCCCTGCTGGACGCCCTCATTGACAGCGGCGTCACCATGCTGACTACCGCCAACAACCACGCCTTGGACCGGGGAGCCTCCGGCCTCCGGCGCACCTTGTCGGTGATCCGGGAGGCGGGGCTGGACGTTACGGGCACCCGCCTGGAGCCCGACGAGCCTCCTTATGCCATAGTGACGGCCAAGGGCTTCCGGGTGGCGGTGCTGGCCTACACCTACGGCACCAACGGCATACCGGTGCCCGAGCCCCATCTCATCAATTTGATTGACAAGGAAGCCATCGCCCGGCACATTGAACTGGCCCGGACGGAGGAGCCCGATCTGCTGATGGTGGCCATGCATTGGGGGCAGGAGTACTCCCGGCAGCCCAGCCGGGAGCAGCGGGAACTGGCCCGGTTCCTCCACCAGCTGGGTGTTGACGTGGTCTTGGGGGCCCACCCCCACGTGGTCCAGCCGGCGGAGATTTTGTGGCCCGAGCCGGGGAATGCAGGGCATGGGCGGCCTACCGTGGTCATCTACTCCATGGGCAATTTCGTGTCCAACCAGCAGTTTCCGTACACCGACACGGGCATCATCGTCCATGTGACCTACAAAATGCGGCAGGCCGGGGACGAGCCTCCCAGGATCATCCTGGAGGAGGTCGCCTACCGGCCCGTTTGGGTCCATCGCTGGCACCAGGGGGGCTTGACCAGGTATCAGGCGGTGCTCACCGGCGACCCGTCGGCAGCGCTGCCGGCCCTGGCCACCGGGGACCTGCAGCGGCTGGAAGAGGCCCACCGGGAAACGGTCGACCTCCTGGGCCCGTCACCCTTGTATAAGCGGGGCCTGCCCCTGCCGCCGGCCTGCACCTTTGCCGGGTCCACGCCTTTGGACTGTCCCCTCTGACCACGGGCAGCCGTCAACGGGGCTTGGTCTCCCGCAAGGAAACGGCGATTTCGATCTCACCGAACTCCAGCCGGATGGGTATGATCAGCCGCTTGATGGCCGAGTTGGCGATGAGGGTGCCCCGGTTGAGGATCAAGTTGGGCGGGGTGATGTTGAAGGAGAGGCCCAACTCCTCAAAGAGGGCACCGGCATGGCCGGAGATCATGTTGCCGAGTTCGGCCACGGCGCTCTCGCAAATTTCGTCGAACCGGGGCCGGTACTCGCCGATGATGTTCTGGACCAAGGCCTTGGCCGTTTCCTCACTGGTGCCGTACAGCACCGTTCCTTCCACGTCGCCGGTGACGCCGATGAGGACGGTGATGTCCTTGGTGGTGTAATAGGTGTTTTCCAGGCGCAGGTCGCCCCGCTGGGGCTCTATGCCCAGTTCCTGCTTCAGAACCCGGTGGGCGGCCTGCACGAAGGGCTTGATGTATTCAGCCTTCAACCCCATGCCTCCCCGTCAACTGATGCCCAACGATCGTCATTCCACAGCCGCCGGCTGGGGCGCCGTGCGGCGGTACAAGAATGGGCCGGCAATTTCCAGGCCCAGGGGGCCCGGCATGAGCAAGGTCTCGGTGGCCCCCACCAGCAGGTAGCCGCCGGGCACCAGGGACTCGGCCAGCTGCCGGTGGACCCGGCTCTTGGCTTCCTCGGTGAAGTAAATGACCACGTTCCGGCACAAGATGAGATGCTGCTCCTCGGGATAAGGGTCCGCCAGCAGATCGTGGCGCACGAAGCGGACCTTGCGCCGCAGTTCCGGCAGGACCCGCCACATGCCCGGCGCCACTTCTTCGAAAAATTTCCGGCGCCGCTCCGGCGACACGCCCCTCAGGGCATGCTCGTCGTAAACACCTTCCTGGGCCAGCTTCAGGATCGTCCCGTCCACATCGGTGCCCAGCACCTGGTGGCCGCCCCCGGGATCCAACTCCTCCAGCAGGATGGCCAGGGAGTAGGTTTCGGCCCCGGAAGCGCAGCCGGCGCTCCACACCTTCAGGCGGCGGAATTCCGCCAGCAGGCTGGGCAGCACATCCCGGACCAGCATGTCGAAAGGGTGGCCGTCGCGAAAAAACTCGGTGACGTTGATGGTCAAATAATCCATGAAATCCCGCAGGGCCTGGGAATCATTCGTGATGCGCCGGGCCAGGGACCCGTAGTCGGGCAGCCCGTGCCGGTCCAAATAGGCCTTCAGCCGGCGCTGCAACTGCTGCTGCCGGTAATGCCTTAAATCCAAGCCCGTCAAACGGCGCACCCTTTGGGCCAGCATCTGGTAGCCGTCATCAGGTCTGGACACATCTACCACCCCCCACCGGAACGCCCGGCGCCTCCAAGCAAGCCAACGCCTGGGCCATGTCGTCCAAGGACAGCACTTCATCGGCCAGGCCCTGCTCGATGACGACTCGGGGCATCCCGAATACGACGGAACTTGCTTCATCCTGGGCCAGCACCCGGCCACCCGCCGCCTTCACGGCCTCGGCGCCCCGGGCGCCGTCCCGGCCCATGCCCGTCATGATCACAGCCACAACCCGCCGCCTCCAGACGGCCGCGGTGGAAACCAAAGTCAAGTCGACAGCCGGGCGGACGCCGTGCACCGGCGGGTCTTCGGTCAGCCGCAGGACACCCGCGGCGTCCATAATCAGGTGACGGCCGCCCGGTGCGATCCAAACCTCGCCGGCCCCGGGCTTCACACCGTCCTGGGCTTCCTGCACCGGCACGGCGGACATGTCGTCCAGGCGCCGGGCCAGGGAAGCGGTAAAGCCCGGAGGCATGTGCTGCACCACCAGCACCGTCCAGGGGTAGTCCTGGGGCAGTTGGGGAATGACCACCGACAGGGCGCCGGGGCCGCCGGTGGAGCAGCCGATGACGATGACCCCCACCGGTGGCGCACCGGCCGGCCCGCTGCCTGCCGGACCGCCGGCCTCGGGGCCCGCGGCCTTCCCGGGGGTCTGGACGGGCCTGGGATAGGGCCGGGATGGCAAGGCCCCTCCCCGCGGGCGGCTCCGGGCGGCGGCGGCCACCTTCTGCACCAGTTCGTCCCGCACATCGCCCAGCTGGAGGGAGATGGCGGCGCCCCCCGGCTTGGCCACCACGTCCACCGCCCCCAGGGCCAGGGCCTCCACCGCAGCCGGGGCTTGGGCCTGGGTCAAGCCCGACAGCATCACCACGGGAGTGGGAGCCTGGGCCATCAACAGCCGCAACATATCCAGCCCGTTCATCTCCGGCATCTCCACATCCAGGGTGATCACGTCGGGGCGGAGGGCCAAGGCCTTCTCCAGGCCCAGGCGGCCGTTGGCGGCGGTGCCCACCACGGTGAAGCCGGCTTCTGTCAGAAAGCGAGACACCATCTGCCGCATGAGGGCCGAATCATCCACCACCAGCACCCGTACGCCCTTGGTCATTCAACCCACCTGTTTCCGTACTACGTTCTGCACCCGCTCGGCCTCGAAAGGCTTGACGATGAAGTCCCTGGCCCCGGCCTTGATGGCTTCCAATACGGCGCTCTTCTGCCCCAGGGAGCTGCACATGACCACCTTGGCCTCGGGGAATTGGGACTTGATGGTCTTCAAGGCCGTCAGCCCGTCCATGTTGGGCATGGTGATGTCCATAAGCACCAGGTCGGGCTTGTTGGTGGAGTAGGCCTCCACCGCCTGCTCGCCGTCACCGGCCTCGATGACTTGGTGACCTTCCTCTTCCAGCAGCTTCCGCAACCGCATCCGCATGAACTGCGCGTCATCCACCACCAGTACCAGCGCCACCCGGTCAACCTCCCTTTAACTGGCGGAAATTATCGCGGGCCAAGACCTGCCGGGCCTCCCGGCACAGGCTGGGCACGTCCACGATGAGGGCCACCCGGCCGTCGCCCAGAATGGAGGCTCCGGATATGCCGCCCACCCTGCCGGTGAGCGGCCCCAAACTTTTGATCACGATCTCCTCTTCGCCGATGAGGCGGTCCACCATGAGGGCCAAGGGCTCCATGTCCCCTTGGATGACGACCACGGGATTGGGCTCGTCTTCGGCCCAGACTACAGCCCCTTCCTCGCACCAAAGGTGGGCGGGGTTCAGCAGGGGGACCGTGGTGTCCCGTACCCGCACCGCCTGACGGCCGTAGAGGGGATAGATTTCATCGTTGGTCAGCAGCAGGACTTCGGACACGTGGGCCAGGGGCAAGGCGTAAGTGACATCCTTGATCCGCACCAGGAGGGCCTGGATGATGGCCAGCGTCAGGGGCAATTGAATGGAGAAGGTGGTGCCTTCGCCGGGCCTGCTGCGCACCGTGATGCTGCCGCCCACCTGCTCCAGGTTCTTCCGCACCACATCCATGCCCACGCCCCGGCCCGACACGGTGCTCACCGAGTCGGCGGTGCTGAAGCCGGGCAGGAAAATTAGGTCGGCCAGCTGCTCATAGGGCAGGCGCTCCAGCTGGTCTTCGGTCATCAGGCCCCGGCGGGCCACAGCCCGGCGGATCTTGCCGGCGTCCAGCCCCCGGCCGTCGTCGCTCACCTCGACGAAAATGTGGCTCTGCCGGTGGTAGGCCGTGAGGCGCACGGTGGCTTCCGGCGGCTTGCCGGCGGCGGTACGCTCCTCCGGCGGTTCCACGCCGTGATCCAGGGCGTTGCGCAGCAGGTGGATCAATGGGTCGCTGAGCAATTCGATGACGGAGCGGTCCAGTTCCGTGTCTTCCCCCGACACCTGGAAATTGACCCGCTTGCCCAGTTGCCGCGACAAATCCCGCACCATGCGGGGAAATTTGCGGAACAAGGTTTTCACCGGGATCATCCGGGCCTTGACGATGGTGTCCTGGAGATCGCCGGTGATGCGGCTCAGGTGGCCTGCCAGCTGGTCCAGTTCATCCCGCAGCTGCTTGCCGTTGAGTTCGCTGCGGGCCAGGCTGGCCAGCCGGGTGCGGTCCACCACCAGTTCCCCCACCAGGTTCATCAGTTCATCCAGCAGTTCCACGTTGACCCGGACGCTGCGGGTGCCCACCCCCCTGTCGCCGGAGGTGGCGCCGCTCCCGGAAGCCGCCTGGGGGGTGGGGGGCTCCCCGAGGGGCCCGGCGGGCGCCCCTGCCCCATTTGGGGACGGATCCGCAGCCTCTGCCGCCGTCTCTGGGCCGGCCGGCGCCACGGGCTCGTGCCGGATGTCGATGATCTCGCCCACGCCCCGCAGGGCCGCTTCCACCGCTTCAGGGGGATTTTCCGAGGCGTGGATAATGGTCAGACGGTGGGTGTCGGTGCCCTCGTCCTCCAGCAGGGCCGTGGGCGGGTCGGTGTGCAGCACCTCGCCCAGGTCTTCCATGATCAGCAAGGCCTGGTAGGCCCGCACCGAGGCCATGGGCGTGTCGGGATCCACCGTTACCTGCCAGCGGAGGACAGGCAAGTCCCGGTCGCCCAGGGCGTCGCTCACCTTGGCCCAATCGGCGCCGCCGGCCCCGGGCGTGGCGGCGGGCGGCGCGTCCTGGCCGCCGGCGGCCAAAGCATGGAAATCTTCCGCCAGGGCGGCCAACTGCTCCCCGGGCGCCTCCCCGCCGTCGGCGACGGCGGCCAGGGCGGAGCCCAACACGTCCACCCCTTGGAGCATCCGGTCCATGAGGTGGCCCGTCAGTTCCCGGCTCCCCTGGCGCACCTGGTCCAGCAGGGACTCCATGGCATGGGTGAGGTGGGCCATGTCGGTCAGCCCGACGGTGGCGGTGCCGCCCTTCAAGGTATGGGCGGCCCGGAACAACTGGTTCACCAGTTCCCCGTCGCCGGGCTGCTCCTCCAGGGCCAGCAGCGTCTGCTCCATGATGTCCAGCTGTTCCTGGGCCTCTTCGAAAAACAGCTTGATTTCTTCGGGACTCAAGTTCAGATCATGCATGGACCTACCCCGCCGGAGCCTCCACCTGATTCAGGCCGGCCATTTGCTCCTTCTCTTCGTCGAAGAAAACCGCATCCAAATCCAGCAGCACCACCAGGCGGTCGCCATCCTTCACCACCCCGGCGATGAAGCGGGTGTCGGCGCTGACGATGTAGGGTGAAGGCGGCTCCACGGCTCCCCCCTGGACCCGCAGCACCTCCGAGACGCCGTCCACCATCATGCCGATGGTCCAGTCCCGCATGTCCATGACGACGATGCGGCCCGTCTCGGCCAGGCGCGCCTGGTCGGCCGCCGGCATGTTGAAGCGCTTGCGCAGGTCAACCACGGGAATGACGCTGCCCCGCAGGTTGATGACCCCTTCGATGAAGTCGGGCGTCTTGGGGATGCGGGTGATTTCGGGAATGCGGATGATCTCCCGCACCCGCTGGATGTCTACGCCGTACGTCTCATCGGACAGGGTGAAGAGCACCAGCTGGCTGGTGATCTCGGGTTCCGGGACGGCCGCCTGGGTATGGCCGTCGGGCATCTGCACCGTCAAGGACTGATCTTTCAGTTCCGTCATAGTCCCGTCTCCTTACGAAAGGGATGATAGAGCCACGGCCCCGCCTTCGGCCTGGGCCTCCGCCTCCGGGGCGGGGTCAGGCCCTTCCAGCCGGAAGTGGTCCACCAAATGGCGCAAGTCTTGGGCCAACTCCTCCAGCCGGCCGATGGACACGCCGATGTGCTCCACGGAGGCGCTCACCTGCTCCGAGGAGGCGCTCACCTCCTGGGCGGAGGCCGCCGTTTCCTCGGCTACCGCCGCCACCCGGTGGATGGCATTGCTCACCTGATCGCTGGCTGTGGTCATCTGGGTGGTGGCCGCCGTGTTTTCTTCGGTGACGCCCGCCACTTCGTCCATGGCGGTGACCGCCGCCGTAGTTTCCCCGGCCACCCGTTCCGTGGCCGTCTGGATGCCCGCGGCCTTCTCGTGGGTCAATACCAGGGCCGACAAGATCTGCTTCAACTCCTGCCCGGCCTGGGAGGCCAGGGTGGAACCCTTCTGCACTTCCTGGGCGGTGGCCATCATGGCGTTGACGGTCTG
>Ga0079224_100008702_pt1 | contig 13769 bp, 3 predicted proteins | sample Stecom2015_FD_80414 | JGI IMG/M metagenome (GOLD analysis project Ga0079224, IMG submission 80414) | Agricultural soil microbial communities from Utah to study Nitrogen management - Steer compost 2015 | ecosystem: Environmental > Terrestrial > Soil > Agricultural land | place: USA: Utah... | reverse complement strand
CTCGTATGATGGAAAAATTGTTGCAACTGGTTTGAATATTGGAATGGAACCTGATCTAAAACCTTCTAATTCTTTTAGTTTTAATAATAAATCTTTAGGTAACCTTTCAACTGATGGTTCGCATACTTTTGCAGATGATTATTGGGATTGTGTCATAAAGTATGATCAAGGAACTAGTGGGAAGTTGTATATTGAAAATGTCGGAGTAAAAACCTCTATGCATGGCTCAACTCATAAACTACCTGTTTTTCAGTCTATCCAATTCAAGGATGTTATAATTACTTTTGATATTGAGGGTACATTTATTGAAAAGTCACTAGATGGAGACTCTAATATTTCGCCAGGTCTTGTAACAGAACGTTATGGATATGAAAGTGAAGGAAAATATCAGGCTGGTGTAAGTCAGACTAACCTATTTATGTTCTATTGTGCAAATACTCTTATTACTGTAGAGGTCGAATATTCATTTACATTTATGTACCCGAAGAACGATTTTGAACCAACAGGCGTAATTGATGCTAGCAAAATATTTCCTCAAGTTTATTTCAAATATATAAAGGAAATTAAAATGGATATGACTCCTTATCAAAACCACCCTAATGCATATTTAATTAATGTGCCTGAAGGAAAAAATGGAAATAAAATAAAAGTAAAAAACCTGTATGCACGAACCAAAATAGTCTGCAATAACAATAGTTCTCACCATTTAAATAATCTAGATAACAATGGCTATGACGGCGACTATTTCGGATCACTAAGAGATGGTAACCACATACCTTTGATGTTTGAGAAAAAATATGATATAAATAAAAAATACAATAATACAGTAGGTTTTTATACCGACAGTAATACTGGGACTATAAAATCTTCAGGGAACTCTGATAAGAGAGCACGTCCAACCTTTCAGATTACTTTAGATAGCATCGTTCCTGATATTATTGAAAAACGCTTCCAACCAGCACCTTTCTGGAATAATATTTTTGATTATGGAACTTATAATCTCGTTAATTCCACTGAATTTAATGCTGTGAATAATATTAATCAGATACGACAAACAACTAAATATTTTCCTTCAGATTTGGAGCCACAACCATTGACTGTAATAAAGGAACCCAGACAAGGGGCATTTGACAACATTCATCTTCACGGATATTTTGGGTTTTATTTAGATAATGATCAGCCCGTAATCCACGCTCCAATATGTGGATACTGTTGTTTTCATATGCATTGGAGATGGTCTGGTCTTAACGATGAAATAATAAACTCTTCATCAATAGGTGGGGCAAGTCAAGGGTTTATGGAAGGTTTTGAAAGATTGTTCAATGTAGAACCGAAATATAGAGGTTGGGGAAAGCCATCAAAATCATCATCTCAAGAATTACCTTTTACAAGAGTTGGAGCTCCATTAATTCCTTCTGATCAAACCTTGCATATAGCTGTCACGCCGACTACATTTACTCCAGAAGACCGAACGGGTGCAGTTATTACTCCCGAAACTATTGTCCCTTTAGAGCAGACTGAAAAAACAATTTGGTATAGCGTGAAAATCGAAAATGAGTTTGGCGAGGTTGGAATGCATTTAAGCATGGAACAAGGATGTGGTTACGCGTTCCGCTACTCTAAAGTTGGTGAAACTATGAAAAGTACTCTTGATAGTAGTTTCCCTAGTCGTTACCGCACCATTCTTACTGATCCACAATATGAAATACCAGGTGTTTATGATCAAACTTTTCTAGACTATGTATATGATTTCAATACGCAAGATACGGGATTATCAGATACAGAGTTTTTTGAAATGCAATACAGATTTATGAGGTTTTTTAATCAAGCCCCAAATGGAGTTAATAGAACCTACGTTAATCAAGTTCCTATCATAAATATGGGAGCTGTGGGGACTGACCCAAACAACGATAATAATTATGGCTCTATATTAGATGACCTAATGAATCTCTAAATAAATTTTTATGAAAGATGCCCTTAAATCAATTCTAGTTTTGATAAACCATACTCTTCAAGAATTAAATTATCTTACAGAGGATCAGGATAGATTAGAGTATTTTATAAATTCGCTTGGATGGGAATCAGATGTTATTCCACCCTCTGCGTTTAATGATGCTTTAGATATAAGTGATGATATTGAAACTATTAAAATATTGATTGATCAGCTGGAAAATCAGGATTCGGATCCATTTGCACTTATCGAACAAGCTATTCCCTTAGTGACTTCTTTATTAGAAAAAATAAAGAATTTTACTAATATAACCGCTGGTTCCTACTCTTTATTTCCTCTTAATCAATCGGCGTTTTGGAATGAACTAGCTAATAATCTCTTTGATACTATATTTATTTCATATCTGCAAAGAGATTATAAAGTAATATATTCCATTTTATATTTCTTTGGTGTAATTCATATCGAAGAGATAATACCGACTGAAAACAGAAGAATTCCTTATGAAAAAAAGAAGTTTATTTGGAGTAACTTAGGACAACTTTTAACCAATCCTCAACAAAGATTTAAAACAAAATATAATTGGACCAGTAATGGTATAATGTATACTGAACTATTCCTAAATCTACTACACATTTTTAACTTACTCAAGTTAGAGTCAAGAATAAAAACTCTTAGTGAGGAAGTTTATTCTAATTTTATTTCAGATTTATCGTTACAAGCAAATCACAATTTAAAAGAATTGAATGTAAATATTACCGAGAATCTTTCTTCAACAAATGATTACACAAAGCTTGGTTTTATTGTTGCACCTGGATCCAATAATGGGGTTGTAGATGGAGTGATATTTGTTCCTGAAATCATAGGTTTAATAAATCTATTTTTCCAACCTACTCCTAATTCTCTCATAGAACTTGAGGGATATTTTAATAGCAACAACATAATTGGTTTTAAATTTTTTACTAATGGGAAATGTCAATTATTGTTTTCTGGTGACTCAAATCTTATTATAGGTTCAAAATTTAAGTATGCATACGCACCCTCATATCCAGAGTTATTATTTGGTAATGCCTCTAGTAATGCTAAGTTATTTTTAAATGGTTATGAGTTGTCTGTGGAAGTTAAGGGCGAGCTATCCGACCCTGAATTAATATTAAGAATCGGAATGGGTGAAATAATTTCGCAACCAAATTTTATTTTTATTTATGATCCCTCAGCAAATGATAACTTCATTAAAAATATTTTAGGGGATGGTCTTCTTGATGTATCATTGGGTGTAGCTCTGCGCTGGTCTTCTAAGCATGGAATTGGTTTAGAGGGAGAAATTGGTTTTACTAAAGAAATATCACTGCACGAAAAACAAAAGAATAAAGAAGGTTCATTCATACAGATTCCTGCTTTTAGAATTTCTGTGAGAGGAGGTTCTTCAGGTGCGAGTCTTAATTTTGGGGTTGATTTGAATATGGACTTTGGGGCTATATTCGCATCAGTCAGAGATATCGGAGCAAAAATAGTTCTAACAGAAGAAGAAGGTAATAATGCTGGTCTATTAAACAATCTAGATATAGATTTTGATTTTAAAATGCCGACAGGCGTAGGTTTGAGCATCGATGCGCCACCGGTAAAAGGTGGTGGTTTCTTGAATTATGATGAATCAACATCAACCTATACTGGTGGAATAGAATTACAATTCTCCAAAATATCTTTCTCCGCAATCGGTATTATCAGTACCAAACTACCAGGCGGTGATCCGGGTTACTCTTTACTTATTATTGTATCGGTCGAATTTACACCGTTGCAAATCGGTATGGGCTTTACCATCAATGGTATCGGTGGATTGCTGGGACTACACAGAACGTCGAATCCCGATGCATTACGTTTGGGTATCCGTAACAATACGCTTGAACATATCCTGTTCCCGAAAAACATCGTCGAAAATGCCAATACCATCATCAGTAATCTGGGGCAGGCATTCCCGATACGGAAAGACCAGTTTATGCTGGGACCAATGGCAAAGATCGGTTGGGGAACACCAACACTGCTTACTATTGATATTGGTATAATCATTGAGCTGCCTGATCCTGTGCGCCTCATCATTCTTGGAATATTACGTGCACAATTACCGAACGCCGATAATGTCATTCTGCAACTACAGGTAAATTTCTTGGGAATTTTAGACTTCAAAGAAAAATACCTTTCATTCGATGCTACCTTATACGATTCTAAGATACTGACCTTTGGTTTGTTTGGCGATATGGCGTTACGCTTACATTGGGGTGACCGTCCAAACTTTTTACTTTCAGTCGGAGGATTTCATCCATCATACACACCGCCGCCGCTTAATCTGCCGTCGATGCAGCGTCTGACTCTTATTCTGGCAGATGAACCACAATTAAAGATATCCGTGGAATCTTATTTTGCAGTTACATCCAATTCTGCACAATTCGGAGCACGCGTTTACGCAATGGCAACTGCCGGAAAGTTCAGTGCTGTAGGAGAGCTTTGGTTTAATGTCCTGTTCCAGTTTTCGCCATTTTATTTCGCAGCGGATATGGGCGTACAGTTTGCCATCAAAATGGGAAACAAAACAATAATCGGTATTTATGTCGCATTGATGTTGGAAGGTCCGGATCCTTGGAGAGCGCAAGGACAGGCTGCATTCAAGATACTGTTTGTAAAAGTGAAAGTACGTTTCGATGCGACCTTCGGACGCCAGCGTGCAGAAGCTATCGAAGCAGTGAAAGTAGACGAAAAAATCAAGGAGGCTTTAATGCTTCAGGACAACTGGGAAACACAGCTGCCTGACCAGAACAACCAGATGGTTGCATGGCGTAAGGAAAATGAGGGTGAAACACAATCGGTAGATCCATCAGGAGCTATCAAGATCAGCCAGCGCGTGATGCCGCTTAATACCCTGATGCAGAAATTCGGTTCGGCAGCGATCAGCGATTTCAACCGGTACGAGATCAATAATGTGACCATCAATTCAATGCCGATTGATGTAGAAAAAGTGCAGGACTATTTTGCGCGAAGCGAGTTCAGCAACATGAACGATGAGGAAAAATTATCACGCGACGGTTACGAGCTCTTTGACAGCGGGGTGCTTGTCGGCTCCACTGATAACCAGACATCACAATATTCCGTACACAAGGAAGCCGGTTATGAAGAAATCACGATGGACAGTGGATTCCGCCGTAAAGAAGCGGTTAAGCATGAGATCACCGAAGAGCGCCTGACCATTGATAGCGTATTCGGATACGCAACACGAACTGGTCTTTCAAGTGCAAGATTACGGACCACAAGTGTTGGTCCCGATAAAATCAGGCTTTCGATTGAAGGCGGTGAATTTGTGCTGGCAAACCGTAAAAACCTGCAACAGGTTGGCGGAGGCATCTCGTTTGCCAACTCCATGGATGCCGAAAGGTATCTGATACAGCAAAAACAACTTTCACCTTTAACCGTAGAAGACTGGATTATTGCCAACCGCTACGAATTAGTTTAACAGAGTATTAAAAACGTTGTATGAACGATATATCCCAAAAATTATGAGCGCATACTATTCCTTCTTACCCTATATACGAACAGGATTAAGCAACTACCTGACAGCTGACGATCTGCCCGGCGGAACTTCGCCGCCCGAGCGCAGAAATTTCGACCTGAGCATCAGTGTACAGGCACAGGCTGTAAATGGCGGATCACAAAATACCACCATATCCCAAGACTTTGCACTCAAAGGACCAGGAGATGTAGTGGGCATTAATAAAAACGAGATCATTAAGGTCAGTCCTGAAAACTGGGTGACTAATTTTGAACCGAACTACCTGCCCTTTGTCGAGTTTTACGATGAGGATTTCTGTTGGCGTTATACCCCTGCAAAATACCGTAAGGACGGGACTGCCGGTGAATATCAATACAGGCTGCGTCCGTGGGTGACACTGGTGGTGTTAATGGATGACGAGTTTGAGGTGCTAACCACGCCACAAGGAAAACCTTATATCAAAATAAAAAAAGAAGCCGGAGAACTGTTTCCTACGCAGGACAGCCTTTGGGCATGGGCACACGTTCATGTAAATGAAAATCTTGCACCTGGAAATAATCCAATAGGAAATACCGATCCCGCTATTGCACAGGCGGTCACCAAGCTAAGGGATACCGTCTTGAAACGAAATCCTGAAAAGGTCATTTCAAGATTAGTATCTCCCAGAAGGCTGTTACCCAATACAGGTTACACTGCATTTGTAATTCCTACCTTTGAAACAGGACGCAGAGCCGGTATGGGCATGGAACCTTTCGATGGAACGACCGTGCAGGAACAGCAGGGCGCGTGGATCGATACTACGCCTGTAGATACAGAATTTCCGGTTTATCATCAGTGGTATTTTAAAACGGGGGACTCGGGAGATTTTGAAACACTGGTGCGCCTTGTCAAGCCCCGTGTACTTCCTGACGATGTCGGAACAAGACAGGTCGATCTGCAAAAGAGCAACAATCCCCGTTTGGAAAATATCGAACTGACTGATCCGATCATTACGATGAGGGGTATCGTCGAACCACTGAATGCTGTGGAAACACCACCGTGGGATCTGACCGATGCCAACGAGTATTCAAAGGAACTGCGTGAAATCATTAATGAACCTACCAAAGTACTCAATGAAGAACAAATAGCCGATCCCATTATTGCTCCGCCAATTTACGGAAGGTGGCATGCAGCTATGGATGAAGTGGATGCGGTAGCACCTGCTACCGAACCCGACTGGTTACAGGAAGTAAACCTTGATCCTAGATACCGCGTTTTTGCAGGTGCGGGTACCGAGGTCATTAGACGTAATCAGGAAGATTATATGAACATCGCATGGCAGCAAATCGGCGAAGTGATGGAAGCCAACCGGAAACTGAACCAGCTAAAAGTGACAAAAGCCGCTAATTATGCAGTTTACGACAGACATCTGCTTCCGTTGCAGGACGAAATGCTGTTGAACATTTCTGCGCCGGCACATACACGAATTTTTAATGCCGCGAATCAGCGGACCATCTACGGGGATGTGGAAATCAGTGCGGTTCCTGTGGCTACCTTAACCGGAGCCGGCAGAAGGCTTTTCCGAGCGAATAGTCCGCTTACAAAAGCTGTTGCGATGACTACAGCAGAAACAACAATTGCGGATTTTATACAGGAAGTCAACAACGGCAGTGTACAGATTACTACCCCTTATCAAGCGCCTACTGGTCAGATACCATATGATATTTGGCAGGAACACCAGTTGACTCCAGCATTCACACAGTCACTGCCTCAGAATGCGGGCTTTCAGTTTTCCAGCCCAGGCGTGATTGTTTCGTCACCAACGCCAGGCCCGATTTCGCAACAGGTACAGACGATGGTAAATTCCATTATTCAACTGCATCATCTGATTGAAAATCTGCCTCCCTATGAATTTTTCTACAAACCCGCACTTCCAATAACGAGCACGCGCAATGTTATCCTCACGCGGACAGAACCTAATACCAATGCGCTTGAAATCGCCAATAATTTTATTAAGCTCCATACGGTATCCGGGCAATCTGTACAGATACTAAGTACCAACGGTATTATGGCTGCTCCGAAAATCAGGATACCGATGTATGAAGAGCTTGCCAAACTGTCACCGGACTGGATCATGCCGGGTCTGAACAATATCGAAATGAACTCCATCAACCTTCTGAATGTCAATCGTAAATACCTGGAAGCTTATATGCTGGGGCTGAATTACGAAATGGGAAGGGAATTGATGTGGCGCGGTTATCCGACCGATCAGAGAGGAACTTATTTTTCATTCTTCTGGGGATATGATAGTTCGATTGTTAACCTTGAGGTTACCAACCCGGAGCAGCAGATATATAACCTGAACAATTACAGGGATATCGAAGATATACATAAATGGCGAACAGATCCAAACGTGATTACCTCACCGCTTACTGCTTTAGGTGCGAACGGGGTCAAAACGGAAGACTCATCTTATCTGGTAATGACCATTCGAGCAGAACTATTACGTAAATATCCCGGAACGATCATCTATCTGCAAGAAGCGGAGTATATCGACGATACCCAACCGCGAAGAGCCAAAGCCGGCACCGAAGTTTACCCTTTGTTTTCCGGGAAAATTGAACCGGACATCGTCTTATTGGGATTTCCGATCGATGCCGCCGAAATTAAGGGAACGGGATTTGGACCTACAGAAGCTCCAGGTTATTTTATCGTTTTTCAGGAGCGTTCCACCGAAATCCGTTTTGGGGCTGATGAAACTGATGTTCCAGAACCGAGCCCGTCAAACATAGATACATGGGACGACCTTAACTGGGGTAATATCAAGGACAATCCGGCAGAAGATGGTTTTATAGATCTTGTTAAGGCAATTAACAGTTCGGAAAACCCGGATAGTATCGTCTGGAATTGGAACGGTGCCACGATAGCGTATGCACTGCATCAGGCTCCGGTAAAGCTTAATGTACACGCACAAGACCTTGTACCCGACAACGGAAGCATCGTATAACCTCTTATAAGAATACAACAAGACACAAGCTATGACAAACGATTTTAACAACATACAACTTCAGATCACCGAATTGAGAACACGCAGAGCGGCTCTCAACAAAGAACTGCTAGGCGGACAGCACCAGTTAACCAAAAACAGTTATTTGTCCCGCAGGCCTTCCCTGAAAAATGCCCGTACGGAAGATCTGGAACGTCAGAACTATACCCTCAAAACAGACCTTAAAACACTTCGTGATGAATTAAAGGATATTAACAAAAAAGAAGCCGCACTGGTTAAGGAACTGGCAGAGTCGCAGGGTGGTTTTGCCCGTTTGGCGGAACAATTGGACGACCATTATCCCATACTGTTTTTTCCGGTACGCCTGGAAACAGTGTTTAATGCGCCAAACCAGTTATGGATAAGGGTTTTTCCGGACGAAATAGCGGTAGAAACCCATGAGGAAATACTTAGTGAAAGTGAGGTTGAAGAAGGAAAAGTGTACTGGAAACAGTTTGTTGACGGGGCTACGGAAGAAGATAAAGTACAGGCATGGGATTTATTGTGCCGAAGCTTTAGTGCCGAACGTGCGGCATATGTTGCCTTACAACTGACGCCGACCAATATAGGATCCAACCCGCCGGGCGATGACTTGGTCTTTCCAGAGGTGCCCACACAGCCCGATACATGGAGCAAACAGCCTGCGACATATGTGATGCCGGACGCCTTTCGCGTTCATGCGGTCGCAAACGACGGTACCGAACTCGTTTATGACATGAACCCTATTCCCGACGAGCTTAAGATGGGAATCGACCCGGCTCTGGGTGAGGAGGATGGACCATCTTTTGACCAGACAAATATAGGGGGCTTGCAAAACGAACTGACTGCGGATGAAAGCGTAGACTGGATGATCGACTTTGATGCAGCTATTGAAAAAGGAATGGGAGCTCGTATCAACATCACAGAAGCACAGTACGCACAAGGGTTTAAGAGGATTCTTGTTGTCGGGGTAAAATCTACGTTAGCCGCAGAGGATGCCAAACACCGCTTGGAACAATTACTGATCAACCACCATTATACAGACGGTCTGAGCATACTCAAACAGGGAACCAACACGAACAATACCGAAGACGACTATTCGGGTTTTCAATCTGTTGAATTTGGAAATAAAACCACTTATAGCACAGAACGTCTCGATCCGTTATTCCAACCAGTTGACCTAAACCGCAACAAAACCGACGGACAGGTCTTATGTGAAGCATTAGGTATAGAATACGATACGCTTTATCATATTTTCCGAAGTGACGGTACGGATATAAGAGATGTGATCAATTACAATACCTCGAATTTTGAAACATCTTTAGGTTATGTCTTTAGTGACCTGTGGCGTCCCCTTGGCCCGCGACGCATCATACAAACCATCCTAAGACATTTCAACGAAAATTATATGAGAAGCCGTGGGGCATTACCCTCAATCCAAAGCGGGAACCAACCCTATGGAATATTACCTACCAGTGTCTTTTCAAGACTGGAATGGGACGATGAGGATATCGACAAAGAACTGTTGCTCAATATCCATCAATATGCAGGCGCTTTGGACAATCAGTGGACAAACGTACTTGCATCGCAAGTGTCCCCCTCAAGTTCCGGGCAGCAACTAGCCGATGTGCTTTCCAAACACGCCGTATCAACAGAATACGTCCAACGCATCGGTGTGGGAGCGGGTTACGTTTGGAACAATATTGAATACGCGGCATTAGCGTACCCCGATCATGAGCAATGGCAGTTTCAGCAGATTGACCGAATGGAAAATGTTCGTGGTCAACTAGGACTTCCAATGGAGTTTACGGACAAAGCCTTACAGATTAATTACCTTAACAAACAATCCAACCTGAAGGTCACACCTGCGTTCCCCGGAGCGAATCCTGATGAGCCGTTGCCGGAAATAAGTAGTGCAGGAAATCTTTTAAACTTACTGGCGGTAGCATCTTTTGATGAACTACGCGATGAAAATTTCGTAAATTATGGTGTGGCACCAGCTGTCGTGTCTAACGAGTTCAATTCAAGCATGTTGTACCGTAATGCGCGGCAATCCATCATGCTGGAATTTTTCGAAGCGGCATGTGATATTTTGGAGATTCCCGACGAGCAGCGCGGCGAAAACGAGTTTGTAAATGTTGTAGGTGAAATGCCTCCTCAACCGATAACCGGTGAAATGGGACCACTGACTGCCGGACCGAGCCGACTGCAAATAATGAATACGCTTTACGGAGGCGCTCCGATCAGCCAGGTGCTGAGTACGGCAAGCCCGGATTCGTTTCCTCAGGCACGAAACCTATTTAATGCCAAAGAGGCCCTTATTGATCTTGCCAATGTAAAAGTCGCGGATCTGGACTTGCTTGTGCGTGAATCTATTGATGGGGTATACCGTATGGATGTATGGCGACTGTCTTTGGTCAATGAACGACTAAATCGCCTTCGAAACCTAAACAACGGTATTGCTAACCGAAGAAAAGGCATCCATCTGGGAGCTTACGGCTGGGTAGAAGACGTAAAACCGAGAACCGGACTTACACCGGTAGATCCTCCGGGTACGGGCGACCAGTTTCCCGAACAAATATGGAAGGATAACAAAAATAAAGGATATATACATGCGCCCTCAATGAATCAGGCGGCTACAGGGGCGGTCATGCTCAGCGGCTACGCGCAGCGAGCCAAAGAGGAAACCGAAGACCCGCTGTCGGTTAACCTGTCTTCGGAGCGGGTGCGTGCCGCTCTCGACCTGATGGAAGGCGTTCGCAACGGACAGAATTTCGGGGTGCTTTTAGGCTATGAGTTTGAACGGAGGTTCAGGGAGCTACTTGATAATAGTACTGTAAATGTTCCTCTTTATAGATTACGGAACGCTTATCCTTTGGATCAATTTGTGGTAGATGTGGCACCCGACCCTGATACCGTTGAAAAGATCAGTTCCAGAAATGTGGTCAACGGCAACAAGCTTGTCGAACTGGTGCAGGAAGGGAAAACTAACGAAATTATTGCAAGTGCGGGAGCAATGACTCCCGAAGTTCAAGAAGCTTTATTGCAGTCTGTCGACTGGATCCGCAACCTTGCGGATGCTGTTGCCGATATTGGTACGACTGAAGGTATTTTCCAGATCGTACAGGGCAATACCATCAAAGGCGGTGCAACCGTTAATGCCTTGTCCAAAGGGCGGTTTATGAATGAACCCGATGTAGTGCCATCAATCAAACAAGGAATTGAGATCCCTCAACGATTTATGATGCACTTTGATACAGTTGAACCGGCAGAACTTGCCAACAACTGGAATAGTGTTACCGGACCCGCTTACAGGGTTCAAGCGGAACCATACATCAACAAATGGCTTTGTTCCCTGTTACCCAATCCCGCAACGATCTTTTGTGGAGTAAGTATCAGGGAGACCGAGACCCAACACTGGGTATCCGTTGTGAACATAAACCTTCATGTGACCGATCTGCTGTACATGATGGGCGAAGACCTTAAGGACGGAGATGATGTACTATCGCTTATCATTAAACAGTACGTCAGACAAACCTACAGCTACGACCGAACGGTGGATTTAGCCGTGGATTATTACGACAGTAACGGAGCGGAGAATTTTTCTTTTGCTGAAATGCATCCCGTGCTATTGTATGCAGAAAAGCTGCTCAACAGTGCACGCCATTTGAACACCCACGATTATATGCGTTCCGGGGATATAGAAGGTACGTTCAAAATATACGATCTAGATGATCTGAGTATCCGGTACGATACAGCGAGAACGGCATTGACTACGGCACGCAATACCTTACAGGCAGCGATAAACGCAGCTACCTTTAATAAAAACAATATCGTAAACGCTCTTTATGCCTTAAGCTTTTTCGGTATTGAGCAGACCGTTTACGAATATGTGGCGGACAGTACGCCTGAGGAACAGGATTACCTGACCCAGCAGGCTAACAGGGTACTGCAAATCGTGGAAGGCAAGCTGGAAAGTTCCGTGGTATCGGAGCCTATACCCGACAGCGATCAGGATCCGACTGCTTATGTGAATGAAGTGCTTGAAGCGTTCAAGCAATTGCTTGATCCCAATTACGTCGTACTTCCTTTGTTTGAACTACGACCGGAGGAGTATGGCGAACTGCAAGAAATGATTATTGGTAATTCCACATTAACTTATGACCATTCTGATAATATGCTACTTACCGACCAATGGATGAGTTCCATTGCAAAAGTGAAAAAGAACGCGGAACATTACGAACTTTTGTCCATCCTTACCAACTCGTTAGACCCGTCCAACAGCACGTTAAGATCTATTGTGCCGTTACAGCTTCCTTATGAAGGCGATGGTCTCGACCGCTGGCTCGGGGCTTCAGTACTAAGTCAGGAAAGCCTCAGGGAAGGACGCATTGCTATAGGCGCATCTTTACCACCGCAACATTCAATTATGGGTTATCAGGCAGGAATAATGGTGGAGGAATGGATGGACGTCGTACCGCTCAAAGAGCAGACCACGGGAATCAGCTTTCATTACGACCAACCGAACGCAAAAGCTCCGCAATGCCTTATCCTTGGGCTGACACCACAGATCACCGGCAACTGGCAGTGGGACGATATCGTCGATATGATGATACAAACCTTTGACCTTGCAAAGAAACGGGGACTGGGCTACGAAGCAGTTTCCGAAACACCTATCGGACAGTTACCGGGATTAACTATACCTGTCGCTCCCGGCGGAAACACCATTGGTTTTGCAGAACATCATATATTAAATCCAAACACCTAATGCTATGCCATTTATCGATATAAATAAGCCGGAACTGATTGCCTATGTACGTGTAGAACCGCTTACAACTTCCAAAACATTAAAAGAGACCGTTAAGGGACAAGTACATGATGCCTTGTGGATGCTGACCCAGCAATACCGAGTTGGTGAATTTAAGGGGGAAGATGCAGGGTCACCCATGAAATCAAGGATACAGACCCAATCAACAAAGATCAACCGTTTTAAAAGCCGTTACGGTGAGGTAGAGCAGTACGATGAGCAGGTTCCTTTGGAAGCAAAGGTGGAACGGCTGCCCTTAAGGGAAGATTTAGGAATGCGGATAGAGCTCGGAAACATCTGGGTAAAGCTTATGGCCAATGTATTTTCAGAAGAAATTAAGGAGGTCGTACAGGTGTTCTTGGATGACTTTCCGATTGACCCGTTGGGTGACAATCCAGCTGAGAACAGCAATAAAACAGCGGTACGCGTCCGGAATCTTGTAACCAAGAGATCCATAGACGGCGCGAAGCTT
>Ga0079224_100008701_pt1 | contig 13769 bp, 12 predicted proteins | sample Stecom2015_FD_80414 | JGI IMG/M metagenome (GOLD analysis project Ga0079224, IMG submission 80414) | Agricultural soil microbial communities from Utah to study Nitrogen management - Steer compost 2015 | ecosystem: Environmental > Terrestrial > Soil > Agricultural land | place: USA: Utah... | reverse complement strand
TGATTGCTCCAGACCGCGTTCGCCGTCGGCAGGCCGCGCCGCAGATCGCTCTCGTCCACGACGTCGTCATGGAGCAGCGTTGCCGTATGGATGAATTCCACCGCGCAGGCGAGCCCGATATGCGCGTCGCCGCGGTAGCCGCAGAGCCGGGCGGATGCGAGCGTGAGCATCGGTCGCAGCCGTTTCCCGCCGGCCGCCACGAGATGGCCGGCCAACTGCGGGATCAACGGAACCTGGCTTTCCATGCGACCGACGATGAGCGTGTTCACCCGCTGCAGGTCGTCGCCGACCGCCGCGCGCAATGCTTCGAGTGCGTCTGCGGGGCCGACCGCCGGCTTCTCCCCAGCCCTAACCGCGGCTACCAAGTTGTTTTCCATCCGATTGACGTATCGCGATCACGCAGCGAGCATAAGGCGGCGCGGGTGCTGGTCAAGCCCGGCCGGAGCGCGTCCGACCACCGAGCAGAGGCACAGCTTGAGGGAACTGGCACGCAGCAACGACGTGGTCTTCCTGTCATGGTTGACGACGGTGCTGCGCAGCGAGGGCATCGAGCCGGTCGTGCTCGACGGACACACCAGCGTTCTCGAAGGCAGCATCAGCGCGATCACGCGGCGCGTGATGGTGGACGACGCTCAGTTCGACCGTGCACGACATCTGTTGAAGGCGGCCTCGGCCGAGATCGAGCGAGCGGAGGAATGAGCGTCCCGAACCCGAAGGACGCGACCACCTCGGAGGTGACCGAGAACACGCTGCTGGAAGGACGGGTCCGTCTGCGCCAGCCGAGGAGCGGCTATCGCGTCGCGATCGATCCAGTGCTGCTCGCGGCAGCCGTCCCGGCCCAGGCGGGCGAGCGCGTGCTCGATGTCGGGACCGGCACAGGTGCCGCGGCGCTCTGTCTGCTCGCGCGGGTGGAGGGTTGTGAGGTCGTGGGGATCGAGGCGCAGCCGGAAATCGCGAGGCTCGCGCAGGAGAACGCGGCACTGAATCATGCGGCGGACCGGTTTCGTGTCCTCGAAGGAGACCTGCGCTCTCCGCCCGCTGATGCCGCGATGGGCAGGTTCGATCATGCGATGGCCAATCCGCCCTATTTGGAGGCCGCGGCGGCGACGCCGGCACGGGTGGCCGGCAAGGCTACGGCGAACATCGAAGGGGAGGCGACCCTGACCGACTGGGTCGCGTGCTGTGCCCGCATGGTACGGCACCGGGGTAGCGTCACCGTCGTGCATCGGGCCGATCGGCTCGACGCTCTCCTCGGCGCGTTTCGCCAGCATGGCCTCGGCGCCATCGTGATCACCCCTCTCTGGCCGAAGCTGCCCGGAAGGGACGCCAAGCGGGTGATCGTCTCCGGCCGAAGGGGCGCACGATCGCCGCTTCGACTCACGCCGGGCCTCGTTCTGCACCGGGACGGAGGCCGTTTCACGGCGGAAGCAGATGCCATACTCCGTGGGGGCGCCGCACTGCTTCCCTAGTGGAGCAGAGTGGAAAACCTGCCGAAAGCGCACATCTAACTTTTGTTCAAGTCGCGGACGAGCGGTGATATCGCAGTTCCCGGAGGCAGCGATGACGGGTGACGGGAATCCCATGCATACCGATCCGCGACAGGTCGTGGCGAGCGACTGGCCAGCCGACGGGACCGCGGACGACAAGCTCCTCTTTCTGCTGAATTATGCGGTTCTCGCTCCCTCCATTCTCAACGCGCAGCCGTGGCACTTTGCGGTCGGCGACGGCGTGGTAGAACTGAGCGAAGACCGCGGCCGGCGGCTGAAGGTCGTCGACCCGGAGGGCCGGGAAGCGGCGATCAGTTGCGGAGCCGCCTTGTTCAATCTTTGTGTCGCCGCGCGTTCATTCGGCCTCGCGCCTGACGTTGAATTGTTGGGGGAGGCGGCAGCGCCTGCCGTCGCGAGGGTGCGGCTCGGCCAGCAGTCCAAGCCGGCGAGCCTCGAGGATCGGCAGCTTCGCGATGCGATTCCGGAGCGCCGAACCTCGCGCGGAGGCTTCGAGGAGCGAAAGGTTCCTCGGGAGGTTCTCGGCCGCCTGGAACACGCTGCCGCGGCGGAAGGTGCGCGCTTCGCCTGGACCGATGCTGTCGGTCGGCGCAAGGAGATCGCAGCCTTGGTGGCGGAGGCGGAGCGGGCGCATCTGAGCAATCCCGACTATCGCAACGAACTGCGCGACTGGCTGCTCGATCGCCGGCGAGAGCGCCATGAGAGTCTGCGAGAAGCCTATTATCGCATGGGCACCCTGGCTGGCCGCACGGCAATCCACCCTCGTGGCTCCGACGAAGTCACCATGGAGGCCGCCTCGTTGGGGCGCGCCTTCGCCTCCGAAGAATCTGCGGCGGCGCGTCTGCAAGCGCTGGTGGCTGCGTCGCCGGTGGTGGCGCTCGTCTCGACCGACCACGACACACCGACCGATTGGCTCAGGGCGGGTGTTGCGCTGGAGCGCGTGCTGCTCACCGCAACGGCGGAAGGCTTGTCCGCGTCGTTCCTCAATGCCCCCACGGAGTTGAGACGGCTCAGAAATCGCCTCAGCAGTCTCCTCGGTGCGGAAGGCCACCCGCAGGTGTTGATGAGGCTAGGCTATCATCCCCCGGTCTCGGCGACGCCCCGCAGACCGTTGGCCGAGGTCGTCAGTCTGAGGACCTCGTCCGTATAGGCGATCGAGGAGGCCCCGGAGGGGCGAGATCGCCCCGGCCCGTACCCGGGCTCCCGCACGCGACCATCATTGGGGGGTGACCAGCTTGAGGCCGATGATGCCTGCGACAATCAGGCCTATGCAGACGAGGCGCATCGCCTCGGCCGGCTCGGAGAATAGCACGATGCCGAGGAGCGCGGTCCCCGTCGTGCCGATCCCGGTCCAGACGGCATAGGCGGTCCCGAGCGGCAGCGATCGAAGCGCCAGCCCCAGGAGCCAGAGGCTGATCAACATCGACGCCGCGGTCCAGACCGTCGGCCACAGCCGGGTGAAGCCTTCCGTGTATTTGAGGCCGACCGCCCAGCCGATCTCGAACAAGCCCGCCACGAACAGCACGAGCCAGGCCATGCTCATCTCCATCACTGGTGATGAGGTCGTCCTCATCGAATGTCCGGAAGCTGCGCGATGGCTCGCGAAGCTGCGAGGTCGTCCCCGCGTGGCCCACTTAGAAGCAGGAGGCCGCGAGATCAAGCGTTGCGCCGGGGCCGTGCCACCAAGGTGTCACCAAAGCTGATCCAGCGATAGCTGCCAGATTGTTGGCGGGCGCGGCTCGCGGGACTATGTTCGCAGCCATGGGTCTGAAGAATGCGATACGATCGGTCCGGGCGGCGATCGCCCGACGCGGACCGCCGGTGGTCGGCGTCGTGCGCCTGTCGGGCGTGATCGGCAACGTGATGGGTGCCCGCACGGGACTCACGCTTGCCGAGGTGGCGGGCCACCTCGAACACGCGTTCGAGCTGCCGAACGTCAAATGCGTGGCACTCGCCGTCAGCTCGCCGGGCGGATCTCCTGTCCAGTCGGCGTTGATCGCACGGCGTATCCGGTCCCTCGCGACCGAGAAGAACATCCCGGTGGTCGCCTTCGTCGAAGATGCCGCGGCCTCCGGCGGCTATTGGTTGGCGTGCGCCGCAGACGAGATCTTCGCGGACGAGTCTTCGATCGTGGGCTCGATCGGCGTCGTCTCGGCGGGGTTCGGCTTCCAGGGATTGATCGACCGCCTGGGGGTGGAGCGGCGCCTGCACACGGCTGGCGAGAAGAAGGCGATGCTCGATCCCTTCCAGCCGGAAGACCCCGAAGAGGTGGCGCATCTCGAGGTGCTGCTCGCCGACATCCATGAATCGTTCAAGGCGATGGTCCGCGAACGGCGTGGAAAGAGGCTGCGCGCGGATGAGGCGGAGCTCTTCACCGGCCAGTTCTGGACCGGACGTCGGGCGCTCGAACTGGGCCTGGTAGATGGGCTCGGTGACCTTCGGGCGACCATGCGAAGCCGCTACGGCGACAAGGTTCAGCTCCGGCTGATCGGGGGGAAGGAGCCTCTCTGGAAGCGGCTGCTGTCGCGCCCGCCCGGTCGCACCGGGGTCGATGCCGAAGCCGTTGCCGCTTCTTTGGCCGGCGCGGCTCTGGCGTGGATCGAAGAGCGGGCGCACTGGGCCCGGTTCGGCCTGTGAGCGCCCGCGAGGTGGCCCCGCCGTGCTCGGGTTGAGCTTTGCGAAGCTGGCGGTCCTGGTCGCCATCGTGGCGGTGGTTTGGTTCGGCTTCCGCTGGCTCGATCGGCGTAGTGCCGTAGGCGGTTCCGCCGCCACCGACCGAGTGCGCGCCCGGCGGGGAGACGGGCACGTCGTCGACCTCGAGCGCAACCCCAAGACCGGGGCGTACGAGCCGCGACAGCGCGGCGATTGACCTTTTCGGGGGCGCCTCGGTAATTTGCGCCGCGATTCCGACCGGAGGAAGAAGAGACGATGGCTGCCGAAGCGGGCAAGAGCTTCCAGGACCTGATCCTGAAGCTCCAGGCGTACTGGGCCTCGCAGGGCTGCGCCATCCTTCAGCCCTACGATCTCACGGTCGGGGCCGGGACTTTCCATCCGGCGACGACGCTGCGCGCACTCGGCCCGGAGCCGTGGAATGCGGCCTACGTGCAACCATCGCGCCGGCCGACCGACGGCCGCTACGGCGAGAATCCGAACCGGTTGCAGCACTATTATCAGTACCAGGTCATTCTCAAACCGAACCCGCCGGACATCGTCGATCGTTATCTGGCTTCGCTGGAGGCGATCGGGATCGACATGGCGAATCATGACATCCGCTTCGTGGAAGACGATTGGGAGAGCCCGACGCTCGGCGCCTGGGGCCTCGGTTGGGAGGTCTGGTGCGACGGCATGGAGGTGACGCAGTTCACCTATTTCCAGCAGGTGGGCGGCTTCGACTGCCACCCCGTCTCGGGCGAGATCACCTACGGGCTCGAGCGTCTCGCGATGTACGTGCAAGGTGTCGAGAACGTCTATGACCTGGACTTCAACGGCGCTGGCCTGACCTATGGCGAGGTGTTTCGTCAGGCGGAGCGCGAATTCTCGGTCTACAATTTCGAGCAAGCCGACACGGGCATCCTCTTCCGGCATTTCGAGGATGCCGAGAGGGAGTGCAATCGTCTGGTGGAGGCCGGATTGGCGCTTCCCGCCTATGACCAGTGCATCCAGGCCAGCCATGTGTTCAATCTGCTGGATGCGCGCGGCGTCATCAGCGTAACAGAGCGCGCCGCTTATATCGGGCGGGTGCGGGCGCTGGCACGTGCGAGCGCGGCGATGTGGCTCAAGTCGCGCGGGCACCTTCCCGCCGAGGCGGCTTGACCCATGCCGGACCTGCTGATCGAGCTTCTTTCTGAAGAGATTCCCGCGCGGATGCAGGCGCAGGCGGCCGAGGATTTCCGCCGGATCGTCGTGCGCCGGCTGGAGGAAGCCAGCCTCGCGTTCGACGATGCGGTGAGTTTCGCCACCCCCCGCCGCCTGACGCTCCTCGTTCGCAATCTTCCGCTTCGGCAGCCGGATCGCACCGAAGAGCGGAAGGGGCCGCGCGTCGGCGCACCGGACAAGGCGATAGAGGGCTTCCTCCGATCGGCCGGCCTTCGGTCGCTGGACGAATGCGAGCAGCGCACCGTCGGCAACGCCACCTTCTGGTTCGTCGTGCGGGAGCGCAAGGGCGGGGAGGCGAGGGACGTGCTGCCGGGATTGGTTGCGGAATCCATTCTGGAGATACCGTGGCCGAAGTCGATGCGTTGGGCGGACACGGCGGCACGATACGTCCGGCCGCTCCACAACGTGCTCGCCCTTTTCGACGGAAGGCCGCTCGAAGGTGCACTCGAGGTCGGCGGCTCGATCGGGAGACTGACCTTCAACGCCGAGACGCGGGGCCATCGCTTTCTCGCGTCGGAGCCGTTTTCGGTGTCGACCTGGGACGAATACCGGGACGGCCTGCGGGCTCGGCACGTCATGCTCGATTCCGCCGAGCGCGAGGAGACGATCAGCAGCGAGGTGACGAGGCTCGCTGCCGCTGAAGGGCTGAGGCCGAAGGAGGACAGGGGGCTCCTCGCCGAAGTGGTCGGGCTGGTCGAGTGGCCGGTGGTGCTGATCGGTTCGATCGATGATGCCTTCATGGAAGTTCCGCCGGAGGTGCTGACCACGACTATGCGGACTCACCAGAAGTATTTCTCGCTGCTGCGTGAGGACGGCTCGCTAGCGCCTCGTTTCGCCACGGTGGCCAATATGGTCGCGGCCGATGGCGGCAGGCAGATCGTCGCCGGCAACGAGCGTGTGTTGCGGGCACGTCTTTCCGACGCCCGCTTCTTCTGGGATCAGGATCGCGAGACGCCGCTGGAGGCGAGCTTGCCCGCGCTCGACGAGGTGGTGTTCCACGCCCGCCTCGGCAGCGTCGGTGATCGGGCGCGACGCCTCGAAAAGCTTGCCGAAACGATCGCCGGTTATGTGCCGGGCGCCGACCCCGCCGCGGCTCGGGAAGCCGCCCGCCTCTGCAAGGCGGATCTCGTCTCCGGCATGGTCGGCGAGTTCCCCGAGCTGCAGGGCATAATGGGCCGATATTATGCGCTGGAGCAGAAGCTGGATCCGGCGGTGGCCGACGCGATCGCCGATCACTACTCGCCGCAGGGGCCGGGCGATCGTTGCCCGACAATGCCGGTGTCGGTCGCGGTCGCCCTCGCGGACAAGGCGGACATCCTCACCGGCTTCTTCGCCATAGACGAGCGCCCGACCGGCTCCCGTGATCCCTACGCCCTGCGGCGGGCGGCGCTCGGAATGATCCGCCTGATCCTCGAGAACAGGCTGCGCGTGCCGTTGCGCGCGGTCTTCGGCGCTGCTTACGAAATTTACCGACAGACCCTGCCGACGTTCGCTGCCGCCTCGCCCGAGGGTCTGCCGCCGGAGGCGGTGGTAAACCAGCTGCTCGATTTCTTCGCCGACCGACTGAAGGTGCACCTCCGCGAGCAGGGCGTGCGCCACGACATGATCGCCGCGGTGTTTGCCCTTGGCGACGAGGACGACCTCGTACGCCTCCTAGCGCGGGTGCATGCGCTGGAGGCATTCGTCGCGAGCGAGGACGGGGCCAATCTCCTTACAGCCTACCGGCGCGCACGTAACATCGTCGCGATCGAGGAGAAGAAGGACGCGGCGAAGTACGAGGGCGTCGACGTGGATGCGGCTGCGCTTGCAGCACCCGAGGAGCAGCGGCTGCACCGTGAGCTGGAGGTTGCGCGCGAAGTCAGCGCCGCCGCTCGCGAGGCGGAAGATTTCTCTGCGGCCATGGGCGCGCTCGCTGCACTCCGGCCGTCGGTCGATGCGTTCTTTGACGAGGTGACCGTCAACACCGAGGACAGCCACCTTCGCGTCAACCGGCTTCGCCTGCTCTCGGCGATCCGGTCGACAATGGAAGAGTCTGCGGATTTCTCGAAGATCGAGGGTTAGGGCGAATGGGCAAGTGGGTCTACGGCTTCGGTGACGGCAAGGCCGAAGGGCGTGCGGACATGCGCGAGCTGCTCGGCGGCAAGGGCGCCAATCTCGCGGAGATGAGCAATCTCGGTCTGCCGGTGCCTCCCGGGTTCACGATCTCGACCGAGGTGTGCACCCATTTCTACGAGAACGGGCAGAAATTCCCCGATGACCTCGAAGGCCAGGTCGAAGAGGCGCTAAAGCGGATCGAGCAGAGCGTCGGTGCCGGGTTCGGCTCGCGATCGAACCCGCTGCTCGTCTCGGTCCGCTCGGGTGCGCGCGCTTCGATGCCGGGCATGATGGACACGGTCCTGAACCTCGGCCTCAACGACGATACCGTCGAAGGGCTGGCGACGCAGGCGGGGGATCGGCGCTTTGCCTTCGACAGCTATCGCCGCTTCATCCAGATGTACAGCGACGTGGTTCTCGGCGTCGACCACTCGCTCTTCGAAGAGGTCATCGAGAATCGGAAGCTGGAGCAGGGAGCCTATCTCGATACCGACTTCGACGCCGGCGACTGGCAGGAGATGGTGGGCCAGTTCAAGCAGATCGTCGAGGCGGAGACGGGATCGCCGTTCCCGCAGGATGTGCGCGCCCAGCTCTGGGGGGCGATCGGCGCCGTTTTCAAGAGCTGGATGACCCCGCGCGCGGTGACGTATCGCCGTCTCAACGACATCCCGGAATCCTGGGGCACTGCGGTCAACGTACAGGCCATGGTGTTCGGCAACATGGGCGACGACAGCGCCACCGGCGTCGCCTTTACCCGCAACCCGTCCACCGGGGAACGGCGGCTCTATGGCGAATACCTGGTCAACGCCCAGGGCGAGGACGTGGTCGCGGGCATCCGGACGCCGCAACACCTCACCATTGCCGGCAAGCAGGAGCACGGCTCTGATCTTCCGGCAATGGAAGAGGTGATGCCGGAGGTCTTCCAGCAGCTGGTCGAGATTCAGGCGCGGCTGGAAGCCCATTATCGGGACATGCAGGACATCGAGTTCACCGTCCAGAAGGGGCGGCTCTGGATGCTGCAGACCCGGAGTGGCAAGCGCACCGCGACGGCGGCACTGAAGATGGCGGTCGACATGGTCGAGGAGGGCCTGATCGACAGGGAGGCGGCGGTCGGGCGGGTGGATCCGATGTCGCTCGACCAGCTGCTGCATCCGACGCTCGACCCCGACGCGCCGCGCACGCTTCTCGGACGCGGCCTCCCGGCGTCTCCGGGCGCGGTCTCGGGGCAGGTGGTGTTCAATGCCGACGATGCCGAAAGGATGGCCGCCGACGGCAAGGACGTGATCCTGGTCCGGGTCGAGACCAGCCCCGAAGACATTCACGGCATGCACGCCGCGCGGGGAATCCTGACCACCCGCGGCGGGATGACCAGCCACGCGGCCGTGGTCGCACGCGGCATGGGGCGCGCCTGCGTGTCCGGCGCAGGGGAGCTCCGCGTCGATTACAAAACCGAGACTCTGTCCGGCGGCGGCCACACCGTCGGAAAAGGCGAGCTGATAACCCTCGACGGCTCGACCGGTGAAGTAATGCTCGGCGAGGTGCCAACCCGCCAACCGAACGTGTCGGGCGATTTCGCGAAGCTGATGGAATGGGCCGATCAGATCCGCCGACTCGGCATTCGCACCAACGCCGAGACTCCGCGCGACGCCGAGACCGCACGCAAGTTCGGCGCCGAAGGGATCGGTCTTTGCCGTACCGAGCACATGTTCTTCGACGCGGACCGGATCATCAGCGTCCGCGAGATGATCATGGCCGAAGATGCCGAAGGGCGTCGCCGGCCTCTGTCGAAGTTGCTGCCGGTGCAGCGGCAGGATTTCGTCGAGTTGTTCCGGATCATGGCCGGCCTGCCGGTGACGATCCGTCTGCTCGATCCGCCCCTGCACGAGTTCCTGCCGCACTCGGACGAGGAAATGCGCGAGGTCGCGACTGTTTCCGGCAAGAGCCTGGAAGCCGTGCGGCATCGCGTGATCCAGTTGCGGGAAGCCAACCCGATGCTCGGCCATCGCGGCTGCCGGCTCGGCATCTCCTATCCCGAGATCTACGAGATGCAGGCGCGCGCCATTTTCGAGGCTGCGGCCGAGGTCGGTCGCGAGACCGGAAACCCCGTCATCCCGGAGATCATGATCCCGCTGGTGGCGACCGCGCGCGAGCTGGAGCTGCTGAAGGAGGTGGTCGACCGCATCGGCCGTGAGGTTCAGGAGGCGAACAACGTCAAGATCGACTATCTCGTCGGAACGATGATCGAGTTGCCACGGGCAGCCTTGCGCGCGGCGGAGATCGCCCGCTTCGCGGAATTCTTCAGCTTCGGCACGAACGATCTCACTCAGACGACCTTCGGTATTTCCCGCGACGATGCCGGCTCCTTCCTCGAGACCTATCGCCAGCGCGGCATTCTCGAGAAGGATCCGTTCGTCAGCATCGATGTCGATGGTGTCGGCGAGTTGGTCTCGATCGGCAGTGAGCGCGGGCGCCGGACGCGACCGGACCTCAAGGTCGGGATCTGCGGCGAGCATGGCGGCGATCCCGCCTCGATCCGCTTCTGCCACGAAGCCGGCCTCGACTATGTGTCGTGCTCGCCGTACCGGGTGCCGATCGCGCGCCTGGCCGCAGCCCAGGCCGCGCTCGGCGGTGAACGGTCGGGCGGGTGACGGGGCCCAGGAGCGGCCCCTCGCTTCACCAGCCGTTGAAGCGGTCCCACTCGGCTGTTATGCGATCGCCGTCGACGACCAGATAGCTCTCGTAACCGGCAGCGGCAGTCATGCAGGCATGATTCGGGAGGATGCGCACCAGGCTGCCGATCGGCAGGCGCTCGAACCAGATACGGTCCTCGACCGGGATGCTGCCGTGCTCCTGGTGGACGACGGCCACGGAGAGCTCGCCGAGACGCTGCATCGTGAGCGGATCGCAGACGTGACCGTAGTGCGCATCGCTCATGAAGGTGTTGGCGCTCACGTCCTTCGACAGGGCGAGGGCGCCGGCATCGATCAGGATCGTGCCGGCCTTCCGGTTATGGCCGATGACGGAAGCCAGCACCGTAAGCGCGATATCCTCCACCGCGCAGACGTTGCGCGATAGCTGCGCCAAATCGAAGAAGGCATAGACACCGCACCGGGCCTCGGTCACGCCTTCGAACGAGCGCGCGTGCAGGAAGGTCGGCGTGGAGCCGACGCTGACGATCTCGCAAGCAATGCCCGCGTCGCGCAGGGCGACCGCGGCGTCGGTGGCGCTCCGGCGCTCGGCTTCGGCTATGTCGGCAATCGCGGCGGGGTCGGCGACGGCATAGGAATGCCCAGCGTGAGTAATCACGCCCCGGAAATCCAGTCCGGGAGCCTCGGCGAGACTCCTGCCGATTTCGACCAACTCAGGCGACCGTGGCGGAAGCCCGCCGCGACCCTCGCCACTATCGATCTCGAGGAGCACCTGCAGCCGAAAGCCGGTATCGCGCGAGAACGCGGCCATAGCCTCGGCCATTGGCCGGTTGTCGGTGACCACCAGGATCCGCTTGCCGGTCTCGTCCGAGATCCGCTGCACGCGGGACAGCTTGTTCGGAGAGATGCCGACCGCGTAGAGGATGTCGTCGAACCCTGCAGCGGCGAAGCGCTCCGCCTCCTTCAGCGTGGAGACGGTGACCGTTGACATGCGACCGCCCGTCGCCACCTTGGCGACGGCGATGGATTTCGCCGTTTTGAGGTGCGGCCGAAGCACCACGTCGGCCGCGGCGGCGCGCGCGAGGAAGCGATCCGCATTGCGCTGCAACACCGCACGGTCGAGGATCAGGCGCGGTGTCTCGACTTGCCGGAACATTCGCTGCGCCCCCGTTCGACGCTCAGCTTTCCTTCTTCCGGGCTTCGGCGATCGCGGCTTCCAACCGTGCGCGGCCGACGGCCCCGGGGATGATCTCGCCGCGGGTGACGAATGCGGGCGTGCCGCGGATCCCCAGAGTTTCGGCAAGGGCGTAGTTGCTGTCTATGATGCGCTGGATCTCGGGGTCGTCCATGTCGCGACGCAATCGCTCCATGTCGAGGCCGACATCGCGCGCGATCTCCAGCACCCGCTCTTCGGTCAGCTGCCCTTCGGCTTCCATCGCGGCGGCATGGAAGTCGGCGAACTGGTCCTGGTTGCGCGCGGCCAGCGAGACACGCGAGGCGAACACCGACTCCGGGCCGAGTATCGGGAACTCCTTCAGGACGATCCGGAGGTTCGGGTCGTTGTCGTGCAGCGCCCGCACGTCCGGGTATGCGCGTCGGCAGTAGCCGCAGCGATAGTCGAAGAACTCGACGAGCGTGACATCGCCCTCGGGGTTGCCCAGCACCGGATCGTCCCCGGTCTTCGCTATCTCGGACCAGCGCGACTCCAGGGTCTCCAGCCGCGCGGTCTGCTCCGCTTCCTGCTCGCGGAGCTGATAGGCCTGGATGGCTTCGACGATTACTTCAGGGTTCTCGCGGAGATGGTCTGCCGAGATGCGGGCGACCTCCTCGCGTGAGATGGTGCTCTCACTCTCGGCGAGATGCGCGGCGACGATCTCCCGGATCTCTTCGCGGTCGAGGTCCGGCTCTCGATAGGTGTCGGCGACGAAGGCCGCACCGAGGGCTACGACGGCCCCTGCCGTAAACGCTGCGAAGGAGGAGAGCCGCATACCGAAGGATCCTTGCCGGCTGGAACGAAGAGAAGTGGTGTGGGCGCACTATATCGTTTCCGCGAGACGGGTGCGAACCCGCCGCACGCGCTGTCAGCCGGCGATCAGCTGCGCTCTTCCGCCTTGCGTCTGAGGTCCTCGGCTGCACGCTTGATGTCTTCGGCGCGCAGCCATCCGGGTGTCCCCTGCTTCAGTGTCCGTTGCGCGCGATCTGCCTGGAGCATCGCGTCCTCGTGCTGCCGGCGGATCAGCGCCGATTCGGCAAGGGCGAGCGAGGCCTCCCCCATCTGGCCCTGACGTCCGTGAGCGATGCCGAGCAGGCGCCACGTGCCGGCATCGTCTCGCTCCGTCCGCACCACTTGCTCGAGGAGGCGCACCGCGTCCTGCGTGTGAGCCGGGTCGTTGGTTTCGATCTTCACCCGCGCCAGCTCCCGCTGGAGGAGAGGAGAGCGGGGGCTGAGCTGGAGCGCCTTCTCGTAAGCGGGCAGTGCCTCGTTGATCCGGCCGTTCTCGAACAGCATCTGGCCGCGCAGCTCGTGGAAATACGGATCGTTCGGATGTTCGGCTATGAGCTCGTCGATCGCAGGGAGGGCCCGAGCGAGATCGGGAATTCGGTAATAGGCGATCGCGCGGGCATAGCGGGCGCTCACCGAGCGATCGCCCTCCCCGTAGCGCGCCAGGGTCGTGCGCGGCGGAAGAATGAAGCCGTCCAGTTTGGCGCGCATGCGGGCGTGCGCACGTTGCCACTCCTCGGGGTCGGTGGCGTCTCGATGCGGTGAGTTGTCGAAGTGCTGGCGCGCGGCGGCAATACGCTCGGTTGTGATGGGGTGGGTGCGCAGATAAGGGTCCTGCCGCTCGGCAGCGATGAGCTCCTGCTGCCCCAGGATCTCGAGAAAATCGACGAAACCGCGCGTCGATTGTCCGGTCCTGTCGAGGAAGCGGAATGCGGCCTGGTCGGCCGACGCCTCCTGCGTGCGGCTGTATCGCAGCAGGTTCTGTTGCGCCATCGACGTGCCGCCCGAAATGATGGCGGCCGCCGCTCCCCCATCTCCGGATGCGATCGCGGCTGCGGTGCCGAGCACGACGGCGAGAATGCTCTGCGCCGAGAACCCCGTGAGCTCGTCGCGCAGGCGCGCAAGGTGTCCGCCTGCGATGTGACCCGTCTCGTGCGCGATCACGCCGATCAGCTGATTCGGGTCCTCGGTCCGCTGAATCAGTCCGGTATTCAGGAAGAGGTTCAAGCCGCCGGCGACGAAGGCGTTGAGCCGGTCGTCCCGTACGAGATAGATGCTGACGTCCTCAGGCGCGAGCCCTGCCGCCTCGAAAACTGGTGTCGAGAATTTGCGGATGGTAGTTTCGATTTCCGCGTCTCTGATCAGAGACACTCCCTGAGCCAGAGCAGGGCCACCCGAGGCCAGCAGGCTGCCGGCGAAACAAGCGACAGCGAGTAGGGAACGTATGCGAGTGCGCACAGGGCTGATCCCGTTCATGGAAAATGTACGTAGGGTGCGGCCGATATTGCGTCAATCCATCACGATCGCGGTTGTCGGGCTGGCGATCTCCGCATGTTCCAGCTCGAACGAGCCTACCAGAGTGGACTTTTTGCGCGGCTTTTATGGCGGTGCGGTGGCGGATGAGCCGACGGCGGCGAACATCGG
>Ga0079224_100008700_pt1 | contig 13770 bp, 12 predicted proteins | sample Stecom2015_FD_80414 | JGI IMG/M metagenome (GOLD analysis project Ga0079224, IMG submission 80414) | Agricultural soil microbial communities from Utah to study Nitrogen management - Steer compost 2015 | ecosystem: Environmental > Terrestrial > Soil > Agricultural land | place: USA: Utah... | reverse complement strand
GACGACGACGGCGGGCCCGACCTCGACAGGAGCGAGCCATGACCCGGTCGATCGCGTTCCCGGAGGGCTTCCTCTGGGGCTCGGCCACCTCCGCCTACCAGATCGAAGGCGCTGTCGACCAGGACGGGCGCGGCCCGTCGATCTGGGACACCTTCTGCGCCACGCCCGGGATGGTCCGCGGCGGCGACGACGGCAGCGTCGCCATCGACCACCGCAACCGCATCCCCCAGGACGTGGCCCTCATGGCCGAGCTCGGGCTGCAGGCGTACCGCTTCTCGGTGGCCTGGCCCCGGGTGCAGCCCGACGGGCGGGGCCCGGTCAACCAGGCCGGCCTCGACGTGTACCGCGAGCTCGTCGACCGCCTGCTCGCCGCCGGCATCGAGCCGATCCTCACGCTCTACCACTGGGACCTCCCCCAGGCGCTCGAGGACGACGGCGGCTGGCCGGCTCGCGACACGGCGCTGCGCTTCGCCGACTACGCCCACGCCGTGGGCGAGGCCCTCGGGGAGCAGGTCCGCCGGTGGGGCACGATCAACGAGCCGTGGTGCGCCTCGATGCTCGGCTACGCGGCCGGGGTGCACGCCCCGGGCCGGATCGAGCCCGGCGCCGCGGTGGCCGCCGCCCACCACCTCCTCCTCGGCCACGGCCTGGCCGTCGACGCGCTGCGGGCGGCCGTCCGCCCCGACGCCGACATCGGCATCACGCTCAACCCGTACCCGGTGGTCACCGACCGCGACGACGACGCGGACCGCGACGCCGTCCGCCGGGTCGACGGCGTGGCCAACCGCCTCTGGTACGACCCGATCCTGCGGGGCCGGTACCCCGACGACGTGCTGGCCGACTTCGAGGCGGTGAGCGACCTCTCCCACATCCGCGACGGCGACCTGGCGATCATCGCCCGGCCGATCGACTCGCTCGGGCTCAACTACTACCGGCGCCACCACGTGCGGTTCCGCCGGGGGGCGTCGGTGGGCAAGCCGTGGGGGCAGTGGCCGGGCTCGCCGGACGTGGAGCTGGTGGACCCGCCGGGGCCGAAGACCGACGGGGGCTGGGCGGTGGAGCCGGAGGGCCTCACCGAGGCGCTCGTGCGCCTCTGGGAGGAGTACGACCCGCCCCCGCTCTACCTGCACGAGATCGGCGCCGCCTACGGCGACGAGCCGGGCCCTGACGGGGAGGTCCGCGACGATCGGCGCATCCAGTGGCTGGAGGCCCACCTCGAGGCGGCCGCCGACGCCATCGCGGAGGGCGTCGACCTGCGGGGGATCATGGTCTGGTCGCTGTTCGACAACTTCGAGTGGGCCGAGGGCTACGCCCACCGCTTCGGGATCGTCCACGTGGACTACGACACCCTCGAGCGCACCCCCAAGGCCAGCGCCCGCTGGTACCGCCGGGTCATCCAGGCCAACGGCCTCCCCCCAGCCCCCGACCCCGTCTGACGCGAGGCAATGCGTCCCGCCCGGGCGCTCTCGAGGCATTGCGTCCCGCATGCGGGACGCAATGCCTCGTCCTCGCCTCGGCGGGACGCATTGCCTCGGGTGGGTACGGTGAGGCGGTGTCGGAGATCGTGGTGGAGCTGCCGGGCGGGGACGTGGGGCCGCTGCTCCCCCACCTCGACGGGGCGGCGTTCGTGAACCTCCACCCGGGGGTGGACGCCGCCGAGGTGCCGCCCGCCAGCCCGCTCGGCGGGCTCTTCGGCAACCGCGGGCCGGTCGTGCCGCTCGCCACCTGGACGCCCGGCGAGATCGGCCTCCAGCACGCCGTCGGCCAGCGGGCCACCCGCTTCCTGGCCGAGCGGGGCGTGCCGGTGCCCGACCACTGGCACACGGTGGCCGAGCACCCCAAGCGGGGCCTCGTCATCCGCACCTACCAGACCCCGGAGCGCGAGGTGCTCGAGTGGCTGGTGCGGGCGGCCACCGTCACCTGCCCGCTCGACATCGTCGGGCCCTGGCACGCCGTCGTCCACCCTCGCTGACCAGCCCGTCTCCGCCGGTCGGGACGTTCGGCCCTACGGGGCGCCGCCCGGGAGGCGCACGCTCGGGGTGGAGCCCGGTGGCTCGGGCACGGCGCGCGGGTCGAGCGGGCCGGAGGTGGACGATGCGCAGCGACCGCGGATCCCACGGAGGCGACGTGCTCGTCGCCTACGCCAGCGAGCACGGCGCGACGGCGGCCCTGGCCGAGGCGGTGGCCGCCACGCTGCGCGACCGGCGCATCGCCGTCGACCTCCGACCGGCGCGGGAGGTGGACGCGGTCGAGCCCTACCGGGCGGTGGTCCTCGGCAGCGCCGTCTACATGGGCCGGTGGCGGCGGGAGGCGGTGGCGCTGCTGCGCCGCCACCGTCGCGCCCTCGCCGATCGGGACCTGTGGCTCTTCAGCAGCGGTCCCGTCGGCGACCAGCCGGTGGACCTCGACGACCCGAAGGCCGACCGGTGGCTGCGACCCCCGAAGGTCCGGGCCCTCGGCGAGGCGCTGAACGCCAACGACCACGCTGTGTTCGGCGGCTCGATCGACGAGGGCGGCGGGCTCCTGCGCCGGCGGATGGCGCAGGGCATCCCACCGGGCCGGCGAGACCGGCGCGACTGGGGGGCCGTGCGCCAGTGGGCCGAGCAGGTGGCCGACGCGCTCGACCGCGCCCGCTCAGGCTGACACGCCGAGGGCCCGCCGGGCCGCCTCCGCCGCCCAGCGGTAGTCGGCCTTGCCGGCGGGGCTGCGGACGATCTGGTCGACGAGCACGAGGTGCTTCGGCGCCTTGTAGCCGGCCAGGTGCCGGTGGCAGTGCTCGTAGACCTCGTCGTAGGTGAGCGCAGCCCCCGGGCGCAGCTGCACCACGGCGGTGACCGCGCTCCCCCACCGCTCGTCGGGGACGCCCACCACGAGGACGTCGGCCACCGCTGGGTGGTTGTGCAGCACGCCCTCCACCTCCTCCGGGTGCACCTTCTCGCCCCCGGTGTTGATCGACGTGGCGCCCCGGCCGAGGAGCTCGATCGTCCCGTCCTCGGCCACGGTGGCGAGGTCGCCGGTGACGAGCCGTCGCTCGCCGTCGAGGTGCACGATCGTGGCCGCCGTCTTCTCGGGGTCCTTGTAGTAGCCGAGGGGCAGGTGCCCGCCGGTGACGATCCGGCCCACCACGCGGGAGCCGGGGGTCACCGGGCGGTCGTCGTCGTCGAGGACCAGCAGCGGCTTGGTGCCGCGGTCGAAGCGGACGGTGCCGCCGGACGGGGGGACGTCGGCCGCGGTGACCCGCGAGGAGCCCTGGATCCCGGCCTCCGAGGAGCCGAACCCGTCGGTGACCATCACCGTCGGGAAGGCGGCGAGGATGCGGGCCTTGGCCCCGGCGGACATCGGGGCGCCGCCGTTCGAGATGGCGAAGAGCGACGACGCGTCCCACCGGCCCGGCTCGGCCTCCCAGGCGTCGAGCAGCGGCTTGACCACCGCGTCGCCCACAACCGTCATCATGTTCGGCCGCTCCCGCTCGACGGTGTCCCACACCCGCTCCGGGTCGAGGCGACCGTCGAGGAGGATCACCTTGCCGCCGGCGAAGAGCCACATGAACGAGGTCCACTGGGCGGCGGCGTGCATGAGCGGCGCGAGCGTGAAGTAGGTGGGGCCGCCGTCGCCGATCCGCTCCACGAGCTCGGCCGGCGAGGTGACCTCCCCCTGGAGCCGCATCGGGTCGCCGCCGCCGAGGCAGCCGAAGAACGCGTCGCCCTGCCGCCACACGACGCCCTTGGGCAGCCCGGTGGTGCCGCCGGTGTAGATCACGTAGCGGTCGTCCTCGCTCCGGCCGTCGGCCGACGGGCGCTGCGGCGACGCGGCGGCAAGCGCCGCCTCGAACGGCTCGCCGGTGCAGAGCGTCCAGCGCACGGTGAGCACGTCGGGGACCACCTCGGCCACGACGGCCTCGTGGTCGGGACCGTGGATCACCCCGATGCTGTCGCTGTCGTCGAGCAGGTGCCGCAGCTCGCCGGCCACGTACCGGTGGTTGACGTTGATCGGGACGGCCCGGACCTTGAAGCAGGCCAGCATCGCCTCGAGGTACTCGGCGCAGTTCTCGAGGTAGAGGCCGACGTGGCGGCCGGGCCCCACTCCGAGCCCCCGCAAATGGTGGGCGAGCCGGTTGGCCCGCTCCTCGAGCTGGCCGTAGGTGCGTCGCTGCTCGCCGCACACGAGCGCCTCGCGGTCCCAGCACGCGTCGGCCGCCATCTCCCAGACGTCGGCGAAGTTGAAGCTCCTCGGTGGCGCGACCGTGGCCATGGAGTCCCCCCTGGTCTCGTAGCTGGTCTGGTCGGTGATCGGTCGTCGTGGGGCGGGCCCGGCCCCGCCCGGGCGGTCAGGTGATGGCGACCGGGTTCGTCGGGGCCCCCACCCCGCCGGTCACCGGCTCCGGGTTGGCGACGAGCAGCACGTCGTGGCGGCCCCGCGCCGCGCAGTGCTCGGCGAGGGCCTCGAAGTCGAAGTTCTGGCCCTGGGTGAGGCCCATGTCCCGCAGGTGGAGCAGGTGGACCGGGAACAGCACGGCCGGGTCCTCGCAGGGGTACACCTCGAGGGCGAGCGTGTCGGTGGCCACCGCGGCGACGTCGTGGCGGCGGAACCACCGGACCGTGCCGACCGTGAGGCCCGGCTGCGGGCCGAGCGTGTAGGCCTCGCGGTCTCGTCGCTTCAGGTGCTGGATGTGGCCCGTGCGGACGAGGACCACGTCGCCGGGCTCCAGCGCCACGCCGGCCAGGTCGAGGGCGGCGTCGAGGTCGGCCGCGGAGATCGGGTGGCCGGCGGGCAGGCGGTCCTCGCCACGGGCCCGGGCCACGTCGAGCAGCACGCCGCGGCTGACGAGCGTGGCCACCCGGTGGATGCCGCAGCGGGTGGCGCCCCGCTCGACGGTGACCGAGCTGGCCGGGTGGCCGTTGTAGAGCAGCCCGTCGTAGGACACGTGGGCCAGCGCGTCCCAGTGGGTGCAGGCCTGCAGGCCCATCGTGATGACGTCGTCGCTGCAGCAGAAGTCGCCCGGATCGCCGGTGTAGGCGGTGTTCACCGCCACCATCGCGTGCAGGGGGTTGATGCGACCGGGGATCGTCCCCAGCTGCGGTCCGTCGGCGTCGAGCGGGATGGCCAGCGAGAAGCGCCGCCCGTCGCGGACGGCGGCCACGCCGCGGCGCACCGCGGCGTCATCGATCAGGTTGAGGGTGCCCAGCTCGTCCTCGGGACCCCACCGCCCCCAGTTCGACACCTCGGCGCCCAGCGCCCGGACGTCGGACGGCAGCGACATGGCCGGACGGTACCACGAACTAGAACCGGTTCTAGTGGGTGGGGGTCCTTGGTCTGCGGGTGCGGCCGGGGCACGCTGACGGGGCCATGGCGCACCGACCGAAGCACCTCGCCCGACCATCGCGCCGCCCCTGGCGCCGGGTCGCCGTCCTCCTCGTCGTCGCCGTGCTCGTCGTCGCCGCCGTCGCCGTCGCCGTGTGGGCCCAGCGCGACGACGGCACCTCCGGCGCCAGCCCCACCACCGAGCCCCCGGCCACCACGAGCCCCGCCGCTCCCACCACCACCGCGGCGCCCACCACCACTGCCCCGCCCCGCCGCACGGCCACGATCGCCTTCGGCGGCGACGTGCTGATCCACCAGGCGGTGTGGGAGGCGGCCCGGGTGGACGGCGGCTACGACTTCGGGCCGATGCTGGCCCCGATCCGGCCGGTCCTCGAGGCCGCTGACCTGGCGCTGTGCCACCTGGAGGTGACGCTGGCCCGCGCTGGCGAGGCGCCCACCGGCTACCCCCGCTTCCGGGCGCCCGCCGAGCTGGCCGACGCCCTGGCCGACGCCGGCTTCGCCGGGTGCTCGGTGGCGTCGAACCACAGCCTCGACCACGGCGAGGCCGGCGTGGTGGCCACCCTCGACGCGCTCGACGCGGCCGGGCTCGGCCACGTCGGCACCGCCCGCAGCGAGGCGGAGGACCGGGCGCCGCGCCGCTACGACGCCGGCGGGATCGCCGTCGGCCACCTCTCCTACTCGTACGGGTTCAACGGGCTGCGCCCGCCGGCGGACAAGCCGTGGCTGGTCGACGAGATCGACCCCGGCCGCATCCTCGAGGACGCCGCGGCCCTGCGGGAGGCCGGCGCCGAGCTGATCGTCGTGTCGCTGCACTGGGGCAACGAGTACGCGCACGGGGTCACCGCCGAGCAGCAGGAGGTGGCCGAGGCCCTGGCCGCCGTGCCGGGCGCCGTCGACCTCGTCGTGGGCCACCACGCCCACGTCGTGCAGCCGATCTCGAAGGTCGGCGACCTCTGGGTGGTGTGGGGCCTCGGCAACCTCCTGTCGAACAACTCGCCGCGGTGCTGCACCGTGGTGGCCACCGACGGGCTCGTCGTCACCGCTCGGGTGGGCGACCGCGAGGACGGCTCCGGGGTGGAGGTGCAGGAGATCACCTACACGCCGATCTGGAACGAGCGCGACGGGTTCCGGGTGCTGCCGGCGGCCGAGACGCTCGTGCGAGACGTCGACCCGGCGCTGGCCGAGGCGCTGCGCGCCTCCTGGCGGCGCACCGACGAGCTCGTGCGCTCGCTCGACCCGGACGGGGCGCTGCCCCTCCGGCCCTCGGCCACGCCCTGAGCGGGCGCCTCAGACGGCGAGCACGCCCCGGTTGAGCGCGCCGGCGTGGAGGTCGTCGAGGGCCTGCTGCACGTCGGCGAGGTCGTAGACCCGGCTGACCATCTCGTCGAGCTGGAGCCGCCCGTCGAGGTAGAAGCCGACGTAGCGGGGGATGTCGTGGTGCGGTCGGGTGGCGCCGTAGCGGCACCCGAGGATCGACTTGTCGTTGTAGAGGCTGCTCACGACGAAGCTGGCCTCGGTGCCCATCGTGGGCACGCCGAGCAGGACGCACTGCCCGCCGATGTCGAGCAGGTCGACGGCGGCGCGGATGAGGGCCGGGTGGCCGACGCACTCGAAGGCGTGGTCGACCCCGTCGCCGAGGCCGAGGTCGCGGACGGCGGCGACGGTGTCGTCCACCGCGGCGGCGTCGACGAAGTCGGTGGCCCCGAAGCGGCGGGCCACCTCCTCCTTGGCCGGGTTGGCGTCGACGGCGACGATGCGCGAGGCGGCGGCGAGGCGGGCGCCCTGGATGACCGACTGGCCGATGCCGCCGGCACCGAAGACGACGACGGTGTCGCCGGGCTGCACCCGGGCCCGGTTGAGGACGGCCCCCACGCCGGTGACGACGGCGCAGCCGATGAGGCACGCCACCGACAGCGGCACCTCCGGGGGGATGACCACGGCCTGGCTCTCGGCCACGACGGTGCGCTCGGCGAACACGCCGGCGTTGGCGAACTGGAAGGCCCGCTCCCCGCCGACGGTGAACGGGCGGTGGAGCCGGCCGATCGTGTCGCGGCAGTGGGTGGGGTGCCCCCGGTCGCAGGCCCCGCACTGCCCGCAGGACCCGAGCGTGGTGAGCACGACGTGGTCGCCCACCTGCACCTTGCGCACGGCGTCGCCGACGGCCTCTACCACCCCGGCCCCCTCGTGGCCGAGCACCGTCGGCGTGGGGAACGGGATCGTGCCGTCGAGGACCGACACGTCGGAGTGGCAGAGCCCGGCGTTGGCCACCCGCACGACCACCTCGTGGGGGCGGGGGTCGCGGACCTCGACGTCGTCTCGGACCTCGAGCTGGCCCGTCCAGACGAGGCCCCTCACGCCGGGACCGCCACGGGCGCCTGCGGGCGGAGCACCTGGCCGGGGAGGCCGGCGTCGGGCCGCAGCTCGCCGTCGAGGACGATCGGCACCCCGTTCACGATCGTGGCCTTCACGCCCTTGGGCCGCGACGTCCAGCGGGCGGCACCGTTGGGGAAGTCGTGGGCCAGCCACTTGCGGTCGGGCCCGACGGTGTCGGGGTCGAAGATCACGATGTCGGCGGCGTAGCCGACGAGGAGCAGCCCCCGGTCCGTGAACCCGCACAGCGCGGCGGGGATGGCGGTGATCTGCCGCACGCCCTCCTCGAGGGTGAAGCCACCCCACTCGCGCACCCAGTGCTGGAGGAACCAGGTGTGGGCCTCGGCGCCGTCGTCGCGGTCGAGGTGGGCGCCGCCGTCGGAGGTGCCGACGAGCAGGTGCGGGTCGGCCTGGGCCACCCGGGTCCCCTCGATCCACTCGGGGGTCTCGGTCCGCCACAGGAACTCGACGGCGAGGTCCTCGGAGGCGGCGACGTCGAGGAAGGCGTCGGTGGGGTGGACGCCCCGCTCGGCCGCGATGTCGACGATCGAGCGGCCGACGAGCGGCTCGTTCTCGGGGCGGGTGACCCGGTTGACGTGGAGCACGTCCCAGGCCGGCGGCGGCAGCGTGGGCCCCCGGTCCGGGTCGCGGTTGTAGCGCTCGACGGAGTGCCGCACGTGGTCGCGGAAGGCCGGGTCCGCGATCAGGGCCATCCGCTCGGCGACGGTGGCCGCCTCGGTGAAGAGGCGGTTGAGCTCGAGCGCGCCCTCGTACAGCTTGGTGCCGTCGGCCAGGTTGAACGTGCGGTTGAACGGCTTCGACATCGCCATCGAGTAGACGGCGGCCCCGGCGGCGGTGGCCTCGTCGACGAAGCGCTTGGCGCTGTCCCAGCCCGCGGTGGGCGCGTCGACCTTGGAGCGGGCGCCGAGGCCCTGGATGATCACCGGCATCCGGGCCCGCAGGGAGAGGTCGATGAGCAGCTGCTCGTCCTCGGGGGTGATGCCGCCGACCGCGGAGGCGGGGAGGTAGGCGAGCGTGCCGCCGCCGCTGCGACCAGCCGCCTCGCACAGCGCCCGCAGCTCGTCGAGGCTGGCCAGGCGCGAGGGCACCGGGCGGTCGGCCGAGTCGAAGTGGGTGGGCGAGTGGGTGGACGAGAAGCCCGCCGCCCCCGCCGCCATCGCCTCCCGCACGAGGTCGGCCATCTGCTCGACCTCGGCGGGCGTGGCCTCGCGGGTCTGGGCGTCCTCCCCCATCACGTAGCGCCGCAGCGCGCAGTGCCCGACGTAGAAGGCGGCGTTGACGCCGATGCGGCCCCGCATCGAGTCGAGGAACTCGGGGAACGTCTCGAAGCCGTCGACGGGGATGCCCTCCAGGGCGGCCGGGTCCATGCCCTCGACGCGGGCGAAGAGCTGGATCAGCCACGGGGCGTCGCCCGGGCGCAGCGGTGCCACCGAGAACCCGCAGTTGCCGGCCACCACGGTGGTGACGCCGTGGTAGCAGCTCGAGGTGGCGTAGGGCTCGAAGGTGAGCTGCGGGTCGTAGTGGGTGTGCGGGTCGACGATGCCCGGTGCCACCACCTGGCCCTCGGCGTCGATGGCGCGCTCGCCCTCGGCCGGGTCGATGAAGCCGATGTGGGCGATGCGCCCGTCCCGCACGCCGACGTCGGCCCGCCGGCGCGGGAGGCCGGTGCCGTCGACGACGAGGCCGTTCACGATGACCAGGTCGAAGCTCGCCATGCGCCGACACTAGAACAGGTTCTAGTTCGGCGCTACGGCCCGGAACCGCCGGATCGGGACGCTTGGGCGGAACGTGCCCGTTCGCGGGGGATTGTGCTGGACTCGCCCCGGTCCCGTCCCACCCGGGGCGGGGTGAGGCAGGAGGAGCCGTGTTCGACGACCTGACGCTCGCGATCGTGCTCGGCGTCCCGCTGATCACCGCGTTCATCGGCTACAGCACCAACTGGGCGGCGGTGAAGATGATCTTCCACCCGGCGAGCTTCGTGGGCGTCGGCCGGGTCGGCTGGCAGGGGGTGATCCCGGCCCACAACGCCCGCTTCGCCGACGACATCGCGGCCCGCGTCGGCCAGGTGATCTCCCCCCGGGACCTGGCGGCCGGGTTCGACCCCGACGAGATCGAGGCGCTCCTCGCCGACCGCCTCGACGCCGAGATGCCGATCGTGGTGCGGGAGGCGGCCGAGGTGATCCGCCCCGGCCTGTGGGACGAGCTGGCCCCCGAGGCCCAGCAGGTGGTGATCGCCCAGCTGCGGGCCGAGGGCTCGGCGATGGCCCGGCAGCTGCTCGGGGAGCTGACCGAGCTGTCCGACGAGCTGCTCGACCTCGAGGCGCTGGTGGCCGACCTCCTCTCGGGTGAGAACGCCGACCGCCTGACCCGGCTGTTCCGCCGCCTCGGCCACAAGGAGCTGCGGTTCATCGAGCTCTACGGCGGCGTGTTCGGGTTCCTCGTCGGCTGCCTCCAGGTGCTGCTCTACGGGGTGTTCGGCCAGCGGTGGACGATGCCGCTGGTGGGCGCCGTCGTGGGGCTGGGCACCAACTGGCTGGCCATCCAGATGATCTTCCGGCCGCTCGAGCCCCGGCGCTTCCTGGGGCTCGTCACCTACCAGGGGATGTTCCCGAAGCGCCAGGCCGAGATCGCCCGGGAGTTCGGCGCCGTGGCCGAGGAGGAGATCTTCACGCCGGAGAACCTGTTCCGGGTCCTCACCGAGGGCGAGGCCGGCACCCGCATCGCCCGGCTCGTGCTCGAGCGGGTGTCCGAGCGGATCGACCAGCAGCGCCCGATGCTCGAGATGCTGGCCCAGCAGCCGATCACCGACGAGCAGGTCGAGACGGTCAAGGCCCTCGTCGTCACCCGGGTGACCCGGCAGCTGCCCGAGGTGCGGGCCGAGCTCGACCCGTACCTGCGGGCGCAGCTGGGGGTGGCCCGCACCGTCGAGTCGCGCATGGCGGTGATGACCAAGCCCGAGCTCGAGCGCCTCCTGCGCGGCATCTTCGAGGAGGACGAGGTCACGCTGATCCTGATCGGCGGCGTGCTCGGCGGCCTCGTCGGCGTCCTCCAGGCCGGCCTCGTCCTGGCCTGACACCGGTCGGGGCACCGTCGGTGTGGGCGGAGCCCCGCGGGGGTAACCGTGCCGGCATGGACACGACCCTCGTCATCCTCATCGCCATCGCCGTCGTCGTCGCGCTCGTCGTCGTCGTGCTCGTCGCTCGCCGCCGCCAGGAGGAGCGGCTCATCGAGCAGCGCCGCGAGGCCCGGGAGCACCGGGCCATCGCCGACGCTTCGCAGGTGGAGGCCGACCGCCAGGCGGCGGAGGCCGAGGCCCGCGCCGCGCAGGCTCGCAGCGAGCAGCTGGCCGCCGAGCAGCAGCGCCTCGACGCGGAGGCCCAGCGCCAGGAGGCCGAGCGCATCCGCATGAAGGCCGATCGCCTCGACCCCGACGCCGACGCGAACGCCAACCGCCGGACCGACGACGAGGTCGTCGATCGGATCGCCCCGTGACCCACGAGCCGCGGCGCTGACGCGAGGCCGGGCTCAGCCCGGCCAGACGATGCTCTGCAGCTCGCTGTAGGCCTGGAGCCCGAAGCTCCCACCGTCGCGCCCCACGCCGCTCATCTTGAAGCCGCCGAAGGGGGCCTCGTGGTTGCGCTGCGCGGTGTTGATCCCCACGTTGCCGGTGCGCAGGCGCCGAGCGAGGCGCATCGCCCGGGCCGAGTCCGCGCTGAACACGTAGTCGTAGAGGCCGAACTCCGTGCCGTTGGCGATCTCGACGGCCACGTCGTCGTCGCCGTCGAAGGGCACCACCGACACGACGGGCCCGAAGAACTCCTGCTGCACCGCCGGGTTGTCGGGCCCACACTCGGCGAGCAGCGTCGGCGCCACGTAGAACCCCCGCTCCAGCGGGGGCCGCTCGCCGCCCACCACCACCTCGGCGCCGGCCGCCACCCCCGCCTCGACGAGCGCCTCCACCCGCGCCCGCTGGGCGCCCGAGATCACCGGCCCGACGACGGTGGAGGGGTCCCGGGGATCCCCGACGGTCATGCGGACGGCCGCTTTCTCGAGCCCGGCGATCACCTCGGCGTAGCGGCTGCGGTGGACGACCACCCGGGTGGGTGCGGTGCAGATCTGGCCGCTGTGGAACGCCCAGACCGACGAGATCGCGCCCACCGCCGTGGCCAGGTCGGCGTCGTCGAGCACGATCGCCGCGCCCTTGCCGCCGAGCTCGAGGAGCAGGCGCTTCATGTCGCGGCCGGCCACCTCCCCGATGGCCCGACCCACCGGCGTGGACCCGGTGAAGCTGACCATGTCCACGTGGGATGAGGCGACGAGCGCCGCGCCGATCCCGGCCGACGAGCCGGTGACCACGTTGACCACCCCGGGGGGGAAGCCGGCCTCCTGCAGCACCTCGCCGAAGACGGTCACGGCCAGCGGGTCCTGGGGAGCGGGCTTCACGACCACGGTGTTGCCCATCGCCAGCGCCGGGCCGATCTTCCCGGCCATGTTGACGATCGGGAAGTTGTAGGGCGTGATGCAGGCCACCACGCCCACCGGCTGGCGCAGCGCGACCGCGCCGATGACCCCGCCGGGGGCCAGCGCGGTGGCCGGCATCTCCGCCGGCGGGAGCGGGATCGCGGCGGGCTCGAGGGCGCCGCGGGCGCAGCGGCGGAGCCGCTCGACGCAGGTGGGCACCTGCATCGTCTTCGCCACCCGCATCGTGGCTCCGGTCTCGGCCTGCACGAGCGGGACGAGCGCGTCGATGCGGGCCCGCAGCAGGTCAGCGGCCCGGTCGAGGAGGGCGGCCCGCTCCTGCGGCGAGGTGCGGCTCCAGGCCGGGAAGGCCTCGGCCGCCGCGGCCGCGGCCGCCTCCACCTGGGCGATCGACGCCTCGGGCGCCTCGCCCACGACCTCTTCGGACGCGGGGTCGATGACCTCATAGGCCCCGTCGTCTCCGGCCAGCCGCTCGCCCCCGATGAGGAGCCGGTACCCCTGCGCTGCCATGCCCCGACACTAGAACACGTTCTACCGCTCGGGCGGCGAGCCAGCGCCGGCGTCCCGGGGAGATGTCCCGGCTGGTCGGGACGCCGTCCCCATGTGCCCGGGACGCCGGGCGTCGGAGGGTGTGGGCGTCGACGACGACCCAGATGGAGGAACCGTGCAGCACCGCACCCGAGCCCGCCGACTCGCGGCGGGGATCACCCTCGCCCTCGCGATCGCCACCACCGCCACCGCCTGCGGCGACGACGAGACCAGCGCCGCCGGCGAGGAGCCGGTCGCCCCCGACGACGGCGGCCACCACGCCGGTGGCAGCGGCACCGTGCCGGTCGAGGCGTGCGACGCCTACGTCGCCCTCTCGGGCGTGCTCAGCGGCGACCCGAGCCAGGCCGAGCCCGTGCTCGAGGCCTTCGTCGAGACCGCCCCCGAGGACCTGGCCGACGCCGCCCGGACGATGGCCGACGGCGATCGCCGCCTCTTCGACTCCGAGGACCCCGGGGCGCTCTCCGAGGACGACGACGTCCTCGCCGCGTCCGACGTCGCCACCGCCTACCTCACGGGCTGCTCGACGGTCGAGGTGCTCGACGTGAAGGGCGTCGACTACGGCTTCGAGGGCCTCCCCGAGGAGGTCCCCGCCGGCCGGGTCGGCATCCGCTTCACCAACGCCACCGAGCACGACGAGCCCCACGAGATGGTCCTCGCCAAGCGGGGCGAGGGCGTGACCGAGCGCGTGGAGGAGCTCCTGGCCCTCCCGCAGGAGGAGGCCTTCTCGAAGCTCGAGGTGGTCGGCGTCGTGTTCGCCGACATGGCCGACCAGGAGGTCGACGCCATGTTCGACCTCGATCCCGGCTCGTACATCGCCGTCTGCTTCATCCCGATCGGGGGCGGCGAGGAGGGCCCGCCGCACTTCACCGGCGGCATGGTCGCCGAGTTCGACGTGGTCGCCTGACCCGCCACCCACACAGAGGAGGAACCTGCGATGGCAGCGACCATCACCACCCCGGCCGAGGCTCGCTCCGTCCCGACCACCGCGGGCGAGCGCCGCGGCTGGGCCTGGGCCGGTGCCGTGGCCGG
>Ga0079224_100008699_pt1 | contig 13771 bp, 8 predicted proteins | sample Stecom2015_FD_80414 | JGI IMG/M metagenome (GOLD analysis project Ga0079224, IMG submission 80414) | Agricultural soil microbial communities from Utah to study Nitrogen management - Steer compost 2015 | ecosystem: Environmental > Terrestrial > Soil > Agricultural land | place: USA: Utah... | reverse complement strand
GCTAAGGGGGATGGGCAGTTTTTGAATACAGAAGCGATTAACAAAGCGATCGCAGTTATCAGCGAAAAAGGTGGGGGGGTGGTGCTGGTTCCGGGAGGCTTATGGCTGACGGGTCCTATTGAGATGAAAAGTAATGTGAATCTACACGTTCAAAGGGATGCCGTTGTGCTGTTTACCGATGATCTGGAGCAATATCAGCTCGTGGAGTCCAACTGGGAAGGCGAGCCAGCCTGGCGGAATCAAAACCCTATTTCGGGAAGAAATATAGAAAACATAGCGATTACGGGAGCGGGCGTTATTGACGGCAACGGAGGCGCCTGGCGTATGGTGAAGCGCTTTAAAATGACGGATTCCCAATGGAAAAAGCTAGTGGCTTCGGGCGGAGTAGTGGATGAGGAAACAAACATTTGGTACCCTTCGGAAAGCTCCCTCCGCGGTGAGAAAACGAAGAATGCCGGGAAAATGCGCCCGGGAACAACGGCTGCTGATTTTATGGATGTGAAAGACTTCTTGCGTCCAAACTTATTGGTATTCACTTCCTGTAAGCGTATTCTATTGGAAGGTGTGACCATCCAGAACTCGCCGGCATGGAATATCCATCCGTTGATGTGTGAGGATCTCACAGTACGAAACTTAACGGTTCGAAACCCTTGGTATGGCCAAAATGGGGATGGTTTGGACATTGAATCTTGTAAAAATGTGTTGGTGGAAAATAGTACGTTCGACGTTGGAGATGACGCGATCTGTATCAAATCGGGACGAGATCAGGCGGGCCGCGACAGAGGAATGCCGACAGAAAATGTGATTATCCGTAATAATATCGTTTACCATGGGCATGGAGGCTTCGTCATTGGCAGTGAGATGAGTGGAGGAGCGAGAAACATTTGGGTAGAGGATTGTTCATTTGTTGGCACGGACATCGGTCTGCGCTTCAAAACAACGAGAGGGCGCGGCGGTGTTGTTGAGAATATCTTTATTAACAATATCAATATGGTCGGTATTCCTGGAGAGGCGATATTATTTGATATGTATTACGGCATGAAAGGGCCGCTTCCAAGAGCCGGTGAGCAAGGAGAATCTGCTGTTGAGATTCCGGACGTTACAGAGGAAACACCACAATTTCAAAATTTTGTTATTCGCAATGTACAGGTGAACGGTGCCGAAAAGGGAATTTTCTTTCGAGGGCTACCTGAGATGTCCATTAAAAATATCCTTATTGAACATGCAAATATCGACGCTAAAATGGGGGTAGAGCTTATCGAAGCTTCAGGTATTGTTGTGAAAGGCCTGACGCTGAAGGCAGCCGAAACCAATCCACTCATTCATATAGATAATAGTGAGAGTGTGGTTTTCGAGGACTTAAAGCCGGTGGGAGATGTGGACTTGTTAATCAATATTTCGGGCGAATCGACCAGTAATATTTTGTTGAAGGGATCCGAAACGACAGGCGTGAAGAAAGTGAGCGAGTTTACCCATAATGCTTCCGAAAAGGTATTAACGATACAGTAATACAGATAAAGCAGTCCCGATATTTGGGCTGCCGAAATACAAGAAGAATTGAAAATTAACGGTATAGGGTGAGGAAAAGTAAAAGTATTATCATTTGTTTACTGCTGTTTATGCAGGTTAGTTTCGGACAGGACAAAGCTTTGTCTGAAAAAATGGCCATTACGGCTATGGATTCATTATACAAAGATGCACGCTTTACGAACAAAGAGCGAGGACCGCAGTGGACGTATGATATGGGGGTGGTATTGGAAGGGATGGTGGAAGTATGGCGGAATACGGGTGATAAAACGTATTTTGACTATGTACAGGGCTGGATGGACCAGTTTGTAACCGAAGATGGAGATATCCGTAACTATCGACCGGAGGAGTATAATATAGATCACATCAAAAACGGACGATCGTTGCTGTTTCTGTACAAGGTCACCGGAAAGCAGAAGTATTTAAAGGCGAGTGAAAAGGTGTATAATCAACTTCTTACACATCCTAGAACCCATGAAGGAGGTTTTTGGCATAAGAAGATATACCCTTACCAAATGTGGCTGGACGGCTTATATATGGCACAACCATTTTATACGGAATATGCTGCTTTAATGGGCATTGATAGCATATACGATGATGTAGTGAACCAGTTCACGTATATGGAAAATCATGCACGTGATGAAAAGACAGGCCTACTTTATCACGGTTGGGATGAATCTCGAAACGAAAGATGGGCAGATCCCGAAACGGGTCTTTCCAAACATTTCTGGGGGCGCGGGATGGGTTGGTATGCGATGGCCTTAGTGGATGTCTTGGATTATTTTCCTGAAGAGCATGCCGGAAGAGAAAAACTTATACAAATCCTAAACCGGACACTGACCGCTGTCGCGACGTATCAAGATGCCAAAACAGGTGTGTGGTATGATATCGTTGATCTAGGTACGCGTGAAGGAAATTATGTAGAGGCATCTGCATCGAGCATGTTTGTGTATGCCATGGCGAAAGCTGTGCGAAAAGGGTATGCGCCTAAAAAAGACTATCAAAAGCATATCGATAAGGGGTATGCAGGGTTGGTGAAGCAATTTATCTCTCCCGGGGGGGCTGATCGGGTGAATATAAACCATGTGGTGACCGTTTCCGGATTGGGAGGTTCGAAGAATTATCGTGACGGTAGCTTCGAATATTACATGAGTGAACCCGTGAAGCCAAACGATCCCAAAGGGGTTGGGCCATTTATATCGGCAGCGTCAGAAGTGGAATTTGCGCGATCAGCAAAAAGAAAAAGCGTCCGTGTTACGTTGGACAATTACTATAACGATGAGTACAAGAAAGCACCGGACGGTCAATTGAAACCATATCATTACCTTTGGGACGGACAGGATAACAATGGTTTCTTTTTGCTGGGGCGGATTTTCGAACAACATGGCGGAACTTTGAGCACCTTGCGGAAAGCACCGACCCAGCAGAAGCTGGCAGACAGCGATATTTATATTATTGTTGACCCAGATACCGAAAAGGAGACAGCAAACCCTAATTTCATGAAGGAGGCTGATGCGGAAGAAATTGCTAGTTGGGTTCGTGCGGGTGGTGTGTTGGTTTTATTGCTTAACGATGCAGGGAATTGTGAAATCGCAAAATTCAATACACTTCCCCAAAAGTTTGGTATCACGTTCAACGAAGACAACCGAAATATGGTGAAAGGGAACAATTACGCTGCGGGAGCAATCGTAATTCCGCCGAAAACAGGCATTTTCAAAAAGACAAAGAAGATATATGTTAAGGAGATTTCTACGATAAGCGTTACGAAGCCAGCGAAACCTTTGGTGCAAGATAACGACGATGTTATCATCGCAACAACCAAATTTGGCAAGGGAGCGGTATTTGCCATCGGAGATCCCTGGTTGTATAATGAATATGTTGATGGGCGTAAACTCCCCGCGGAGTACCAGAACTTTGACGCTGCACATGAATTGGTGCAATGGTTAATAAAAAAAGCAAAATAAACAAGAATAGGATGACACGTTTTAGATTTTCGATTATACCGTTCTATTTATTCGCGTTGTCCTTGGCGGCTTTTGCACAGGAAAGCCGAAAAGATAGCTTAGCGGAAAAGATATTGGTTTATCAATTTCCCAACGGTGGGTGGGGAAAGCAATTGGCCGATAAGAAAGCGGTTAACTATACGCGTCCGTTGACGGAAGAACTTCTTCAAAAGATCGAAGACACGGATGAAAAATACGCCACGATCGACAATGGCGCTACAACGAGAGAAATTAACCTCTTAGTAGAGGCCTTCGCCAAAACGCAGAATGCCGATTATTTAAACGCAGCCCGCAGAGGGGTAGAATATCTGTTAGAAGCACAATATGAAAATGGTGGTTTTCCACAGTATTATCCCAACAAATCCTTATACAGGGCACAAATCACGTACAACGATAATGCGATGATCAATGCGTTGACGGTATTGGATAACCTGGCAAAAGAAATAAATGGTTTTGAAGCGTTGGTCGACAGACAGCTGAAAAAGCGAGCAGAAGATGCGGTGGCGAGAGGGGTGGATTGCATATTGAAAACACAGATTATGCAGGGTGATTCCTTGACCATCTGGGCAGCACAATATAATGAAAAAACGCTTCAACCCGAACAGGCGCGGGCGTTTGAACCTGTTTCGTTAAGTACGTCGGAATCGATCAATATCGTGCGCTTTTTGATGAAACAGCCTGTTACACCAGCGATAGAAACGGCGGTAGAGTCCGCCATTCGATGGTTCGAAGGACATGATTTGGAGGGATACCGTTTCGATAAAAGACAACATCCGAAAACAGGTGAAATCGTGCGGAATTTGATCGCCGATAGCGAGTCGGTGGTTTGGTCAAGGTTCTATGATATCGACAACAATATGCCGCTGTTTGGTGACCGGGACGGAACGGTTACTTATGATTTTTCGGAAATATCAGAAGAACGAAAGAACGGGTATGCATGGTTCGGCACATGGCCAACCAAATTGTTGGAAAAAGATTATCCCAAGTGGAAGAAAAATAAGGAGACAAAAAAATAAAATATGTTGCTTTCAAGAGAGAATATAGAGAAAATAGATGCAAACAAGGTAGTGTTACCAAAAGGTAGCTCTTTTGACTTACCAGAACGTGTATTACAATTTGGCACGGGCGTGTTGTTAAGAGGATTGCCCGATTACTTTATCGATAAGGCGAACAAAGAGGGGGTATTTAACGGACGTATCTTGGTGGTTAAGTCAACTTCTTCGTCGGGAACGGACGCATTTGCACAACAAGATGGGCTGTATACCTTGTGTATTAAAGGAATCGAAGATGGGAAGGAAGTGGTTAAATATCAGGTGAACAATGCTATCTCACGTGTGCTGGCGGCGTCAAAAGATTGGCAAACAATCCTCGAAGCTGCCCGCAATCCCGATATGCAGGTTGTGTTTTCCAACACAACAGAAGTAGGAATTGTCTTAAGCAATGATAAAGTGACAGATAATCCGCCGGCATCTTTTCCAGGAAAATTGTTATCGTTTTTATACGAGCGCTACCGTCATTTTAAAGGTGATAAAACGAAAGGTTTAGTTGTGTTACCTACGGAACTGATTTCCGATAATGCAACGAAACTAAAGAAGATTTTACACAGCCTCGCTGTTCAAAATAACTTGGAGAAGGATTTTTCGGCTTGGCTCGACGAAGCCAACGACTTTTGTAACACGTTGGTAGACCGGATCGTTCCGGGACGTTTGCCAAAAGAGGAGCAGCGGCAAACAGAGCGGGAACTGGGCTATCAGGATGAACTGATGATTATGGCAGAACCATTTCGCTTATGGGCTATCGAGACAGATTCTGAGCGTGTGCAACGTGCACTTTCGTTTGCTGACGTGGATAGTGGAGTGGTGCTTGTGCCGTCAATCAATAAGTTTAAGGAAATAAAGCTACGCTTATTAAACGGAACGCACACATTAAGTTGTGCTGCGGCATTGTGGAGCGGGTTTACGACGGTGAAAGAGGCGATGCAAAATCAACCGTTTAATACATTTGTACGAAGCTTAATGAGCGATGAAATCAGCAAGGCAATCGTAGACGAAAATATCGAAACACAGGATGCCGAAGATTTTTCTAACAGTGTAATCGATAGATTCAGTAATCCTTTCCTAGAACACCGTTGGGAAAGCATTGCATTAAACTATACTTCGAAGATGAGTATGCGCAACGTAGCATTGTTGGAGAAATGGTATAAAAAGAATCTTGTTCCGCCACAACATATTGCATTGGGATTTGCCGCGTATATTAAGTTTATGGATACCGCAGAGCAAGATGGCGCATATGTACAAGAGATTAATGGGCAGAAAATCGTGCTTCAGGATGAATTTGCGCCTATTTTATTTAATTATTGGAAAAATGGAAATACAGTGGTACACGATGTGTTGCGCGACGATAGCTTATGGGGAAGTGATTTGACACATTATCCCGAATTTGAAGCAACCGTAAAGCATTATCTAGAAGAGATAAACACTGTTGGTGTATTAAAAACAATTGAAAACTTAAAAGCATAATGGCAAGTAAAATATTAAAGATACATCCGAAAGATAATGTATTGGTTGCATTACAGGATCTTTCAAAAGGTGAGCAGATTGAATTTGATGGGGTGGTTTATACCCTGCAGGACGATGTCCCGGCGAAGCATAAGTTTTTTATGCAGAAAATGCATCAAGGCGATGAAATATACATGTACGGGGTGTTAGTGGGAAAAACACAGTATACCGTGCTGCAAGGCGGCGTCATGAATACAGATAATACGAAGCATGCTGCAGACCCTTACGCGTTTCGTCCCTACAGATATAGCTGGGAGGCACCAGATGTTTCCCGCTTTGAAGGTAGGACCTTTAATGGCTATGTACGTCCGGATGGTAGAGTAGGTACAGCAAATCACTGGCTGTTTATTCCCACGGTGTTTTGTGAAAACAGAAATCTCGATGTTATTAAGGAAGCTCTTCACAACGAGCTGGGGTATTCAGTGACCGGAAAATACAGGGCTTTCACCCACGAACTGCTGGCGGCTTATGAAGAGGGACAAGATATTAGTACGTTATCACCGGAACAGCTAAGTGTAGTGTCTCATCCGAAAAATCGTGTATTTAAGAACGTAGACGGTATCAAGTTTCTAAATCATCAGGGAGGATGTGGCGGTATTCGGCAAGATGCAGCCGTCTTAGGGAAGCTATTGGCGGCTTACGCCGATCATCCTAATGTAGCAGGGGTAACGGTATTAAGCCTCGGTTGCCAGAATTTGCAACTAAGCGATTTAATCGCTGATATCAAAGAAAGAAACCCGAACTTTAACAAGCCTATTCACGTTTTTGAACAACAGCAGTCGAAAAGTGAAGAATTGCTTATCAAAGAAGCGATCCAAAAAACATTTGTCGAATTGATAGAGGTTAATAAGCTGGAACGGCAGCCTGCACCGTTGAGTAAATTAACGTTGGGCGTGAAGTGTGGTGGTAGTGACGGTTTCAGCGGTATATCGGCAAATCCTGCAGTGGGATATACATCGGACTTACTGGTCGCGTTAGGGGGGAAAGTGCTGTTAGCAGAATTTCCAGAACTATGTGGAGCAGAGCAAGAACTAATCGACCGGACGATAGAACCGGAAGCAGCACACAAATTTATCAGGCTGATGTCTGCCTATAGCCAGGCTGCAGAGAATGTAGGATCTGGATTTCACATGAACCCATCCCCAGGCAATATTAGGGACGGTTTGATTACGGATGCTATAAAGAGTACGGGTGCTGCAAAAAAAGGGGGAACGTCGCCAGTGGTAGACGTATTGGATTATACTGAAGAAGCAACAAAATCAGGGCTAAATCTTGTTTGTACTCCGGGAAACGATGTAGAGGCCACTACTGGAAAAGCGGCGTCTGGAGCCACATTAATTTTGTTTACAACCGGACTGGGGACACCTACGGGCAACCCAATTTGTCCTGTTATTAAGGTCGCCACGAATAACGCACTGGCACAGCGTATGGGAGATATTATTGATATTAATACCGGACCAATCATTGATGGCGAAAAAACTATTGCGCAAATGGGAGAAGATATCCTGGAGTATTGTATTAAGGCGGCCAGTGGAGAAGTAATACCAAAAGCAGTTCAATTAAATCAAGACGACTTTATTCCTTGGAAGAGAGGGGTTAGTTTATAAAACTATTATTATCATGAAAGCATTTTTAGACGATAACTTTTTATTAAATAGCAAAACCGCAGAGGTTCTATATCATCAGTTTTCGAAGAATTTACCGATTATTGATTACCACAATCACCTCATACCAGAACAAATTGTAAACGATACGCAGTTTGAAAACATCAGCCAGGTATGGTTAAATGGCGATCATTATAAATGGCGTGCCATGCGTGCAAACGGGGTGAACGAAAAATATATTACTGGAGATGCGTCCGACAAGGATAAGTTTTTAAAATGGGCAGAAACCGTTCCTTATACGATGCGTAACCCATTGTACCATTGGACACATCTGGAGCTCCAGCGTTACTTTGGTATTCAGGAGTTATTATCTTCCAAAACGGCAGAAAAGATTTATGAAGAGACGGCTGCTAAGTTAGCGGAGCCGGGTTATTCTGTTCGAGGGCTGTTGAAGATGATGAACGTTGAAGTCGTGTGTACAACAGACGATCCGGTGGATTCCCTGAATTTCCATCAGCAGTTTGCACAAGAAAGCGAAACGTTTAAGATGCTTCCTGCGTTCCGTCCGGATAAGGCCATGAATGCTGATGATATTGAGGCATTAAATGCGTATATCGATCAGCTTGAAACGGTAACGAACAAATCGATTGATCGCTATGCGACATATCTGGAAGCATTAAAAGCAAGACATGATTTCTTCGCTGAAAACGGTTGTTCAGTATCAGACCACGGCTTGGAACAGATTTATGCAGAGGACTATACGGATCAGGAAATTGCCCAAATCTTCGATAAAATAAGAACGAAGCAAGGCATTACACATAACGAGAATTTAAAATTCAAATCGGCTATGCTGGTACAGTTTGCCGAATGGGATCATGAAAAAGGATGGGTTCAGCAATACCACTTAGGCGCATTGCGCAATAACAATGCGCGTATGCTGCGGATCAATGGACCAGATACCGGTTGGGATTCGATAGGTGATTTTAGTCAAGCAAAACCCCTTTCTAAGTTCTTGGATCGATTGGACAATCAAGATAAACTGGCAAAGACGATTATCTACAACCTTAATCCTGCGGATAACGAGCTAATAGCGACGATGATCGGAAACTTTAACGACGGATCGATCAAAGGAAAGGTTCAGTTTGGATCTGCTTGGTGGTTCCTGGATCAGAAAGACGGAATGACCAAACAGATAAACGCCCTATCAAATATGGGATTATTGAGTCGTTTGGTGGGAATGCTGACAGATTCGCGCAGCTTTTTGTCGTTTCCAAGACATGAATATTTCAGACGTTTGATATGTGATATCTTTGGAGAAGATATAGAAAAAGGAGAGTTGCCAAATGATACAGAGTGGGTTGGAAAGATAATAAGCGATATCAGCTATCATAACGCAAAAGAATACTTTAACTTTTAGACTTCCTTGACTTTATGGATTTCTGATTTCAAATGTTTATCTTTCCAAAATATTCTAATGAAGCCTATACCGGCCTACCCACAGATGTAAGGAAACAAACATTGAAAAAAGAACAAAAATAGTATCATGAGTAAAAAGAAGGAAGTACTGGATGCGATCTTGAAACAAGGAATGCTACCCCTGTTTTTTCATGCGGATGCACAAGAGAGTATCGATATCGTAAAGACCTTATATGCGTCAGGAATTCGCGTTTTTGAGTTTACAAATCGTGGCGGTGAGGCAAAAAAGGTGTTTAAAGCATTAATAAACGCTCGAAATGAGGAGATGCCAGAACTGTATCTTGGTATCGGCACGATCAAATCAAATGCTGAAGCGGAGCAGTTTATCGGCCTAGGGGCAGATTTTATTGTAGCGCCTATTGTTACACCTGCAGTCGGCGATTTGGCGCATAGCCATGATTTGTTATGGATTCCGGGATGTATGACGCCAACGGAGATTGCTTTGGCACAACAAAATAAAGCTTCGTTGATTAAGCTCTTTCCGGCAAATGTGTTAGGTCCCGGCTTTTTATCTGCTATCAGAGAGCTGTTCAAAGGTCAGCTATTTATACCAACAGGAGGAGTAGATCTGGAAATAGAAAACCTAAAATCCTGGTTTAACGCTGGGGTTTGTGCAGTAGGAATGGGTAGTAAGCTGATTAATCCCCAAAACACAGAAGGGTTGGCGGAAAAAACCCAAAAAGCATTAGAACTTGTTGCACAAGCAAGGAACGGCATTAACAACTAGGTATAAACATGGCAAATAGAACGACAGAAAGATCTGACAGGATTACTTTTGGAGAAGTACGAATTACTAGTTACGAATTACAAGAAACAAAAACAAAAAACCTATACCGATGAATATTGGAAAGAAGAGCAATTATAGATGGACGATATGTTCTCTTCTATTTTTTGCAACAACGATTAACTATTTGGATAGACAGGTGCTATCGCTCACGTGGAAAGACTTTATTGCTCCGGAATTCCATTGGACGAATAGCGATTATGGATTGATTACTGCATTATTCTCTATATTTTATGCAGTTAGCATGCTTTTTGCTGGTCGGTTTGTGGATTGGTTGGATACTAAAAAGGGTTTTCTATGGGCTATTGGTATCTGGTCTGTCGGCGCGGTATTGCATGCATTTTGTGGTATTGCGACCTCGGGGATTGTGGCTGGAGAATGGTTTGTAGGGTTCGAAGGAGCTAAAGAAGCAATAGGACGTGTAAACGACGTAGCGCTCGTTGTCAACGTGAGTGTTGCCCTATTTATTTTTGCACGCTTTGTGTTAGCAGTAGGAGAAGCCGGAAACTTCCCGGCAGCCATTAAAGCTACTGCAGAATTTTTTCCTAAAAAAGATAGAGCATTGGCAACCAGTATTTTCAATGCAGGAGCAACTATCGGCGCATTGGCGGCTCCATTGACGATACCGGTGATTGCTGCTTATTGGGGTTGGGAGATGTCTTTTATCATCATCGGTGCGCTCGGTTTCGTGTGGATGGGGTTTTGGGTTTTTATGTATAAAAAGCCTGATAAACACCCTAAAATCAATAAAGCAGAGTTGGACTACATCATGCAGGACGGCGATCATGTTGTACCGGAGGATGTTGTTGGCGTAGCCCCCGCGGAAAAAAAGAAAATGTCGTTCGCGAGTTGCTTTAAATATAAACAGACATGGGCATTTGCATTTGGTAAGTTTATGACCGATGGAGTATGGTGGTTCTTTTTGTTCTGGATGCCTGCTTATCTTTCGTCAGTTTATGATATCAAATCGTCGGATACCGAAGGACAGCTGGCATTGTTCATACTATACTTAATAACGCTATTATCTATTATTGGCGGATGGTTGCCCACATACTTTGTCGATAAAAAAGGATTAAATCCTTATGACGGGCGTATGAAAGCGATGTTGCTATTTGCATTTGTGCCATTAATTGTGTTGCTCGCACAACCACTAGGACATCTTTCTTATTGGGTGCCGGTTATATTTATCGGATTTGCTGGTGCGGCACATCAGGCGTGGTCTGCTAATATCTTCTCTACCGTAGGAGATATGTTCCCCCGAAGCGCTATCGCTACCGTCACGGGCATTGGCGGGCTCGCCGGTGGAGTCGGGTCGACGTTTATCAACTACGGCTCAGGGCAGCTGTTTGATCATGCCGCACAAACACAAATGGCCTTTATGGGCTTCCGCGGAGAGGAAGCAGGTTATTTTATCGTTTTCTCGTTTTGTGCCGTGGCATACCTCATCGCTTGGGCCGTGATGAAAGCCTTGGTGCCAAAAATGGAAATCATCAAAGAATAATTTAAAATAGAGATATTTTAATCAACCTAAACAAATTTTAATAATGGAGTTAGATTTAGAAAGCATTTTCTACAATGAGGAAGACATTCCTGATGAATTTGCGTTAGCGGAGCAGATTGATCAACGCGAGTTCCTCTCAAATGGAGAAATGATACCCTGGTCGGGGCAAATCAGTGAGGTGTTTTCACCCGTTTGTGTAAAAACGAAGGACGGTCTCCAGCGAAAGCGTATCGGGAGTTACCCTGTATGCACCGAAAAAGAATCTATGGTAGCACTCGAGGCAGCTGTAAAAGCATATGATAACGGCCGTGGAGAATGGCCTACGATGAGTGTGGCGGACAGAATCGCTTGTGTGGAGCGTTTTACCGAAAAGATGTTGGAGAAAAAAGATATCGTGGTCAAACTCATTATGTGGGAAATTGGGAAATCTTATACCGACTCCATCAAAGAATTTGATCGTACCGTAGAATATATTTATGCCACTATTGATGCGCTAAAAGATGTGGATAGGGATTCTTCCCGCTTCCAGATAGAACAGGGGATTATCGCACAGATTCGTCGCTCTCCATTAGGAGTAGTGCTTTGTATGGGACCTTTTAACTATCCGTTGAACGAAACGTTTACTACACTCATTCCGGCATTGATTATGGGCAACACCCTATTGTTCAAACCGCCGAAGCATGGAACGTTGCTCCATTACCCACTACTGGAAGCATTTCGTTCCAGCTTTCCGAAGGGAGTGGTGAATACGATTTACGGGCGTGGAAATAAAATTGTACCACAACTGATGCAGTCAGGTAAAATTAATGTATTGACGCTTATCGGTACTAGTCGCGTGGCGGATGAATTAAAAAAACTACACCCTCGGGTGAATCGATTGCGGGCCATCTTAGGCTTAGACGCAAAAAATGCCGCTATCATCACGAAAGACGCAGATCTTGATTTAGCTGTTTCGGAAACGGTACTGGGTTCGCTGTCCTTTAATGGACAGCGGTGCACCGCTTTGAAAATTGTATACGTACATCGTAGTATCGCACAGGAGTTTTTGAAAAAGTTAAGCGCGCAGGTTGCGAAATTGAAATATGGCATGCCATGGGAGAAGGGTGTGGCTTTAACACCGCTGCCCGAGGTAAACAAACCTGCATACCTGACGGAATGTATCGAAGATGCAAAGACGAAAGGTGCTAAAGTAGTTAACGAGCACGGCGGTGAGCTGCTTGAGTCATTCTTTTACCCTGCAATTGTCTACCCCGTCAATGCACAGATGAAATTGTATCGAGAAGAACAGTTTGGGCCGGTGATTCCTGTTATTCCCTTTGATGACCTTGAAGAACCTATTGAATATCTGATTGAATCCTCACACGGACAACAAGTAAGTATATTCAGTAATAACCATGCTGTAATATCTTCATTGATAGATCCATTGGTCAATCAAGTAAGCAGGGTCAATATCAATTGCCAGTGTCAGAGAGGCCCTGATACATTTCCATTCACGGGAAGAAAAGATAGTGCAGAAGGGACGCTGTCCGTCGTGGATGCGTTGCGGTCGTTTTCGATACGATCTCTTGTGGCCACGAAAAATACAGACAAGAATAAAGGAGTATTGAACGAAATTGTGAGCGATGATAGTTCGAACTTTCTAAGTACGAAGTATATTTTTTAACATGTGAATGAGGGTGTCTAAAAAGATCTGTCATGCTGGCGAAGGAAGCATCTAAAACAGTTTTGCATGTGTTTAAAGATAGATTCCTCGTGTCTCGGAATGAACAGAAATGATAATAATAGCTACTTTTTAGACACCCCCATTTTAATATATCCGCTATTTTAGGTACATTACCGCATAATTACCTATTATGGCGTTTGAAAACTATACGATAAAAGATATTGCAAAGGCCCTAAACCTTTCTACTTCAACTGTTTCCAGGGCTCTACGAGACAGCTATGAAATTAGTGCAGAAACCAAAAAACTTGTTTTGGAATATGCGGCAAAAATAAATTATCGTGCAAACCCCATTGCCCGTAGTTTAAAAGAGAAGAAAAGTTATAGTATCGGCGTTATTGTTAGTGAGATAGCGAATAATTTTTTCTCTCAAGTGATTGATGGAATCGAATCGGTTGCGTACAACAAAAACTATCAAGTTGTTATTTCGCAAATGCACGAATCCTCCACACGGGAGCGTCTAAACGTCGAACACCTGTACTCGCGCTCCACTGATGGTTTGCTTATTGCCCTATCTGCGGAGACCACGGATTTATCTTATTTGGAACTTTTGATTCGTAAAGGCTTCCCTATTGTTTTCTTCGATCGTGTCCCGAAT